>Ga0315298_1000116_pt1 | contig 154690 bp, 113 predicted proteins | sample WHS_1_MG_FD_203077 | JGI IMG/M metagenome (GOLD analysis project Ga0315298, IMG submission 203077) | Extremophilic microbial mat communities from Washburn Hot Springs, YNP, Wyoming, USA - WHS_1_MG | ecosystem: Environmental > Aquatic > Thermal springs > Hot (42-90C) | place: USA: Wyoming...
TGAAGGAAGTGGCCAGCCCCAGAGCGCGGCGGGCGCACGAACGCACCAGGGCCTCCAGGCTATGGAAGCTAAATTGGCGCAAGAGGTGGCCGAGCAGCAGGGCCCAATAGAGAACCCGGGCGGGAATCTGGGGCTGCGGCCGCCCATCGCCGGGCGAGCGGAAGAACTTTTTCAGGCGCAGTACGCCGGTCGCCTACTTCCACAAGCGGGGCGGGCTGGGGCCTCTCATGGCAGGGGTCGGCGCTGGCGCCGGGCCAGCACCACCAGTTGGGCGTTGATGGTGAGCAGGTCGCGGACCGCGTTCCGGAAACTCCCGGCCCGCGCGGACGCGCCGCTCCAGCTCGGGCAGCCACTCTCTGGGCACGTGTTGGGTCTGCTTGCGGCCTTGGACCATGAAGGTCCAAGTCCAGGTGGGGTGGCCGGGGTCACGGGGACGGGCGCAGTGGCAAGTAGGCTTGCCGCAACGCAGGTAGCTCAGGGAAAGCGAGCCGGGCAGCAGGTCGGCCGGGATGGGGAAGCGGTGGAGCAGTTGGGCCTTGCGTTGGCGCAGGCGGGCGGCTTGGGGGCCGCGGGGTTGGGCATAGGGTCCCTACATCTCGTGGTAATTATACCATAAGTAAAACAAAAAGCAAGAGAAATTTCGCGAATGCGAAAATAGGGTTTTCCAGCCCGGGACGCTCAGCGAGCCTCGCTGCTCAACTTTGGCGGGGACCCCGAGCTACTGGCTCCGGCCCAAGTTCCGAAACGGCTGCTCCCACCACCTGCACTTGCCCTCGCCTGGCCCGCTGCGACACAATCTAAGCAGGCGTTGGAGTTCGCCCTTAACCGCCCCCATCGGGGAAGATGACTCCTACCGAATTCGGGTTGACGCGGCCACCCGGATGATTCCCCCCGCGCCACCCCATACCTGAAGCAGCGAGGTTCCGGCTGCCCATGGACACGCACCGCCCGGAAGTACTCAACGAGGCCCAAAGGCGCCATCTACTGGCCAGCTTCCAGTACGCTGACAAGCTACTTTCTGAAATCGAGGCCGTGCTCACCGCCGCGCATTCCAAATCGGCCTTCCCCAAATACCGGCTCGATCTCACGGCCGCACAGGCCCGCGTGGTCGCCGACTATATCGCCCGGCTGCGCGCCCAGATGCTGCGCGCGCTGCGCAGCCTCGGCATCGAGCCTCCCGAGCCCCAACTCGGCGCTTTGCACTCCATCCGCGTCACGCTGGGCTTCGTGGATATCGCGCTCGAAGAGTGCCGCCCAAAACGGATGAAGGGCTACGGGGTGCTGCCTGCCGAGCGCTGGGCGGAGCTCGACGGCATAGTGGACGAGCTTCAAAGTCTGCTGGCGCACCTGGATGCTTACCTGGCCCAGGGTTCAGCGCAGGACCTGGCGGCCCGCCTTGACCGGCTGGAAAGCGCTGGCTTGGACGTGGCTGTTGTGCGCAGGCTGGAGAGAATTATCCATCGTTGGGGGCTGGTGGAATTCCGGCCCGCTCTGGCGGCCATCCTGGAGGGGCTGGAAACCCGCAGCTTCGAGATCGCGGTATTCGGCCGGGTGAGCGCGGGCAAATCCTCGCTGCTCAACCACGTGTTGGGCACGGACATACTGCCCGTGGGGGTTACCCCCATTACCGCCGTGCCCACACGCATCAGGCATGGTCCCAAGCCGCGCGGCCAAGTCTGGTTCGTAGGTGCCGGGCCGGAGGAGTTCCCTCCCGAACGGTTGCGCGAATTCGTCAGCGAGGAGCACAATCCGGGCAATCGCAAGAACGTGACCCGCCTGCTCGTCGAACTGCCTGCGCCGCGGCTTCGCAACGGCGTGGTCTTTGTGGATACGCCAGGCTTGGGCTCGCTGGCGACCGCAGGTGCCGCCGAGACACGGGCTTATCTGCCGCGCTGCGATCTGGCGCTCGTGCTGGTGGACGCGGGCTCGAGCCTGACCGCCGAAGACCTGGCTTTGATCCAGGCGCTGTACGAAAACGCAGTGCCTGTCCACGTATTGCTGAGCAAGGCAGACCTGTTGACCGAGGCCGACCGTGAGCGCATGGCGGCCTATACCGCCGAGCATATTCGCAGTGAGCTCGGGTTGAATTTGGCTGTGCATCCAGTGAGTGTGAGGCCCGGGCACAGCCATTTGCTGGAGAGCTGGTTCGAGCGGGAAATCATGCCCCTGTGCGAGCGGGCGCAGGAGCTAGAACAGCGTTCGCTGGCGCGCAAGACAGCCCGCTTGAAGGAGAGCGTAAGGGCGGCCCTGCAAGCTCGCGCCCATCACGCGGCGCGGACCGGAACCGGCGGCCACGCCCTACAAGAGGTCGAGATGGCGCTGCGCGTGCTGAGTGGCCGTTTCGAGCAGGTGCGCGCAGAGTGTTTCCGCCTGACAGACGGCGTGCGCCGCCTGGCGCGCGAAGCTCTGGCGAGGGCGGCTGGCGCCTTGCTCAAAGCTAGGCAGGAGACCCCGGCGGGGATCGTGGCTGCCGCCGTCGAACAGGTGGGTTCAGAGCAGGCGCGGGCAGTCGCTGAGCTGCTGGAAGAACTGGCTCGCGAGGCAGCCCGCACGCTCCGCCAAGCCGAGGCGATTCTCCAAATGCAATGTAATGTTCCCAAAGAGGCCGAGCTGCTTGGTTCGCTGAGCGAATTGCCGCGGCTGGATACGGGCGGAATCCCGGCGCCCACGATCCCGGGGCGCTGGGCCAGACTCTGCGGACCCAGAGTCACTCGCTGGATCCTCGAGCGACATCTGCGCCGTCGGCTGGAAGCCCCGGTAGCTTCGCTGCTGGCCGGTTATGGGCGGCAGCTCGAGGCGTGGGTGCGGCGCAAACTCACCGAGCTGGAGTCGCGCTTCGATTCCTGCGCCGAGATCTTCCGTGCCCAATTTGACCGCTTCGAATCGCCTGGCGAGCCGGGCTCGGCCCAGCAGGTCGAGCTTCTGCGTGAACTGGCCGAGCTGGACGGCGAGGCTCTCAACGCGCCCGAGTTGGCGCCGCCCGGCACGCACATTCGGCAATCATCAGCAGAAGGATCCCCCGCCGGCGACCGGCTGGAGCGATGAGACGGACCCCGTCTACTCCGCTCTTGGTGGCGCGGGCAGCCCTTGATCAGGCGGCGGGAGCAACTTCGGGTACATTCTCGCGGATCATCGTGCTTATCCGGTCCAGTTCTTCAATCGCCGGCAACAGATCTTGCGCCAGCTCGCGGGCGCGGGCTGAGTCGGTTTGCTGCTTGCGCAGCGCCGTATCCATAGCTTGGCGAATGCCGCCCACGGCCTCGTCCAGCTTGGCCTCCAAGGTGCGCTCGAAGTCAAGGAGACTCTTTTGCAAGCGGCGCTTGAAGTCGTAAGCCACGCGTGTGGCGTTGCGGTCCAATTCCTCGGCGACGGCTTTGAGCACGCGCCGCAGCAGGTAGCGGCGGAACAGCGGACCGGGCAGCAGCAGGGGAGCATTACCCAAGCCCCAATCGAGCAACGAATCCGTGTAATAACCGGTGCTCTCCAGCCAGGCCAGCTCATCGGCCAGCTCCAGCGGGGCGATCTCGATGCCAAACAGCTCACCGGCCGTGCGACGCACGCGATCCGCCAGCTCGTTGATAGAGTGCTGGAAGCGAGCCGCCAGGTTGCGGAACTCTTCCAAGGCCTGCCGCTCGAACTGGGAACGCCACTGCTCGAACAATTCATGCACGGTGCGCGCGATGAAGTGATCCATTTCGGCCGCCAGCTTGCGCCGGGACAGGGAAGCCGAAGCCTGGAAGTGCCGCTGCGCGGTAGCGGTCACGGCGGGCAGTTGCGACTCGGCGAACTGGCGGGCGGCGTTCTCAAAGTTGGCCGACAGGCGCGCCAGCCCGGCGCGCAACAAGACACGGCTGTCTTCGCGCTGCTGCTGGGCCAGCCGGAGCTGGCGGTCGAATTCGCTGATCTTCTCTCGCAATTGCTCCAGCGGCATGCGCGCGGCCTGGATTTGCAGCCTCAGAAGCATGCGCAACTCGGCGGCCAGCCCCAGCAGGCGACGGCCCGCGGCGAACTGGAACACGCGGTTCCTTTCCTCGCGCAAGAATTGCCCGATGCGACGCTCCAGGGCGGGCAGCCCGCTGCGCGCAAGCAACAAAGCATCGCCCTTCTGTTTGGCCTGCAAGGCCAACCGCGCCGAAATCGGGAAAATTTCGCCGTTGTCGGCAGGCAACTCGGGCGGCAGCGAGCGCCGCACGAAATCCAAAACCTCCGCCAGGTGGTCGGGCTCCACCGTATCGGCCTTGTTCATCACGAAGAAAATGCGGCCCACCTGCTTGCCCAGATCCCGCAAAAACTCGATCTCGGCCGAAGTCAGAGGCGGCTCCGGCGAGGTAATGAAAATGGCCGCATCCATCCGCGGAAGAAAATCATAAGTGACCTGCGTGTTGTGCTCATAGACGCTGGCCACCCCGGGCGTATCAATCAGGGTCACCCCGCCCGCCAAATGCGGGCTGGGGTGAAAAACCTCCGCGTAGGCGACTTGTTTGGCGTTCCGCGGGTTACCGCTTTCGGTCACGTATTCGGCCAGGCGCTCGAGCGAAATTTCCGTCGCCCGCTGGTTTCGAAAATGTACGACCGCGCGCGGGTTCTGGCCATAGCGCAGCACAGTGACCACCGAGGTCAGCGGGAGCACGGCCACCGGCAAGATGGATTCGCCCAACAAGGCATTCAGAAAACTGGTCTTGCCCCGTTTGAACTGGCCCACCACGACCAGGTGGAAGCGGTTCTGCTCGAGTCGCTGCGCCAACTCGGCGGCCGCCGACGCTACGCTGTCCTGCTCGTGCTCGCGGGCCAGGGCTTCCAGCCTTCGCGCGGCGCCCGCCAGCTCTTGGGCGGTGTCGGCAGGAGCCATCACGGCAGTCTCCAACTCCATGAGGTCTGGTTCGGGGGAATCACCGGGAGGGCGCCGGAGGGGGATCTCCTACAGCGATTCCACCACCGTAGGAGTTATCGGCCGCTCAGCGCGGCGGTTAATGGCGAACTCCACCGCCGGCTCTATGGTACCACAACCTTGCCTTGCGCGCGCAACCACGCAGCGTGCCTGGTTCGGGGCAAAATGTATAGCTTGACTCACTGGCTTATGAGGAAAAGATTTGTTAGACTTTGGCTCTCTTGCGCACTATGCTTGCTCTCGCCCGGGCTGGCCCAAAGCGGCAAGCCGCTCACTCTGGAAGACTGCGTGCGGATGGCTCTTGCTGCCCGCTCTTCGGCCACAGCGGCGCGCCGCCAGGTCGAAATCGCGCGTTACGGCCTCAGACAGGCGAGGGCTGATTTTCTGCCTCGCAGCCGGGTAGGCAATGCTTTCACTTACAACAGTCCCTTGCTACACGATCGGAGCACGTTCAGCTTCATCCCTTTGAACGCGATCCGCGAATACGCTTCCCTGTTCACGGAAGAACTCGAGCTGGACACCTCAGGCAAACTGCGTGCGGAGCAGGCCTTGGCCCGAGCCCAGCTCGATGCGGCGCGGGCCGACTTGCAAGTGAGCGAACGCGATCTGAGACGCGCGGTGACGGCCGCCTATTTGCGCGTGCTGCTGGCTCGCCACCTGGTTGAAGTGGTGCGCGACTCGCTCGCCGAGGCGCAGAGTTTTCACCGCCGCACGGAGTTGCTGCGCCAGCACGGCGAGGCAGCGGCGGCGGACGTGTTCAAGGCCGAGGCGGCGGCAGCCTTCCTGGAGCAAAAACTCAAGGCCGCCGAACTGGAAGCGCAACTGGCGTCCCAGGAGCTGGCTTCCTTCTGGACCGCGGACGTGGATCAGGTCATCGAGCTGGAGGATATCCTGGAGCGCCCTGCTCCGCCGCCGGAATCCCCGGAAAGCGGCCGGCCGTTTTTGCGGCGGCCGGAGTTTGGCTTGCTTGAAGCTCAGCGGCAGGCAGCGCTGGCGGAAGCCCGCCGGGCGCGTTCAGCCTTGCTGCCTCAGCTCGGAGTTACATTTCAGTACGGTCTGGACTCGTTCCGCGTGAGCTGGGCGGACCGCGGTTACGCAGCGTTTGTTACCCTCAATGTTCCTGTGTTCGACTGGTTCAAAGCACACAGCGCGATGCAACAAGCGCGCTTGCGTGCACAACAAAGTGAAGATAACCGCGCGGCCGCCGAACGCGCCTTTTCCAAAGAATACCAGGCTGCGCTGGCTCGCGCGCGCCGGCTCTACGAGCAGATCGCCATTACCCAAAAGCAGACGCGCGCTTGCCAGGAGAACCTGCGCCTGAGCCGACTGCGCTATGAAGGCGGCGAGGGATCCGCGCTGGACGTGGTTCTGGCGCAGGCGGATCTTACCCAGGCCAGAGCGAATTATTACACCGCCTTGAGCGAGTATTGGAATGCGAAAGCTGATCTGGAGGTCGCATCCGGACGATGAAGAACTGGCTAGTTGTAAGCTGCTCGATAGTGCTGGTAGGCTGCGGCTCAAGCTCTGAGCCGGGGCCGCCGAAACCGGTGGTGGACGTGAAGGTGGGGCGAGCGGTCCAAGAGGACTTGCGGGCCCAGGTCCGCGCACCAGCCACCGTTTTCGGGCGTCAGCAAGCCAACATCGCCGCACGCATCACAGCGCCTATTCGCAGGCTGCTGGTGCGCAAGGGCGACACGGTAGTCGCCGGGCAGGTGCTGGCCGAATTGGAGGATCGTGACTTGCTGGCCCAACGGGTGGAGGCGCAAGCGGCGGTGGCGAACGCTGAAGCCTCGCTTGAAAAGATCACCGCCGGCTCACTGCCCACCGACATAGAGCGAGCCCGCGGGCAACTGGCTGTGGCCGAGGCCGCACTCAATCAGGCGCAAAAGATTTTTGAGCGCCGGCAAGCGCTTTACGAGCAAGGAGCTATTCCGGCCCGCGAGTTATTGGTCAGCCAGACCGAGCTGGCGCAGGCCCGCGCCAACTACGAGGTTGCCAAAACCCAACTCCAGCTGTTGAACAATCAGACGCGCGAACGCGACATCCGGATTGCTCAAAGCCGGCTCGAGCAGGCCAAAGCGCGCCTGGCATATATCGAAAGCCAGCTCGAGTTCACTCGCTTGCGCAGCCCTTTCGCCGGCACCATCACCGAGCAGTATCTGTTTCCGGGTGATATGGCCAAGCCCGACGCCCCTGTGTTTGCGGTGGCCGACCTGGCCGTGGCGGTAGCTCGCGCGCAGGTGCCCGAGGCCGAAGCCGGGCCTGTTGCGCCCGGGCAGGAATGCCTGTTCCAGCCCATAGACGAGCCGGCCCGCCGCTTCCCCGGTCGCATCAGCATCGTCAATCGCGCCGTGGATCCCGAGCGCCGGACCGTCGAAGTCTGGTGCGAATTGCCTAACCCCGAGCGCAGGCTTCGCGCCGGGGCCTTCGGCGAAGTGGCCATCACCACCAAGATCGTGCAGCAGGCGTTGGTGGTTCCGCTGAGCGCGGTGGAGTTCCAGGAGGGCACCAAGCGCGGGGTGGCGCGCACCATCAGCCGCGAGCGAACGGTCGAACTGCGGGAGGTGGAAACCGGCATACGGGGTAACGGCAAGGTCCAGGTGATAACGGGACTCAGGCCGGGTGAGCTGGTGATCATCGAAGGCGGTTACGGGCTGGCCGCAGGCACGCCCGTCCGCTTCCCCGGAGGAAGCGAGTGACTTCGCGGCTGGCTGATTTCGTCGAAGCCCACGGCCGTGCGCTGGTGTTGATCGTAGCCAGCTTCGCGGTGGCAGGGCTGATCTTTTTGTTCCGTCTGCCCATTTCGCTGTTCCCGCAAACCGATTTCCCGCGCGTTGTGATCCTGGTGGATAACGGCATCGCCCCGGTCAACGTACAGATGATCAAGGTGACCCGACCGATCGAAGAAGCCATTCGCATCGTGCCGGGCATCACTAACGTCCGCTCGGTCACCAGCCGCGGCTCCACCGAGATCAGCGTATTTTTCCGCTGGGACGTGGACATTCTACACGCCCTGCATCAGGTGCAGGGCCGCATCGCCCAGATCATGCCTACGCTGCCGCCCGAGTCCCGCTTTTATGTCAACCGGCTGACCTTCTCGGTCTTTCCCATGATCGGCTTCAGCATCACCTCGCCCACGCGGAGTCTGACCGAGTTGTGGGAGCTGGCCTATTACAACCTGGCGCCCCGCCTGTACCGGCTGCCCGGGGTGGCCGAGACGCGCATCGTGGGCGGGCGGCAGCCCGAATACCACGTGTTGGTGGATCCGGGGCGCCTCAACGCCTACGGCATCCCCTTGGCCCGCCTGGTGGACAACATCACCAACAGCAACCTTATCGCGCCGGCTGGCATGATCCAGGAGAACTACCACCTTTACCTGACCACGGTCATCGGCTTGATCACGCGCAAGGAACAGATCGAGGAGCTGGTGGTGGATGTGGTTAAGGGCACGCCCGTCAAGGTCAAGGACCTGGCCCGCGTAGTGGCTTCGGAGCGCCCGATTTATAACATCGTCACGGCCAACGGCCGTCCGGCCGTGCTGATCAACGTTCTTCAACAGCCGGATGGCAACGCGGTCGAAATCGCGGATGCCGTCAATCGGGAGTTGCGAGAAATCAAGAAATCGCTGCCGCCCGACATAGAACTGGCCACTTTTTACGATCAATCCGTGCTGGTGCGGGACTCGATTTCGGGTGTCTGGGAGGCGATCCTGATCGGGCTGCTGCTGTCGGTAGGCGTGCTAGTGGGCTTTCTGAAAAGCTGGCGCACGACGCTGGTGGCGGTTTTGGTCATCCCGCTGGCGGTGCTGACGGCGATCGTGTTCATGAAGCTCTTCAAGATGAGCTTCAATCTTATGACGCTGGGCGGGCTGGCGGCCTGCATAGGCGTGGTCATTGACGACGCCATCGTAATGGTGGAGAACATCATCGTGCACCTGTCGCTGGGGCAGGCGCCGCGCGAAGCTGCCAAGAGTGCCATCACGGAGTTGACCCCCGCGCTGATCGGCTCCACCCTGACCCCCATCGTGGTCTTCGCCCCTCTGGTATTTCTGGGGGGCCTGACGGCGGTCTTCTTCCGCGCCCTGGCGCTTACCATGGTGACGGCACTGCTGGCCTCGTTGTTTCTCGCCATTTTCTTTACCCCGGTGCTGGCGGGCTGGCTCTTTCGCGGGCGGCCCGGTCCTCCGGCTACCGACCTCGAGCAGGCAGAGCAGGCGGGCGAAGGCCGCCTGATGCGCCGGCTGACAGCCCGCTACGAGCAGGCTTTACATGGGGCTTTGCGACACCCGCGCTGGGTCCTGGCTGCGGCGGGCGGGATAGTGCTGGTTTCCGTGGCGATCTATCTGCATCTGGGCAGCAGCTTCCTGCCTGAGATGGACGAGGGCGCCTTCGTGCTGGATTACCGCATGCCGCCCGGCACCTCGCTGGAAGAAACCGACCGGGTTTTGCGCCATATAGAGCAGTTCTTGCGCGAAACGCCGGAGATAGAGAGTTACTCGCGCCGCACGGGGGCACGGCTAGCGTTGGCCATTGCCGAACCTAACACGGGCGACTTTCTGGTGAAGCTCAAGCGCAAGCGCAGCCGCAGTTTGGAAGAAGTCACCAGCGAGTTGCGCGAGAAGATCAACCGCGCCGAGCCGGTTATCGAAGTGGAATTCCCGCATATTTTGGAAGATCTGATCGGGGATCTGGCCTGGTCTCCCAAGCCCATCGAGATCAAAGTATTCCACGACGACGACCGGGTTTACAAAGCAGTGGCCGCCCGCATCGCCGAGTGGCTGCCGCAAATTCGCGGCGTGGTAGACGTGGTCAACCAAACCATCGTCATCGGCCCGGCGGTGAACTTCCGTGTGGATCTGGCCAAGGCCAGCCGGGCGGGCTTCACTGTACGGGACGTGAGCGCCCTGGAGGCAGCCATTTTGGACGGCGTGGCAACTTCGGAAATGATCCGGGGCGACCGTCTGGCCGGCGTGCGGGTTCGTTACCCGCCCGAGTACCGATCTTCGGTGGACAAGCTGAAGTCGTTGCTGATCACTTCCCCTACCGGCGTTACGGTGCCGCTGGCCAGCGTGGCGGAGGTCGAGGTCGAGGAAGGACAAACTGAGATCCGGCGCGACAATTTGCGCAACATGTCGGCGGTCACAGCCCACGTCAGCGGGCGGGACTTGGGTTCGACCATGCAGGAGATTCGAAGCCGCCTTTTCAAAGAAATCGCGGTGCCGCCGGGAACAGACATAGAGTTCGGCGGGTTGTATCAGTTGCAACGGGAGTCCATGTACGGACTCGTGCAAGTACTTTTGATGTCCATTTTGCTGATTTTCATTATCCTAGTGCTGGAGTTCCGTTCTTTTTCCCACCCGGTGGCCATCCTGATAGCCACCATTCTTTGCGGCTCGGGCGCGCTGGCCGCGCTCTATCTTACCGGTTCCACGCTGAACATCTCCTCTTTCATGGGGCTCATCATGGTGGTGGGCATTGTGCACAAGAACGGCATCCTGATGCTGGACTCCGAGAAACATTTTTCCTCGCTTGGCTACGAACTGCGCGAGGCCATCTTTCACGCCGGGCGGCGGCGGCTGCGGCCCATTCTGATGACGGCGCTGGCCACCGTGTGCGGCATGCTGCCGCTGGCACTGGCCGTGGGCTCCGGGGCCCAGCTACTGCAAACTCTGGCCATCGCCGTGATTGGCGGGGTGACGGTCTCCATGGTGCTTTCCCTCGTCGTCACGCCCGTGCTTTATTACTTGCTGCGCAGCCGGAGGGTGTAAGGTTGAAAATCCTGATTCTGTCCGATCTGCACGCCAACCTGGAGGCTTTCCGCGCCATTAAAGAGCAATGCGACGAGCTGTGGGTTTTGGGCGATCTGGTGGACTACGGGCCGGAGCCCGGGCCGGTGATCGAGCTGGTTCGCGCCCGGGCCAGTGTGGTGGTGCGGGGCAACCACGACCATGCCGTGGGTTTCGACGCGGATCCGCAATGCTCGCCGGCGTTCCGACAGATGGCCGAGCAAACACGTCGCCACTGTTTGACCGTACTGACGGAGGCCGAGAAGCGCTATCTGCGCGAATTGCCGCTGACGGCGGTGCGGGAAGTGGCCGGGGTGCGTTTCCACCTCAGCCATGCTTTGCCTTCCGATCCCCTGTATCCTTACTGCGGACCGAATTCGGAGCGCTGGGGGGAGGAAGCGGCCCGCGTGGAGGCTGACATCTTGCTCACCGGGCATACTCACTTGCCCTTCGTGCGGCAGATCGGCGAGCGGTTAATAGTGAACCCGGGCAGTGTGGGCCAACCCAAGCACGGCCGCGCCGAAGCCTGCTATGCCGTCTGGGAGGACGGGCGCATCGAGCTGCGGTCCACTGCTTACGACGTGGAAGCCACGGTAGCGAAGGTTGCCGCTATGCCGCTGGAAGCAGCCGTGCGCGAGCAACTGGTGTGGGTACTGCGTTGGGCTCGAGCTAACCCGACCATCCAAAGCGCCGAGGCCGGCCCGGCCTCCCCTATAATGAAAGCGGGTTCGTGAGCCAACCGAGGCAAGAAACGGGCGGCAGGATCCTAGCTCTGGACTTAGGAGAGCGCCGCATTGGCTTGGCGATCAGCGACCCCCTCGGCTTGACGGCCCAGGGCCTGCCCACCTTGATTCGAACCAACAAGCGCAGCGATTGGGCCGCCTTGCTCCGACTAATTAAGGACAAGCAAGTGACCCGCGTGGTGGTGGGCCTGCCGCTCAAATTGAGCGGCCGCGAAGGAGCTCAGGCCCAGGCTGCACGGCGCTTCGCGGAGGAACTAGCCCGGCAAACGGGCCTGCCCGTCGAGCTCTACGACGAACGCCTGACCACGGCTGAGGCGCAGCGCGTCCTGCGGGCCAGCGGCATGGGACCGCGCAAGCGCGCCCAAGCTTCTGACCGCCTGGCCGCAGTGCTGATCCTGGAAAGCTACCTGGAGGCGCGGGCCGCCCGTGAACAAGGTTAAGGTAATCAGAGCTGGCAAAAGGTGGCTGCCCCCACTACTGGCGCTAAGCCTGGCCGGGGCCGCGCTGCTCTCATTGCACTGGCCCTACGCCGGCTTCGCTGAAGAGGTCTTTGTGGATCTACCTCACGGCACCAGCAGCGTTCAAATGGCCAGGCGCCTGGCCGAAGCCGGCGTCATCCGCTGGCGCTGGCAGTTTTGGCTGGCGCGCGCGCTGAAAGCCCGGACCAGACTACAAGCGGGAGAATACCTTTTCAGCAGGCCGGCAAGCACCTGGGAGGTCTTCGATCGCATCGCCCGGGGCGACATCTTTTATTACGAGCTGGCAGTGCCCGAAGGCGCCAACATGTTCGAAATCGCCGCTTCCGTGGCCGCACTTGGGATTGCTACCGGAGAAGAGTTCCTGCGGGCGGCGCGCGATCCCTCACTGATAAGCGATATAGCCCCCCGGGCACCGACCCTGGAAGGATACTTGTTCCCTGATACCTACCGCGTCTCGCGACACACTACGCCGCACGAGCTTTGCCGGCAAATGACGGCGCGCTTCCGCCAGGTTTGGGCTTCGCTGGGCGCTGAGGCTGACGTGCACTTCGTGGTGACGCTGGCTTCGCTGATCGAAAAAGAAACCGCGTTGCCGCAGGAGCGCCCGCTGGTGGCATCGGTCTTTCTGAATCGCCTGCGGCGCGGAATGCCGCTGGCCTGCGATCCGACGGTGATTTACGCCGCCTTGCTCGAAGACCGCTATCGCGGCGCGTTGTACCGCTCCGATCTGGAAAGCTGGCAGCGTTACAACACCTATCGTTACCCTGGCCTGCCTCCCGGACCTATCGCCAACCCAGGGCTGGCCTCACTAAAAGCTGCTCTGGCGCCGGCGCAAACCGACTATTTGTATTTCGTAGCCCGGCCTGACGGCTCGGGCGGCCATGAGTTTTCTAAGGATTTGGCGACGCACCTGCGGGCCGTTGCCAGGTATCGCCGTGGGCAGAAAACGAACCAGCGCCGCGCACCGTCTGGCTGAGTGGCTGGAGCGAGAGCGTCCCGAGCGTATTACGGAAAGCGTCTGGGAGCAGTTGCGCGCCGCGCTAGCGCCCATTTCCGAAGACCGCTTGCGCCGGTTGGTGAGAGAGACGGGGCTGCCGCTCGACCCGCTGGTGGAGGGCGTGCGTCAGGAGAGCCTGGGATCGCTGGAGCGCACCCTGCTCGCGCTTCAATGCGAGTACGAGCGGGCAGCGGCGGCCGAGGATCAGGCACGCATGCGCGCCTGCCGCCGGCTCGTGATGCAAGCTAAAGATCACGCGCGATGGGTTTTCCGCAACCCGCGCACCGATGCGGTAAAGAAGGCGCAGAAAGAGGAGATGCTGCTCTGGTTGATGACCTGGCTGGAGAATCCGCCCGTATTTTCGGCCTGGCTGCGCTTGCGCAAGCAAGCCCTCGCTGCGCGCTCGGACCCGGCGCAGCTTTGAAGCGCCCCCGCGCTGTGCTATATTTACTCCCACAGGATACTGGAGCAACAATTGCGTTCCGCCCCAAGGAGGCCCAGGATGAGAAGGAAGCTCTTTCTCGGCGATCTGACGGCTCGGGTTGCCCGCCTGATCGCCCTTACTCTGATTCTGGTTTCCAGTGCGCTCAGCCAGAACATTAGCGGCGTGATCACCGGCACCGTTAAAGATAGCGCCGGCGCCGTCATACCCAACGCGGAAGTCAGGCTGGTGAATCAGCAGACGGGCGCTGCTCAGAGCACACGGACTAATGAAGCCGGTTTGTTCGTCTTTCCCAGCTTGCTGCCCGGTACCTACCGCGTGGAAGTTTCCGCGCCGGGCTTCCGCCTGCACCAGGTGCGAGACATCGGGCTGACCATGAACGAACGGCGCTCACTGGGCGAGATCGTCCTCGAGGTCGGCCAAGTGCAGGAACGAGTAGAGGTGACGGCGGAGGTCACACCCGTGCAAACAGCCTCCGCCGCCCGCGCCGGGCTGATTACCACCAGCCAGTTGATGAACATGGCCATCCGGGGCCGCGATTTCGTTTCGCTGCTTGCGACGCTGCCCGGCATCTATGACGAGAACATGCAATCCCGTGACGTCTCCAAGGGACCGGGCGCCAGCGGACTGCACATCAACGGCGGGCGGTCCACCTCGATTAACTTCGCCCTGGACGGCGTGCAGAACACAGACACCGGGTCAAACGGCGGTTCCCACGTGCAACCCAACATGGATGCGGTGGCAGAAGTAACTGTGCTGACGAGCAACTACCAGGCTGAGTACGGGCGTAACAGTGCGGGCACCATCAACGTGATAACCAAGAGCGGCACCCAGGAATTCCATGGCAGCGCCTATTTTTACTACCGCCATGAAGGGCTCAACGCCAATAGTTTCTTCCGCAACCGTACCGGCACAGCCCGACCCATCGAGCGCATCAAAAACTTCGGATACACGCTGGGCGGCCCGGTGTACGGCAAGGGATTCAACCGCAACAAGGACAAGTTGTTTTTCTTCTGGTCCCAGGAGTTCGTCCGGCGCCAGAATTACCCCGGCACTCAGTTCGTTACCACCCCCACTGCCCTTGAACGCAATGGGGACTATTCACAAACCCGGGACGTAAACGGCGCCCTGATCCCCATCAAGGACCCTACAACCGGCCAGCAGTTTCCCGGCAACATTATCCCGCCTTCGCGGATTGACAAGCTCGGGCAGGCCATTTTGAACTTTTTCCCGCTGCCCAATTACGTCGAAACCGACCCTGCCTTGCGGTACTCGCGTAACTACCGCGCTAGCGCAAGCGGCGCTTTTCCCCGGCGCGAGGACTTGGTCCGCATAGATTATAACTTCAGCCCGACCCTGAACGCTTATTTCCGAGGCACATCGGACAATGATGACGAAAACTGGCCCTACGGAAACTGGACGGCAGGAAGTCACAATTACGACATGTACAACACCTACCGGTGGCAACACGGGCGCAGCGCTTTGCTGCACGTGGCCAAGACCTTCAGCCCCACGCTGGTCAGCGAAATCACCATCGGGGCCAGCACGCGGGGCCAGGCCTTCAACGCCAGCGATCCGAGCCTCATCGCGCGCAGCCGGATGGGCAACATCGGCCAGTGGTTTCCGCACGCTAACGAATCCGGGGCCATTCCCAACGTCAGCTTCGGCGGTGTCGCCAACGGCATCAACAGCGGAATAGGGAACATCCCCTACCACAACGAGAATCCCGTGTTCACCTGGGTTGGCAATGTGAGCAAGGTGATCGGGACACACTCGTTCAAGTTCGGTGTCTACATCGAGCGGATGCGCAAGGATGAAGTAGGCAGCGCGAACACGCGGGGAGCCTTCGATTTCGGACGGAATACGAACAATCCGTTCGATTCCAACTACGCCTTTTCCAACTGCCTGCTGGGGAACTTCAACTCTTACTCAGAAGCCAACCTGCGCACATACTCCCTTTATCGCTACACGCAGACCGAGTTTTACGTGCAGGACTCCTGGAAGGCCACGCGACGGCTCAGCCTAGAGTTCGGCGTCCGCTTTTACTCGGCGCCCCCGGCGCACGATATTCGCCAGTTTCTGACTACCTTCATTCCGGGCGCTTACGATCCGCGCAAGGCCGCTGTGATGTACCGACCCGGCATTGACCCAGCCACCAGGCGCAGGGCAGCGATTGATCCGCGCACTGGCGCTGTGGCGCCGGTTCCTTACATAGGCCTCTTCGTCCCTGGTTCCGGGGACTACGCGCCGGGCATGGTCATCGGAGGCAAGGGGGCGCCCGACGGCCTCTACACTACGCCCTTTTCGGCCGGGCCGCGTTTCGGGTTCGCTTATGACCCCAAAGGCAACGGCAAGACCGCCATCCGCGGAGGCTTCGGCATATTCTATGACCGACCGCAGGGCAACGTGTATTCAGGAACAGTGGGCCAGCCGCCGGTATCGTACATGCCCACGCTTTATTTCGGCAACCTCGCCACTTTCTTGCAAGCGAGCGGCGTGGTAGGCCCGCCTAACGTAACCGTGGTCGAAGCCGCGCAACAATCGCTGCCCTCCACGATGAACTTCAGCGTGGGCGTGCAGCGTGATGTGGGCTTCCGGTCGGTGCTGGATGTTTCCTATGTGGGGAGCCTCGCTCGCCATCTGATCATCCAGCGCAATATCAACTCCATACCCATGTACGCTCGCTTCAACCCCGCCAATGCTGACCCCACGACGGGAAGCCCACTGGCGGACAACTTCCTGCGTCCTTATCTGGGTATGGGTACGATCAACATGCGCACGTTTGACGCCACTTCCAACTACCACAGCTTGCAGGCCGCACTCAACCGCCGCATGGCGAACGGCTTGCAGTACGGCGTGGCGTACACCTGGTCGAAAACGCTGGGAGTGGCGGCCGCTGATTTCGGCGGCGTAAGTTACTACTTCCCTATGCGCCGTTGGAACTATGGCCCGCTTAGTTACGATGTAAACCACATGCTGGTGTTCAATTACATCTGGGAAATACCGGCTTTGGGCAAAAGAGTGGGCAACAAACTGCTGGGCGCCTTCACCGACGACTGGCAACTGGCCGGCATCACCGCTTTTATGAGCGGGCTGCCCTTTACCCCGGGTTTCAGCACCACCGACGGGCAAGACATAACAGGTTCGCAGGAAGGCGCACGTATCACGCTAGTGGGGGATCCGCACCTGCCAAAAGACCAGCGCAGTTTCGCGCGCAACTTCAACACGGCTGCTTTTGCGCGAACGCCTCAGCGTTCATTTGGTAATGCAGGCGTAGGCATCCTGCGCTATCCCGGCTGGAGCAACTGGGACATCAGCGTCTCCAAGCGCATTCCGTGGAAAGCAGAGGCGCGGTACTTCCAACTGCGCGGCGAATTCTACAACGCCTGGAACCATCCCGAGTTCAACAGCTACGATACTAGCGCCCGCTTCAACCCCGCCGGGCAGCAGGTCAACGCCAATTTCGGGGCCTTGAACGGCACACGCGATCCACGCAAGATCCAGCTTTCTCTGCGCCTGATGTTTTAGAACTACTCGGCGTCGCTCGCTGCAAGCGGCCCGCGGGCTACGCTCTCAGTGACTTCCCCACCCCAGCGGGGCGCCGGGAGCCGGGGGAAGCTACACGTACCTCCAGTCCATCAACCATTGGTAATGCTGCGGCAGCCGCTCCCACATCTGCTTGCCAACACGCGCTACTTCGGACCGCTCTTGGGGGCTCAGACGCGCCTGTTGCTTGTATTCCTGAATTGCCAGCGCCACGTTATCCACCTCCTCGACGCTGGCCAAACCGGGAATGGGAGCAGTGATGGCCTTGTTCTCCAAAATGTAACGGATCGTCAGGCGTGCCAGTCGGTTGTCCTCTTCCACGTGCGGACCTTTCGGGTTGCCATCCCCCTTGAATATCGCATGGCTGGCAAAGGGCTTGATACCGAATATGCCGACGTCATACTTCAACGCCGCATCGAAGAAGGCAGCCCGATGCCGGCTCGCCCGCGCCCACGGATCCCCTGCGGCGGCTTGTGCTCCCGCTGTGACTTCCCGAGGTCCCACGGGGAACAACTGCCCTTCCGTGGCGGGCGCTTCACCTTTGCTGTCCGCCGTGTACGGGGTGCAGACCGCATCAATCTCATTCGGATAATACTCAAACAGCATCGCCAGCACGGCGCGGTTATGCGTGGAGACGCCTGTAAAACGAGCCTTGCCTTGTTTCTTCGCCCGATACAACGCCTCGATGATCTCCTCGGTTTCCCGCGGCGAGTGAACTCTGTCCTGGTTGATAGTGATCCGCCACAGATCCACATACTCCTGTTGCGTCTCTCTTAGCCCCTCATCGAGGCCTTGCATCAGCTTGTCCGCGCTCCGCCAATCCGGGAACCGAGCCTCTTTTTCGTACCATGACCAGCCGAGGTATACCGATTCGCGGCGGCCTCGCAGCGCTCTGCTGTAAGCAATGCACTCAGGCCCCGTGCAGGCGTCAATATAGTTGATTCCTTTCTCGATGCAGCGGCTGACCACGTCGTAGCGGTTCTTCCGAAAATCGGGGTCGTCCAGGATGACGTCCCGCAGCCAGTGCGGACCTTTGAAACCCGTCGGCACGAGCATCATTAGGCGCTTCCAATGTCCGCCCAGGCACACGGCCGAAACCATGAGGTTCGTCTTGCCTAATCGGCGGTACACCATATCCGGGTTGTAGCTGCGCGTTTTCCGGGGATCTGGCGGCTCAGCGGCGCGGGCTGGAACACCCGCGAGGCCACCAGCAGCGGTTGCGAGCACGGTGCCGGCGGCCAAAAAGTCCCTCCGGCTCTGACATTTCGCGTTCATGATCTGACCTCCCTTTGGCGGCATCAGCCATGTGATTATATCAGCCCGAGCCTCAGTAGCGAACCGTTGCGGCTTTGCCCGGAAGCCCGGCCATATTACTGGGAAGAGCTGCACTCAGAAAGTGAAGCGCAGCGAAGCCTGCATCACGCGGGCCGCGCGGGCCGAGGTCACCTGCCCGAACCGCGCATTGACCTGCTTGCCCTGGGGGTCGAAACGGGCGCTGCTGTCCACGCCCGCGAACTGGGTGTGGTTGAAGGCATTGTACATCTCCCAGCGCAACTGGAAGTGGCGGTCCTCTCTTTTCAGCGGAATTCTCTTCACCAGCGCGATATCCCAGTTGTTGAAGCCGGGAAGCCGGAAGACATCTCTCGGCGCGTTGCCGGGATCGCCAACCGCGGGCCGAGCGAAAACCGTTGGATCGAACCACCGCTCTAGAGTGCGCTGGCCATGAGGCAATTGAGCTTTGCCCGTGACTACAATGCGCGTGCCATCACCGCCGCCGTTGATGTCCGCCGCGTCGGTGGTGCTGAAACCCACTCCGCTTGGCGAGCCGCTAACGAACGCCGTAATGCCGGAGATCTGCCAGTTGTCCAGGGCGTGGCGCGTCACCGGATTGGGCCACCGCGCGCTGGCCTTCGGCAGTTCCCAAAGGTAGTTGAGCACCATACTGTGCGTACGGTCGGAATCGGACTTGCCGTAGCTCCAAACGCGAAGCGGCCGGTAAATTGGAATGCTGCTGTACTCCATGTATTTCGAATAAGTGTAAGCGAGACCGAACTGGAGGCCCTTGGTGAACCGCCGGTCCAGGGATACCATCAGGGCGTGATAGTTGGACGAGTAAGCATTGTCAATATAAGTAATTGCGTTGTAGCCGGGCATGGGCCGCAGGAACGCGTCCGGCAGCGGCTTGCCGGGGCTGGTCGGGTCCATGCTCTGCGGCAGGAACCTAACCCCGTAAGGCAGAGTGTTAAGGTTCTTGCTCTGCTCGACGCGGCGGCCCAATGTTGTGACGTAGGAAACGTCGAGAATGGTGGCGAAACCAACATCCTGCTGGATCCCGAAGGTCAGGTTGTAAACAGCCGGCGTAAGGTTGTCCTTGTTAAAGCTCCGCGTATCACTCGGGAAAAGAACGCCAGCGCTCTGGAGGAAGGTGTCGAGGTTGCCGTAATATAAGACCGGCGTGAACGTGGCCGGAGGATTCTTGGCAGTCGCGCTCCACCTGCTAACCCGGAAGTTATAGAAAATCCCGCCGCCCGCCCGGATGGCGGTCTTGCCCCGGCCAAATGGATCGTACGCGATGCCGAGACGCGGTCCAAGCTGCACGGGCTGCTGATTGATCCAGCCCTTTGGATAGGTCTTGTCCCCGCAGAGGACTGCACCGGGCGCAGGATCCCCGCTACCCGGAACGAAAGCGCCGATGTACGGCATCGGCCGGAATTCGCCCGTGAGCGGGTTCTGCGCCGCCCTCTTGCCGTCCGGACCGATCGCGGGGCGATACAGTACCGGCGCCTTCTTGGGATCGTACCGCTCCAAGGCAAGCAGCGCCGCCTGTCCGGCGTACTTTTCCGGGTAATGCAAGAAGTTGTACCAAGTGAAGCGTAGCCCGTAATCTATCGAGAGCTTGCGGGTCGCCTTCCAGGTGTCCTGGGCGAACCACTCCGCGAGGGTTTGCCGCAAGTTCGCTCCGTACCGGCTGGTTGACTCTTCGTAAGAAGCAAAGTTGCCGAGCAGTGTGTTCGAGTAAGCCCAGTTGGAATCGAAGGGATTATTCACGTCCCTCCCGAAGTTGAATCTGCCGCTGAAGACGCTTTGCTCGCCCTCGTATTCCCTCAGGCGGCTGATGGCGACGCCGACTTTGAACAAGTGGCTGCCGCGTATGATGCTTACGTTGTCATTGAAACTGAAAGTAGCATCGGCGCCACCGGTGAGGAAGCGGTCGTCGTAAGTTATGTTTGCACTGTTCGGCACCCCGCCCCAGGTCACGCGTGGTATGAAATCCCCGGGGTTGTTCGCCGGGTACCACTGCCCCGCCAGGAAGCCACGTTTCTGACGAAGAACCTTGTCCACCTCAGGCTGTCCGCCGACGTCGAACCATTTCTCGTAATTGGTCCGCGCGCCGCCGGTGATCTCCATCACCACAGTGGGGCTGAAAACGCGCGTGTAAGCGACAGTGATCCCTGACTCGGTGAAGCAATAGCACTGCTTGAACAATCCCCAGGCCGACGCGCCCGAGGCCACGGCGTAGCCCTGCTGCTCCGAAAGGTAAGTCTTGCCGCGCACGGAGAACCTGTCGTTATGCGTGGGCAGATAATCCACCTTGAACAACTGGTGCCGTTTTGGCTGGTCCAGAACTTCCTGAAACTGATAGTTGTAATTGCCTTTGGTTACCGTCCGGTCGGTGAAGTTGGGTAACGGCAAAATGTTCAGCAGCGCAAGGCCATTCCGGTTGATACGAGAGGCAGGAATCCGGTTGCCGGGGAACGGCTGCCTGCTGAGTGGGTCCGTAATGGGAATGAGCCTGTCATTGAGGTCGAGCGTCTGGGAGAAATCTCCGGCGCGCTCGAGCGCCGTCGGCACTGTCACCTGCTGGAGGGATCCGGGGTACTTGATGCCCCACTGCTCCAAAGAGTAGAAGCCAAACCACCGGTCCTTATTCTGGTTGAACTTGCCGGGGATATAAATAGGCCCTCCCAGGCTGAAGCCGAGCGTGTTGTAGCGGTAGAGCGGTTTGGGGACGTTGGTCCTGTTGTTGAAGAAATTGTTCGCGTTGAACATTTCGTGCCGCTTGTACCAGTAGCCGGTGCCGTGGAATTCGCGGCCCCCCGATTTGGTCACGACCTGCACTACCGCCCCGCCGTTGCCGGCGTATTCAGCCTGGTAGTTCTTCAGCATGACCTTGACCTCGCTGATGGCGTCCATGCTCGGCGTACCGGAGAATACCCCAGGCGAGCCCATGTCGTTGCTAAACAAGCCGTCCACGGTCAGATAATTCATGCGCGCGGGAGTGCCAGCGATTGCCGGCGAACCGGTCCCGTAGGTACCGCCGGCATGCTCGGGGTCCGTGCCGTAGACAACCCCCGGGAGAAGTCTCAGCAGCGAGACCACGTCCCGTCCCCGCGCGAGCATCGTGGCCATCTGATCAGAGCTGATTATCGCCGAGTGCTCGGCGCTGGCGGTTTTCACCACAGCCCCCTCGGAGACTACGCTGATGGTTTCCGTCACGGCGCCGATACTGAGCCGGAGGTCCCCGACCGACAGGCGCTCATTGGCGCTCAGCACCAGCCCCGTGCGCTGCAACGTACTGAAACCGGGAGCCTCCACCTTGAAGGTGTACCCACCGGGCTGGAGAGCCGTGATGGTGAACGCCCCCGATTCATTGGTTGTGGTGGTCCGAACATCCCCTGTCCGCTCATTGGTCACCGTCACGCTGGCGCCAATGATTACCCGGCCGGAGGGATCCGTCACGGTGCCGATGATTGTTCCGGTCACCGTTTGCGCAAGCGCCTGCCCGCCCAGCAGTGCGGCGAACAGGGTGCAAAGCGAGCTGCTCAGAATCTTCATATCTCCTCCCTGACGCATGAATAATACACCGTGCCCCGGCCCCCGTGTCAAGGCACCCGGCTCCGGCCCAAGTTCCGAACCGGCTGCCGCTTTACCTTCACCTTCGCCAGATATATGGCCGCTTTTCCTTCATGCGAGGAGTAGTACATGGTCCACAGCATTCCGCGATGCCACAGAAAACCTGGATAACTGTTGTCGCCGCCGCTGGGTAACACTAGTTGCGGTTCGTAGGATGTGAGCGTCATCAGGCCCAGAGCGGTCTTGGCCGCCTTACGATCGCCGTCCGGGTAGAAGCGCCCGCCTGCCACCATCTGCCCGCCGGGAAGAACCACGAAGTTAGGTCCGCCGATGAAGTAGCCGGTCTTGGACCATTCCCATTGCTTGTACGGCGGCCTGCTCCAACCGATCATCGCCAGGTTATCCTCGCCGTCCCGCCGCATCAGGGCGACGGCCCGACCGTCAGGGAGGAAACGCAGCGTAGTCTCGTTGCCGCCCGGGATCTGTAACTCGGCGATGGTTTCCCAGTTCAAGCCGTCCCGGCTAGCGAGCACTTGCTGACGCCGCTCGTAGTAAGAAACCCCGTAGGCCATCCCCCGATACCACGTTACGCGCCAGAGCCAGTGCCCTGGCGCCAAGATGCGCTGCGGCGCGGTCCAGTTGAAGCCGTCCTTGGAGAACGCCACCCGCGGCTGCCGGGTCTTGTATCTGCCTTCCGGATACTCCGAGCCACCGGCAACGATCATCAGCCGTCCGTCCGGCGTGACCGAGAGTTTCGGATCGCGGAGGTCAATGCCCGCCTCTGCGATCAAAGCCGCTGACTTCCAGGACTCGCCGTTCTGGGAGGTGATAACACGTAGCTTGCCGTCATCCTCCTGCCCGGGCTTGGCCACGTGCCACTTGCCTTCACGGAATACGCCGAACCACCGGCCGCGGAAACGGATCAGATCTCCGAAAGCACTGTGAGGCGCCTCGGCCCAGATCTGCTTCGCCCAAACCAGCTCGAGCTTGATCTGGGCTGAGCAGCCCGCCGCCGCAACCAGAGCCAAGGCGATCTTATGCGGTGCTATCCGATTCACAGCCGCAGTATAGCGGGCAGCTCGGGCCGTGTCAACGCAATGCCGCATGGGGCAGCGATTGCGTGATGGGTTCCAGGTGGCCGATTTCGCTCTCGCGGAGCGACTGGGCGATGAAGTTCAGCTCGCATTCAAGAATGTTGTATCCGAGGACGCCGCCTGCCCGGCTGGCAAGGCAGGCCGCGGTCGCAACCGAACGCACGAGAAAGCCAGTATCGGGCGGCGAATTAAAGTTAGTGCTCGGCAGGTCTATGTTGCCGTCAGGAGTCTGCACGCGCTCAAGATACGCAGCGGCGAGTTTGATCCGCTCCGGCAACGTCCGGTCTCCGTGAAATTTTGAATCGGGGCACACGAAGCCGCTCGTCAGGGCTTCCACGGCAGAGCCGGCTCCGCCCGGCGGGGGGAGCGGCCCCGCAAGCGTCCCGCAAGAGCGGGCCCGCGCCCGTTATCAGAATTCCAGCTTCAAAGCGAACTGCAAATCGCGGTTGTCAATTCCGATCAGCGTGGAAGTGATACGACCAACGGTGGGCGAGCCGATGCTGGCGTTGGGGAAGCCGAACGCCGGCGTGTTGAAGAGGTTAAACGCATCAGCCCGGAATTGGAGCCTCATGCGCTCGCCGAAGGCAATATTCTTGACCAGCGAGAGGTCGAAGTTCACGTGGCCGGGTGAATATAGCACGCCGCGGCCGACGTTGCCGTAGGTGTTGGGAGGCGGCGCCACGAATGCGGTGGCGTCAAACCAGTAGTACGGATCGGGATTGGGCAAGGTGCCGCGGCCGATGCGATCCGGCCAGCTGGGAGCGCCGTTATTGACGCCCTGCGCCAGGCCGACGTTGAAGGGGCGCCCGGTGGTCAGCGTCGTGATTCCACTGAGCTGCCAGCCTCCGGCGAACTTCTCAGCCATGCCCGGCCGGCTCACCCACTTCTTGCCCCGCCCGAAGGGCAGCTCGTAGACGTAGCTCACCACGCCGCGATGCTTGACGTCATAGCCGGAGGGGCCGCGGCCCGCGCGGATGTTGGTGACCGTCTGAGGACCGCCGGTCTGGCCGCCGCCCGAAGCGGCTGATCCGCCGAAGTCCAGGCTCTTGCCGAAGCTGTAACTCACCAGGAACTGCAAGCCGTGCGAGTAGCGCTTGACCAGCTTGGTTTGCAAGCCGTGGTACACGGACATGTTGCGCGGGTCAATCTGGATGATGTTAGCCACGTTGGAAAGCGGCTGCAACAGCCGCCGCGAAGCCAGCGACCCCGGTCCGGGTTGCACTTCATTGGGATTGTACGCAAACACCAGGTGTATGGCGCGGCTCCCCGCATAGGCAACTTCCCACAGCAAGCTTTCATGCAGTTGCCGTTCGATATTGAACGTCCACGACTCGAAGTACGGCGTCTCGTTTTCCCAACCGTGGCCCAGCACGCGCGGGTTGGCGGCGTTCAGCTCCGCCGTGGTGCGCGGCTTCACCACCTGGATGGGCGGGAAGGGATTGTCAATCGTCGGCACCCGCGACCAGTCGGTGGGGTTGGTCTCGGGCGTGAAGTTCTGGGAAATCGTCCAGGGCACCTGCTGGCCCAGCAGGTTGGAAGCCGAAGGCTGTTCGGGGAAGTGGCTGATGCCGAAGCCGCCCCGCACCACCGTCTTGCCGGTGCCAAACAGATCCCAGGCGAAACCGAAGCGCGGGCCAAAGTTCTTGTAATGGGTCTTCTTGCCCACGCTGCGCGAGATGCCGTCCTCGCCCGCATACACCAGCCGGAGGTTGGCGATGTCGAAGTTTGTCAGCCGGTTGCGAATCTCGCGCTCCGGCCAGTGTATCTCGTGACGAAGACCGATGTTCAGGGTCAGACGCGGGTTCACCTTCCAGTCGTCCTGGATGAACCAGGCCTGATCCTGAACGGTCATGTAGTAAGGCTCCAACAAAAAGCCGCGGGAACCGCCGGTTGAATAACCGACCAGCAACGTCGCCAGGCCGGTCCCCTGCGTATTGGTAACCGGATCGTTCGTGAAGTTCCGGGCAAAGTTCAGCGTGCTGCGGGTGTCCGTATTGGTGTACGGGGAGACCAGGCGACGGACGTAGTGATAACCCAACTTGAGCTGGTGCCGGCTCTTCATCCAAAAGATGCTGTCGGAAACCTGATAGTGGGTCTCACGCGGGTTGCAAGGCAAGAAGGCGGGACCGCCGCTCAAGCCCGTAAAGTCCGCTACGTTGATGTTAGGCAGTCCGCTGGCGAAATGCGTGACATTGATGCCGCGGATGCCCAGGGACTCGGCTGCCCTGTGGCCGTAGTCGGACTGGTAAGTGGTCGGGGTGGTGCGCGCAAAGCCGGTCCGGAACTCGTTGATCAGATTCGGCCGGAAAATGTGCGTTTCGTTCAGGGCCAGGCCCTGCGTCTTCAGGCGCGTGTTCTGGATGCCAGCCACATAAGGACCGAGATCGAACTTCTGCTTCGCCTCGGGCGGCGTGGGCAGGCAGCACTGCGCCTGTCCCTGCGGTGCGTCCAGCTTGTAATTCTGGAAGCTATACCGTGCAAAGAAGGTATCCCTGGCGCTGATGTTATGATCCACCCGCATGTTAAAGCCGTTGTCGTTCACGATCCGGTTTGCCGCCGAAGTGTAGTTATTGAAGTTACCCGGCGCGTTCGGCAGTGGGTAGATGCTGGCCACGTTGCGCCCGACGGGGTGGATGCGATTGGGCGGAATGATATTGCCTGCAAAGGCGTCGCGCAGGAACTGCGGGTTGGCCACCGTAACCGGCTTGCTCGGATCATAGTTTGGATTGCGCCGCGTGGTGAGCGGGTCGTAAATGCGGATCAGCGTGCCCCGCGTGTCGGTGAACTCGCTGAAATCGCCGATACGGGTTTTGGCGGTAGGCACCGTGTTGACGTAAGTCAAACCCTTGGTTTCTCGCGTGCCGAAGTAATCGCCGAAGATGAAAGTCCGGTTGCGGCCGTTGTAAATGGAAGGCAGGTAGACCGGCCCGCTCAGAGCTACGCCGAACTGATTCCTCCGGAAAGGCGGCTTGGCGAGCGGCTTCACGTTGAAGTAATTGCGTGCGTCCAGCTTGTCGTTGCGCAGGTACTCGAACAAGGTGCCGTGGAACTCGTTCGTCCCGGACTTGGTCGAAACCGAGACCACGCCCGCGCCCCGGCCAAACTCCGCCGAGTAAACGCCGGTCAGAACCTTGAACTCACGCACCGATTCGAGCGACGGCATGACGATGACGGTGTTGAAGGTGTATTCGTTGTTGTCAATGCCGTCAATCAACCAGGCGTTGGCGTTGCCCTGGCTGCCCAGGGCATTGAAGTTCGATGGACCCCGCGGGTTGAACGTGCTCTGGCCGGAAAGATTCTCGCCGTTTTGGCCGGGCGTGATGCCGGGCGCCAGATAAACCAGTTGAGTAAACAGCCGTCCGTTCAGCGGCAGTTCGCGGATGGCGCGCTCTTCAATGACCTCGCCCAGCTCCGCGCTCTCGGAGCGGACCAGCGGCGCCATGGCAACCACGTCCACAGTCTCCGTGACCTGGCCGACCTCCAGCGTAAAGTCCACGCGCGCTTTCTGGTCCACCTGGACGATGATCCCCGAACGTACCTGGCGCTTGAAACCGGATTTTTCCACCGCCACAGCATAGGTGCCCGGCGTAAGGAACGGGGCGTTGTAAGCGCCGGCCTCGTCCGTGGTGAATTGGAGGGAAGTGTTCTTGTTGGTTTCGGTGATGGTCACCTGAGCACCCGGAACGGCGGCGCCCGTGGAGTCGCGCACCGTCCCTAGAATCGTGCCCGTGGTGACCTGGGCGGACAGTGGAACAATCAGTGCAGCAAGCACTGCGATAAGAAACGCACCAACCTGTGGGCGCATCAGAACCTCCTGAGACTTCCCCCTTTGCGGGCGGAGTATCCTGTCCGGGATTTCCCTTTTGGACCGCCGGACAAAGGGAGTATACACCCGGCCTATGCCCGGGTGTCAAGCGGCGGTCGGAGTCGTTTTTTCCTGCTCAGGCGCATCCTGACCCATCCCGGCCTTGGTTCGATTGACGGGCTCGAGCCCATCACTACGTTCAGCAACCCCCTTGCCAGCAATTTCCCAAACTCCTCTGAGCCGCGGGCGTAAGTTGTAGTCTGCCCAGCCCGTCCGCCCGGCGGCGACTTCGAGGGTCATTTTTGCAAATCTCAGCGAGGCGTAACGAGGGGCTTGATCTGACACTTGCTTGTGCTCAGATAGGAGTATGGCCTACGACCCGTGAAGCTTGACACGTGGGGGGCGCGGATGTATATTCGTGTTATCCATCGTGGAGGCAAGCACGCCAATGAGAAACGCACTGTTGCTATTGCTTTTGGCCCCGGCCATGCTGCCGGCGCAATCCACCTTCGGCAGCATTCTCGGCACTGTTACCGACTCGAGCGGCGCCGTGGTGCCTTCGGCGAAGGTCACCATCACCAACCTGGGCGAGAACACTTCCGTCACCTTACAAACCGACGCCCAAGGCAATTACGAAGCGCTTAACCTGAAGGCCGGAACTTACCGCGTCACTGTCGAAGCCGCCGGCTTCCGGACCTTCCAGGCCGGCCAGGTTCCCTTGGCGGCCCGGCAGGCGGTGCGCGTCAACGCCGTCCTCGAGGTGGGCGCCGTCACGGAAAGCATCCAGGTCCAGGCGGTGGCCCCGGTGATCACTACCGACACCCAAACCATCACCTCCAGCCTGGACAGCCGGGCGGTGCTCGAACTGCCCATCAATTACCGCGGCGCCGGCAGCACGAGCCCCTACCGCGCGCTGGCCTTCCTGCCAGGCGTGCAAAGCGACGACGGCTTCAATTATTCCGTGCAGGGCGCCATCCCGGCCCAAACCGAAGTGACGCTGGACGGCATCTCGACCGTCAGCGTCACCGGCCACAGCCCGCTGCCCGAGGTTTACCCCTCGGCGGAGGGCATCGCTGAGATGAAAGTGCAGGGCGTGGGCGGCAACGCCGAGTTCGGCCAGATCGGCGACATCACCACCACCTCGCGCGGCGGCTCCAACGCCTACCACGGCAGCCTCTTCGAGTACTTGCAGAACCGTGCCTTGGACGCCATCCCCTTCGGCGCCGCCTCCAAGCCCGCCAAAGTGGCCAACACCTTCGGCGGCAGCTTGGGTGGGCGCCTCGTCCGCGACCGAACGTTCTTCTTCGCCACTTACGAGGACATGCGCTTCCGGCGGGCGGCCGCCTTGCAAGCCACCGTGCCGACGGCCGCCATGCGGGCAGGCGATTTCAGCAAGGAACCCGTAACGCTGCGCGATCCGTTCGCAGGCGGGCCGCTGCCCGGCAACCGGATCCCGGCCTCCCAAATCGTGGCCGTGGCGCGCAAGCTCTTCGAGTTCTATCCCCAGCCGAACTTCGGTCCCACCGACGTGCAGCGCTCAGCCAACTTCCGCAAGAATGAGGCCGCACCCATCACCTCCCGCCAGTTCGACGTCCGCCTGGACCACGTGTTGACCGAAAAGCAGTCCCTGTTCGGCCGGCTGAGCTGGAAGAACATCTCGACCATTTCGCCCACCTGGCAATTGCTGCCGGCCGACACCTCCTACACGCACGCCCGCAATTTCGTCGTTTCCCATAACTACAGCCTCAGCCCCCGCCTGCTCAACGAATTCCGCTTCGGCTTCACCCTCAATGACGGCGCCACCAGCTATTACTTCGACGGGCGGAAAATCGTGGGCGAAATGGGCTTGCAGAATCTGCCGCCCCTCACTTACAACGGTCTGCCCGCCTTCAACTTCTCGCAAGGCACCAGCAGCTTCGGCAAGGGCAAGCCGGGCTTCAACTTCTCGCACCTGTACCAGTGGAACGACAACCTGACCTTCGTCCGCAACCGCCACACCTTCAAGTTCGGCGGCGACGTGCGGCGCATCCGGGCTCAGTCCGCCCTCAGCTTCATCAGCACCGACAACTACGGCCAGTTCAACTTCGACGGCCGCTACGCCGGCCGCGACGTCGCCGACCTCTTGCTGGGCCTGCCGTATTACTCCGCCTTCGCTTCCACGAACATGGACAACGACGGCAGCAGTTGGCATTACGCCATGTTCGCCCAGGATAGCTTCAAGCTCAGCTCCCGCCTGACTCTGGAATACGGCCTGCGCTGGGAGTATCACCCTGCTTACAAGGACGCCAACGGCGACATCACCAACTTCGACCGCTCGGTGCCGCGCACCGGCCGCGTCATCATTCCTTCCGGCAAACGGGCGCTGGAAATCACCGCCCCTGGGTTCCTGCTCTCCATCAACGCCTGCCCCGCCCCCGCCTGGCAGGGAATCCCTTGCACGCCCTTCCTGCAAGCCGACCAGGCCGGCTGGCCCGACTCTCTGCGCTTCGTGCAGAAGACCGACTTCGCTCCCCGCTTCGGCTTCGCCTACCGGCTCTCCGACAACGCCAAGACCGTCCTCCGCGGCGGTCTCGGGCGCTACTTCATGATCCCGCTGGGCTCGGTTTATTACGGGCTCACCGGCATCCACGCCTCCGACGTGCGTGAGTTCAGCAACAGCATCACGGCCGGCACGCCCGCCTTCCGCTTCCCGCAGATCTCGCCCGGCGGCAGCGGCGTCCGCGCGGTCAGCTACGGCAATGCCTACTTCGGCACCTCCGAGGATCCCTATTACAAGGATCCCTACGCCCTTCAGTGGCACTTGACCCTGGAGCGGGATATCGGCTGGGATACCGGCGTGCGCCTCTCCTATATCGGCCAGCGCTTCATCCAGCAGCCCTGGGCGCCCGACCTGAACCAGCCCCTGCCCTCCACGGTTCCCTACACCCAGCGCCCGCTCACCGACCGGCCCTTCCCTTACTGGGGCCGTGTCTATAGCTATGACACCGGCGCCAACGCCATCTACAACGCGGCCCAGACCGAGATCATCCATCGCTTCCGCAGCGGCATCAGCTTCAACACCGCTTGGACCTGGGCCAAGCACCTGAGCGACGCCGGTCCGGCACCCACCGGCTTCGGCGGCGAAACCGGCAACGGCCGCGTCACCGACTCGTTGAATCGCCGCTCGAACCGCGGCAACGTCAGCCCTACCCGACGCCACCGCTGGATCACCAACGCCATCTACGAGCTGCCTTTCGGCAAGGGCCGCCGCTACATGAGCCAGGCCCACCCCCTGCTTCAAGGCCTGGCCGGTGGCTGGCGCCTCAGCTCCATCCTGCTGCTGCAAACTGGCCCCTATCTGACTGCCGTCTTCAGCGGCGGCGATCCCTCAGGCACCAACGCCTCGGCCCGCGGCGCACAGCGCCCGGACGCCGTCCGCTCAGGCAACCTCTCCGAACCGACCGCCGACCGCTTCTGGGACCGTGAGGCCTTCGTCTGCCCCGGCCGGGTTCCCGGCTCCCCCGAGCAGTTCAACTGCAATGTGCCGCCTATCGGCCGCTTCGGCAACGGCGGCGTGGGTACCCTGGTCGGACCCGGCACCATCAACCTCTCGATGGGCATCGGCAAGGAGTTTCCCCTCAAGGAGCGGGCCACTCTGAAGTTCGAGGCGAGCTTCACGAACCTGCCCAATCATCCTAACCTGGCCAATCCGGGCACCAACATCACCAGCATCGCCTTCGGGCGGACCACCAGCGCGCGCGGCGCCGACAGCGGGGGCAACCGCGTGGGCCAATTCGCCTTGCGCCTGGAATTCTGACTCTAGGCCTCTGTTAAAGACCTTCTACATCTCCGAGAATTCGCCGCCACAGGCGCGCGGGGGTTCTTCAACGCGTTCAACTCGCCCATGTTGGGCCTGCCGAACGCTGCCTTCGGTGGTCGAAACTTCGGCATCATCACCAGCCAGGCGAACGAGCCCCGCCAGGTGCAGTTGATCCGTAAGCTGATTTTCTAGCGGGGCCGACGCTCCGGAGCCTCAAGTTAAGCGAGGCGCGAAAGCGCTTGACTTTCACTTTTTCTTCGCCCACAATGGAAGCAGGAGATTCTAGTGCCCCTCACCCGCCGCCAAAAGCAGGTCTTGGACTTTATCGCCCGCTACCAAAGCGAGCAGGGCTACAGCCCCAGCTACGAGGAGATCGCCGAGGCGCTCGGCTTGGCCTCGCTGGCTACGGTGCACAAGCACATCTCGGCGCTCGAAGCCAAGGGCTACCTCAGGCGCAGCTTTAACCAGAGCCGTTCGCTCGAGCTGACCGGGAAGCTTTTGCAAGAGCAACGCAGATTACGACGCCACACGCAAGTCGCCGCCGTCCCATTGCTCGGTCGCATCGCCGCCGGGACACCTGTAGAGGCGGTGGCTGGCCGCGAGACGCTGGAGCTGGGCCCGTTGTTGGAAGGGGAGGATGTCTATGCTCTTGAAGTGCGCGGCGACTCGATGATCGAGGAACACATCTGCGACGGAGACTTGGTGCTGGTCCAGCGGACGGCCCGGGTGCGCGACGGCGACATCGTCGTGGCGCTGGTGCGAGGCAGCGAGACCACCCTGAAGCGGTTTTACCGCGAGGGCAGCGACATGGCCCGGTTGCAGCCTGCCAATGCCCAGATGCCGCCCTTGCGCGTGCCGCTCGCAGACCTGGAGATCCAAGGCCGAGTCCTGGCGGTCCTGCGCAGGTACCACTAGCCGCAGCAGGATTCAAACCACATCGAACAACACGGCCCGCAGTTTCCCCGGCCGCAAAGTTTTCTCGATAGCAGGCCAGGCTTTCTGGTGATCTTCGCTTTTGACCCAGGCCTGTCGTTGCTGCTCGCTCTGAAAGCTTATGACGAGCCGGTAGTTAAAGTCACCAGGCGGCTCGCCCACTACCGCGCCGCGCAGCTTCAACAGCCGCACGCTCACAAAGCCTGGCTGCCGGCTGATGGCGGGGCGAAAGATGTTGCGGAAGTTCTGGCGCAGCTCGTTCTCCCGCGCAGGATCCACGTCCAGGTCCACGTGAAGCTGGATAGGGTTGGTGGGGGCGGAAAGGGCAGAGCCGGCGGCCGCCAGCAAGCCCAAACAAGTTCTGCGGAGCATGGTCGAATTCTAGCGCGCCGGCAGGCCCGCGTAGTAGCGCTCCGCCGCCTCCCGACCGCTGGCTTTGACGGCAAAACCCTCCGCGCGCAGAGCTCCCTCCAGCGCTTCCAACAACAGCAGTACGTTCTCGCGCGTCGAAGAAGCACCCATTAAACCCACGCGCAGAACCTTGCCGGCCAGGGGCCCGAACCCGCCCAGCACCTCTATGCCGTATTGATCAAGCAAGCGCCGGCGCAGGTTAACGTCGGAAATTCCTTCCGGCACCCTCGGCGTGTTCAAGGTCCATAGCCTGTTCTTGGGATCGGCCACGTGCATGCGCAGGCCCATAGCTTCGATGCCGGCTACGAAGGCCAGGTGGTTGTGCCGGTGGCGCTCGAAGCGTTTCTCCAAGCCTTCCTCTTCGATGATGCGCAAAGCCTCACGCAACGCGTAAAACATCGAGATGGGTGCCGTATGGTGATAGCGATGCGCGCCTTCGTAGTAATCATCAATCAGCTTGAGATCGAAATAAAAGGAAGGCACGGGGCGTTTGCGGGCGCTCAGCCGCTCCATGGCGCGCGGTGAGACGGTAATGGGCGCCAGGCCGGGCGGGCAACTCAGCCCTTTCTGGCTGCAACTATAGGCTATGTCAATGCCGTTCTCATCCACGTTCACAGGCATGCCGCCCAGCGAGGTCACGCAATCCCCGATCACCAAGGCATCCACCTGGCGCGCTGCGGAGGCAATCGCCTTGCCAGGCGTGTAGACGCCCGTGGAGGTCTCTGCCTGCACAAAGGCCACCACCTGCGGCCTGTGCCGCTGGATAAACTCTTGCGCCTCGTCTTCCCGAAAAGTTTCGCCCCAGGCTTTTTCCAGCCGCACCACCTCCGCGCCCAGGCGCTCGCCGATGTTGCTGATGCGGTCGCAGAAGTACCCGTTGGCAAGAACAGCAAGCTTGGCGCCCGGTTCAACGAAGTTGACCAGCGCCGTCTCCATCCCGGAGGTGCCGGTCCCCGATATTACCATCCGGAAGGGATTCTGAGTGCCGAAGACCGGTCCCAGCAAGCGGCGGATGTCCTCAAACACGCTGAAAAAGTACGGATCCACATGGCTGACGATGGGCTGCGAGAGTGCCTGGTAAACTCTGGGTTCCACCATTACAGGCCCTGGCCCCATCAAGAGACGTTTGGGCGGGCACAACGGTCCTGTTTGAACGGCCATAAATCGCTAGTCTGAAAGAAGAGTGCCCATCAAGTCAACCGCAGGGTCTGAGCCCCTGCCGATTGATCCGCTGATCCCCGAGCTTTTGGGGCGCCTGCGGCGTCACCGTGCTCTGGTGCTTCAAGCGCCGCCGGGCGCCGGCAAGACCACCCGGGTGCCGCCTGCCCTGCTCGAGTTGGGTGGCAAGGTGCTGGTGCTTGAGCCGCGGCGCCTGGCGGCGCGCTTAGCCGCTCGCCGCGTGGCTTTTGAACGCGGGGAGAAGCCAGGTCAGAGCGTAGGCTACCAGGTTCGCTTCGAGGAGGCAACCGGTCCCGACACGCGTCTGGTTTTCATGACCGATGGGGTCCTGCTACGTCGCCTGCTGGCGGATCCGTGTTTGCGGGAGGTGTCTTGTGTGGTGCTGGACGAATTCCACGAGCGGCGCCTGGAAAGCGACCTGGCCCTGGCCTTGCTCCGACGCTTGCAACAGACCACACGCCCCGAGCTGCGTTTGGTGGTGATGTCGGCCACACTCAACGCGGCCCCCCTGGCTGCGCTGCTCGGCTGCCAGGTGTTGCAAGCCTCCGCACGCCAGTTTCCGCTTGTGATCCACTACACTCCGCTGTCTAGCGAGCCGTTGGAGATTCAGGTAACAGCCGCACTGCAACGCCTGTTGAGTGAAGGCCTCGAGGGAGACGTACTGGTCTTCTTGCCAGGTGCGGCTGAGATTCGCCGGGCCATGCGGACGTGCGAAGGCCTGGCCCGCCGAGCAAGCTTGCTGCTATTGCCTTTGCATGGCGATCTGCCGGTGGAAGAACAAGAGCGCGCCATAGCCCCGGCGCCGCAGCGTAAGGTCATCTTCTCAACTAACGTGGCCGAAAGTTCCGTCACCATCGAGGGAATAACAGCGGTCATTGACAGCGGGCTGGCCCGCGTCGCCAGTCATTCGCCGTGGTCGGGACTTCCCCGGCTGGAGGTCAGGCGCATCAGTAAGGCTTCCGCCGCTCAGAGAGCCGGGCGCGCTGGCCGTACCGGGCCTGGGCAAGTAGTGCGGCTGTACCCGCTCGAAGATTTTGCTCGCCGCCCAGAGCACGATACCCCCGAGATCCTCCGCGAAGATCTCAGCTCAGCCTTGCTAACTTTGCGCGCCATGCGGTTCGAGCCATGCCAGCTCGAGTTCCTTGATGCGCCTCCGCAGCAAGCCTGGGAGGCGGCCGAGCGCTTGCTGGTGCGCCTGGGTGCGCTGGATGAGCTTGGCCGGATTACAGCCATCGGCGCCGAGATGGCCCGGCTGCCTCTTGAGCCGCGTCTGGCCAAGCTGGTTCTGGAGGCCGATCGCCGGGGGGCGGGCCAAATTGGTTGCGCCGTGGCGGCGCTGCTCAGCGCAGGGGATCGGCTCGCCAGCCAATGGGAACAAAGCGGCCCGTCGGACCTATTGCTCTTGCTGGAGGGGCCGTGGAGCCGCCAAGCCCGCCAACTTTACCGCCAGCTTCGCCGCCACTTGGGCGCCGGCAGCGGTTGGGACGAGCAAGCGTTGCTGGTGGCGGTGCTGGCTGCCTTCCCGGATCGCGTCGCGCGCCGCCGCCGCGACAATGAGCTGCTGCTGGCCAGCGGAGAGGCGGCCGTGCTTTCGCCTTCGAGCACTGTGCGTGCCGCGCCGTTTCTGGTGGCCGTGGACGTGGAGGAACGGCTGGAATGCGGGCTGCCTCTGGTGCGCCTGGCCAGCGCTATCGAGCGCGAATGGCTGCTGGATCTTTTCCCTGAGCGCATTAGCGAACGCAGCGCACTGGAGTGGAACCAAAGCGCTGAACGCGTCGAACGCCTCAGCCAGCTCCTCTACGATCAGTTGATCATCGAGGAAACACGGAGCGCAGCAGTGAACGGGGATGAGGAGGCGTCAAGGCTGCTAGCCGAGCAGGCCACGCAAGCGGGCGTGGCGCGCTTTGCCGATCCCGACGAAATTGAATGGTTTCTGGCACGGGTCGAGTTTGCGGCAGCTCAAGCGGGTTTTCAGCCCTTGAATGAGCAGGACGTCAAAGCAGCCCTGAGTTCGCTGTGCTGGGGCCGGGCCAGTTTCGGCGAGATCGAGGCAGCAGCGCGGAATGGGGGCCTGTTGCGCGCGCTCGAGCAGCGTCTGGCACCGCAGGCGCAGGCGCAACTGGAACGAGTGGCCCCGGGGCGTATTCGCTTGCCGAGCGGCCGGCAAGTCCGCGTACATTATGCCCGTGGGCGCCCGCCTTGGATTGCAGCCCAAATCCAGGAACTGTTCGGCCAGCGAGAGGGACCTCGCATCGCAAGCGGCAAGGTTCCTCTGGTGGTCGAACTGCTCGGACCCAATCGCCGCCCCTTGCAAACCACATCTGATCTAGAGGGCTTCTGGCGGCGTCTTTATCCAGAGCTGCGGCGCGAACTCGCCCGTCGCTACCCGCGCCACAACTGGCCGGAGGACCCGCTAACTGCTCGGCCCTCGTTTCGGTAAGATCGGCTTGTGCTGGCGAAAATTCTTGTTACGCTAATTCCCGCCTTGCTGGCCGCACAGGCGCTTGAAAACAGCGCGGTTCGAGTTGCCCTGACCAGCGACGGCGGCCTCACGCTGACTGACAAGGCCACGGGGGCCGTTTGGAGCCTGAAACCCCCTGCGGTGGGGGGCCAGGCAGTCGGCGGAATTGAGCGGTTGCCCGGGGAGCCCGGGACATTGCGATATCGGGCTGCGGGCTTCGCGTTCACGCTGCGGCTGGCTGGAGCCACTCTCGAGTACGCGCTGGATCGGGCGCCCGAAGGAAGCGAGATCTGGCTGGTCAACCGCTCCCTGGAGATCGGCGCCGGCGAGCACAGCTACTATGCCGTGCCCAGACGCCTGGGCATGCTCGTGTTTGCTGAAGGGGAGAAGCCCTTTACCCGACGCCTGCGCGCTTACGAGACCGGCAGCGGCTATTCGATGGCCATGCTTGGGGTTGTCAAAGAGGGCGCCGCGCTGATGGCCACCTGGGAGGATCCTTACGTGGAGATGGTCCTGGATTACACGCCCCGGCCGCCGCGCCTTCAAGCCAGTCTTGCCCTGCGGCGCAGCGCCCGCGCCGTAAAGCTGCATTTGGTAGGCCGTGGGGGCTATGTCGAGATAGCCAAAGCCTACCGAGAAGTGGCCCGCCAGCGTGGCTTTTTGAAAACGCTGGCCGAGAAAATGCGCGAAAATCCCAAGGTTGCCGGCTTCTTCGGGGCGGCGGACTTCAAGCCTTTTGCCTACATGCGCCGCGTAGCCAATACGCGGTGGAACAAGACGGACCGGGACGTATACGATCTGAACTTCACCTTTGACGAATGCGCCGCCCTGGCTGAGCATTTTCGCAACGACTTGGGCATCGACCGCGGCCTGCTGGTCTTGAATGGGTGGATAAACGGGGGCTACGATAACTTCCATCCCGACATCCTGCCGGCGGCGGCTCCCATCGGGGGCGATGCCGGCCTGAAGGACTGTGCGCGGCGCGTGAAGGCCCTGGGGGGCTGGCTTTTCGGTTTGCACGACAACTACCAGGACATGTATGAGGATGCGCCGTCGTGGAATCCGGCCTTGCTTATGAAAAATCCCGACGGCACGCCGCGGCGCGGGGGTGTATGGGCGGGCGGGCAAGCCTGGCTGATCTGCTCACGCAAGAGCCTGGAGCTGGCCGCGCGGGAGCAGAACGTGCCCGGGGTGGTAAAACAATTCGGGCCCGATGTGTATTTCTCCGACACCGTCTTCGCTGCACCCCTCTACGAATGCCACGACCCCAGCCATCCCCTGACCAAGGCCGACGATTTGCATTACAAGCAAGAGCTGTGCCGCTACATACGGGGCCTGGTCGGGCTGTTCGGTTCCGAAGAAGGTCGAGAATGGGGAGTGCCCGTCGCGGATTACTTCGAGGGCCTGATGTCGCACCGCACCCGCTTCCAGAATCCCGAGCAAACCGACATCGTAGTGCCCCTGTTCCACTTGGTTTTCGCTGATTGCATCCCCATTTACGCCCACCAGAGCGACCGGCCGCGCCCCGACAACCCAAGCTACATCCTGGACCACATTCTTTACGCCGAAATGCCGGTGTATTTCTTCGGGCGGCACCGCTATTGGCTCGACCCCGAGCGCCATTACCAGCCTCCCGCCGATGCCGAAGCACGCCTGGTGTTTGCCCGCGGCGGCCGCTTCAACCTGATTGACCAGTTCATCAAGAACACCTATGAGGTCCTCAGCCCTCTTCATCGCATCACAGCGCTGTTGCCCATGACTGACCACCGCTTCCTGACGCCCGATCGCCGTGTGGAGACTACGCGCTTCGGCCAGGACGTCAACATCCTCGTCAACTACGGTCCCGCGGATTACCAAGCGCCCCAGGTCACCCTGCCTGCCTACGGCTTCCTGATCGAGAGCCCGCAGTTGGTTGCTTACTACGCCCGGCGTTACCGCGCCTTGTCCTACCAGGACCCGCCTTTGTTCGTGCTGCGCAGCGAGGATGACAGGCCCCTGGCCAGCTCGCGCCGCGTTCGCATCTACCACGGCTTCGGCGATCGCCGCGTCGAATTCCGCGGCAAAATCGTGGAGGTAGAAAACGAGCGCCTGCTGCCCTGACGCGCTACAATAGCGCCAGGGAATGGTGGACCCGAAGTTGCTCGATAAGATGCGCAAAGATTGGGACCGGCGAGCGCGAGAGAACGCCCGCTATTACGTGAATACTGCCCGCAAGGACTGGACCGACGAAGACTTCTTCCGCTCCGGCGAGCAAACCGTAGCCGAGGAAATCCTCACCGACATGATCAACATTTGCCAAGGCAAGGATCCCAAGCAGATGCGAGTGCTGGAGATCGGCTGCGGGGCAGGCCGTGTGACACGGGCTTTGGCCACGTTGTTCGGCGAAGTGCATGGGGTGGACGTCAGCGGCGAGATGGTTGCCCTGGCCCGCGAGGCGCTCCGCGAGTACCCCAACGCTTTCGTTTATCAAAACAACGGCATGGACCTCTCCGTGCTGCCGCCGGGCCTGATCTTCGATTTCGCCTTCTCTTCCATCGTGTTTCAGCACATCCCTAGCCGCGAAATCATTGAGAACTACGTGCGCGAAGTCCACCGCGTGCTGCGTCCGGGCGCCTTGTTTAAGTTCCAGGTGCAAGGGGATACGCGCGTGGTAAGTTCACCGCACGACACTTGGGTCGGCGTGCCTTTCTCTGAAGAGGAAGCGATCGCAATGGCTTTGCGTTGCGGCTTTGAGCCGCGCTATCGCCACGGAGCTGGACAGCAGTACTTCTGGTTGTGGTATTTCAAGACCGCCGGACCTGAATCATCCCAGAGTTAGCCGGCCTCGGCCGACTCCGTTCTGGATGCCGCTGCGAACCGGCGCTTGCGCTGTGCCCAGTAACGCCTCATGCGCTCCGACACCTGCCGACGCTCCTCCGCGCTCATGCTCTTGCGGCCCCGGCGCCCTTTGCTCGCGCTCGCACCGCGGGGGGAGGATTGCTCCAGCTCTTCCAGCACGGCAATCAAGCGATCCAGGCGCGTCTTTTCCTCATATAGCGCTCGAATCACCTCGTAGATGTCCATGGAAGCGTCATTTCCGGCCCGATGGGCAATGCTCTTATACTACACTGCGAGCGCCTCGATCGCCAAGGGGCCTGGGGCTTCCCCCTTCGTAGCCCAGCCGACTGGCGGGAGTGCTGAAGCGCCCTCAAGCCGGCGCCAGCACAACCTTGGTGTCGTAAAAGACAGCGCTCCCACCGACGACGTCGCTCAATCCTGTGTTGCCCAGATAATCATCGAGCCGCATGACGGCATTAGCATGCACACCCGCAGCACGGCGAGGATCGCGCGGGATGAGCTGGCCGTCAATGACCACATCGGAAGCCCCATAGGCGAAGTGTCCGTAGCCCAGCACGAAATTGACCACCCCAGGGCGAATACCCTCGCGGGTTGCAATCCGGCCCACGATGGGCAGTCGGATTCCATTGCCCAAATCCCACGAACCTTCCGGATTGCTAGCCGATAGTATCCAGGCCCGCTGGTTATCCCGCAAGCCGAGCCGCGCGGCGTCGCTGGGATGGATCTCGATGACGTTCTCCGGCTGGATGGCCGTGAGCCAATAGTTGGAGATCGTGCGGCTCTTGGTATGCAAAATGGTGCGGCTCGTAATAAGATGAAGCGTGGCTCCAGCGTGTTCAATCGGCCGGCCCAGGGAATCCGTCAAGGGCAGGTAAGCGGGATAGCCCTTTAGCCATTCGCCCGTCATGGAGTTGCGCCTGGTGGCGACATTCTCTAAATAAAGATTTAGCAGCTTGCCGTACTTGCCGCGCACCTGTTCGCCCACCCAGGCATATTCGTAAGGCCACCAGCGACCGCCTCGGTTGAGCACATAAATTACCTTGCGCCACCAGGCCTCGCTGACCGCCCGCTTCCAGCGCTCGGGGTCGAACACGCTGCGGGGCAGGTGTGAGCGGGCCTGGAGGAAAACGCGCACCTCGTCCTCGTCGGCGTCCGGGCAGACGTCAGCAGGCGAATCGCCATAGGCAATGTTGGCAACCATCTTCAGGTAAAAGTCCTCTGGGCGCGTCAAATCCCCGCCGCCGTCGAAGCCGCCAGGACCGAATCCTGGCATGCCTAACTGCTCCGCGATCCCCAGCAGCAGCGCTTCTAGCGAAAGCGGCATGTCTTCGCCGTAAACCCGCACTATGGCATTGGGACTGGCGATGGCCGGCTGGCGCACCGGGGATGCGCGATGAGCGATTGAGGGGTGTGTGCGGTGAAATTCCCAGCGTTCGAGGTATGTCAAATCGGGGAAGATGTAATCGGCGTACATGCTTGTTTCGCCGATGGTAATATCAATAGCCACGAAAAGCGGTATCTTCTCGGTGTCTTGGAGGATGGGAATCAGCGCATGCCCAGCAGGCAGTGCGTAAACAGGGTTGCCCATGTAAAGGAAAAGCGCTTTGATTGGGTAGGGATACTGATCTCCGGCCGAGGGAATAATCTCCTGGTAAATATCGCTAACCAGCGGGTACCAGGGCCGTTTGGACGGATAACCTGCAAACAGAGTGCTCTTTTCGTAAGAAACCTCCGAGCGAATAATCGTAATGCCAAAGGGAGAGATAGGACTGGGATGGGCACTTAGTTGGAAGGGGCGGCCGCTGCCCCCGGTTTCCCCGTAGCTGCCACCGCCGTAAATTAGGCCACCTTTCCAGTCTAGGTTTCCGATCAATAGGTTCAAAGCATATACCGCGAGCACGTTGTAAAAGCCATTGGTGTGCTGGGACACGCCCCGGTGAATCTCAGCCACGGCTCGCTTGCCGTGCGAAGTAAATTCCTCGGCCAGCGCTTCGATCTCGCTCGGCGGAAGACCACAAATATCCGCCCACTCACTGAGGGTTTTCGCGCGCGCCTGTTCCCAGAGTATCTGGAGGCCACTTTTGACTGGGATACCCCGCACGATTGTATCCACAAACAGGTCTCCCTCCGCTGGGTTTTGGGCGTCGTCGGACTTGAAGGCGATGGGGCGGTCCCCTTGAATGCAAACAAAAGTGTCAGCGTCGCCGGCCAAGCCGATTTCGGAGGCCCGCAAGAATTTTCCGGGACGCCCGTCCGGCTCGATCTTAACCAGCCAAGTTGCGTTCGTCCAAGTCGGTTCCCCGTCCGCCGCGGCGGCGGCACGGTTGCAATTGGACAGATACCGGTAGTCGTAGCGGCTGTGCTCGAGAATCCAACGGATCATGGCCATGGCCAGCGCGGCGTCGGTCCCCGGCTTGACGGGCAGCCACTTCCAAGCTTTGGCGGCGATGCTGCTGAATCGGGGGTCCACCACGGCCAGCTTCAGCCGCCCACTCGCCAGGCCCCGCATGATCTTTTTGCCCTTCAAGGTCGGGCCGTAGTTAGCCTCGAGCACATTGGCGCCCCAGTAAATGATGAACTCGGCATTTGCCGTGTCCGCCATCCAGTACGCCTTGGCGCCTCCCGACCAGCCGCCCGCGGAAGGCGCCTCGGACATGGCTTTGCCCGCAAAATAGATGGAACCCTGGCATACGGTAGTATGCCCATGCGCGTTCACGGAGCCGAAACTGGAGCGCACGAATCGGCCGATCAATTCGGCACGTCCGCCCTTCAGGCGTCCCCAGTTGAACACTAGTTGGTTGTTGATCGGTCCCAAATCGGGGTGATCAGGGTCAATCAGGTGCTTGAGGTTCGCCGCATGCTTGGCCTTAAACTCTGCTACGCTCATGTCTTGGTTTTGGACCCTCGCCACATCGGCCGCCATTTCCGCGAAAACTTTCGGATCACGCAGCGACCAGATCTCACGCAGGCCGGGCACGCGCCGATTTTCCCACGGGAACAAGGTTCCCCCTTCGACGATTTCGCTGACGGCTTGATGGAAGGGAATGCTGACCCAGCGGTTGGATCCGCGCGGGCCCGCCCGTTTAAGCACTTGGACGACACGGTAGGGATCGTAGGCGGTCTGCAAGCCCGCCTGTCCTTTGGGGCACAAGCTTCCGTGGACTCGCGCCGCAGCTTGCACCGGCGTGTCGAACGGGATGTGGGGATCCATCGGGCGCGGCCCGTAAGCGCTGCCCTCAATCTTAATGGCCATGCCATTCTGGATCCGGACCTTGATTTCACAGCCGGTGTTGCACTGCAAGCAAGTCGTGTAGATGTAATCCTCGGCCGTTGCCGGCTTTGTTCCCGCAGACTCCTCTGACCCCGTGGTTTTTACGCCCGCTGCCATCGAGCAGCCCAGCAAGGCTGAAGTCCTCAGGAATTGGCGACGCCCCGGTGCGGCGCCGGGGGCTCCGGTCAAATCCCAAGCATCACGCTTCGGCATGATCCTCCTTCAGTAATGGCAAGTGGTGCAAGCTGCCTGCGGGGTGCTAGCGAACGGCTCCGCCACATAGTACACGCGCGGTGCGGTTCCAAGCTCGGACTTGTGGCGCAGGACCCGATTCTTGCTGAGCAGCTCGCTAACGAGGCTCTTGGGATCTGCAGCGTCGCCGAAATACATAGCCCCTCCCACGCAGGTGGTCACGCAGGCCGGCAGCGAGCCCGCTTCCAGGCGGTGCAGGCAGAAATGGCACTTGCGCGCCGCGCCCACCAACTCACGTCGCCGCCAGCTCCTGCCGTATTCGTGGAACTCGCGTTTCTCGTACTGCTGAACGGTCGGCGTGGCGTCCGTGAAGTTTCGACCGTCTTCGACATGAATGGCGGCATATGGGCATGCCGCCGCGGCGGTGTGCGCGTACTGGCCTTTGAGCTGCGTATAGTCCAGCTCGACGATCCCGTCGGGGCGTTTCCGAATCATTCCCGCCGGAACTGCCCTGGCACACGGCGCATTATCGCATTGCATGCAGTTGGCCGGTTTGAAGGTGCCCGCGACCCACGAACCTGAGCCTGACTCGATCCGGAGAACCCTGCGGTAGGACCCGGCCGGACCCACTGCGTTCTCGGCCCGGCAAGCCACCGTACAAGCATTACATCCGATGCACTTGCGGGTGTCCACAACCATAACCCACCGGCGTTTTTCGGGCGGGCGCGTTAGCGCAGTATCCAGGTCGGCCAGCATCCGGATCAGCTCGTTGCCTGGCGCCGCGGGCAGCGGCGCAGCGCGGGCTCTGTCGGAGCTAAGGAGCCATCGGGCAGCCACAGCACCAGATGCCGCGGTCACGGCTCCGGCGCGCAGGAAAGAGCGCCGGGGAGGTCCCGCTGGAGCGCCTCGGCTTTCACTAAGCATCGGGTTTCTCCTTTCGCTTGAATGCGCCTACCGCCGTCATAAGAGTACCAAGGAGTACAGATATCGAACATAACCCAATTTCCCGGTCATGTCAAATGCCCGCCCCGGGGGGTCCCTCGGCTAGCGGCTCTGTGGCATGCTGAGGAACATGATGAACATGAGTCGGCGAGACTTGCTTGCTGGCGCGGGGCTGGCGGCCGGCTGGGGTTGGGCCCCGGCCCCTCCCCCCGACATACGCGGTCTGCATTGCAGCGCTCCCCAGCCTGAAGATTTGGAACTTGCGGAGCGCTTCATACGCGAAGTGCTGCCTGCGGAAGGCGTCAATGTGTTGGTGCTGGAGTTCGGCTATCGCTACCGCTTCTCGCGCCGTCCCGAAATACAGGAGAGTAATGCGTTGTCCAGCGAGCAGGTGGCAAGATTGGCCGCGGCCTGTGGGCAGTCCCGCATACGCTTGATCCCCGAGATCAACTGCCTCGGGCACCAGTCCTGGTCCAAAGCTACCCACGCCTTGCTTCGCGCGCACCCGGAATTTGACGAGACGCCGGGCAAGTATCCCAACAACGAAGGCATTTATTGCCGCAGTTACTGCCCGCTGCACCCGGGCGTGCACGCGGTGGTCTTCGACCTCATAGACGAGCTGGCCGATGCCTGCCAGGCCGACGCCTTCCACGTGGGCATGGACGAGGTCTTCTTGATCGGAGAAGATGATTGCCCGCGCTGCCGCGGACGGAACAAAGCCGAACTCTTTGCCGGCGAAGTGATCCGGTTGCGAGAGCACTTGGCGGCATCCGGGCGCCAGATGTGGATGTGGGGAGATCGCTTGCTGGACGGGCAGCGGACGGGCTTGGGCAAGTGGGAGGCCAGCCTGAACGACACTCACCCAGCGGTGCGTTTGATCCCCCGCGATGTGGTCATTTGTGACTGGCACTATGAGAAAGCGCCGCCCACCGCCGCTTGGTTTGCGACCGAGGGGTTCCCGGTGGTCTCGTGCCCATGGCGCCGGGCGGAGGTGGCCCGGGCGCAATTGGAGTTGATCCGCCTGGCGCGACGCCATGCTCCCGAGCCCATCGCCGGGCGCATGCTGGGCATGCTGCAAACTACCTGGTGCGCTATGGGCGCCTTTGTCCGCGCTTACCGGGGCGAGCCGCCTGCCAACGCCAGGGTGCAGGAAGCGGTCAATTGCTTCCGGGAACTTTTCCGTGCGCTTCGGGAGGCCTCCTGAACTATGGTGTGGTTGGCGGTTGCGATGATGGTGGCTGCTTCGGTGGCGTGCGGTCAGAGCGCGGCCGAGCGCGGCAGGCAGCTTATCGAGCAGACGGTGGCTGCCCTGGGCGGCGAGCGTTTCCGTACCATGCGCGATCGGGTGGAAGCCGGGCGTGCCTACTCGTTCTATCGCGACGAGCTGTCGGGCCTGGCGCGCGCCACTATTTACACGCGTTATCTGCCATCTCCGGAGCTGGCTACACCGGGCGCCTTGCTGGTCCGCGAACGGCAATCCTTCGGCAATAACGAGGACCGCGGCGCCGTGCTGTTGACCGAAAAGGAGGGCTACCAGATAACATTCCGCGGGGCGCGGCCGCTCGCGCCGGAGGTGTTTGAGCGGTACAAAGAGACAACCTTGCACAATGTCTTTTACATCCTGCGTCAACGCCTTCGGGAGCCCGGCTGGCTAATCGAGTGGCGAGGCTCGGATCTCTGGCAGGCCCAGCGCGTCGAGATCATCGAGCTCAGCGATGCCGAGAACCGGAATGTGACCGTCTATCTGAGCGCGACGACACGATTGCCCGTGAGGCAAGTCTTCTTCCGCCGGGATCCCCAGACGCGCCGCCGTATCGAGGAAGTGACCGTCTTTTCCAAGTACCGCGACGTTAACGGCGTACAATGGCCCTTCGTGATTGAGCGCGAGCGGGACGGCGAGAAAGTCTTTCAGATGTATTCCGAGAAGGTTGAGATCAATCGCGGCTTGACGGACGAGCTGTTCACGCTGCCGGCGAACATCAAGATCCTCAAGCCTCTGCCTTAGGAGGCCTGCGCCAAAGCCGGCCCGGCCGTGGGGGCGTCCTTGCCTTCCGTACTTCAAGCGGTAGAGTCCCCCAGGGCGGGCTGTTGGTGGCGCAGCTACCTGGTAGCAAAAAATTCAAATTTGTGCTACGATCCTACCCATGAAGGTCACGCTTTCGCTCTTGCTTGTCTGCTTCCGCGGCCTGACCGCGCTCGAGCTCATCCAGATCGCGGTTCAAGATCCCCACGGGCTGGGTGTTCCCCAAGCGGAAGTCGAAGTTAGGGATCCGGCCAGCGGCAAGGTGCTCTTGCTGGGCAGGACTGACGAAAGTGGCTGCGTTGCCTTGCCGGTGAGCCTGCCGGTCCGGTTACGGGTCACCGCTGCCGGGTTCGCCAGCGAAACCGTCGACCTCCGGCGGGTAGTGGATCGCCGGGCCACCATCCGGCTAAGACCGGCGATTGTACACACCAGTGTTGAAGTGGTGGTCAGCGCGCCGGCGCTGAGCCAGACCGAAATGGTCAGCACCGCTTTAGAAATCGACCGAGCCGGAGCGCGGACGGTTTTCGATGCCATTGAGCGCATGGTTCCCAGCCTGTTCGTCACCCGCCGGGGTGTTATGGGATATGGTATCGCCACCAATGGCACGGGCGCGGTCTCGATACGAGGAGTGGGAGGAGTTCCCAATACGCAAGTCCTCATCGTGGTAGACGGACGGCCGGACTACCAGGGTCTCATGGGGCATCCGTTGCCGGATTTCTACAGCCTTTCCAACGCGGACACGGTCACCGTGATCGAGGGGCCAGCTTCGGTCCTCTACGGCAGCGGCGCCATGGGCGGCGTGGTGGAGATCGCACCGTCGCGGCCGCTGAGTGGTTCGCATAGCCGGCTCTCTTCTTCGCTCGGGTCTTACTTTACCGGCCAGCATCGCCTCTCGCATGGTGGCCGCTGGGAGCGGAAGTTCTTGACGCTGGATGCCGGCGTGGAGCACACGCGCGGCGAGCGGCCTTCGGCACATTACCGAAGCAAGGACTTAGCATTGGGGGCGGGCTATGACTTCTCGAAGGCCTGGAAATTCTCTCTGCAAGGCCGCTACGGTCACTTTCATGTCGAAGATCCCGGTCCGGTGACGGCCCCGCTGGCGAACTCTTATGCCCGGGTCGGCCGTGGCGGCGTCAATGTCAACTTGGACAACAGCTACAGCCGCAGTTGGGGCTACCTGCGCTTCTTCCGCAGCCAAGGCCGGCACTTCATCACCGACGGCTTCCGCTCGGTGGACAGCACCACCGGGGGCCGGACCATGCAAACCGTTGCCTTGACATCGCGCTTGTTGCTGGACGTCGGCTCAGAAATCATTTCCTATGGCGGGAAGGCGCGCAACGTCGCCAGTAAGCTGGACTACGGAGAGCATCATCTCAGCAGCGGCGCCGGTTTCACGCGTTTGCAGTGGAGCGCCACCCAGAGGCTGCGCCTGCGCGCGGGGTACCGCCTCGAACACAATTCCGCGTTCGGCAACATCTCGGTCCCGGAATTCGAAGCGGCCTATCAGTTTTCGGAGGCCTACTGGCTCGCGGCTGGGGTCGGCAAGGGCTTTCGCAATCCCACGATCCGCGAGCTGTACCTGTTCCCGGCGCCCAACCCGCTGCTTCGACCCGAGCACATGTGGAACTTTCAGCTAACCTTCCGGGCGCAGCCGAGTGCGAAGCTGCAATCTGCGGCGACCGCCTACTATGCCGATCTCAACAATCTCATTGTGACCACGGGCCGTTTCCCCAACGTCGCGCTGAGGAACTTCGGCGCGGCGATCAACAAGGGGCTGGAAATCACGGTGCGCTACCGCCCGGCGCGGCGAATTCAGTTCAACAACGCTTACGCCTACTTGCGGTCGACCAACCTAGCGCCCTTCCTGCCGGCCCATAAATGGAATTCGTCGGTGGAAATTGACGCGAAGCGGGCTTTCCTGCACTTGGGCGCGGTCACGGTGGGCAAGCGCTGGGCGAACCCGGCCCGTACGAACCAACTGGGAGGGTACACCAGTGCCGTCGTGAAGATTACCGCGCCGGTGGCACGCCGTTACAGCGTATTCGTGATGGTGGATAACTTGTTTGACCGCCGCTACGAAGTGATCCCGAGCTACCCCATGCCGGGAATCAACGCCTCGGCCGGTATCAACCTCGAGTTTTGAATTGCCCACCGCAACAGATTGCCCGAGCCACCTGGGCGACCCAAAGGGGGCGCGGGTGGTGCCGGGGCCGGCTCGATAGCCGGGGTTACGCAGCAGCGGTAGCCGCGCAAGGCACGATCTGCGGCTTGACACGGTGGGGTAGCGGTTGTATATTCGCCTTGTCGGGGACTCCGAAGCTAATAAGGCTGGCAACGAAAGGAGAGCGGCCGTGAAGAAGCTTGTAATCTGCCGTTCGGAAACTCGAGTCGACCCCTTTAAGATCCGGGTGTCCGGTTTCCTGCTGGCGTTCGCAGCCTCCTTGGGGGCGGGTCTTGTGGGTGCGCTGCCGTGCGCTTTGGGCCAAGAATTCACCGGTTCGATCTCGGGTTTGGTCACGGATCCCACGGGTGCGGTGGTCGCCGACGTGGCCATCACGGTGACCGACCTGCGGAGGGACGTTCACTTCAAGACCCTTTCCAACGAACAAGGATTTTACCTGGTGTCCCAGTTGCCCCCCAGCCTTTACCGGGTGTCGGCCGAAAAGTCCGGCTTTCGCCGCTTCGTGCTCGACTCATTCCCGCTTTCCACCCAGCAGAAAGCGGCCGTGAATATCACGCTTGAGCTGGGAGCGGTGACCGAATCGGTTCAAGTGACAGCGACGGCGCAACTGATAGAGACCAATACAGCGGCGCTAGGTACCGTGACCGAAAACAAGAAGATCACCGACCTGCCTCTGAACGGCCGCAATATTCACACGCTGGTTCTGCTGACCCCGGGCGTTCTCGGTTGGCTGCCCACGGGCGGGGTAGGGGAATCTTATGAGGCGGCCGGCCGCTACCTGGTCAACGGGGGGCGAGAGTCGAGCACAGCCGTTCGGCTCGATGGCGTGGCGGTTGACATGACCAGTTACATTCCCGGCTTGACGAACTACAGCGCCGTTCCATCGGTTGAAGGAGTGGAGGAATTTCGCATCCAGACCAACTCCTTCTCGGCCGAATACGGCCGCACGGGCGGCGGTCTGGTGACCATGGTGACGAAGTCAGGCACTAATCAGCTTCGTGGGACGCTTTATGAGTTTTTGCGCAATAGCCGGCTGGACTCGAACAACTTCTTCGCCAACGCGGCCGGCCTTCGCCTGGGCAGTTTCAAACGGAACGAGTTTGGCGCGAACGCCAGCGGGCCGGTGTTGTTTCCCAGACTTTACGACGGCAGGAATCGCTCCTTCTTTTTCGCTTCCTACGAAGGCCGGCGTGTGCGTTCGGGCGCTACCATAATGAACTCACTGCCCACGGAGCTGGAGCGACAGGGGGATTTTTCCCAAACGCTGAACTCGGCGGGGCAAGTGCGGGTTGTTTACAACCCCTTCAGCACGGCGCCCGATCCGGGGCGGCCGGGCCAGTTCCGGCGCGACCCCTTCCCGGGGAACCGGATCCCAAGCAGCCTTTTTGATCCGGTGGCCGCAAATGCCCAGAAGTATTACCCCCAACCGAATGCGCCGGGGTTGCCTTTCACGCGGCAGCAGAACTTCGTCCTGCTGGGCACCGCCAAAGATCGTAATGATCGCGGCACGCTCAAGGTGGATCATAATCTCAGCAGCAATGAGCGGGTGTTTTTCCGTTACACCATCCTCAACTGGACGATCGCCCAGCCCGAGGCGTGGCCGCCGGCTCCCAATCCGGGTTGTCCCAACCCTTATTGCTACGACTTTTACCAGCGGCAGCAGAACGCCGCGCTCGATTACACAAACACTCTGTCTCCTTCCGCGGTGTTGAATCTCCGCTATGGATTCGGTCGCGGGATCTTGGACCGCGCCTCGCGCTACCTCGGGTTCCGGCCCTCCAGTCTGGGGCTGCCCGCTTACATAGAGCAAGGCGCTGACCTGTTGGTGTTTCCGCAGTTTGGCATCGAAGAGATTACGCCTCCCGGGTTGCAGCACCATTGGAATTTCCGCAACTCGAGCAATGTACATGATTTCGCAGGAAGTCTTACGAAAGTGACCGGCCGCCACAGCGTCAAAGCTGGGGCCGAAATGCGCCTACATTACATCAACCACATGCAGGCGCCATGGCAAGCGATTTTCAATTTTACGCGAGCAGGCACGCAGGGCCCGGATCCGCGCGTGCCGAGCGCCACCGCCGGGGTCGCCTATGCCTCTTTCTTACTCGGCGTGGGCGCCAGCGGAAACGTCGTCAACGGAATCCGCCCGGCGATGTCGAACCGCTATTGGGGTTTCTACATCCAGGACGACTGGAAAGTCAGCCCGAAGCTGACGCTGAATCTCGGGCTTCGGTGGGACGTGGAAACCGGGGCCAATGAGCGCTACAACCGCCTTTCGGTCTTTGACCCGACCGTGCGCAGCCCCTTGAGCGACTTGGTAGGGATGGACCTTTACGGAGGCTATTTGTTTCCCGATAAGGGGCTGGGGCGGCGCAATAACGTGGAAACCGAGTGGAAGAAACTCAATCCCCGCGTCGGTATCGCCTACGAGCTCACGCCCCGCACCGCTATTCGGGCTGGCTACGGCATTTTCTACGGTCCTCCCGCGTACGCCAGCGCCTTCCCCGGCCCCATGTTCAACGCGACTACCCCCTGGGTGACTTCCCTGGACGGCGTCACGCCCTACCGGCTCCTGCGCGACCCGTTCCCGGACGGAATCAACTTCCCAGAAGGTTCGAAGAACGGGCTGCTGGCCGCCATGTCATCCGGCGTGAGCAACTCCCCCTATCCGCCAACGATGAAGACCATGTACAACCAGCAGTGGAACCTGACGATTCAGCGGGCGCTCGCCAGGGATCTGGCCTTCGAGATCGCCTACGCAGGCAACAAGGGTACGCATCTGCCCCTGAGCTGGCAGATCAACCAGCTTCGCCCGGAGCTGATCAAGCCGGAAAACGATCTACTTAGCACGGTGCCCAATCCCTTTTTCGGCATCATCCCGTCGGGCACGCTGGGACAGCCTCGGGTTCAACGAGGCCAGTTGCTTCGGCCGTTTCCGCAATATCCCAGCGTCGAACTGAGCCGGCCCGGCTGGGGCAACTCGAACTATCACGCCCTCCAACTGAAGCTGGAAAGGCGTTTTGCGGCCGGCACCAGCGCGATGGTCTCCTATAACTTCTCGAAGCTTATCTCCGACGGCGGCGATAACGTTTGGGCCAGCGCTGGTTTCCGCGACTTTTACTGCCGGGCCTGCGACCGCTCGCTGTCAGTGTACGATCAGAAACACCGTCTCGTGGCGAACTTCACTTATGAACTGCCGTTCGGCCGCGCCAAGCGGGTCGGGACCAATTGGAGCCGTGTGACAGACTTAGTGCTGGGCCAATGGCAGGTCAACGGCATCATCATTGTGGGCAGCGCCCGTCCCCTTCAGTTCGGAGTGATTCAGAACACCAGTTTCTCCTTCGGCGGCGGGCAGCGTCCTGACTCGACCGGAAAAAGCGCCGACCTGCCAAAAAGCGAGCGCAGCCTGGCGCGCTGGTTCGACACGGCCCAGTTCGTCCTGCCCCAGCCCTACACCTTTGGCAACGTGGGCCGCTTGCATCCCACGCTGCGCGCCGATCGCTTCGAGAACATTGATCTTTCCCTCTTCAAGAACCTCCGCATCCGAGAGAGGGCGCAATTTCAGTTGCGCGCCGAAGCTTTCAACCTTCTCAATCACCCGGTTTTCGGTGATCCGAACACCACCGTAGGCCATATCAACTTCGGTCGGGTGCTGAGCCAGGCAAACTCTCCACGCCAGGTGCAGTTTGGGTTAAGACTGACTTTTTGAGGACTACAACAATGTCTGGTGGACTTGCGCGATTCTCGGCGGCCGTGCTCTGGTGGGTGGTTGGCCTGGCGGCCCAGCAGACAAGCACACCCGCGCCGCCTCGCTATGCGGACGCCACTTACGGCGGCGAATCGTTCACACTCGAGAACCGGGCTATGCGTTTGGAAGTGCACAAGCGGCTGACCGGCTGGGCCTGGATGGAGATCTTCGACTCGCAAGGCCGCCTGATGGCGGTGCTTGATCATCTGGGTGAAGTTGATCTGGTCAGGACTGGCCGGCTAGTTCCGTTGCGCGCCGAAGCTGCTCAGTACCGGATTGAGAAGGGGGACTTCGGCCAGCGCGCAGTGTTCCCGGTGCGGGTGCGCTGGTACGAGGCGCTGGCCAAGACGCGCTTTGATAACCCTGAGTTGGCGGCGCCGGTGATCGAAGGCAGCGTCACGGTTACACTGGAGGCGAATCGCCCGATCGCCCGGCTTACTTATGAGTATCAGCCGCTCAAGCCACTTAGCGTGCGGTATTTGCGGGGGCCGTGGCTCAGAGTGGGAGCCGCGAGCTTTGGGCCGGCGAAGACGGACGGCATTTTCCCCGGCGTCGAATGGCTGCGGGCAGCAGAGTGGTCCAGCGGAACCGACTGGATGCAGCACCCCCACGCATTGCGCGCCGTGCTGCACCCCTTCAAAGTCGCGGCACCGGTGATGGCCTTGAGCTATGAGGGCACCGGCATCGGCTTGGCTTGGGACCCCTTAGCGCCGGTGCTCGGCAGCCAGCGGTATCCCCAACCGGTGTATGCTTCCCCAAATTTCGTTGATCGCGCCAACCATCACCTGATGGGTCTCTCGCTGCCCAGTGTAGCGTGGGGCATGGAGGAAAACACCCTGCCTGTGCATTCGACCAAGCCGCCGGCCTTTCCGCTGGAGCTGCGACCGGGGACTCCAGTCAGGCTTGAGGCGGAAATCTTTCTGGTTGCCGGTAACAGCCTGGACGTTCTGCTGGACTGGGTGAAACGAAAGGGACTGCCGCAGCCTCCTCCACCCCGCTACAGTTTTGAAGAGGCGCTTGACCGGCTGGCTAAGGCCTACAACACCGCTCTTTGGCACGAAGGAAAAGGCTGGGGCAAGACGGTCGCGGCCGCCACCCCGGATCCGCCACTTTTTCTGGAGCGTTACGTCAGAGAAGGCCGTGACCGGGATACGGCGCGGCAGTTGGAAGCGAAGCTGGCCTGGGCGCGGCAACAACTCTCAAGCAAGGGGCTGCGTGCCGGAGGCAGGTGCGGGATCCGTCGCTTCTGGCTGTGGGATCGCTCGGCGCAATTGGCGTATGGCCGCCAACTACTCTCCCAACAGCATGCCGACGGCTCCTTCCGTTATGATCCCGACGGCGCCCACAAACGCGATTTAGCGGATATCGCCGCCGTGTTGCTCAAACCCTTGGGCCCCAAAGGTGCACCTGCCCTGGGCATCACCACCGAACCCGCGATGGAATTGCTGGTTCTGGCTGAGCTCAGCGGCGAGAAGCAGTTCGCCGCGGCAGCGCGCAAGGCGCTCGATTATTGCCTGGCGATGGAACGGCCCGACGGAGGCGACTGGTGGGAGACCCCGCTTTACAGCCCGAACCTTCTTGCCGCAGGCCACTCGGCCATTGCTTATTATCTTGGCTACAAGGCCTTTCAAGACCGGCGCTACCGGGACAAAGCGATCCATTGGCTGCGCTCGCTGTTGGTCTTTACGCACTTGTGGCAGCCCGAAGAGATTGCCGAGCTGTATAACACTAAGCCTTGCCTGAACCAAACCATCTGGTTCGGCTCATCCTGGGTGGACAGGCACGTGCAGTGGGAGGTGCTGCGCACCTTCGCTTTCTCGAGCGAGCTCGGCATTGATTGGAGGGAGCTGGACCCGGAGATTGATTGGCACCGGTACCAAGAAGGAATTACAACCGCGGCGCTGCGGTGGATGGTGGACCACACCGACCCATCGCACAAGGCTACCCCGCCCGCCGCCGACGCTGAACTCGTCAAACGCGGCGTGCTGGATACGTTTTTTTATGACGTCCACGACGCGGTTACCGGCGCTTACGGCGGCGCGCTCATCGAACCGGGCACCATTGCCGCTAACCTATGGGCCCTGTTAGACCACCGGCGCCGCTAAGGCTGGTCGGCAATTAATTAACACGCCGCTGCAAGCCGGCGGAGCGAACCTGCTCAAGCTGGCCATGATCTCCGTCCCAGCCACGTTGGCGGCGAAGTGCCAACTAGAGTCCCTCTCGCCGGCAGCCCGGCGGCTTGTTCAGCCTAAGCAAGGTTCTATCAAGCCTTGATGGGGGGCAGCGCGGGGTCCTCAGACTCAATGAGCCAGTCCACGAGCAGAGACCTCATTTCGTCGCGCGTCTTGACGTAACCGGCATCAGCATAAAGGTTATCCAGCTCGTAGGGGTCGTTGCGAAGGTCATAAAGCTCGCCGTAAGGGGCGCGCAGGTAATGCACCAGTTTCCAATCCTTGGTGCGCACCATCTTGATGTTGGGAAACTCCGAGAAAACCGCCGAACGGGGCTGTCCCTGGAACAAGTCGCGTCCCTGCACGCGGCCGGGTGGCCGCAGGTCGAGCAATCGGAGCAAGGTGGGCAGTAGGTCTACTGCTTCGGTCAGCCGGCTGATGCGCTGACCGGAGGCGAGCTTGCCCGGCGCGCGGATTATCAGCGGTACGCGGACGACGCCCTCGTAAAAGTATCCGCCTTTGAAGAGCAAGCCGTGATCGCCCAGCATCTCGCCATGATCAGAGGTCACGACCACGATGGTGCGGCTAGCTAGCCCGAGCTCATCCAGCGCATCCAGCAAGCGGCCGATGTATTTGTCATTCAACGAAATCATGCCGTAATAGAACGCTTTGATTCGCTCAAGATCTTCCGCCGTCATGCGGCGCAGGTCGAAACCGGCCGTATTTTCCAGCGCTTTGGTCTGGCCAGGAGGCTTGCGAAGCATTTCACCCTCGCGTCGCGGCGAGGGTGGGAAGCTGCTGCCCAAGTAGAGGCGATCAAAGGGCGCCGGAGGATCGAAGGGATGATGGGGCCGTCGGAAGTTGACATGGAGAAAGAAGAGGCGCCCCGCATTAGCCCGCAGGAACGCAATAGCTTGCTCGGCGTAGAAAACCGTCTCGTCGTAAAGTTCCGGCCAAGGAACGGGGTGGGCCTGGAAACCGGTTTTGAGTCGCTCACGATGCTCAGTTGCTTTGGCCTGCCAGCGGTTCCGGCGCAGAAACTCGCGGTAGTCGCCATCGCTGGCGTAAATCTGTTGGAAGCCGCCGCGGAATTGTGTCGGGGCGAACGGCATCTCACCCACCGCCGCTGTCAGGTAACCCTGCTGGTTCAGGATCATGGCCAGGGTCTGCTCACTGTCCGGCAGCCGGTACAGGTTGCTCGGCGTGTGATTCACGTGCGGATACCGCCCCGTGTGCATAGCGGCCCGCGACGGCACGCATTGCGGGCATTGCACATAGTGGCTCTCGAACAGCACGCCTTCGCGGGCCAACTGGTCCAGGCGCGGCGTGCGAATCACGCGATTGCCGTAAGCGCCCAGGCAGTCGGCCCGCCACTGATCGCAGGTGATAAGCAGCAAATTCCAGGGCTCGGCAGGCGTTGCAGCGCCGGCCACCGGGATGCAGGCGAACTCTCGGCGAGTGATCTTGAACATGTAAGGATCAAAAATCCAGCCGCAAGGCGAACTGCATCTGCCGCATAGGCTTCACTGTGCGGCTGATGGTGGCTACGGTGTTGGTGTTTGATATGTTGTTATCGGGAAAGTCGTAGTTGGCGTGGTTGAAAGCGTTAAACGTTTCCACGCGGAACGACAGTTTCCAGCCTTCACGCCGCAGTGGCACCAGCTTGGCCAGACTGGCGTCGGCCACGTTCAGGCCGGGCCCGATCAAGATGTTGCGACCGGCGTTGCCGAAACGTGGCAGGCCAGTCACAGGGTCCACAGCGGGTACTTCGGCAAAAGCCTTGGGATTGAACCAGCGGGAGGGTTTGCGCTGGCTTCTGGGTAAGTTGGCCCGCTCGCCTGGCACCACGTCGGGGCGATTGTTGCTGAGGCCGCCCGTGGTGGAAAACTGCGGCGTGAAGCGCATGCCGGTGGTGTAGTGCCAGATGGCAGCCAGCCGCCAGCCACCCACCAACCAGTTCACCCAGCCCGGCGCTGAGCCTAGCAGCGCTTTGCCGCGCCCGACCGGCAGCTCGTAGGTGCCGTTGGCCTTGATGACATGCCGGCGCACGTAATCGCTGTCGGCACGGTCACGACCGAGGTTTTCCACGTCAAGCAAGGCCGTCTGTACCGTGGGTCCCACGTCATCAATTCCTTTCGCCCAGGTCCAGTTGCACTGAAAACTCAGGCCCCGGCGACCGCGCCGCCTGAACTCAGCCTGCATCGCGTTGTAAATGGAATTGCCGTTGGTCAGTCGGACACTGGTGCTGCTGGTGCCGAAGGTGTCACTGAATCGGCGCCGAATCACCCCGGTGGCAACATCCAGATAGGGGCCATTGGCGTTGATGGTGCGGAAAAGATGCGTCCCCTTGTTGCCGACGTAAGCTAGGCTCAGGGCGGTGCCCCAGCCCAGGTCGCGTTCTACGGCCAGGGTCCACTGCTGGTTGTCAGGGAGGCGGAAATTTCGGTCCAACCCTGCGGGAGCAACGCTAGCGCTGCCCGCAGCAGAATAGGGAGCCTCCAGGCTTAAAGCGGGACCGATCTCTGTCAGGCGCTGACTGTGCGTGAACAGGCCAGCGAAGGGCGGATTGACAGCAATGGTCTGGAGCAGGTACTGGATGGGGTAGCGCGTGTAGAAGATGCCATAACCCCCGCGGATTAGCGTCCTGCCATTCGCCTCAAGTTGGTGGACGAAGCCTGCACGGGGACCGAAGTAGCGGTAGTGCGGGTCCACCAGCCGCCGCGGAGTCAGCCCAGCTTCATAATCACTGAGCAGCGGAAAGCGCCAGCGTCCCTGGGCGTCCCTCAGTTTGCTGACCACTGCGGGCAAGAATTCCTCCACGGGCAAGCGCCCGCGGTCAGAGGCGACTACGATCGCCCCGCTGACCGGCTCGAACATAGCCAAACGGTTGCGATCCTCGTAGGGATTAAAGAACAACTCGTAGCGCAGACCCAGCGTGAGGATTAATCGCGGGCTCAGGCGCCAATCATCTTGCGCGTAAACCGCCAGTTCGCGCTGGTGCAAAAGGACCGGCTTCTTGATCGGCACCTCCTGTGAGCTGCCGGGCACGCCCATCATAAAATCGGCGAAAGTGTAGCCCGAGGAGACGCCTGAAGCAGAAGCCCGGAAGGTGATCTGCCCTCGCGCATTGGTCTGTTGCAGACAAGGCATGTCTAGGCGCCTCAATTCCAAGCCGGTCTTGAAAATGTGGCGGCCACGGAAGTGGGTCAGCGCTTCCGAGAGGCTGATAGTTCTGCTCACCTTCATCAAAGCCGCCATGCCGTAGTTTTCGTTGCCCCCATAGTTTAGTTGCGTGAAAGCATCAGTGCCGGTAAAAGTTATGCGCGGCATCGGAGGCAGGGTGGGACCGGCGGGCTCAAACCCTTTAAAGCCGAGCGAGTCCACAGTGGGCAACCCGCCTGCTTCGTAACTGGTGAGCTGGGAGTACTTCGCGTAACCCAAGCGCAGCTCATTCACGGTGCGCACCGTGAAGGGGGCGGTCCAGCTCCCGCTGGCGTTGTAGTTGTCCGTAGGCGCATACAGCCCGGTCCCGTTACCCAAGATGCTGGGCGTGAAGCCGCGGTTCGCAGCCTGTGTGTATCGCAGAGCTAACCCATGCCCCCGGGGCAGCAGGTGGTCCAGCCGTAAGGTGAACTGATCGCCCGTAGCGGTCTCTTTGGGGAACCGCACCAGATTGTAAGCCCACCCTCCCCGATTGGGATTTGGCCAAAAGGGCCGGAGCTTGAGCGCCATTCTGGCCATGCGCGCGCCGCCCAGATACTGGTCCAGCCGGTTGCCCGGTATCACCGGCCGCGCCGGATCCAAAGGATCTCGGAGCACAATACCTCGACCTAGCAAGGCCGAAAAATTCCCTTCCCAGAATTCCGGTTGCGGCACCGTCGCCAGGCGGGTGACGTTTTCTCTCTGCCGATTGCCCTCGTAATTCAGGAAGAAAAATGTGCGGTTACGGACCACGGGGCCGCCCAGCGAGGCCCCGAATTGATTGCGCAAGAAGGGCTGCTCGCCCACCGTGTTGAAAGGATTACGCGCCTGGCCGGTGTTGCCACGGTGGTACTCGAACAGGCTGCCGTGGAAACCATTAGTGCCGCCTCGCGTGACCACCGTGATCTGCGTGCCCGCTTGCCCGTACTCGGCCGGCGCGATACCGGAGATGACCTTGAACTCGCGGATCACGTCCACGGAAACGGCGGCCCCGGAGCGCCCCTGGAAGACGTCGTTGTTGGGCGTTCCGTCCAGCAAGTAGTCGTTGGAAAAAGCACGGTTGCCGCTGGCTGCCACCGCCCCGAAATCCTTGCCATTGCCGGAGTTGATGTTTTCCACGGCTCCCGCTGCCAGCAGCACGAGCTGGTTAAAATCGCGGCCATTCATGGGCAAGGATTCGATCTGCTCCCGCAAGACCGTGCTCTCCACTGACACCGATTGCGTGAGCAAAGGGGCCGCCTCCGCCGTGACTACCACTTCTTGCTCCACTCCGCCTACGTTCAGTGTGACATTGCGTGTAAGTACGGCGGCCACGTCCACGCGCAGCCCATCCAGCCGCTCCGTCTTGAAGCCGCTGGCGCGCACCGTGATTTGATAAATCCCGGGCGGCAACGGATAAAGCACGTACTGGCCTTCCTCATTGGAACGCGTAGCCAGTTCCACGCCGGTGTCGGTGTTGCGCGCGACCACTTGGGCGTTGGCCACCAAGCCTCCGGTGCGATCCAGGATGAGGCCGGTAATGCGACCCGCAGTGGTTTGCGAAGCCGAAGGAGCCAGGCAAACAATGAGTGCCGCAATGCAGCAAGGCCAACACAGGTACGAACTTGCCAGCCTGAGCATGTTCCGCCTCCTCAGAAGCAAATGCTGGATGAGACTTACATTTTAAAGCCCCGACGGAATTGAATACACGCCCGCCCTCAAGCCTTTCACCTAAGCTTGGCGAGCAAGGGCACCGGCGGCCTCCAGGTTGACGCATCACTGGCGCCAACGCTAGAGTAGAAGAGAGCGCTGTTTTTGGTCCCCATCGTCTAGCACGGCCTAGGACACCGCTCTTTCAAGGCGGCAACGCGGGTTCGAATCCCGCTGGGGACGCCAGGCTTCCGCCCCCCTCTGGTGATGGCTGCCACTAAGATGTGAAAAGCAGTGCTTTCCGTCTTGATGATCGCCACTGAAGCCGCTCCCTTTGCGAAGGTAGGCGGCCTCGCCGACGTGGTCGCCGCCCTGACGCGCGCCTTGCGCGAACTCGGGCACGAAGCGGCCGTGATCCTGCCTCGCTATCAGGGCATTGCGCTGGACGGCGCGCAACGCGTTTACGATGAGCTGCGTGTGTGGCTGGGCGGGCAATCATATACGGGTAGCGTTTACTTGCTCGAAGCCGGCTACCCCTGTTACCTTGTGGATTGCCCGCCGCTGTATGACCGCCCCGGCGTCTACGGGACCGACGGCCAGGATCACGCCGACAACCACATCCGTTTCGCCGTGCTGGTGCGTGCGGCTCTGAGCCTGGCCCGCCACGTATTCCGCCCGCGCATCTTGCACTGCCATGACTGGCCGGCGGCGCTGGCCCCTGTCTATTTGCGCACAGTTTTCCGCTACGACCCCACTTTCAGCGCCATGCGCACCGTGTTGACCGTTCACAATCTCGGCTATCAGGGCATTTATCCCCGCACGGCGCTTAAGCAGATCGGCCTGGATGAGAGCCTGTCGGCCGAAGGCGGCTTGGAGTACCACGGCCAGATCAACCTGCTGCGCGGCGGCCTAAGCTCGTGCGACTTTATTACGACCGTCAGTCCCACTTACGCGCGCGAGATTCAAACTCCCGAGCTTGGCTTCGGCCTGCACGAACTGCTGCGTCAGCGCAGCGAGGTCTTGCTCGGCATTCTAAACGGCGCCGATTATTCGGAATGGGACCCCGAGCATGATCCGTTTATCGCCGCCCGTTATTCAGCCGCCGATTTGACCGGGAAGCTGATTTGCAAACGCGACTTGCTCGGTGAGTTTGGCCTGCCGAGCGAGCTGGAGAAGCCGCTCATCGGGATGGTGTCGCGGCTGGATTCACAAAAAGGTTTCGATCTGCTCGAGCAAGCCGCGCCCGAATTGCTGGCCGAGGATTGCTTGCTGGTCGTGCTCGGCACTGGCAGCGCACGTTACGAGCGGTTCCTACGGGATCTGGCGGCATCAAATCCTCAGCGGGTGGCAGTCCGCATCGGCTTCGATAACCGCCTAGCCCACAAGATTGAAGCCGGCGCGGATATTTTCTTGATGCCTAGCCGCTACGAGCCGTGCGGTCTGAACCAGATTTACAGCCTGCGCTACGGTACGGTGCCGGTGGTCCGGGCCGTCGGGGGTCTGGAAGATACGGTGGATGAGACTACGGGATTCAAGTTCCGCGAGTACACAGCCGAGGCCCTCACGTTGGCCGTGCGCGCCGCCCTTCAGGCTTTTCGCGACCCGGCGCGCTGGCGGGCGAGGATGATTGCCGGTATGAAGAAGGATTTCTCATGGCGCGTGTCAGCCGAGGCCTATGCCGCGGTTTACAAGCGACTGGCGCTGTGAATCTCGGGCGCGAGATTTTGCATCATGGGGTATGGAGATAGATAAAGTGGCAGCCAACGTAATCAACGTAACCGACGCCAACTTCGACCAGGAGGTCTTGCAGTCGGACGTGCCTGTGCTGGTGGATTTCTGGGCGGCCTGGTGTGGCCCCTGCAAGATGATAGCTCCCACGGTGGAATCCCTCGCCTCGGAGTACGCGGGGCAGTTGAAGGTGGCCAAGCTGGACGTGGACGCCAACATGGGATCGGCAATGCGGTACAACATACGGGGAATTCCCACCCTGCTACTGTTCAAGGGCGGGCGGGTGGTTGACATGCGCGTGGGCGCAGTGCCCAAGGCGGAGTTGGTACGCATGATTACGCCCCACCTGGCTGCTGCCGTCTAAGCCGAGGTTCAGGGGCCGGCAGCGGCTTGCTGATCCCTTACTGGATAGTTAGCTTGACGGGCGCCCTACGGGTGTGCTTATTCTGGGCTGAGGGGCTGGTTCTGGGCGCCGAGGGGCAAGTAACGGCGGCCCCGCCCAACCGGGATTCCTACCGCACAAGGGGCCGTCGCACAGCCCTCTCTGCCCGGTCACCTCTCTATTTCTTGCTTAGGGAGGCAAGCTGGGATGATCCGCATCGAAGCTGCGGCGTGGGAACGGATGCTGGAGCACGCCCGAAGTTGTTACCCGGAGGAGGCCTGCGGGGCCATGGTGGGCGTGAGGCAAGACACGCTGAAGTGCGTCTGGAGCGCCGTGCCTTTGGACAACGTCTGGGCCGGCTCGCGGCGCTCGCATTACCGAGTAGATCCTTCCGAGTTGCTTGGTATTGAACGAGCGGCCCAGCAACAGGGGGGCGAGGTTTTGGGGATTTACCACTCTCATCCTGACGAGGAGGCCTACTTTTCGCAGACCGACTTGCAGAATGCCTGCCCCTGGTACTGTTACTTGGTCCTTTCTATCCGGGCGGGAGTGTTTGCCGGAGCCAGCGGCTGGCAGCCCGACGAAGACCTGAGTGCGGCCGCCGAGGAACCGCTGTGGCTTCCGGGCGTTTCAGGGGAGGAGAGCAAATGCCCAGGATCCTGATCCCCGGTGCGCTGCGCCATTATGCGGACAGGCGCGCCGAAGTCGAGCTGCCCGGCGCGACCGTAGGCGAGTTGCTCGAGCAGCTCATCGCCCAATATCCCGAGCTGCGCCGCCATCTTTTGACGAGCGAGGGCAAGCTGCGGAGCTTTGTGAACATTTATGTGAACGACGAAGACATCCGCTACTTGCAGCGCGAGGCTACCCCGGTGGGCGCCGAGGATAGGGTTTCCATCGTACCCAGCGTCGCCGGTGGCGCCGGGCTCGGTGAGGCAACAGCCACGCTGAGCCAAGAAGAGATTCTGCGCTACAGCCGGCAGTTGATCATGCCTGAGGTGGCCCTGGAAGGGCAGCTCAAGCTGAAACAGGCGCGAGTGTTGGTGGTGGGAGCGGGCGGGCTGGGTTCGCCGCTGGCCTTGTATCTGGCAGCGGCGGGCGTGGGGCGGATCGGACTGGTGGACTACGACGTGGTGGATCTGACCAACTTGCATCGGCAGATCCTCTACAGCACGCCGGATGTGGGTCGCAAGAAGCTGGATGCCGCGGTGGAGCGCATTCAGGCCCTGAACCCCGACATTCGCGTAGAGCGCTACGATGCGGCGCTCACCAGCGAGAACGCACTTGAGATCCTCCGCGACTACGACATCGTGGCTGATGGCACGGACAACTTTCCCACGCGCTACCTTGTCAATGACGCTTGCGTGCTGCTGGGCAAGCCCAACGTCTACGGGTCAATCTTTCGTTTCGAGGGCCAGGCGACCGTTTTGGCGGCGCCCGGCGGCCCTTGCTACCGCTGCCTTTATCCGGAGCCGCCGCCACCTGGCTTGGTTCCCAGTTGCGCCGAGGGCGGCGTGCTGGGTGTGTTGCCAGGCTTGATCGGAGTGATTCAGGCCACCGAGACGATCAAGCTGATACTGGGCGTGGGGCAGCCGCTGGTGGGCCGGCTGCTGGTTTATGACGCTCTTCAGATGCGCCTTCGTGAGCTGAAGCTGCGGCGCGATCCGCAGTGCCCAGTCTGCGGCGATCACCCCACAATTCGCGAGCTGGTGGACTACCACGAGTTCTGCGGCCAGAGGCCCCAACCGGAAGAGCTTCCGCCCTCGCAGTGGGACGTCGAGCCGCGCCGGGCGAAGGACATGCTGGATAGCGGCGACCGCTGCGTGCTCTTAGATGTGCGCGAGCCGCATGAGTACCGCATCTGCCGGCTCCCCGGCGCAAGGCTGATCCCGCTGAGCGAACTGCCCCGGCGCTTGCACGAGTTGGACTCCAGCGAGGAGATCATCGTTTACTGCCGGAACGGGCAGCGCAGCCTGGCCGCGGTGAGCTTCTTGCGGGAGGTGGGCTTTCGTAAGGCCTGGAATCTGCGCGGCGGCATAGTGAGCTGGAGCGAGCAGGTGGATCCTTCCCTGCCCCGGTACTGAGCTCGAAGCAAGGCGGGCGCAGCAGTTCGCAAGAGCTTCACAGCGCGGCCGCGGCGGGAGCGTAAACGCAACGGCGGCCTTCCTCAAACATGGCCAGTACGTTTTCCGGGGGCACGTCCGGCTGAATATTGTGTACCGCCGCCAGCACCCATCCTCCCCCCTCACCCAACACCGAGAAAAGCCGGCGCACCTCAGCGCGGACCTGCTCCGCCGTGCCTCGCGGCAGCAGCCTTTGGCTGTCCACGCCGCCCCAAAACGCGATGGAATCGCCGAACTCTCGCTTCAATCTTTCCGGCTCCATATAGCGAGCACTCACCTGCACCGGGTTGAGCGCGTCTATGCCCATCTCGATGAAGTCGGGGATGTAATGATACACCGAGCCGCAGGTATGGTAGAGAATCCTGGCGCTGGTGTGCGAGCGTATGGTGGCGACGACGCGTTCCTGGTAAGGGCGTATCAGCTTGCGGTACAAGGCCAGCGAACAGACGGTGCGGTCCTGCGTGCCGATATCGTCGCCGAAGGCAACCACGTCAATTAAGTCCCCCACCTCGGCCAGGGCGCGACGATTCATCTCAATCAAGATTTCCAGCACCGCTTGCATCAGTGTCTGGAACAGAGCGTGGTTGCTGCCCAGATCCAGGAACCAGTCTTCAAAGCCGCGCAAATACTGAGTGGTGTGCACCAGGTTGAAACGGGCGTTGAACATGACGGCGTAAGGCGTCTGGCGCAGCCGCAAGGCCTGCTCCCGCAGGCCGCGGGTACGTCCCGGATCGGTGGGATCGGGCCAGCTATAATGCGCGATCATCTCCGGCGTAAGTCGGCCCGCCAGAGGGCTGATTTCCAGTTCGTAGTAATGGCAGCCGGGCGGTCGGCGCCGCACCACGCCCCATTCGTCGCGATAGCGGAACTCACCCAATTCCACGTCCCCGCCTGCATCGGGCGCGCCGAAACTGAAAGCGCGCAGGTCCACGTCCAACTGTTCCAGAATGGCCTCGTCCATCTGGACCAGTTGCTGCATCCGGTCAATAATCTCTCCAGGCTTGCCAAACCCGAGATAGGCACGGAGGTTCTCATAGGCGGGGGCCGTCATGCCTGTAAACCGGGCGGTTCCCAGATCCATGGGCAGCCGGTCGGGCGGGCGACGGTCCAGCGCAGCCAGCACGCGCTCGCGGTGAGTCATTGGCTCCATTTTACGCCCGGATTTCGGTCTCAGGCGTTTGGGCGCCACTTTGATGCCTCTTCGCCGAGTTCTCCAGCGGGTAGTTGACCCAAAACTGGCAGCAGCGAGCCCGGCGAAGAACAATCCCATAGGTCCCCGCGCAAGCGTACCAGCTCATTGGAGGCTTGTTTCATGAGGCGATGCACGGCCTCGTGCTCCCGGTTCGTAGGGGGAGCGATGGAGCCCCGTTCTGTCAGCCTCCGCGCGGGCTGACCATCGGCTTCCGGCACAACCTAGCAATCCCGCTTGGGCTGCATTCTCATGCGGATGCACGATGTTAACAGGCTCTACCCAGCCGGGTCAGGATGTGCCTGGGCAGGAAAGGCGCCATGAATAGCGGTCTTGACGGCGACTTATTGCTCTGATAACATGATTCCGCGTGCCAAAGGAGGATCCCATGGACGCGAGGCGTCTGCTCGCTTGGCTGTTGCTATTGTGCGTACTGGCCGCGCCGGCTCTCTGGGCTCAGACATCGCAGGCTCGCATCACGGGCCGCGTGATTGACCCGGACGGCGCTGCCATACCCGCCGCCGAGGTCCAGGCGACCAATGAAGAAACCGGCGTCAGCACGCGCAGCCAGACGAACGAAGCCGGTATTTACGTGCTGCCGTTCCTGCAACCGGGCCGTTACACGATTACGGCCACGGTGACCGGTTTCAAGAAATACGAGCGCAAAGGTCTGGTTCTGGAGACCGCGCAGGAGCTGGCCCTGGACATTCGCATGGAACTGGGCAGCGTCACCGAAGTGGTCGAGGTGAGCGCCGAGGCGCCGCTATTGGAAAGCACCTCCGCCACGGTGAGCCAGTTTTTGGACAGCCGCGTGGTCACGGAGATGCCGCTCGGCAACCGGCGAGCGCTCGAGCTGGTCCGTCTGGCCGCTAACACCGTTTGGGTGGATTACAGCGGTCTGGCCAAGCCTTTGTTCAGCCTGGCGGGCGGGCGCACCGAGAATCAGATGTTCTGGTTGGACGGCGGCAACATCCAGAACATGCGCCTGGGTGTGGGTCAGGTGGACGTAGACCCGCCGGTGGAAGTCATTCGCGAATTTCGCGTGGTGCAGAACAATTACTCGGCGGAATTCGGCGGCTCGGCCGGCGGTCTGGTGGTTACCAGTACGAAGTCCGGCACCAATCAGTTCCGCGGCAGCGTTTTCGAATATTTCCGGAACGACAAATTGGACGCAGCCGGCTTTTTCGCTCCCACCGAGGGCACGCGCAAGATCAAGGCGCCGCTGCGCTACAACCTGTTCGGCGCTACTATGGGCGGCCCTATCGTGCGCGATCGCACGCATTTCTTTGCGGGCTATGAAGGGACTCGCCGCACGGACGGCTTCACGCAGATTCTCACCGTGCCCACCGAGTTGCAGCGGCGCGGGGACTTTTCGCAAACCTTCAACACGCGCGGCCAGCTCATCCCCATTTATGATCCTGCAACCACGCGTACGGAGGGAGGAAGAGTTGTCCGCGATCGCTTCCCCGGCAACATCATTCCGCCCACCCGGATTGATCCCGTAGCTCAAAAGCTGACGGCGTTCTGGCCCTTGCCGAATCGTCCCCCGGTGAACGTGGCGGGCGCCCAGAACTTCAGCGGCAACCGAGCCAGGATTTTCAATCGCGATAACGTCACGGGCCGGGTGGACCATGTCTTCACCGACAAGAACCGGTTCTACTTCCGCTTCCTCTACAACAACGATCCCTACAAGTGGACGAGTAACTACCCCCGCAAGGAGGCCGATCCCCAAAGTCCATTCGATGCCGGGCGCTACGAGACCAGTTTCCTGTTCGCCGATACGCACACCTGGACCAACGCTCTGGTTATGGACGCGCGTTACAGCTTCGCCCACCGGACCTGGCACGCCAAGTCCGCCGGATTGGGCAGCAACGTGGTTCAGGAGATCGGCCTGAAGGGCGTACCGACGGGCGCATTCCCAGCGGTTTCGGTGGCGGGGATGGCGACCTTGGGCTCGAGCAACGAGCGGCGCCAGTTCCCCATTCGCCAGCATCAGGTGGCGAACAACTGGACCTGGGTGCGTGGCAAGCATGTGGCGAAGTTCGGCGGGGAGATTCGCAAGAGCATCAACCTGGACGTCAATCGCCCGAGCATCTCGGGCGACTTCGGTTTCGCCACCACGGGCACGGGCCTGCCGGGCGACGGCACGACCGGTTTCGGCATGGCGTCTCTGCTGGTTGGTTTCGTCAATTCCTTCTCGCTCCGCGATGCCGATCCTCTGGATCGCTACAGTTGGTACCTGGCGGGGTTCTTGCAGGACGACTGGAAGCTGACGCCGAACTTTACCCTGAATGTTGGCCTGCGCTGGGAGACCGACACTCCCATCATGGACAAGAACAACCGCATGAACTCGTTCGACATGGCGGCCATCAATCCCGTTTCGGGCACACCCGGCGTGGTGCGGTTTGCGGGCGTGGGCGGCTGGCCGCGCCGTCCCTATGATCCGGACTGGAACAACTTCGGGCCGCGTTTCGGGTTCGCCTGGCGCGTGCTGGGCTCGCCGAAGTGGGTGATGCGGGGCGGCTTCGGCGTCTTCTTCGAGCATCCCTTTGCGCACGGGGTGCCCAACGCGGCCTCGCTGGGCTTCGAGCGATCCGCCGGTTTGTCCTCGCCGGACAACGGGGTGACTCCGGCGCTGTATTTGGCGCAGGGCGTCAACGTGAGCTTGCAGCCGCCGGTGCGCGACGATCGCTTCGGCGCGGTGCCCGTCGGTCGAGCCCCCACGACCAACGTTACGTTCTACGAAACCAGCCGCCCGACCGGTTATTCGCAGCAGTTCAACCTGACGCTCCAGCGCGAATTGCCGGGCAACACGGTGGTGGAGCTTTCCTATCTGGGCAATCTGGGACGCAAGATGCCCATTTCGACGCTCTCGATCAACCAGGTGCCGCCGCAACTGATGGGGCCGGGCAACGCGCAGGTGCGCCGTCCCTTCCCGCAATTCAACAACGTGCAAATCCTCGTGCCCACTATGGGGGCGCACAACTACCACGCCGGTTCTGTACGCCTGGAGAAACGGCTATCTCACGGCCTGAGCCTGCTGGCCAGCCACACTTGGTCGCATAACATCGGCGTGATTGACGAATCCGGCAGCGGTGATATCGGCGACGACCAGCTTTACCAAGACTATTACAATCGCCGCCTGGATAAAGGGCCGCTCTCGATTGACATCATGCACCGGTTTGTGGCCAGCGCTGTTTACGATCTGCCCTGGGGCAAGGGACGTCGCTGGCTGACGCGGGGCGTACCCGCGGCAGTCCTAGGTGGCTGGACGATCGGCTCGATCGTGAACGCGCAGAGCGGCGGACCGTTCACGGTCACTATGCAGACTAACACCACGAACGCGTTCTCGGCGGGCGCCTTGCGGGCCAACGTCCTGCGCAACCCCAACCTGCCCGCGGATCAGCGGCGGCTGGATCGCTGGTTCGACACCGAAGCCTTCGTGGCGCCGCCGCCTTACAGCTTCGGCAACGCCGGTCGCGGCATCGTGCGTGCCGACGGGCGCGTCACTTTCGATTTTTCGATCAACAAGAACTTCCTGTGGGGCGAACAGCGGGTGGTACAATTCCGGGCTGATTTGTTCAATGCGTTCAATCACCCGGATTTCGGCTTGCCCGCCCGCGCGCTGGGCGCTCCCGGCTTCGGCGCCATTGCCGGCGCTACCGCGCCGCGCACCATCCAGTTGGGCTTGCGTCTGGCATTCTAGATAGCCTGACGCGGCTAGCTAGCTCCCCACCCAGGGTCCGCCCGCATGAAGGCAGATCTTGGACGGAGAGAGATGACGATGAGATGGGTGGTCAGGCGCACATCGCCGCGGAAGTGGTGCAGCTCAGACAACGGCTCCTCCCTCAAAGGCACAAGGCCTTCCCCCTGTTTTGGTGTCAATCCGAGGGGATAGCGGAAAAGAACGGCCTTGTGCCCGCATGTCTTTGGGGTCGGCGTCGCCGGACAATTCCCGGGTGCGGGCGCTGGAGGGTCGGGCGGGCCGTGCGGGTTTGCTGTTTGCCTTGCAACCGCTGCCACATCCGGTCCGGGAACAACCTCAGCCGGGTTGGGTCAGAATGTGCCTGGGCAGGAAACCTTCACCTGACACTACGGTTGATCTGGTAAGAATGAGCTGGTAGGAGTGAGTTCGCATGCAAAACGTGACGGGTTGGGTCTGTCTTCGCGCGTGTGCAGTGGCCGCCTTCGCTCAATCCAGGCTGGATCAATATCGGGCGCTGCAACCTGAGGAGCCACGCCCGCTGTTTTTCCGCTACATGGAAGGTCCTGCCCAAACCGGGCGGCCCGTGGAAGCTTGGAACGCCAGTTTCAGCCAATTGATGGGCTTGATCGTGAAGGCACAATCCGAAGAAGCGCCTCGGGACCGGGTGATTGCTTACCTCAACCAGTTCAAAGACCGTTACCCCGACCAGATCGTTCTGCTGCATTACAATGGGCGCGCTCGTCTTCCGCAATTCGAACGAGAGCGGTTCTTCCCCGGCCATTGGATTCACTATGAAGGTGCGTTGGTGACCAGCGACATTCCCGCCACCGAAGAAGACACCACGTTCTCTGTGGAGCGGGCGGCCGGATTGTTTCGCATGAACCAGGGCCGCTACCGCAATCAGGGGGATGACGTGACCGTGTGCGAGCTGAGTGAGGACGGTCGCCCGGACTGGAGCCGGTGTGAGGAAATGAAGTTAATCGCGGTGGGCGGTGCGGCTCGCACGCTGACGGTGCGCCGGGCTCGCTACGGGACGGCGGCGCGCTCCTTCAGCGCCAACCGCGCCTGGGCGGCGGCACACGTGATCGAGGGTCCGTGGGTCAACGACAACCCCGTGAACCCGCCCAATCTGCAATGGTTTTATAACTTCGCGCTGAACGCTCCGCGCGATCCGGAGGGACGTAGCGCCACCGACGTGCTGGTGGAGGAATTCCGCGCCAAGTTCGCTCCCGGCGGCGAGCTGGAACGTCTGGATGGCATCGCTTTCGACGTGCTGTACTGGTCGCTGAATTTCACCGGGCGGCTGGCGGACGTAGACGGTGACGGACGCGGCGACAACGGCATTTTCGACGGGCTCAACCTCTATGGGCTCGGCGTCAACGAATACCTCCGCCGGCTAAGGGAAGCGCTGGGACCAGACCGCATCCTGACTTCGGACGGGTGGGACCCCAACAACCAGAGGGCGTTCGGGATCCTCAATGGCAATGAGAGCGAAGGGTGGCCCGCCCTCCGCGATCTGACGGTAGCTGACTGGTCAGGCGGGCTCAACCGCATGAACTTCTGGGCCGCCAATGCTCACCCACCTGTCTTCAATTACGTCAATCACAAGGTGAAGCCGGAGGACACACCGCCCTCCGTCAATATTGACCGGCTCAAGTTCGCGGGAGCCATGTTTACGGGCGCCGTGCTGGCGTTGAACCATCGCCCGCAACCCGAGCCTGGCGAGCCCGAGGGCATCTGGGACGAATGGTGGAAAGGTCGCGAAAAGCAACTGGGGTGGCTTGGTCGCCCGCTCGGCCCCGCTGAGCATCTGGCCGCCCGGACTCCCAATGTCGCACCAGCCGACTTACACCCGGAAGGTGAGGGGCTGGAAATCGAGCGCATCGAGGACACCTGGAAAATCGCGCCGCGGGAGCCCGCGGCCCAATTCCGGTTTCGTCTGGGCGGCTTCACGGTAGAATCCCCCGACTTGGTCCTGAGCGTCGAAGCAAAGCGTGATCCCCTGCCCGGCTACCCTCCGGAGATTCCCGGCTTGTTTTCTGCGCGGCGTCTGGGTGCTTCCCAATCCTATACTGCGTGGCTGGGGACCGAGTGGTTTACCTCGTGGTATTACTTTGCCGACGTTCCCTCGGGCGCCGTCGAAGTCGAGTTCACTGTGGAGGGCAGCAGCCCAGTGTACCTCCGCCAGATCGCCGCCTATAATCACCCCGACGCGATGTTCCGCAGATACGAGCGGGGCATCGTACTGGCGAATCCCTCGCCCCGGCCATATACTTTCGACTTAAGCGGTATCGCTCGGGGCGTGTCCTACCGCCGCTTGCGGGGGTCATCCCGGCAGGATCCAGAGACCAATAATGGGGCTGATGTCGGCGAGCAGGTTACGCTACCACCCAAAGATGCCCTATTCCTGACAGTCCGATAGTCATCCGCAAGCCTCAGACCAATCCCATCCTTGACGAATCGAGGGTTTTGATGTTGAGCAGCGGCAAAACCACAGCGCTCAGACCCCGCAGCTTCCTGGCTGGGCACGCTTCGAGACGGTTCGTAATAACATCCACACTCATCCGGGAGCGAAGACGCCGCCTAGGCGCACACTTACCGCACCCGGGCCGAGGAGCCGGCGAATGGCTGGATGCCCGCGTGTGTTTCAGGAATCCTCATGGTACGCCAGGCGAAACCGTGCGGCCTCGTGATCACGGGCGTTCTCAAGGCGAACCGCGCGGGGGCTGCACCTTGCTCGCCAGCTCGTTGAGATACACTTCCAGGTTCGTGCAGCCCCTCGGGTCCCGAACGAGTGTCCCGTCCGCGGGATTGTCCGGATCGAGTCCGTGCCGCCGCTCCCACTCGTCGGGCATGCCGTCGCCATCGGTGTCCCACCCGCGGGGTCGCTTTATTTCCGGATACGGGTCCCAGCCACCAACTTGTTTTTGAGAATCCAGCACCCGGCCGACTCGAGCCCGAATCCAGTTGATCAGCCGTTCATCCACTGTGTCGCGCACCAGAGAGCAGCCCGAGTAGCGGAGGCACGCCTCGTAAGCATCTTGGGCAGTCTGGGTTGGGATCGAGAACTCTGCCGTCGGAAACTCTTTCCGCACCGCCCATCGCTCGCGACTCGTGGAGGCATAATTGCCTGTGTTGGTGTAACACACGGCAGCGTAGTTGTCCCTGGTAAACGCCTCCATCCCTTCGAAGACGTTACCCGCCATGTAGCCTTGGGCGTTATCCAGATTGCTGTCTTTCATAAGCAGAGGCGGCTTGGTAATGTCAGTCATCGGCCCGGGCCGGTAATAGTTGTTGACCACGTTCAGCTTCAGGCCGCCCAAGTTAGTGGGCCCCGACCAATTGTAGATAAGGTTGTTTCGGAAGTCGAGGAGCACATTGGAAGCGATCCGACCCGTACCGCTGCCGAGCGTGGGATGGCGGTTGCGCGAGGTGGCGTAAATATTGTGATGAACCGAAGTATTCCCCTTGCAGTCGCGGATCGAGGTGCACATGGCATGCGCTCCCTTCGGGTGGAGCGAGTTGTTCAGCGCCTCACTGTATATCAGCCACTGCAAAGTCATGTTGGAATTGCCCCGGTAGTCCGAGTTGCCGTCAATGCCCCAACTGAGCGAGAGGTGATCGAGAATGATGTTGTGGTTACCGTTGACGGTCATAACGTCAGGGGCATCGCCCTTCTTCTTGTTCTCGTCGCCGAGGCGCACGCGCAGAAAACGCACAACGACATCGTGAGAGTCGTAAATACAGAGGGGCTGATCCCGCAGGGTGATCCCCTTGCCCGGCGCGGTCTGCCCCGCGATGGTCAGGTAGGCTTTGTTTCGTATGACCAAGGGGCGCTTCAGGATAATTGTTCCTCCTACATCGAAAACAATGGTCCGCGGCCCGGTCATCGTGTCGATGCAGTGGCGGAAGGACCCAGGGCCGGAGTCATTCAAATTGGTCACGTGGCAAACCTCTCCGCCCCGGCCGCCTTTCGCAAGCTTGCCAAAGCCTTCGGCCCCCGGAAACGCAGGGACGTCTGCGCCCCAGAGAGCCGAGGCTAGAGACACAAAAGATATGGCCTTCAGTTCTTGCATAGCAGTTTCCCTTGCCTTGTGAATTTTACGAGCGGCTGCTGAACGAGGAGGTGGCGGGCGAGTTCTTCCATCGCGTGCTGGAGGTGGCCGGGCCGTATTCGTCCGACGAGCACCTCACGGTGGACGGAACGCTCATCGAGGCCTGGGCCAGTCAGCGGAGTTTTCGGCGCAAGGACGGCAGCCCGAGCGATGGGCGGGATTTTCGCGGCCACCGGCGGTGACCCGAGGACCGCGCCTGAAGCGTGCGGAAAACCTAAAACGGACTGCTGAAGCTTGGAGCGGGCAACTTTCATCCTATCTTCCAAAACCGTGACCCAGCGAGGCCGAAGGCTTTCCAGTGAGCCGCATTCAATCAGAACTGATAGCGCAAAGCCAGTTGGAACATGCGTGGCGAACCGGCGCTTCGAATTACGCCTGCTGCCGGGCGGTTGACGTTGATCTCGGGCAGCTTAAAATTCGGATGATTAGTCAAATTGAATGCCTCCACGCGGAATTGCAGGGTTTGCCTTTCCACAAGCGTGAAGGTTCTCAGAAGGCCCACGTGGAAACTGACGAAGCCGGGGGCGTCGAGGATGTTGCGACCGGAATTGCCGAACCGGTAGGCCCCACGGGGGACGGGAACGAAGGCGAATATATCAAACCAGCGGTCAGCCGTAGGATTGGGCAGCGCGCCATGTCGGATCCGGTCGGGCCGGTTGGACTCTCCCGCTTCAAGGTCGGCGTCGGACCACAGCGGCGTGAACGGCTGGCCGGTATAGGCACGCCAGTTGCCGGTAAGACGCCATTTGCGGGCGGCGCGACCCCAGCGCCTGGGTGTTTCAAAAGAAAACGCAGCGGTGAACGAATGGCGAATATCGGCATCTGCCCGGCCGCGGTCAAGCTTCAGATTTCGGGCGTCGGTGGCGCCCCCGTAACTTCCGTTCCCGGAGCCCGAAATCTGCGAGGATTCGTCAATGTTCTTGGCGAACACGTAGTTGGCCCTCAAGAACATTCCGCCGCTGAACCTACGCCTGATAGTGATCATCCCCGCATGATAGTTCGAGTTGGAGCAGAAGCTGTAATAGTTGATACTGCTGAAGTCCTGCCACGGCCTCGGGAAGGCGCCGGTGGGCAGCCGCAGCTCGGGGCGGCGCAAAGGCTGGTTAATGTCGTACCGGCGCCCCAGGTGGGTTCCCTTGGATCCCACGTAAGCCATCTCCACTGCGGCCTGTGAGCCGACGCCACGCTCGATGGTGAAGTTCCAACTTTGCAGGTACTGCGCAGGCGCCAGAAACTCCAAACCGAAACCGTTCGCGGTGCCGCCGATGCTGCGGCGACCGATTGGGAAGGCATTGGAAAGGGTCAATGCGTTTGGGTTGCGCGAGTCCCGCGAGAAGCTCTCAGGAATGACGAACGGATACGCATTGCCCAAGTCCTTGCGTACAGGCTCGTTCATGAAGCTGGCGAAGAAAATGCCGTAGCCGCCCCGGATCACCATGGCCGTTCCTGCGAAGGGGCGCCATGCAAACCCAAAGCGAGGCGCCCAATCGCGGTGCCGGGTGCGCGTCAGCGAGGCCGGCAGCCCAAGCTCATCGGCCATGACGACTTTTCCGGTGAGGTTGACGGCGGCGAGTCTTTCCGCGAGATCCGGAAGCGCTTTCGAAGACGCGATCACAATCTTCCCCAAGTGGGGCATGAAGTTGACAATGCGTCCGTACTTTTCGCGGAAGGCGGGCGAGAGCTCGTAGCGCAAGCCTAGGTTCAGCGTGAGCCTGGGACTCACTTTGTAATCATCCTGAAAGAAGCCCGAATAGGAGGCGAGGTACAGGTAATTGGTCACCGTGCCTCTCTGCAAGCTGCTGCTATGCAACAAGCCGAGGAGGAAGTCGCCTACCGGAATGTTGGTCCATCGGCCCTGGAAATTCAGCGTGCCGCGCACGTCGCGGTTCCACGGCTCGAAGTACTGCGTGCGGAGCAAGTCAAATCCGCCCTTGACCAGGTGCTTGCCGCGCACCCAAGTAGCCGTGTCGGCGAACTGCCAGTTGTTTACGGCGGCTACCTTGGGGAATTCCTTGGTGTCGCCGATTGTGGTGATATCCCGTATGTTGATGGAAGGGAAGCCCCAGAGCCTCGAATCCGGCTGAGGCGGAGTGATGCCTAGTAGCGCCCCGTAGTCTTTGTCGGAAAAACGGGTGCGAAGCTCGCGGTCCGCAGAGCGAGTGAAAGCGGCGCGGAACTCGTTGATCAGCGTCGGAGTTAACATGCGCTGGTAGTTCAGCCCGGCGAGGGTGTACCGGTTGCGGTACCAGATCCCGAAGCCGGGAACATCGCCTCCGCGGTAGGGGTTGTAAGGATTCGAGCGAGTTCGCATGTAGCGGACCGCCACCGAATCACGATCCGTGAAGCGGTGGTCCACCTTGGCGAGGTAGTGGTCGTCGGAGGCTCGCGACTTGTCCGTCCCAATGAAGTTGTAAGGCTCGCCCGGGCGGTTTTCGAGCGGATAGTATTCGAGGAGCTGGAGGGCCGTGGGGTGCATGTGGCTCGGCGGAATGCGATTCCCGGGAAAGAGAGTGCCCGCCGACGCGAGTGGGTCGACCAAGGGAATCAGGCTTCCGGTTACGTCGTAGCTTCGTGAAAAATCTCCGGCTCTCTCGAGCGTGCTCGGCACCCTCGTTCGCCGGGTTTGGCCTTGCACCTGACGGACACTTTCCCAGCTCACAAGAAAGAAGGTCCGGTTGCGGCCGTCGTAAACGCGAGGTACCACGACCGGTCCGTCGAACGTCGCACCGAACTGATTCCGGCGCAAGGGGGCTTTTTCTGGATCGAACGCGCTTCGAGCGTCGAGGCGTGAGTTACGCAGGTATTCGAACAACGAACCGTGCAGCCGATTGGTGCCGCTTTTGAGAACCACGGTGAGGACCCCTCCGGCTAACCGTCCGTACTCGGCTGAGTACCCGCTGGTTTCGACGCGGAACTCGCGCATGGCGTCCAAGGGTGGGGTCAGGATAATCTTGCCCGAACGGCGATTGTAGGTGGAGACACCGTCTACCACGAAGTTGGTGTTATCACCGCGGGCGCCGTTAACGATATATCCTGAACCGTAGCCGCCGTCGGAATTCGGCCCCACGCCCGCCACCAGGTAAGCCAGATCGCCGAAGCTGCGCCCCGGCAGAGGCATGTTGTCCTTTTCGTCAATGGTGATCGTATCGCCTTTGGTTCCGTGGTCCGTATTAGTCGGGGGCGGCTCGGAGCGCACCTCTACCGTCTGAATGACCTCGCCTATTTCGAGACGAAGCTCAAGGCGATGCACGTCCCCGGCTTGCACGGTCACCGCCGGGTTCACCAGACGGCGAAAGCCTGCCTTTTCCACGATCACCTCGTAGGTCCCGGGAGGCAGAAGGGGGACCGCAAAGGCGCCGTCCTCACCAGCCTGCGTTGTTCGCATCTGGCTGGTGTCTGGATGACGGACGATGATGGTCGCGGCAGGCACCACACCGCCGGAGGGATCCAACACTCGGCCGACTATGGCGCCGGTAGGTGTCTGCGCGAGCAGGATGGAAGTCGTTGTCAGCAGTGGCCAAGCAACCCAGAGCCGCATCATGGCCTCCCCATCCGCATTGTACGCGGCCCTGCCTAAGGGGTCAACCCGGAGATGAACCCCAGACCCGTCAACATGAGCAGTATGGCGATGAGCCTCCCCCGGAGCGTCACTGGCGCGATGTCCAGGCGTGCTTGCCTCGCTGTCGCCCGCCATGCGCGAGGAAGACAGGGCCATCGAGTTGACCATTCATTTATCCTTCAAGCTCTCCCGCTGGTGCGCCGAGGCGAAGCGAGGCGGGGAGCAGCCGATATTCAACAAACTCTTTGATTAACCGGAACGGTAACTTCTTTCCGCGAAATAAGCCCCTCGGAGTAACCCCCGCACCCCTCAACCGTAACCCTCCCCTTTTCCCCGCAAGCTTTCCGAATCTGCTGGTCAGTGCCCGAGTAACGTCCGATGAAGCCGGCGGCGCAGATGTGGCGATTGTATGTGGCGGCTTACGACATTTGCGCGCCGCGCAGGTTGCGAGCGGCGGCGGAGGATTGGCGCCGGGCCTACAGCAGTTCCTTCCCGCATCATGAGCAAGAAAGTTGGGAGAGCCTGCGGAAGCAGAACGGGCCGGTGGCCAAACAGGGCTTCGTCTGGCTGAAAGGCCGGCAGATGCGCATGACCCGACCGCGCGCCACCGCCTCTTGCGGCGTCGTCATCGCGCACCACCAGGCGCCGCTTGCCTTCGTACTGCGCGAGTTGCGCGAGGCTGCGCAGAAGGCGAGGGCATTTTCGCGGCCGGCCCAAAACAGTTGTTTCGCGACCCAGGATGGCGACGCGCTCCATCTGGGCGTCATCAAGCGCTCCGGCGGCACGCTCGAGCCTACGCTACGTCCGCATCAACCCCGAAACGGGTACGGTATGAAGCTCGTCGGCCTGGCAGAAAACGAGTAACCCGAGTGCACAACCCGTCCCGTTCCCGAGCCGCGGATTGCTTGCAGGTCGCCGTTCTCCTCAAGGCGGCAGCTCATTGCCCTGCTTCCCCTGCTTGCGCAGCCGCGGTCCCATCAACCCCCGCCTTGGTGTCGCTTTGGTGTCGGTGACGGCTGTCCACCGCTGAGAAGGCCGGGACCAGGTGAGAAAATTGGCACCGACACCAAGCTGCACAAAGTGAACAGGATGGACGATAGCCCTTGGCTTATCAGGGGATTACGAACAAGGCGCCACTCGACTCCCCTTTCCACCAAGCCTTGAACTCAAGCGAATTCCCAACAATCCCCGGCGCAGACTGTGGCGCAGTGTCCCCCGTTTCCGCCGCCCCCTCGATTTTGGCTGGCACTTGCAGGCAATTAATCTTGAATGGCAGGCGCGGCAGGACTCGAACCTGCGACCCTCTGCTTAGAAGGCAGTAACTTCTGTATCTACACTCATCCCAGGCGGTAAGTTCAACACCCCATGAAACTTGGCAAATCGTCTACTTGCGTCATAGCTTATCTACGCTTATACTTGAACTGATTGGCTCCCCTGCGGTCTCCCTCTGCGAACTTCTGCCGCAGGGCAGAAAGAACATGCCATGAGCGACAATCCGAACCCCGAACAACTTACTCAGGCCGTACAACCGGCGGGGCGCGCAAAGAAAACCGTGTGCCCCGTCCAGCGAGAGATTGACGCGCTACCCCTTGCTTCAGGGGACTGGTCCGTGGCCGGCGTGCCCGGCTTGTACGTGCGCTGTGGCACCCGCGCGAAAACATTTCGGCTTCAGCGACGCGTGCGCGGGCGCGTTATTTGGCGCGTACTGGGCCAGGTCACCGTGGCCGAAGCCCGCCGCATAGCGATGGCCGAGTGGGCAAAATTGAAGCCGAAGCCGGCGCAGAATCGCGTCACACTGGCCGAAGCGTGGCAACGATACGTCAGCGACAAAACGCTGGCCCCAAAGACCCGCTTCCTGTTCGAGTACAACCTCAACAAGTACCTGGCCGATTGGAAGGCCCGCACGCTCGAAGAAATCGGTGAGGACCGCCCGGGCGTGCGGGAATTCTTCTTGCGCCTGGCGCGCACCCGGGGCGCAGGCATCGCAAACCAAGTGCTGCGCCAACTGCGCGCGGTCTATCGCTACCATGAGCGCGTGCTGCCGCAACTGCCGCCATGCCCTACTCACGTAGTGGAACTGCCCCGCATCCGCCCGCGCGACTGGGCGCTGAGCGATGAGGAACTGCGGCAGTGGTGGGCGGCGGTACAGCAACTGAACCCCGTCAAGCAGGCCTTCTGGCTGACTGTACTGCTCACCGGCGCCCGGCGGGGCAGTGTCGAGGCGCTGCGCTGGCGCGATATTGACTTCGAGCGGCGGGTGATCCACTTCCGCGTGGCCAAGGGCGGGCGTACTTACTCTGTTCCCGCCCCGGACTTACTGCTTGAGATACTCCGGCGCTACCGCGAGACGGAAGCCCCGCCCAGCGACTGGGTCTTTCCTTCCCCCCAGAAGCCTGACGCGCACCTGGTCAACGTTCGGGACGACAAGCGCGGAGTGGCGAGTGCCCACCACCTGCGCCACACTTACCGGACGGTGTTAGCCGAACTGGGCGCCACGCCCGATCAGGCCCGCTTGCTGATGGGCCATTCCTTGGGCAGCGACGTTTCGTCAGGCTACATCACTGCCCCGTTGCTGCTGGAATCCCTCCGGCCGCTGGCTAATGCCGTGGCGCGGCGCTATGCGGAGATAGTCGGGTGGCAGTAGAGCATCGCAAGACGCTTCGCCTTCGCGGGGCGCGGCCTCAGGATTTGGGCTTAGATGCCTGGCTCGACTTCCTCGCTGTGGCAGCCGATCGCGCGCCTGCGGTATGGCGCGACCTTTACGAAACTGTCTGGCCGGCGTGGCGGAAGTCGCCGGAGATTGCCTTGATCACCTGCGAGGAGCCGCTGCGCGAGTGGGCGGTTCGCTGGCACTTACTCACACCCGGGGGCGTGCCGCACCCACAAGCTGTCTACTGTGCAATAGAGAACTTGAGTCTACGCGCCTGGCGCGAGCAGAACGGCCAGCCGCAGCCCCCGCCGGAGTACGTCATCCCGACGACGGGTTATGCCGAGGTGCAGCGAGGTGACCAAGTGCAGCCGCAGGCGCTGCCGGTTCCGCGGGCGCTACAACGGGTACGGTTCGAAGGGGTATGGGACGTCTGGCGCACGGGCGAGCCCTTGGCGCAAGCGCGCGAGCGGTTGATTCGGGAGTTTACGGCGGCGCTGGATCGTCATATCACGGCATACATGCAGCACGCTGAGCGCGCCGGCTACGCGGTGGAGGCTGAGCGCCGACGGTGGAAGCAGCACGTGCAATGGTTCTGCGACTATCAACTTGGCGGACGCGAAGTTAGAGAGTTGTTGGCCGAGCAGCCCGGCACGGAGGCATCCAGGGTGCGCAAAGCGCTGCTGGAGGTAGCGCGCACACTAAATTTGCGCCTGCGCCCTGGGCGGAAGGGTAGGCCAAAAAAGTAGGAATTACAAAAATTCCGCCTAATTCCTTATTTTCCCCGTAAGTCATGGCCTATACTCAGGGCATGACAAGCACGCAAGACTTCCCGCGCTGGGTGGACGAAAAGCGAATGGCGGAGATTTTGGACCTGACGCCAAGTTGCCTACGAAACTGGCGCTGGCTCGACAGCAAGGAAGGGCGGGGCAACGATCCGACGAAGCCCGGGCGCGGCGGCTTGGTGTGGAAGCGCTTCAACCGTACGATTCGATACCTGGTGACTCCTGAACTGCTCGGGCGCGGCCTCGGGCAAGGGAGGGCGTCATGAAAGCAGGAAAGCCCGCCGCGGGCGGCGCGTGCGGGCTGGCGGGAGAAACCGAATGCCTGACTCCATAGTAGCTGGCCTCCCAAATCGAGTCAAGCCCGCCGGTCTTCCCAGCCCGAAACCAGCACGGCGAGGAACTTATGGCTACTGAGCACGATAGGCCGCAAGCCGGAGAACCCTTTGACCCGAAGCGTCACGCCTTTGAGGCAATCGGGTTGGTGTGCGCCCTGCCGCCGCAGCGATGGGGACTGAACGACTTATCGAAGCTGGTCTACTCGCGGCTCGCCTTGTTGAGCCTTCAAAGTGGCAAGGCGTATCCGAGCGAGGCATACTTGGCGCGATGCCTGGCGCATAGCGAGCGGCGGATACGCGAGGCCATCGGAAGACTGCGGCGGGCATGTCTGCTTGAGACGCGCCGCCGCGGGCCACATGCAATGGAGTACACGCTATTGTGGCCGCCCGCCCATCAGCCTGACGAAAGACCGGCTGAATCCGTCCGGTCAATGGCCCGGAAGAGCGGACGACTTCGTCCGGTCATCAGCAAAAGGGCGGACGGAAATGTCCGGTCAAGCGGACAAAAGACCGGACGACTTCGTCCGGTCATCAGCAAAAGAGCGGACAAATCCGACCGGTCAAACGGAGAAAAGACCGGACGAATCCGTCCAAAAGACCGGACGAAATCGTCCAAAAGACCGGACGAAATCGTCCGCCAGAATGAACAACAGAGAAGAAATAAGGGGAATGAACAACATCAACAGGGGCCGCAGTCTAGCCAACCGCCGGTTGTTGTTGATGTTGGCGAGCGTGCGCTGCGCTTGCTGACCGGCTTGCTCCCTGACTTGCCGCGTACGGTAGTGCAGGACCTGCTGACCGACTTGCCTGTTGAGCAGGCCTTGGCCCTTGGGCTTTGGGTTTCTGAGCAGGAACGGGCGGGCCGCCTGACCAACCCCTCGGGCTTGTTCTTGTCGCGGGCGCGGGCGCGCGGGCAAGCCCCAGACGCTTACCTTGAACGTGCGCGGGCTTTGCTGAAGCATGAACCCCCGGCGGAGGCCCGCACGACCGTAGCGAACCCTGGCGATAGTGAGGGCGAGGCCTTGTGGGCCAAGTTGCGATCCGCCCTGGCCCAGACGCACCCGGAGCTGCGCGACCATCTCGTCGCCGTCCGGGTGGTGGGCGTTGACAATGGCGAACTGATTCTGGCCGCCCCGCCCGGCCTGCGCCAGGCCTTGCTTAAAGCGCGTATTGACCGAACCGCTGCGCAAGCTGGCGTGGCAGGGGTTGTTCTGTTCGCAACCGAGGAAAAAGAGTATGACGGCGAGAGTCAAGGTGGAGTTCTGCCCTGGGCATGACCGCCCGGGGCCGCCCGCCCCGGCGTGCGTGCGCATCCGTGGCGCGCGCTGCCTGTGTAGCGAGTGCGGCGACTACGTCGCCGTGGCCCACATTGTGCGCGGCAGGCAGCGTGCGTTTTGCGGCCGCTGCTGCCCGATTTGCAATTCGCGCCCGCCGCAGGCTGCCGAGGGAGGCGCCGATGCCGCGTAGCGCCTGCACGATCAGTTTTCGCCTGGCCGGCGTCTGCCGGACCTGCAAGCGCGCGACCTGGCCGGCGCACATTGCCTCGGACCTGAGCGTCTACTGCGCCGATTGCTGCGAGGCATGCCGGCTCGATCGAGCACCGGTCGAAAATCTGCGCGCCAAGACCGCCCGAAGGCGCGCGGTACGATCGGCAAGGCCAGGCAAGGGGGGAGGAGATACCGGGCCGCCCGAACCTGGGCCTTGCTGCGCCGTTTCTGGCCCAGCCCGCGATGCCGCCAGCGTCAAGCCGTCCGAAGCCGCCCCAAGGCGCAAAGGCCGGGCGGCGGATCGCGGACCGTCCGAAAACAGGCTCGCAAAGGGCCCTCTGGCGGGCGCTGTTGCATTGCAGGGGCCGGGGTGGTGGGGGAGTACTGGCCGCCCGGAAACGGGGCCGCCAGAGGCCCTTTCTGGCCCCGCGGGTCCTTCCTGGCGGCGGGCGCGGGCGGGTGAACTGGTTTGCACAGCCGGCCTAGCTGCGACCGCCGAAAAGTGAGGGGAAAACGTGGCAGCAACAAGTTCAACCCATTTTGGAGGTTGATTCATGGAAGTGAAAGAGTGTCTGGAGAAAATTCGCAAGCTCGACGCACGGATTGCTGAAGCCGAAGCGGCGATGCGCCGAGCGGAACGGCAGCGGGCCGAAGTCGAGGCCAAACTGTCTGAAGCATTCATGGAGACTGGGGGCGCAGAGAAGAAGTTATTAACCGCTGCTGGCGAGGCCGCAGTTGAAGCCCGAGTTCGCGAGGATGTGCTCGCGCGGCTCCGCCAGGAGCGCGAGGTCCTGCTCGACGAGTTAATCGAGACTCGCGCCCGCCAACTGGAGGAGCAAGCGGCGGCGCTTGAGGCCGAGATTCGCGAGCGTGAGGGTAAGGCTTACGATTTACTTCAAAAAGCCGGCAGAGCGCTTGGCTACGAAGAGCCGGTACCCCTAATGTTGCTTTACTACCGGTGCCTGGTCCTGGAAGACCCCAGGGCTACCGAGGGTTGCTTGACCAAGGAATGGCCTACGCGCCACCCGCGCACGGTTGAATTGGCCCGAGAGGCCCAGCGATTGCGCGAGCGTGCACGGGTCATTGTCTCCCATCCAGGACACAGGCAGGAAGAGCTAAACCTGCTTTTGGGGAGTTGACAATCTGGGCGGCGATGGCGTATTCTGAGCGTGGCCGCGCGATGTTGCCGCATCGCACGGCCACTGACCGCCCGCGCGGCAGAGGCGCGCAGACGGCTGCCTTTATTGTAGCCTGCCTTGTACGTCTCCCCCCGCGGCGCGAATCCATCGCAAGGAGTGCGTATGTGTGCTGCTCAACGATTGCTTGAAAACAACGTGGCCCAAGTGCTCCAGCATGAGGCTTGCTGCCGACTGGAGTCTTACGTGTTGGGCGACCAGGCCATCGCCATATGGGGGTTGCTCTGCAGGGTAGCGGACAACCTCGACGGGAAGCTGCATCCCAACGACTCTCCGCTCAAGGCTTTGAGACTGTTCCTCGAAGAGACTCTCCGCGCATACCAGTCCATGACCGGCGAACCATGGGAGCCACGAGAGCGGCCTGCACCCGCCGAACTGAAGCTTGTCACCATGCCAGAGCCGGAGCCGGCGGCTTGATCACTGGAGGTGGCCATGGGCTTGGAGTTTCGCGTCTACCGCGAGGCGGTGGCAATCATCCGCGACTACGCTTCAACCGTCATTGACTCGAACACCGACTACGAAGAGAGCCTGGCAATTTGGTCACTGATCTACGCCGCCGCGGACCGTACCGCAGGCCGCTTCTTTGAATCACAGGACTACACGACCGAGGAGCTGCTGGCGGCCTTCGTTGAGGAAATCGCCCGGGCCTACGAAGATCTGACGGGCAAGACTTGGGCCGATGAAAGCGTGGCTGCCCCCGCGGCGGCGACTGAGAGCGAATGAACCGCAAGATGGCTTGCTTGCTGGCCGGCCTTGGCAAGAAAAGTGGGGCGGCTTCGCTGGCCGCCCGCAGGGCCACGAGCGGGGGCGCAAGGCTTGAAGGGCCTGCTTGCGGAAGTGGCCCCGCCCCGGCAGGCGTCAAGTCGTGGCCGCCGGCATTGCATGACCTGGCCGCCTGCGCCGGTGGCGCGGATGAGGCTTGCCTCGGGCTATTGACTGGCCGGTCTAAGACTGACGCCATGGCCCGGGCGCAGCCATGCCGCCGGCAGGCCGGAAGCAGGCCTTGCCTGGCCCCGCTTTGCTTGCGCAGGCCCGGGGGCCGCGAGTGCAGCAAGCCTTGGCCGCCGGGGCGGCGCTACCGCCCTGAGGAGCCGGGGCCATTCCGCCGGCATCTTGGCCCGGCGGCGGCATGCCTTACCGCCGGCGGATGCTGCCGCATGTGGCCGGCTCATCCGGCGGATGACCTGGCCATGGCCCCGCCGGGCTGCTTCGCGCAAGCGCATGCCGGCGGCTTCGGGGGGCCGGGGCGGCTTGCCTCACTGCCTCCGCGTGGGCCGCGTGCTCAAGCACGCGAGAGCTGGCCGCGGCTTCGTGCCCTGCGAATCGGGGCCATACTCGCTGTCGGCCGGCCTGGTGCACGGACATATTCGCGGGCGGCTCGGATGGGGGCCACGATCACTGGCTGCCCCCGGGACTACGCCGGCTTGCCCGAGTGCTTGTCGCGATGCCGCCCCGCCGCGCGGGGACAGGCTTTTGGGCACGGGGCGCGGCTTCCCGGGCCGCCGCCAGGGCCACGAGGCGGGGGCGCGAGACTGGCCCCGCCCCTTGCCCGATGCCGCCAGGGCAGGCGTGAAGGCGTGGCCGCCGCGGGGGCGGCGCGGTTTGCCCCCCGCCCGGGGCGCACTTGTGGGGCGTGGCAAGCCGGCTTGATGCTTGGGCCGCTCCCCGCCCTGCCGCCTTGCGTGGCCGGGGCCGGCGGAGCAGGACCTGGCCCTGGCCCCGGCGGGGCGCATCGCGCAGGCCGGCGGCTTCGGGGCGGGGGCGGCTTGCGCCTGGCGCAGCGCTTGCGGCTTGCGTCAGGCGCATTCCCGCCCGCTCAGGACTTGCGTTTCGGGCCGGGACTTCTGCCTCTCAGGGCCTCGGAAGCGCCTTTTTATGCGGGTTTGGCGAGGCCAGAACTTCTTCTCCGGACCGTCTCCCTTTTCGTCTCCCCCAGTTTTCCGGCCTGCGTCCGTAACCTATTGATTCTCAATGGCAGGCGCGGCAGGACTCGAACCTGCGACCCTCTGCTTAGAAGGCAGATGCTCTATCCACCTGAGCTACGCGCCCGTTAGGCCCCACTTCCAATCTTAGCAGGCGCCCTCTGCCACGCTCACGTCCAGGCGCCTTCTTAGGCTCACAAGCGGCTCAGAATATAGGTGACCAGGTTCTTTATATTCTGCTTCATCCGCTCATGCACCGAAGGAGCATCCAGCGGCAGCTTTTCCAACTGTCCCTTGACTGGCCGGGCCTTCTCGCCGAGCGCGTCCAGCGAATTCAGGGCCATCATAGCCAGATAAGGTCCGTGCCGGCTCACATCGGCCAGTTCAATCAGAACCCCTAGCGAAGCTTTGAGGTCGGCCTCGTTTCCGTAACTGCCTAAAGCTTCCGCAGCAGCGATGCGCACACTAGCGGAGCTGTCCGCAAGCGCCTGGCGCAACCCAGCGGCGGCCTTGCCTACTGCATTCCGGCCGCGCATAAGCAAGCCCAAAGCCGCCCAAAAGCGAACGCCGCTGTCGCGGTCCTTGAGCTGCGCTATCAGTCGCTCGGTAGCCGCCTTATCGAGCGAAGAAGCCAGGTCGGCCGCCGCCAGTATTCTTTCAAAATCGAACCGCTTGCGATCATGGCCCATCTCGTAAGGACTGGCCCCGGCGCTGCGCGCGTGCATTTCGGCTTCGGCAAGCAGCCCCACGTCGCGGACCTCTCGCATCCAAGCCAGCAAGGCGGCACGCATTCTCTCCAGCCGCGGCTTATGCGCCGCCGAGTTAGCCAGGTTGTTGACCTCATCCGGATCGGCTTCCAGATCGTAAAGTTCCTCGGGCGGTTTGCTTTCCCAGAAGTAGGTTTGCGGAGGCCGCAGCTTGCCTTCCTCGTACAGCTTTTTCCAAGCCTGAAGGCTGGGCATCTGAAACAGATAGGCGATGTGTTCCCCGTATTTGCGGTGGGGCATGAAGTTACGTATGTAAATGTAACGGCGATCGCGCACCGAGCGCACTAAATCGTAACGTTCATCCATGCGGGCGCGCATGCCGAACAGGTACTCGGGCTCCGGACCACGATAAGGGCCCAGGAACGCCCGCCCCTGCATGTGACGTGGTGGCTCGATGCCCGCCAGACTGAGCACCGTGGGCGCCAGGTCAACAAAAGAAACCAGCCGCTCGCAAACCCCGCCTGGCCGATAATCGGGCCCCGCCAGATCGCGAAACTTCTCGGGGATGTAAACCAGCAGCGGCACTTGCAAACCCGAGTTGTACGGCCAGCGCTTCGATCGCGGCAGGCCCGGGCCGTGATCACCGTAGAAAAACACGATGGTGTCCTCGGCCAGCCCATCCTGTTCCAACTGGGCCAGTATCTTGCCCGCCTGGCCATCCATGGTAGTGATGTTGTCGTAATATTGCGCCCAATCGTGGCGGACCTCGGGCACATCCGGAAAGTAAGCCGGCACCCGCACCTTCGCAGGATCGTGGACCAGTTTGTGCGGCCGGGCGCGCACCTGGCTCTCGTGGGTGATGGTGAAGTTGAAAATGGCGAAAAACGGCTGCCCGCGCCCCCGGTTGCGCCAGTGCGCTCGGTTGCTCGAGTCGTCCCACACCTGGCCGGGCTTTTCGAGGTTGTAATCCTCCTTGACGTTGTTAGTCGCGTAATAGCCCGCTTCGCGCAAGTATTGGGGATACATCTTGAAGCCGCTCGGCATGGGCACCATACTCCGCATGTGTTCGGCGCCCAAGCTGTTGGGATACATGCCGGCAATGATCGCGGTGCGCGCCGGGGCGCAAACGGGCGCGTTCGACCAGGCATAGCGATAGCGCCAGCCCCGGCCTGCCAGCTTATCGAGGTTAGGCGTGTCAGCATAAGAATCGCCGTAACATCCCAAATGCGGCCCGATGTCTTCGCAGGTGATCCAGAGTATGTTCGGCCGCGGCGGCGGCGCCGTCAATGAAAAAGCGGCTCCACCGATCACGGCTGCGAATGATCTGCGACTAGGATTGCATTCGTTGACGCTCATGTTAAAACCTCGGCGGACTTTCATTGTAAACCTGCGGCGGCCTTAGAAACGGCCCGTCCCGGACAGGATCAGCGGGTCCGCTGCTGCCGCCAACTGTGGGCCGCACAGGCTCCCAATATCAGGGCTCCTCCGGCGAGCGCCCACCCGCCCGGACGCTCACCATGCACCAGCCAGGTCCACACCGGATTCAAAGCCGGCTCGGCCATCAACAACAATGACGCTTCCAGCGCCCGCACCCGCCGGATGGCCCGCGTCAGGCACACGTAGGCAATCCCTATCTGGAACACACCCAGATAAGCAATCACGAGCGCATCGCGCCACCCGACTCCCCTCAGCGGTAGCGCCGCCGGCAGGCAAGCCAGAAAGGCTAGCAGATTGCCGACCAGCGGCGCCACCGATGCAATTTCTCCGTGCCGGCTGCCCAACCAGCGCAGCCCCGCGATCGTGAGCGCCCAGGTCACGCCCGCGATCGTCGCGACTACGTTGCCCTCCAGCGGGCGCGGCGCTGTACGGCTGGCCGGTTGCTCGCCTACGAAAAACATGGCGATACCCGCGGCCACCACGCCCAGCATGAGCAGGTCTTGACGGCGAGCCGGCTCCTTCAGCAGCAGCGGCCCCAGCGCCACCAAGTACAGCGGCGCGGCATCCTGAAGAAAAATCGCATTGGCCGCCGTGGTCAGCTTATTCGCCAGAACGAAGAGCGCAAGGGTGGCCGCATAGGCTGCCCCCACGGGGATTACTCGCCGGTTCCAACTGTCGCGCCTCGGGGGAACCAGCACCAGCAGCGCCAGCGCACCCACCGCCGAACGCAAGCTAGCCACCTGCCAGGCGTTCAAAGAGACAGCCTTGATGGCGGCGCCGCCCGTGGAGAACAGCAGGGCGGCAGCCAGCACCAGCAAGCGATCAGTCAAAGGCGTCGGCATCGGAGCGAAAGCAAATAGGCTAACGCACTCGCAGGGGCGCGCGCCGATGTTAGGATGGAATAGTCTCGCTAAATGCCGGCGCCGGTTGCCAATATTCTGGCGGAAATTGTGGCCCGAAAGCGGCGTACCCTGGCTGCGCGTCTGGCGCCTCTAGGCGAACTTGAAAGGCGCGCCGCGCTGCTCAAGAGGCGCTCCTTCGCTCAAGCGCTAGTAGGCGATCCGCCTGTTATCATTGCCGAAATCAAGCGCGCCTCTCCGAGCCGCGGACGGCTGGTTGAGGATCTGGATCCCGCCCGGCTGGCGCAAAGCTACGCAAGAGGCGGTGCGGCCGCCCTATCCGTGCTTACCGAACCCGATTTTTTCGGCGGCTCTTTCCTAGACCTGGAGCAGGCCCGAAGCGCAGTTGCGTTGCCTGTGCTGCGTAAGGATTTCATCCTGGATGAATACGACATCGCCGAAAGTGCTTCCCACGGCGCCGACGCCATCCTGTTGATCGCAGCCATTCACTCTGCGGAGGCTCTGCGGCGGCTGCGCGAATACGCAGCGGGGCTCGGCCTGGCGGCCCTGGTGGAAGTGCACGATCGTGAAGAACTACTTGCCGCGCTGGATTCTGGGGCCGCGATTATCGGGGTTAACAATCGCGACCTGCGCAGCTTTCAAATACGCCTGGAAACTTCACTCGAGCTGGCCCCGCTGATTCCGCCCACTGTGGCTAAGGTAAGCGAAAGCGGAATACACTCGGCCGAGCATGTGCGCAGGCTCAGCGAGGCCGGCTTCACTGCCTTCCTTGTGGGAGAACACTTGGTGCGGGCTCCTGATCCCTCCTCCGCCATCAAGGCTTTGCGATCATGCTGGTGAAGATCTGCGGCATCACCAACTGCGAAGACGCACTGGCGGCCGTTGCGGCCGGAGCCTCGGCGCTGGGCTTTAATTTCTTTCAAGGCAGCCCGCGTTTCTTGACTCCGGAGCGAGCCGCTCGTGTTATCGAAGCGTTGCCTGGCGGCGTCTTGAAGGTGGGAATCTTTGTTAACGAAGCGGTCGAGCACATCCAATCGCTGGTTTCGGAACTGGGTCTGGACGTCGCCCAGCTTTACGGAGAACCGGAGCTGGCCCCGGCCGGGGTGCGTATTTGGCGAGCGGTACGCGTGGGGCCGGGCTTCAAGCCGGATGAGCTGATTGACCCGGCGGCCGAGGCCTTCCTGCTCGATCCGGCGCCAGCTAGCGTCTGGGGCGGCTCCGGGCTGAGCTTTGACTGGCGAATAGCCCGGGGCGCCCGACGCAAGATAATAATCGCGGGTGGTTTGGACGAAAGCAACGTCCGGCGAGCAATTCGCGAAGCCAGACCGTGGGGGGTGGATGCCTGCTCGCGTCTGGAACTCGCGCCCGGCTTGAAAGACCATATGCGCATGGCGCGCTTCATTGAGGAGGCCCTGCGGGCCGCCGCAGAACAGGAGGCTGAGTAATGTACATCCCGGTGCCAGACGCCGCCGGCCACTTCGGCCCTTACGGAGGCCGTTATGTTCCTGAGACGCTCATGGCGCCCCTGGAAGAACTGGAACGGGCTTATTGCGAGGCGCGCTCGGATCCCGACTTTCAGGTCGAACTGCGCGCTCTGCTGCGCGATTACGCCGGACGCCCCACGCCGCTTTACTGCGCAAGCAGGCTTAGCCAGGCGCTGGGTGGCGCTCGCATCTACCTCAAGCGTGAGGATCTGCTGCACACCGGGGCCCACAAAATAAACAACTGCCTCGGCCAGGTCTTATTGGCGCGCCGCATGGGCAAGCGACGCATCATCGCTGAGACGGGCGCGGGCCAGCACGGTGTCGCCACCGCCACCGTGGCTGCCCTGTTCGGCATGGAGTGCGTCGTTTACATGGGCGAGGAGGACATGCGCCGGCAGCGGCTGAACGTGTTCCGCATGCGTCTGCTGGGCGCCCACGTAGTGCCCGTGGCCGGCGGCAGCCGCACTCTGAAGGATGCCATCAGCGAGGCCATGCGCGACTGGGTGACTAACGTCGCCGATACTTATTACCTGCTGGGATCGGCCCTAGGCACGCATCCCTACCCGCTGATGGTGCGGGACTTTCAAAGCGTCATAGGTGAAGAAGCCCATCGGCAGATCTTGGAGAAAGAAGGCCGGCTGCCGGACGCCATCTTTGCCTGTGTGGGAGGCGGTTCTAACGCCATCGGCATCTTTCACCGCTTCATTGCCGAGGAATCCGTCCGCCTGATCGGGGTAGAGGCTGGCGGTCGCGGCTCCCAGCTCGGCCAGCACGCGGCGCGCTTTGCAGGCGGCTCGCCCGGCGTGCTGCACGGAGCCTATAGTTACCTGCTCCAGGACGAGAACGGGCAGGTGGCCCCAACGCATTCGGTATCGGCAGGTCTGGATTATGCCTTGGTGGGCCCAGAACACGCGTGGCTGCATGATCAGGGGCGAGCTGAGTACGTTGCGGTGGGCGACGACGAAGCCCTCGAAGCCGCGCGCTTGCTGGCGCGCACTGAAGGTATTATCCCGGCGCTGGAGTCTGCGCACGCGGTGGCCGAGGCCGTGCACAGGGCCCCTGGCGCCGCCGGCCAGATCTTCGTGGTGAATCTTTCCGGACGGGGAGACAAGGACATTGACATCTACCGGGAGCACTTCCGCGAGCTCGAGCAAGACCCGTATCAGCCGCCTGTTTGAGCGTCTGCGGGGGCAAGGGCGCCCAGCGCTGATCGGTTACCTGACGGCGGGCGACCCCTCGCTGGAACGCACGCCGTCGCTGGTGGCGGCGCTTGAGCGGGGCGGAGTGGATCTGATCGAGCTCGGGGTGCCGTTTTCGGATCCCATCGCGGACGGACCAGTCATCCAGCGGGCCTCCGAGCGGGCGCTGCGCGCCGGCGCCAGCCTGCGGCGCATCCTGGCTCTGGCGGCCGAGATCCGGCGTAGCACGGAGATGCCCTTGTTGTTGTTCAGCTATCTGAACCCGGTATTGCGTTACGGGCTGCAAGCAGCCGCTCGAGACGCCGCTGCGGCCGGGCTGGATGGTTTTCTGCTAACCGATCTCAGCGTAGAGGAAGCCCCTGGTTATGTGGCCCCGCTACGAGCGCATGGGTTGGACACGGTTTTCTTGGCCGCCCCCACTAGCACGCCGGAAAGGCTCCGGCTGGTAGCGCAGCATTCCAGCGGCTTCGTATACTTGGTATCACGCACGGGCGTTACTGGCGAACGCGAGTCGCTCTCAGCGGCAATCGAACCCTTGGTGGCGGCCATGCGGCGCATCACCGATCTGCCCCTGGCGGTGGGGTTTGGCATTTCCCGGCCGGAACAGGCGGCGGCGGTGGGCCGTCTGGCGGACGGCGTGGTAGTCGGCAGCGCTTTCGTGCGGATCATTGAACAGGTGGGTGAGCAGGCGAGGCTGGAACAGGAAATAGAAGCTTTCGCGCGCCGGCTCAAACAGGCGATTGCAGGCTGAATCAGCATGGACCGCGAGTGCGCTCTGAAAGCGCTGGCTGCTTGCCGGGCGCGGGTTGACGCGCTCGACCTGCGCATTCTGGAACTGATCAACGAGCGCACGCGCATTGTGGAGGAAATAGGTCGCCTGAAGCGGCTGTTGAACATGCCCATTTACGAGCCGCGGCGCGAAGACGAAGTTTACGCCAACGTGACTTCACACAACGGCGGACCGCTTTCGGCTGAAGCTGTGCGCCGCGTCTTCGAACGAATCATTGACGAGATGCGCACGGTGCAAAGGTTGCGGATGGAGGAAGAGGCCGGCCAGCAACGGCAAGCGGATCCGCCAGAAAGTAGCAAAGGGTAAGCCGATGTTAGTCGTCATGCAGGAGGGGGCCACAGAGGCCCAGATCCAAGCCGTCATAGACCGTTTGGTCTCGCTCGGTTTTTCCGTGCATCGCTCCACCGGCGTGGCTCACACCATTCTGGGCGGCATCGGTCCGGAAGCACATGTGGATCCCACCGAGTTCGCAGTGATGGAGGGGGTTAAGGAAGCCCACCGCGTAATGTCGCCATACAAGCTGGCCAGCCGGCACTTCCGACCCGAGGGCACACGGTTGCGCATAGGCGAAGTGGAAATCGGCGGTCAGGCCATAGTAGTGATGGCGGGACCTTGCAGCGTGGAGAGCCGGGAGCAAGTTATGGCGGCTGCCGAACGGGTAGCGCGTGCCGGAGCTCGGGTGCTGCGCGGAGGCGCTTTCAAACCCCGCACTTCGCCCCACAGTTTCCAGGGACTGGGTGAGGAAGGCCTGCGTTATTTGCGGGAGGCGGCTGATCGCTATGGTCTGCTCGCCGTCAGCGAAGTGATGGACGCCAGCCAGATAGAATTGGTCGCCAGCTACGCGGATATTTTGCAAATCGGGACTCGCAACATGCAGAACTACCATCTGCTGCGCGAAGTGGGCGCCCAGCCCAAGCCGGTGCTGCTGAAGCGCGGCCTTTCCGCTACTATCGAGGAGTGGCTGCTGGCGGCCGAGTACATCATGAACGAAGGCAACTACAACGTCATCCTGTGCGAAAGGGGCATCCGCACGTTCGAAACTTACACGCGGAATACTGTGGACATCGCCGCCATCCCTATCGTGAAAAAGCTTTCTCACCTGCCCGTCTTGGCCGACCCCTCGCACGGGACGGGCCGGCGTGATATGGTGCTGCCGGTGGCGCGCGCAGCCATCGCCGCCGGGGCCGATGGGCTGCTGATCGAAGTCCACCCGGAGCCGGAACGTGCCTTGAGCGACGGCGCGCAGTCGCTGCGGCCTGAGCAGTTTGAGGAGCTGATGGCGCAGTTGCGCATCATAGCCCAGGCAGTGGGCAGGAACCTGTGACGGAAAGGCGCTTTCAAACCGTGGCCATCGTGGGCGTCGGCCTGATCGGCGCCTCTTTTGGCCTGGCGCTCAGGCGGGCGGGATTTCGCGGGCGCATTTTGGGGGTCAGCTCGCCGGCTGCTGCGGAGGAAGGCTTGCGCCGCGGTGCCATTGACGAGGCCAAGCCGCTAGCGGAAGCGGCGCAACAGGCAGACCTGCTGCTGCTGGCGCAGCCCATTTGCCGAATCTTGGACACGTTGGGCAGCCTGGATGCCTGGTTGCAGCCTCATTGTCTAGTGACCGATGCCGGCAGCACCAAGCTTCGCATCGTCGAGCGAGCGCGACGATCTATCCAGCGTGCGCAGTTTCTGGGCGGCCACCCCATGGCGGGCAAGGAAAAGCGTGGGGCGGCGGAAGCCGAAGCGGATTTGTTCGCAGGCCGCACCTGGATTCTCACGCCATCGGATCCAAGAGAATTGCAAACTGCGGCCGCGCGCGAGTTGCTCGATTGGATCCGAGCCATGGGAGCTGTGCCGCTCATTATGTCCCCTGAAGAACACGACCGCGTGGTGGCTTTTACTTCGCACTTGCCGCAGTTGCTCTCCACCGCGCTGGCGGTGACCCTGAGCGAGCAGCTCCAGGCGCCCGAACACCTGCGCGCCGGGGGTCCCGGACTGCGCGATATGACGCGCCTGGCCGCCAGTCCTTTTGACATCTGGCGAGACATAGTGGCCACCAATCAGGAGCCCATCCGGGTCGCGCTCGCTCTCTGCCTTGAAACCCTCAAGCGATTGCAGTCGCTGCTGGGCACTGACGGACTAGCAACTGCTTTCGAGCGGGCAGCCGCGTTCGCGCGCTCTATTCGGGATGAAAACGCCCCGCCGGCGCGCCGGCTGACGACGTAAGAATTTCTTCGGGGCGGCGTTTCACTTTGGCCGCCTTACATGTGGGCCACGCGGGAGATAATTTCCTCTTGCACTTCGGGGCTGAGGGTGACGAAAAAGGCGCTGAAGCCTGCCACCCGCACAACCAGGTCGCTATATTTCTCCGGGTTCTTCTGCGCCGCCCGCAGCGTTTCGGTATCAACGGCGTTAATTTGCAACTGCTGGCCGCCCTTGGCGAAATATACGTTAAGCAACGCGCGTACCTTGTCCCGATTGCGTTTCTCCGAGAGCATGTTGGCCTGAAAGCGAATGTTGGCCTGGTAGCCGGACTGCCAGCTCTTGGGTGCGTTCAGTTTTGCCACTGAGTTAAGCAGCGCCGTAGGGCCGCTGCGCTCGCAGCCGGCCGCGGCCGCTACTGAACTGGCCAGCGGTGTCCCGGCAAGCCTCCCGTCGGGCGTGGCGGGCGTTCTGAGCCCCTGCCGAACGGCGGCGTCCTTAGTGATGTGAACGTGGCCGAACTTGGTTCCGCCGCGCGGATCGCGGCAGAGTTCTTCCGTCGCCTGCGTGCGCAGGCGCTCCACCAGATGGATGATGTCGTCCAAACGCGGATCGTCATTGCCGTGCTTGGGTGCGGCCAGCAGCTTTGCCCGCAGCCGCTCGTATCCTCTAAAGTTCGCCCGGCAGGCCGCCGCGATTTCCTCCAGCGTGGCTTCGCGCTTCTCATACACAACCTCGCGGATAGCCGCCAGGCAGTCCACCGCATTGGCGAAAAACGCCCCGCCACAGGAAAGAATGTTGTATTTGGTGCCCAACACCATATCGTGCGCTTCCTCCACGCACCCATCAAAGAAACACGAAGTGAGCGGCGTGTGACCCCAGTTCATCTGGGCTCGCAGGAGTTTCATCTCCGCCGCATAACTGGTGCGGATTGAATCCCTCAAATAAGCCCCAAAAGCAGCGGCAAAATCTTCAAAGGTACGCAAAGCTGAAGTGGGCGGAGCCAAAGCTGGTCCTTTGACATCGCCTTTATAACCCTTGCCCGAAGTCAGCGCCAGTTCGATGGCTCGCAAGTAATTGGCGTGGGCCCCAGGGTTAAAATAAGCCTGCCCGGGTAACGCCAGTTCGTTACAGCCAACCGGGATATAGTTGGAGGCGTCCTCTCGTGCAACGCCCAATTCCATAAAACCGGCGGCAACTGCCCTGTCGTTCCACATCATGGGAAAACAGGTGCTGCGGGCCAGCCGAGACAGGCAGAAATCGAAAAACTCCTGGTCAATGTTAGGATGCCACCGGATCCAAATCAAAGGCTCAGGTAGCGAGAGATTAGTAGCAGCCTCGATGAACAACCATGACAGACGATTGGTGAGGTCATCACCGGCGGGCGTTGAACCGCCGGCGCATAGTCCCTGCGTAAGCTGTTCCTTTCCCCAGTATGTGTTGTCGAGCATTTTCAGGACGAAGTTTTCGCACAGCTCGAGGGCCTGAGCATCGTCCAGGCGGCCGGCTTTCTTATCCGCCTCGTAGTATGGCAGCAGTAGCTGGTCCAGATGGTCGGGCGCGCAGGACCATCCGTGCCCCTCGATGTGGATGGCCTGGTGGATAAACCAGACCAGTTGGAGCGCCTCGCGGAATGTCCCGGGAGGCTGAAGCGCCACTTTGGCCGCGATGCGGGCCATCTCTTTCAGATCCGGCTCGCCGGCCGATGCAGCCAGGCCGGAGAGGAACTCTGCGTACCTTTGGATCCACTCGGAAAGGCCACGCAGGGAGTGCTCGGCGGCTTCCAAGAAGGCGAGCTTGTCGGGGTCACGCTCGCCGCTCTTGCGCGAACGTACCTTTTCCAGCAGCCCGCCCAGCCCCACGCGCAGCACCTCGCCGTAGCTGGGGCTGAGATGCCCCTGGTTGGAAATTAGCTTGTAGTTAGGCGCTATCTCCGGCAGCTCGTCGGCCGACTTGACCGGTGGCTCCCCGAGAATTTCAATCCGGTAGCGGCCCCAAAGGTTGCGGTTGGCCCAGTATTCGCGGATCTGCGGCGGGACTTGCCCCTTCAGGTAGCCCTGCAAATGCGGTTTCTCCACCAGGCGCAGCTCGGCGATGCCGAGCTCCACCATGACTGGGAGGCTGCCAGGACTCTCCGAGATGGACCCGGCCAGGCGGTCGCCAGGGCGCAGATAAAGCGGCACGGTGCGAAAATACTCGCGCAGGGCCAGAGCCTTGCGCAGCACCCAAGGCTTGTCTTCCTGCTGCTGAAAAACACGCGTGAATACCTGCGCGCGGTGCAGGGCCACGCGCATCGGCGAGTCGAGAATCTGGCGGCGAAGCCTGCGGATGCGCTCCGAGGAGCAGGTCTCAAGACCAAGCATGATCCCCGGGAGCATCCCCGCGCTTCCCAAAAAGGCACGGCGTGAAACCAGACCAACCGGCATCGGGCTTTCCTCCCTCACGCTCGTACGGGGTTTATCACTCTGACTCCTTTAGCGGCCAGGTACTTGACCCAGCCATTGACTGTTTCTGGCTCCGGCGGTTTGACCGATTCCGGCATCCTGTCCTGAAGGCCGAAACGCCGCAGCTTGGAGCGGCCCAGGCGGTGATAGGGTAGCAGCTCGACCCCAAGCAGTCGGGGCAGTTCCCGCCAGAGGGTTGCGATCCCGTCCAAGTGTTCTTGGCGCGCATTGTGCTCGGGGATCATCGGGCATCTAAGAAGAATCTTAGCGCCGCGCTCATGTAGCCTGCGGAGGTTTTCCAAAATCGGCTTGTTCGATTTGCCGGTGAACCTTTCGTGAAGCTGGGGGTCGGTTTCCTTGTAATCATACAAGAAAAGGTCCACCAGTCCGAGCAGGTTTTCGAGCTCTTTCCACTCGGCGAAACCGGAGGTCTCCAGACAGGTGTGCAGTCCCTTGGAGCGGGCGGCTCCGAGCAGGGCCCCGGTGAACGCCGGCTGGAACAGCGGTTCGCCTCCAGACAGCGTGATGCCCCCGCCCGAGGCCGCATAGTAATCCCGATCGCGCAGCACAACCTCTAGCACCTCGGTGACCGAGACATCGCGGCCCACCAACTCCAAGGCTTGGGCATCGCACACGCTAACGCACCTGGAGCAGGGCTGGCAGTAATACCGCGCCAGCACCGCCTTGCCAGTGCGGTTCAGGGCCAGGGCCCCGCGGGGACAAACCTTCACGCATTCACCGCAACCAATGCATTTCTCAGGCAAATAAGAAAGCTGCGGCTCCGGGCTAATGCCCTCGGGATTCTGGCACCACAGACAGGCCAGCGGGCAGCCTTTCAGAAAAACGGTGGTGCGAATGCCGGGGCCGTCATGGATCGAAAAACGCTGAATGTCGAAGATCCGGCCTGTCATTGGCGACCGAAGCTCAGGAAGCTACCGAGTGCGCAACCACCCGTGCTCACAATTGTCTCCTATTGGCGTGTGCTCTGGCCCGCAGGTTGCCACACTGCCTCAGACAAAGGTGAAGGGTCCCACTCGCACAAGGTGCTCCCCAGAGTAGCGAGTCAGTTCCCCGCAGTCGGCCTTCGCGCCTTTGCCCGTCATGAAAGCCTAGGTTTCTCAGCACAATTTTGCTGCCCTAATACAGAAGCTTGGCTCCAAGCTGAATTTGCCGCGGAGAGTTCGCCTGGGCCGAGACCACCGCGAACTGCGGGTTCCCAAATACCTGGCCTGGGCGTGCGAACTGCGGCGAATTCATCAGGTTAAAAAACTCCCCGCGGAACTGAAGGGTAAACCTTTCGTTCAAGCGGAAATTCTTGTGCACTGAAACGTCGAAGTTGGTGACTCCGTCTTCGCGCACATCTGGGAGGGTGCGCCCGGTGCTGCCAAAGGTGAAGGGGTCGGGCTGGCTGAACACGGTGGTGTCGAACCAGCGTTGCAAACTGCGCTGGGAAGCAGGCAACCGTGCGCTGGTGCCGTTATTGTTCGGGCGCGAACCGCCGCCATAGGAGTTAGTGTTGTTGGTGGCGGTGGAAAGTGCCAGAGGGCGGCCAGTCTGAAACGTGGTGATTCCGGCGAGCGTCCAGCCGCCGACGATCGCATCCGCCGCAGGGCCGATTCTGTTCAGCCACCGTCGGCCTTTCCCCAAGGGGAGCTCATAGATGTAGTTGACAACGAACCGCTGCGAGACGTCCTGGGGCGCCAATGAACGTTCAAGGCGCAGATTGTTGTTGTTCTGGGGACCTGCGCCGTATTCGTCGGAGATCCATGTCTTTTGGGAGTGGGTATCTGAGATGAGTTTGGAGTTGGTGTAGGCTGCCAGCACCGAAAAACTCCGCACCTTATAAGCGAAACCGAAACGGGGACCGATATTGTTGCGGTCTGGATCGGTCCAGCCCCGCGGATTCCCGCCGACACCGACGAACTTCAGGCCGCCACGGAGGTTGGGCAGCCCCACCTCGGGCCCCACTGGATTCGGCGCATCGTAGTCAAAAAAGCTTAGCCGGTTGAACCGCTCCGTGCGAAGAGTTTCATAATCGTAGCGTATGCCGAGATTCAAGGTCAGACGATCAGTCACGCGGACGTCGTCCTGGAGATACGCCGCCCAATACACAGTTTGGAAGCTCCACTGAGCCCGAATGCTGGCTGAGCCTCCCGAGGCAGCGCCCAGGAGCATCGAAGCAAAAGCATCCCCTGCTGTCAAAGTGCTCCGCAGTGGATCCGGACCCTGTGTAAATCCTTTCGAAAACGAAGGGTTCCCAACCGGGGCTGACGCTTGAAAGCTGTTGTGACGGTAAACGCGGACCTCACCGCCCAGTTTGAGCGTATGGCGCCCCCGAATCAGCATGAGCTGACCCGGCGCGGAATAGGTATCGGCGCCGAGATAGAACAAGTGCCCAGGTAGTGCGCCGAGCGTGGCGTAGCCGGACGGCGCAAACTGTGGGAATTGAAGTGCCTGGGCAGGAAAGGCAAGAGCCCGTTGCCACTTGACACAGAACAAACCTGAAACTATAAAAATTAACAGAGGGGTATGAGTCCCGCGGTCAGGGGTTAAGACCCGATGAAGCATCGCTTGAGCAGACAGGAGGAATCAAGCATGGTTCGCTTTGTGCCGTTCGCACGTATTGGCGTCATGCTGGCCCATTCGTTGCTAGCTTGTACCCTGGTGGCGCAGGAACCGCGCGGCACTATTTTGGGGCGCGTGTTGGATCCCACCGGCGCTGTCATTCCCAACGCCTCGGTTAAAGTGACCAACACCGCCACCGGCGTGACTGTTTCGGCGCTGACCAATGCCCAAGGCAACTACCTGGTGCCCTACTTGATACCCGGCACGTACCGCATCGAGGCCGAAGCCGCCGGCTTCAAGCGGGTAGTTCAGGACGGCCTCGAATTGCGCGTCAATGACCGCCTGGAGGTGAACCTTACCCTCGAAGTCGGCGCCGTGACAGAACAGGTCACCGTGGTGGCGGAGACCCCGTTGCTTGATACTGCCAGCGCTTCCATGGGCTCGGTGGTGGACGCCCGCCGGGTCGCCGAACTGCCGTTTCCGCACGGCAATCCCTACCACCTCATACAACTGGCCGGCGGGGTGGCTTTCGCGCAGAACCTCACCTTGGACCGTCCCTTCGAGCCGACCCACATCGTCGGCTACACCATGGACGGGGCGCGCTCGAACCGCAGCGACGTGATGCTGGATGGCTCGGTAAACAGCGCCTCTGGCAACACCGGAACCCGAAACGAGCTCATCTCCTCCTGGGTCCCGCCTGCCGACCTGGTCAGCGAGTTCAAGGTCCAGACGGCGCCCTTTGACGCCACCGTGGGCCAGACCGAGGGCGGCGTGATAAACGTAAGCCTTAAATCGGGAACCAATGCTTTGCATGGCACTGCTTATTACGTCAAGATGGCGCCCGAACTCACGGCAAACCTGTTCTTCTCCAACCGAAACAACATTCCCCGAGGTAACTTTACTTACAACCGCTGGGGCGCTTCAGCCGGCGGTCCCGTCCGCTTGCCCAAGTACGACGGCAGGAACCGGACCTTTTTCATGTACGGCTATGAAGGAATCCACGAGGAGCGCCCGCGCGGCACCACGCTCACCGTACCCACCGAGAAGCAACGCCAGGGAGATTTTTCCGACTTGCTCAGGCTGGGCTCGCAGTATCAGATCTACGATCCCGCCACGCGCCGCCCGGCGCCCGGCGGTCGCTTCCAAGTGGATCCCTTGCCCGCTAACATCATCCCGGCCAACCGCATCAGCTCCGTCGCCAAAAATATCCTGAGCTACTACGCGCTGCCCACCGTGCCGGGCACCGCCGACGGGCGCAACAACCTCCCCTTGCCGCACGAACCCGAACCTATCACCTACTACACTCATGCCTGGCGCGTGGACCACAATTTCACTGACAGACACCGGCTCTTCGTGCGCGTCAACGTTTACAAGCGCGACAGCCACTATAACGACTGGTTCAAGAGCGCAGCCACCGGCCAGTGGTTCCAGTTCCTGTCACGGGCAGCGGGTCTGGACGACGTTTACAGCTTCACACCCAGCTTCATAATGAACGTACGCTACGGCTACAACCGCTTCATCCGCACCTATGACGGCAACCCCAAGGGCCGCAACTTCGATTTAACCACGCTGGGTTTCCCCGCTTCTTACAACAACGCCATTGATCCGTCCATCCGGCGCTTTCCGGTGATCTCGATTGACGGCTATGCCGGCACTTACAACGGCTGGCTATGGCGGCCTACGGAAACTCACCACCTGGCGGCTTCGTTTGACAAAATACAAGGTTCGCATACGCTGAAATTCGGCATGGAGGCGCGCGCCTACCGCGAGAACCAGTACAACCCCGATCATGTTTCCACGGGCCAGTTCAGCTTCGGCACTACCTGGACCCGGGGGCCGTTCGATAACTCGCCCGCTGCTCCCATCGGCCAGGGTCTGGCCTCGATGCTTTTCGGGCTACCCACCAGCGGCTATGTGGATCGGCGGGCCAGTTACGCCGAACAATCTACGGTTTGGGCCCTTTATGTGCAAAATGATTGGAAGGTTTCCCGCAGGCTCACTGCTACGCTGGGCTTGCGCTATGAGGTGGAAGGCCCCCTTACCGAGCGCTTCAACCGTTCCGTGCGCGGCTTTGATTACACCGCCGTTCTGCCTATCGAGGCCCAAGTGAAAGCCAACTACGCCAAGAATCCCACGCGGGAGGTGCCGCCGGAACAATTCCGGGTACGGGGCGGCCTGACCTTTGCCGGCGTGGGCGGCCTGCCGCGCACACTCTGGGAGCGGGATGCCAACAACTTCATGCCCCGCGTAGGCCTGTCCTTCAAGCTGACCGACAAGACCGTCATCCGCAGCGGTTATGGCATCTTCTTTGGCTTCCTGGGCGTGCGCCGCGGCGACGTAATTCAGACCGGCTTTAGCCAGACCACCCAGTTAATCCCCTCGCTGGACGGCGGGCTGACCTTTCGCGCTACGCTGGCCAACCCCTTCCCTGACGGCATCCAGGAGCCGCTCGGTGCGGCCTTGGGCCCCATGACATACGTGGGCCAGGGCATATCTTTCTTTAACACCAAGCCGCTAGCCCCCTACATGCAGCGCTGGCAGTTCAGCATCCAGCGCGAATTCCCGCACCGCGTAGTCCTTGATCTGGCCTATGTGGGTAACCGTGGTACGCACATAGAGACGACGCGGGACCTGAATGCGCTTCCCGTTGTGTACTTGAGTCGAACCGGTGAGCGCGATCAACCTCTTATTGACTACCTGAGCGCCAATTTGCCCAATCCCTTCTACCCCCTGCTGCCTGGCACCGCCCGCGCTGGGACTTTGATCAGCCGTGCCACGCTGCTGACCGCTTATCCGCATTTCACCAGTGTCAGCACGACGACCAACGAGGGCTACTCCTGGTACCACTCCTTGCAGGTGAAGGCCGACAAGCGCTTCTCCCGCGGGTACACAGTGCAGGTGGCTTATACCTGGTCAAAGTTCATGGAGGCCACTGGCTTCCTGAACGAAGGTGACCCGGCGCCGGCCAAGTGCATCTCTGATCAGGATTACCCCCATCGGCTTTCCTTGAGCTGGATCTGGGAGCTACCCTTCGGGCGCGGGCGCAGGTTCTTGGCCAACCCTAACCGCGTAACTTCGGCTTTGGTGAGCGGCTGGCAGGTGCAGGGCATTTACGCTGCCCAAGCCGGCCAGGCGCTCGGTTTTGGCAATGTCATTTTCCGGGGGAACCTGAAGGATATACCCCTACCCAAGAACCAACGCACGCCCGATCGGTGGTTCAACATAGATGCCGGCTTCGAACGCGATAGCCGCAGGCAGCTCAGCTACGCGGCGCGCGTGATGTCCTTGCGCTTTAGCGGGATCCGCGGCGACGGCATCAACCAGTGGGATCTGTCGGTGATCAAGGACACGCGCATTCGCGAAGGCATGAAGCTTCAGTTCCGCGGTGAGTTCTTGAACGCCTTCAACCACGTGTTATTCTCGAATCCAAATACGAGTGTGACCAGCACGGCCTTCGGCACCATCACTTCCGAGAAGGGTTATCCTCGCCGAATTCAGCTCGGCGTGAAGCTGGTTTACTGAGCGGGCGAGCAGTGGCGGCGGCCGCACCACGGTTGTGGTAGAATCGCTCGCACGGAGGTCATCATGCGAGCTAGCCGCAAGGCCTTATCTCTGGCTGCCTGGGTCACAGTCCTAGGCGGCTCGATACTGAACGCGCAGGACCCGCGGGGTGCCATCGCCGGAACCATCACCGATTCCACCAACGCCGTGATTCCCGGCGTGGCCGTACGCGTTACCAATTTGGAGACCGGCGTGGCGGCTTCCTCGGTGAGCAACGCCGCCGGCAACTACGCCATACCCTTCTTGCCTCCCGGTTTCTACCGTGTGAGCGCGGAGCTGAGCGGCTTCAAGCGCTTTGTGCGCGATAGAGTTGAGGTGCGGGTGGGCGAGACGGTGGGCCTCAACATTCAGATGGAAGTGGGCCCGGTTACAGAGACCGTGGAGGTGACGGCCAGCACGCCACTGTTGGACACGGTAGGGGCGTCGCTCGGGCAGGTCTTCGATCAGCGACGCATACTCGAGCTGCCCCAGCGCGGGGCCAACCCCATGGAGTTGACCCTGCTGGCTCCCGGCGTCGTCAACACGACTAACTTGCGCTTGCGCAAAGCCATGGCGCCGGAGGCCACCTCTGAGTTCATGGCTGACGGGGCAGGCAACCGCAACAACGAGTTCCAAATTGACGGTATTACCAACATGTCCGGGGATCGCGGCCGCGGCTATTCGCGCGTTGCTTTTGTGCCGCCGATTGCGGCCGTGCGCGAGTTCAAGATGCAAACCACGGCTTACGACGCCAGCGTGGGGCACACTGCGGGCGCCATCGTCAACGTCAGCACCAAGAGCGGGACCAACGACCTGCACGGCGAGCTCCTGTATGTCTTGCGCCACAGTGCGCTGGACGCACCCAACTTCTTCAACAACAAGGCGGGCACCAAGCCTGCCATCTATCAGGATCACCGCTGGGGCGGCTCGGCAGGCGGACCCCTGGTGATCCCGGGCCTCTACAACGGGCGCAACCGCACTTTCTGGTTTGCCGTTTATGACGATAACCGCTTCGGGTCGCCCAAGCAATTCACCAGCACTGTGCCCACGGCTTCCGAACGTCAGGGCGATTTCTCCGCCCTCCTGAAGCTGGGCGGGCAATACCAAATCTATGATCCCTTTACTACCGCCCCGGCCCCTGGCGGCCGCTTCAGCCGCCAGCCGTTCGCCGGCAACATTATTCCGCGCTCCAGGCTGGATAACGTGGGGTTGAATCTGGTGGGCTTGTACCCGCTGCCCAACCAGCCGGGGACTTCCGATGGCAGGAACAACTTCTATTACGAGGGCAAGGCAATTCAGAAAATTTACCAATACCTGCTGCGCCTGGATCACGCCTTCAGCGAAAACCATCGCGCTTTCTTGCGGCTCCACTATGATCTTTGGAAAGAAAACAAGAACGACAGCTTCGGCACCGGCATTCAGGGGTTATTTTCCAACCGCCCCAATCGTGGCCTGGCCGTGGACGACGTAGTGGTGCTCAGTCCCAGTCTGGTGCTCAATGTGCGTTACGGGATTTCCGCCACCAAGTGGTGGGAACTGCGCCGTACGCGTGGCTACGATCTGGCCAGCCTGGGATTTTCCCCAAATCTCTTGCGGCTGACGGATCGCAAGGTTTCCCCCCTCCCGCGCGTGGCGGTGGGCGCCTTTACCACTTTGTCAAATTGGGAGAACGGTGATGGTTATAACTCCAGTTTGACTCACACCCTGGGCGGACATTTCACTAAATCCGCCGGCAAGCATGCTATGAAGTTCGGCACCGAGTTCCGCCTTTATCGCACCTTCAATTTCCGCCGGCCCCGCGCCGTCGCCCCCGACTTTTCCTTCGGTACTACCTACACTCGCGGCCCGCTGGATAATTCGCCGGCAGCCCCCATTGGGCAGGATCTGGCCTCCCTGCTGCTCGGCATTCCCGACGGATCAATGGAAATTACACCCAGCGCCGATTTGCAAGACAGCTTCTTGGGCATTTACTGGCACGACGATTTCAAGGTTACGCCCAGGCTTAGCCTCAACCTAGGCTTCCGTTGGGAGTTCGAACAGCCGATGACGGAACGTTACGATCGGCTGGTAGCCGGTTTCGACTTCGACACCCCCAACCCCATTGAAGCTCAAGCGCGCGCCAATTACGTCGCCCGTCCCATTGCCGAGCTCCCGCCGTCCGATTTTCGCGTGCGCGGCGGTCTCACCTGGGTCAAGACGGGCGGGCGCGGCCGCAGCCCTTTCCGTGGTGAAAAGAACAATATCATGCCGCGCTTCGGCTTCGCCTATCAGCTCGACGCCCGCACTGTCTTGCGCGGCGGCTACGGCTGGTTCTTTAGCTCGATCAACATTCACAACACATTGCCCATACAGACCGGGTTCGCGCAGTCTACGCCCATCCAGGCCTCGCTGGATAACGGGCTCAGTTACACAGCTACTACCGCCAACCCGCTCCCTGCGGGCCTGCTCCAGCCGCTGGGACCCGCCGGCGGCCTTACCACCAACCTGGGGCAGGCGATCAGTTTCTACAACTACGGGCGCTTGAACCCGTACTCACAACGATGGTCACTGGGCCTGCAACGGATGCTGCCCGCGCAGTTCGTGGCCGACATATCGTATGTGGCCAATCGCAGCACGCGGCTGGAGGTCAACCGGGAGTACAACAGTACCCCCGCGCAGTATCTGAGCCGGAGTCCGGTTCGCGATCAGGCCACCATTGACTTCCTAAGCGCCACCTTCCCGAGTCCCTTCTACGGCCTGAATCCGATTTTCGGACGCAACATTTCCCGCGCCGCGTTGCTGCGGCCCTACCCGCACTTCGGCAGTATCAGCACGGCCGAGCCCATCGGTTACTCTTGGTATCACTCCTTGCAAGTCTTGGCTGAGAAACGGCTTTCGCACGGCTACACCGTGCAGTTCGCCTACACATTTTCCAAGCTGATGGAGGCGACCGAGTTTCTCAACGCGACCGACGCGATGCCTTACGAGTCCATCTCCAGCCTGGACCGGCCCCATCGCATCGCGGCCAGTGGAATCTGGGAAGTACCGGTGGGCAAGGGACGCCGCTTCGGCGCGGCCCTGCCCGCTCCGGTCGAGTTTTTCTTAGGCGGCTGGCAGATCGGCTGCGTGCTGACGCGGCAGAGCGGAGCGCCGCTGGGCTTCGGTAACGCAATCTTCATGGGCGACATCAAGAACATCCCGCTGCCCAAGAGCCAGCGCAGCGTGGATCGCTGGTTCAACGTCAATGCCGGCTTCAACCGCAACTCGGCTCAGCAGCTTTCCTATAACCTGCGTGCTTTCCCACTGCGTTTCTCGGGCATCCGCAGCGATGATCAGCGAAGCTGGGATTTTTCCGTCGTGAAGGACTTTCGCCTTATTCGGGAGGACGTCAAAGTGCGCTTCCGCGCGGACGTTTACAATGCGCTCAATCAGAGCAACTTTTCCGCCCCGAATACCAGCCCGACCAGTTCCGCCTTCGGCACCATCACCGGAACGGATGGTGACGCACGCAACTGGCAGCTTTCTTTGAGGGTCCTGTTTTAGGTGGGGGCCGGTCAGCCTAGGTGCCACCGCTAGCCCTAAAGGGCGAGCCGCCCGCACTCGATATTTGAGCGTGCGCGAGAGAAAGCTGGCCGAGGCGGCTGCGTCCGCGCAGAAGCTGGGGCCGCAGCAAGAGGATGCCTTGCGGCGCCTGGCCGGGCTGCTGGCGCCACGCTTGCACGCGCTTGAGACGCGCCTGGAGAGCGAGCTGCGCCGTCGTGGATTCGCCCCCAGCGAACGCAGGGCCCTGAAGGCAATCACGGCGCTAGCCGCGCTCAAGTTGCTCTCGGGCGGGCACGCGCTGGCCGATTTTTTCGAGCAGGCGGATTATTACGGGCGTCGGCTGGCCAAGCTCGAAGTGCCGCCAGCGGGGATCCTTGCCTGCATTGAACTGGTCGGCAAGGCCATAGCCGAGCAACTGCGCAAATGTAATGGGCATCAGATCACGGAGTTAGATGGGGCGCGGCGGCAACTCGAGCTGGCCGCTATTGTCACGCTGAACAACGCCTTCTACCAGGTCCGGGAACAGGAAAGCCAAGCATTCTATGCACTGTTTCAGGCCGAACTGCACTCACGCAGTCACCAGGAGCTAATTACTCGTTGCCTGGAGACGGTGGTCGGCTGGGCGCACGCCTCTGAGGCCCGGCTGTACTTGAAGGACCCGAGCGGGCCGATCTGGCGGCTGGCGGGCGCCGAGGGCGTGAGGTCCGAATGCACACTGCCGAGCTCAATCCTGCGTCGGTTGGCGCGGCCGCGACAGTTTGGCTCAAATGGGTGCGAACAAGCCATGGTGCTGGAGCCGGCCTGGCGCGGGCGATTCGCCTCCTACTGGTCGCTTCCGCTGAGGCGCCGGGGATGCTTGCAAGCCATTTTGCAACTGGCTTTCAGCAAGCCCTATCAAATCCTGCCGAGGGAGCTGCGCGTCCTTTCGGCTGCGGCGGAGCGGATCCTAGAAGCTTCCGAAAAGGCCCGCCTGGCGGAGCAGTTGGCGCGGCGGGAGCAACAAATACGCCGGTTGGCTCAACAGATGGTTGAAATTGAGCAAATGGAGCGCCAGCGCATCAGCCAGGATTTGCACGATGAGGCAGGGCAGTCGCTGCTCTGCCTCCGTTTGCAACTGGAGACTTTGTCAAGGCAGGCGACGCGCGATCGAAATGGGCTGAAAGTGGGTTTGCGCGAGGCGGTGCGAATTCTGGAGCGGACCATAGAGGAGATCCGGCGGCTGGTGCGCGATCTGTCGCCCGCGGTGCTGGAGCATTTTGGGCTGGCCAGGGCGGTACGGCACTTGCTCAGGCAGTTCCAGAAAAGCTACGGGATCTGCGCCCAGCACAAGATCGAACTGAAGCAGCCGGTGCCCAAAGGGTTGGAACGCGTGGTGTACAGGCTGGTGCAGGAATGCTTGAGCAATGCGGGCCGGCATTCGCGCGCCCGGCGGCTAAAGCTCGTCTTGGAGTGTGACGATAACCTATTGAGATTGCGTGTGGAAGACGACGGCATTGGTTTTGAGCTCCCGCAGGCGCTGGCTCGGAGGCAGGGGCTGGGCTTGGTGGGTCTCCAAGAGCGAGTGGCGCTGCTCGGGGGACGCCTGGAGATTGACAGCGCAGCCGGGCAGGGCACGCGGATTCTCATCGAGCTGCCAGTCCCTGAGGCCTCAGCCCGGAAGTGCGGGCGGAGGCGCTCCGGCGAGCTGACAGCCGAGGGCTCTGAGCCGCAGCGGGGACAGAAAGGCGGCGAGCGCAATGGCTAAGATCCGCATACTGCTGGTGGACGATCACACCTTGTTCCGTCAGGGCCTAAAAAACCTGATCGCGGTCGAACCCGACATGGAAGTAGTGGGAGAGGCCGCCGACGGCGCCGAGGCGATCAGCAAGGCCGCCGAACTGCGGCCCGATGTGGTGCTCATGGACATCGGCATGCCGGGCTTTTCCAGCTTCGAAGCCGCACGCCGCATCCGCAAGAACCGGCCCGAAACCAAAATCATATTCCTGACCATGTACGACGATGAGGACTACCTGGTGGAAGGCATGGAGGTGGGCGCCAGCGGCTATGTGCTCAAGGACACGCCAGCTTCTCAATGTCTGGCGGCCATACGCGACGTGCACCGCGGGGGCAGCTACTTGAGCCCGCGCATGCTCTCCCAACTGGTGGACGACTTCCGCTCGCGCTTGCGCAGCACCCAGCGGGTGCCGCGCTTCGCTACCCTGACCGCGCGTGAGAAAGAGGTGCTTAAGCTGCTGGCCGAAGGCAACTCCGTAAAGGAGATCGCCTGCCAGTTGAACTTGAGCGTCAAGACCGTGGAAGCGCACAAGTTCAATTTGATGCGCAAGCTGGACATACACAACAAAGCTCAGCTCGTGCAATACGCCATTCAGAAAAAAATCATCAAGATTCCCACGCTGGAGGAAAGTCCGGCTTCGGCTTGAAAGCTGCCGGGGCCGGCTTCTCAGCCGCTGTAGGCCTCCCTCAGCAAGGCTTCGACTTGCTGGCGGGAACAACCGAGCGGGCCTTCAGCCTCCAGCTTGAGGCTGGTCACAGCCGCGGCCCAGCGTGTGGCCTCCTCGGGAGGCCAGCTCAGTCGCGCGCAAACGTAGGCCGCAATGCAAGTGTCACCCCGCCCCGAGCGGCCCACCATTTGCCGGGGCCGGAAACGTTCCGTCCGGATCCTGCCTTCCGCCCACACCAGCACCCCTTCCCGGTCCGTTAAGACCACCTCCTTGGGTCCCCACCCCGCCAGGCGCCGCGCCGCCCTCGCCAGATCGCTCTCCCCTGTCAGCGCCGCAGCTTCCACTGCATCCGCCTTCAGGATATCCAGCACCGCAAGCACCTCGTCCCGTTCCGGCCAAGGGGCCGCCTTCAACTCCCCATCCGGACCCGGCACGCGGAGGAAGCCTTGCACGTCGGCCGCGAGCATCGCTTCCTTGCGTCGCAACTCCGCAATCACTTCTAAACCGACTTCGCCGCGAATAGAGCCGTTGATCACAAAAGCCCGCGCCGTCAGCAAACGCACCTGCTCCGGCGTGAACGATCCTGCGCTTTGCTTAACCGTAATCACGCGCCGGTCCGGATCCTGGCCTGGGTAGTAAAGAGTCAAACAAGTCGAGTGAGGAACGTATGTCGCCAGAACCGTGACTTTGACCCGCTCCAGCGCCTCCACTACGTGGCGGTCAGCCGCAGCCAGGCGCGTTACGGCAGCCGTTTTCAGGCCCATCATCGCTGCCACATGGGCGCCGTAGTTGAAGCCGCCCCCGTCCACCACACGCGTGCCCGTCGGCGAAACGATGGTGTCCTTGGTGTAATTTCCGATGAAGACCACGTCGTAGCTCATAAGCCGAAAGTCATTCCGCCGGGCGCGCCCGCCAAAGGGAAGTTGCCAGGATCAGGGAAACTACCGAGCTTGCTATCCAAAAAATAACCGCATTGCGAAAGTCGTAATGCCGCACGCCGTCCACAACGGTTATCCCCTGCTGGATAAGGTAACCGCTGATGCGCTCCTGGGTGGCTGCCGCAAGGTAGCCGAAGATTCCCATTAAGCCCATCACCGCGCCGGCTGCTCTCTTCGGGGCGATGTCCACTGCGAACAAACCACCCAGCGAGGTGATCAGCCCGTTTATGGAGAGACCGTAAACCAGAAAGGCTGCGGTCAGCACCAGCGGGTGCGAGGCACTGAAAATCACCAGCAGCGAACCTATCTCCAGCAGTCCGCAAATCAAGTTCACCGGGGGGCGGCGAGCGTCGAAGAGCTTGTCCGAGACGAACCCGTAAGCCACGCAACCCAGGATTCCAGCCAGCGGATTTAGGGCCAGCAGTGCCCCAGCCTGCAATTCCGTGTATCCCTTGGTCTCCTGAAAATACAGCATGCCCCAACTGTTGATGCCGTAACGGGTCATGGTCATGGTGGCGCAGGCTAAGCCCAAAATCCAGATCGAAGGCAGCTTGAGTACAGAGAGCTGCAATTGCCAGGTGGACTTGCCCCGAGCCTGGTCCAAAGCTACGCCGTGATCGTTCTTCCACTCCGAGACAGGGGGCAAGCCCAGCGTCTGCGGGCGGTCACGCATCGTCAGGTACAGAACCATCGCCACCGCTACGCACAGCAAACCCGGCCCCAGGAAGCCCGCCCGCCAGCCGAAGTAACTGACCAGCCCGCCCAGGCCCACGAACGTCAGGCCCTCGCCGAGGGAATGCGCCGTGCTCCAAATGCCGTAAATCCGTCCCCGCTCGCGGTTGCTAAACCACTGGGTCATGGCGACCACGCCCGAGGGCGCGCCGAAGCCCTGAAACCATCCGTTCAGCGCCCACAAGATAACCCACAGCCACAGCACCGCGGACCAGCCCATGGCAATGTTGATCAGCGCCGAAAGCAGCACCCCTGTCGGCCAGAAAACGCGGATGTTGGCATGGTCGGCCAAAAAGCCGTTCACGCATTTGCCGAAAGCGTAGGCATAAAAAATGGCCGAGCCGATGATCCCAAGCTCCTCGGCCGTGAAGATCCCGCCGTCAATCAGCGGCTTCTTTACTACCGAAAGTCCCAGCCGGCAGGTGTAAGCCACTCCGTAGCCCAGCGTGATCGAAAGCAATACGGATAGCCGCGCTCGGCGGTACAGACGGTCAATTTGCGCCCGATCCTGAAGCGGCGGCTTCTCCGGCCCAGGCGCAAAAGCTTGCAGTAATGCTCTCATCTCCCCGCCCGAATGCGAGCCGGCTCAAGCCGGGATCTCTTCCAGTTTGACCGGCCGGTTTTCTCGTGCCGACCGGGCTGCGGCTAAGGCGATCCGAACGGCCGCCAGGCCGTCCTGCCCCGTCACCGGAACCGGTTTGCCCGCCAGCACCGCCTCTACGAAGGCCTGCACCTCGCGCAGGTAGGACTCGGTGTATCGCTCCATAAAAAAGTAAAGCGGCAGCGCGCTGTGCGCCCCGCTCGCATCGAAAAGTACGTGCGTGTCCGGGGTGTTGTTGGCCACCGCCACCATGCCCCCGGAGCCGAACACTTCTACTCTCTGATCGTACCCATAGACCGCTTTGCGGCTGTTGTCAATGGCGCCCATAGCCCCGTTGGCGAAGCTCAGCGTGATTATGGCAGTGTCCCAATCCCCGGCGCGCTCGAACATGGGATCCACCAGCACGCCCGCTCGCGCGTACACTTCGACCACCTCGCTGCCAATCAAATAGCGCGCCATGTCGAAATCGTGAATGGTCATGTCCATAAAAATGCCGCCCGAGCTGCGTATGTAAGATTCGGGCGGCGGCGCAGGGTCACGGCTGGTGATGCGCAGCAAGTGCGGCTGGCCGATCTTGCCTGCCCTGACCAGCTCATGAACCTTGGCAAAATTGGGATCGAAGCGCCGGTTGAAAGCCACCATCAACTGCACGCCGCACTTTGCGACATGTTCGTTGATCTGTCGGATTTTCTCTATCGCCAGCTCCACCGGCTTTTCGCAGAAAATATGCTTGCCGGCCGAAGCTGCCTCCAGGATGATCTGGTAATGCGTATCGGTGGGCGTGCAAACTGCCACCGCGTCCACTTCGGCTAAGGCTAACGCCTGGCGGTAGTCGGTATAAGTCTGCTTGACGCCCAGCCGCGCCGCCACTCGCTCCAATTCTTCGGCGCAGACGTCAGCCAGCGCGACCAGCTCGGCCCCCGCCACCCGCGTGGCCAGATTGCCGGCGTGGATCTTGCCGATCCGTCCGACGCCCAGGACCGCAAAGCGAAGCTTGCTATCACGCATGATGTGTTTTCTCTCCTTGCAGTTTGCTCAATGCAGCGCGTACGGTTTCCATACCCTGGCGGATCGCCATGACGGGTTCCGGCGCCGGGAGCACCTCGAAAGCCAGGAAACCTTCGTAGCCGATCTCGCTCAAGGCGGCCAGCACGCCGGTGACGTCCAGGTGCCCGCGCCCGGGCGCCTGCCGGTTGCTGTCGGCCAGATGAAGGTGGGCCAACCAAGGAGCGGCCGCGCGCAGACTCTCCGCCAGATCGGTTTCTTCGATGTTCATATGAAAGGTGTCGGCCAGCAGCTTCAAATTAGCTGCACCGATCTCGGCGATGGCACGGCAAGCCTCGTTTAGTGTGTTCAGGTAGTCGCACTCGTAGCGGTTGAGGGGCTCAAGCAGCACCGTCACTCCCCGGCGCTCTGCATAGCGGCACAGTTCCGCCAGCGCGTCCAGGGCCGCCTGCCGGCGCGCGGCGCGCTCTGCTTGCTCGGCCGTAGCCAAGCGGCCACTCACGCTGCCGATGGTCACCGCCGAGGCCAGCTCTGCCGCCAGGTCCACTTGTGCCCGGAGCCGCACCAGCGCCTGGCGGCGCACGGAGGCATCCACGTGCGCCAGGGTCAGGCCGTCCAGCGTAGCAGCCATCCCCGTGCCCAGGGTGGGCACCTTCAACCCGTATTCCGCCATAAGCCGTTTTAGCTCCGGTGCGCGGACGTCTTCAGCCCGCCGCAAGTGGATTTCCACGCCTTGGCAGCCGAGCTCCGCGGCCTGCCGGAAAGCACCTGCGAGGTCCCCTCGCAACAGGATAGGCGCCGCGGGGACCACGGCGGGCGTGGCCGTCACTGCGATCGGAAAGTTCTTCGGCACCGCCGTTCAGCAGACCCTAGAGGTCTATCCGGGGCAGACCATACACCGATTTCCAGCCCGGACTCATGGGCTCTTTCAAATATGGCTCCAGTTCCGCCGGATCGCGCAGGCTCACCATCGAGGTCGGCGGAACCTTGCCGGGCGGGAATGCCTCCAGGTACTCCTCGCACAGCAGCGTCAGGTAGCGCAGGATGGCCGCCAGCGGCCGCTTGGCCTTGCGCGGATCGCCCAGCGTTGGCTTGCCGACGACGCCTTCAGGGGTGCCTGCGATCTCGAAGGCCGCGTGCCCCTCGCCCTCGGACCAGCGACTGGGACGGCCGAAAGCATCCACAGCGGTGTCCATGTGGCCCCCGGGGAGCAATGCTTTGGGCTCGGTCTCCACTGCGTAGCGCATGTCCACCATGTCAGGGAACAGTAGCAAGGCCAGCGAGGTCTCCGCCTCGTCAGCGTGGATGAAGTTCGTGTCCCAGTCCCCGCCGCGATCTTTCGTCCGCCACATCTCGCGCACGGCCCGGTGCCAATCAATGACCCGGTAGATGCCGGGCAACTGGTAGCGCTTGGTGAATTGCTGCAAGGCGGCTTCCAGCACCCAAAGCTGGCCGTGGTTGTTGAGGATGATCTGCTTGCGAAAGCCGTCGTTCCACAAGCCCAGCATTACGTCAATCAGCAGTTCCTTGGCCACGTCCTCGCGCACGATGACAGTGCCGGGCATGCCGATATGGTGGGCAGGGTGACAGCCGTACATCAAAGGGGGCAGGGCTAGGGCCACCGGCCGTCCTTGTTTGGCGAAGTAGCGGCGCACGCCTTCCGCGATCATGCTCACGAAGAGCGTGTCGGTGGCCGACACCGTGTGGGCTCCGTGGAGTTCGGTGGAACCGACCGGAATGATCACGATGTCGTTTTTCCTGCGCTGCTGCTCAAGCTGCTGGCGTATGGTGGTCTGAATGTAGCTGCCGGGCTTGGCCCATTCGCAACCACCCGACGCAGGGATGCCGTACTCGGCCAGGATGGCGTCCAGTTTGGCTTCGTCGGCCTCCCAGATCTCTTTCTTCATGCGGCCGATCGGAGTATCTTCGAAATATAAATCGGGCTGGTTCGTGGCTAGCCAGTTACTCATTGTGGCTCCTCTTCGAAACTAAAAGACGCAGGTGATCTTGCAGTGCGTCTTGTCGGTTTGCAACAGCCGAATGTGGTCCGGCACCTCATCCAGGCTGATCTTCTTGGTGATGATGGGGGTGATATCCATGCCGGTGGCCATGCAACTTATCACCCGCGGGAAGGTGCCGTAGCCGGAATGCCCCTGCGCCCCGGCGATCTTGGCCTTCCTGACTTCGTAGACCTCGCAGTTAATGGGCGGATTGATGGGAGCGCGCGCCACCAGCACGACTTTGGCGCCCACAAACTTGCCGTACCAGATGGCATCTTCGATCCCCGGTAGGACCTTGTCGGGCAGCCCGGTGGCTTCCAGGTACAAAGCGGCGCCCAAACCACCGGTGTACTGAAGCACCTTTTCGGCGAAGTTCTCCACCAGCGGGTTGATCACGTGATCCGCTCCCATCCGGCGTCCCAGCTCGCAGCGACTCTCCGAAGGCTCGCTCAGAATCACCTTGGCCGCTCCAGCCCGTTTCATGATCGCTACCGCCGCCAACCCAATCGGGCCGCCGCCGCAGATGACGGCATGGTCACCCGGCCGAATACCGCCGCCGCACTCGATCACCGCGTTGTAAGCCACCGAGGTAGGCTCGACCAGGCTTCCCGCCAGAAACAGGTCCGTCCCGCTGTAACGCTCTTGCAGCTCAACCAGGCTCCAGAGGTAGCGGGCGTCCAGGGCAATGTAGCTGGCAAAAGCGCCCGGCACGCTGAAACCCATTTCCTGCAACTGTTCGCACTGGTTGGGATTGCCCTCCGCGCAGGGCCGACAGTATGAGCACCAGAACATTTCCTCCGTGCAGACAGGCTCGCCTGGTTCAAAACGCCGCCCGGTGCGCTTGTTGAAGGCCCTTTCACCGGCTTCGACAACCACTCCCGACATTTCGTGCCCCAGCACTACCGGGAAGGCCGTCAAGCCAGGATAAAGCGTGTAACCATGATCATCGGTTTGCGCCATGTGCACGTCGCTGCCGCAAATGCCGCAAGCTTTCACTTGCACCAGGCACTCGGTCGGCCCGATCTTGGGAATATCGCGCTCTTCAATCGAAAGTTTCGGGTATCTCCAGACGTAGCTTCCCAGGTAGGTCAGCTTGCCGTCAATGTCCTTGGGTCCCAGGCGGAAACCCGGCTTGGGGTCCCATTGAGCTGACAGAACAACTGCTTTCATCTACAAACCTCCCTCGTGAGTTGTCGAAATTTAAGATCTCAGCGACTGGCTCTCTGCCACCGCTAATCGGACCGCCCGGCGGCCGAAGCCTCCATTTTACGCAAAAGTTCGGGGGCGTTGTGTCGGGTTACAAGGCCTGTGCCGATGTCCACGAACTTCTCGTTTGGCTGCCCTCGTGCCGCCTTGATCGCTTCCTGGATGGCGCGCTCTCCGATGCGCTCTGGAAACTGGGCCACCACCGCGTCCATGCGTCCTGCCAGCACGGCGCGGACGGCTTCGCGGCCGGCATCGAAACCCACCAGCACGACCTTGCCGGTCAAGTTGCGCGCTGCGATGGCTTCCATCGCCCCCAGCGCCATCTGGTCGTTGGTCGCGAACACGGCCCGCAGGTCGGGATGCCGGGTTAGCAGATTTTCCATCACCGCCATTCCCAAGGCCCGCTCGCTGTTGGCCGGCTGCGCACCCACGAATTCCACCCCGGGCGCCTTGGTTACCACCTCCCGGAACCCCGCCAGCCTCTCCTCCTGCGTAGCCACACCTAGCACGCCGCGAATCACAGCCACCTTGCCGCGATTGCCTATGGCCCGCAGCACATATTCGGCCGCCATCCGGCCGCCCAGCCGGTTGTCAATGCCCACGAAGCTCACGCGGTGCGGCCAGGGCACGTCCGTGTCTACGATGACGACAGGGATGCCGGCTGCCCGCGCCTTATCCAGCACGGGCAACACCTCGGCTACGCCCGCCGGAGCCACGGCCAGCGCGGCTACCTTCTTGTGGATCTGGTCCTCGAGAATGGCTACCTGCTGGTCAATGTTGATCTCGCGCTCAGGGGCCAGCACGGACAACCTCACCTGAGGATCCTGGCGGGCGGCCTGTTCGGCGCCCGTTTTCAACCGCTGCCAGAATTCGGAGTCCAAGGCCTTGGTGACAAGTACAATTTCCAGCTTGCTTGTTCCGGCCCGCCGGCAGCCCCAACCCAGCCAGCCGACCACCAGCGCAAACAGCAAAGCCGACCGTCTCCCGCTCATCGCTGTGTTATCTCCTCGCTGCTGCGCGTTGCCTTACCACATCCACCCATACCGCCGCCACAATCACGGCCCCGATAACCACCGTCTGCCAATAGGCCGAAACGTTAAGCAGGTTCAGCCCGTTGCGCAACACACCCATAATCAGGGCACCCACTAGCGTACCCAGGACCGTGCCTACCCCGCCGAAAAAGCTCGCTCCCCCGATGATAACCGCCGCGATCGAGTCCAGCTCGGCGCCCACCCCGGCCAGGGGGAAGCCGGAGTTCATCCGACCTGCCAGCACCACGGCGCCCGCGCCCGCCATCAGCCCGCTCAGGCCGTAAGCCAGAATCAGACGCCCGTCTACCGGCACGCCGCACAGCAAGGCAGCCTGACGATTGCCCCCAATGGCGTAGAGGTCGCGGCCCGGCGTGGTTCGGGTCAGAAATAAGTGAAACAACAGGCAAGAGGCGACGACCAGCCATACCGGCACTGGCACGCCCCACAGCGTGCCCGCACCCCAATAACGAAAGCCCCAAGGAAGCTCGGAGATGGGGAAGCCCCCGGTGAGCACCAGCGCCAGCCCGCGCGCCACGTTCATCATCCCCAAGGTGGGAATAAAAGGATGCGGCAGGCGCAGCTTGGTCAGCAGCAGACCGTTAGTCAGCCCCAGGCATGCGCCTACTCCGAGCGCCACGACTATGCCCAACGCCGGTGCCGAACCCGCTTTCAGCGCCATCGCCGCCAGCACGCAACTCAAGCCCAGAATCGAGCCCACAGAAAGATCAATTCCGGCGGTCACAATGACGGCTAACTGCCCCAGCGCCAGCAAGGCATTAACGGCAGATTGCCGGAAAACGTTTAGCAAGTTGTCTATGCTCAAGAAGTGTTCGGAAAACACGCCCAGCGCCGCACACATCAGCACCAGGGCCAAAAGCGGCCCGAACCGCGGCAGCGCTTGGGCAGCCGTTCGCTTCCAGAGGGCCAGCGGCCCGTTCATTGAGCTGCTCCCGTGGCCAACCGCATCACTGCTTCCTCGCTGGCCTGTTCGGCCTGCAACTCGCCCACGATGCGCCCGCGGTGCATCACCAGCACCCGATCCGCCAGATTCAACACTTCCTCGAGCTCGGAGGAGACCAGCACGATGGCTGCCCCCCGCGCCGCCAAGCGGCGAATCAACTCGTAGATTTCCGCCTTGGCGCCCACGTCAATGCCCCGCGTGGGCTCATCCATCAAGAATATTGAAGCCTCCGCCAGCAACCAGCGCGCAAGGACAACCTTTTGCTGATTGCCGCCGCTCAAGCTGCTCGCTGGCTGCTCAGGGTCAATCAAACGGAGCCGCAGTTCACTCGCCATTTTGGCGGCGCTTTCTTGCTCGCGGCGGGTGTGAATCAGAAACCCGCGTTGCGAAGCCAGCACCAGATTCCAGAGCACGGGCGCACCGGGAATCAAGCCCTTCGTCTTGCGATCGTCAGGCACCAGCGCCATGCCGTGCCGGATGGCATCTCGAGGGCTGCGTATGCGGACCGGCCGGCCCCCGATCCACAGCCGCCCGGCGTCCGGCTCGCGCACCCCAAAAAGCGCTTCCAATAGTTCAGTGCGGCCCGCACCCACCAGCCCCGCCAACCCCAGAATCTCTCCCCGCCGCACCGTAAAGCCAATGTCTTCGAAGCACCCGCGGGCGCTGAAGCCTTCCACGCGTAAAGCCTCTTGCCGGCTCGCATAGCTTGATCGGGCCGGGAACTGCTGCCTGGCTTCGCGGCCGATCATGTGGCGCACCAAGGTCTCCAGCGGCATTTGGTCCACCGGGGCCGTAACCACCCGCCGCCCGTCGCGCAGCACCGTCACGCGATCAGCCGTCTGGTAAATCTCCTTCAGGCGGTGGGTGATGTAAACCACGCTCACACCGCTGCGCTTGAGCCGGCCGATGACTTGAAACAAACGCCCCGCCTCCTGTTCCGACAGGGCCGCCGTGGGCTCGTCCATGATCAGCAGTCGGGCTCGCAACGCCAGCGCCCGCGCTATTTCCACCAGTTGCTGCTCGCCCACGCTCAGCTCGCTTACCGGGCGGCCCGGATCAATCTCGCGCCCCAGTTGCTCGAGGAGCTCGCGCGCGCCCCGGTGGATTTGCTCCCAACGCACCCAGCGCAAAGGGCCGGCCGGATGCCGCCCCAGGCAGATGTTTTCCCCTGCACTTAACTGCGGCACCAAAGCCAGCTCTTGGTGCACAAACCCGATGCCCAACTGCTGCGCCCGCCGGGGATCCAACTCCTCCAGCCGCCGGCCGTTAAAGCAAATCACGCCACCGTCCGGCCGCAACACCCCGCTGGCGATGTTCATCAGCGTGGACTTGCCCGCCCCGTTTTCACCGACCAGCGCATGTACTTCTGCCGGCCAAACCTCAAAGCTAACCCCTTGCAAGGCCTTGACGCCGCCGAAGCTCTTGCTGATATCCCGCATTTCGAGCAAGGGCCCCTGCATAGCCGCTCATTGCCCGGGAGCAGTTCCCCACCCCAGCTCACCCAGCGCAATCTCCACTGCATCCCGAACTAGCTTGGTGCAGCGCAACAAGAAAAGCCCCTTGCTGCGGGCCTCCGCCAGCCCTTCCGGCCGGCTCAGATCGCAGCCTAGCAGGTCCAGGCACATGGTTGAGCCGTGCCGCCGCTCGAACTCCTCGATAAGGCGGCGACATCGCTCATAGGTTTTCTCTTTTTCCGCCTTGTTTGAGTCCGGGCTCACGCTGGCTTGGGCCAGACCGAGGGCCATCATGGCCCCGGTGACGCACCCGCAGGTGCGTGCTGTGCGGGCCAGACCGCCGCCGAATCCAGCGGCAATGCGCAGTGAGAGCTCCGGGTCAATCCGCCAGCGCTCGGCCAGAGCGGAAAAGACAGCTTGCGCACAGGAGTAGCCTTGCCGGAAGCGGGACTCGGCGGCATCCGCGGGACTCATAAAAGTCTCATCATAGCGTCTCCGGCCCGCTATTTTTTCTCGCGGGGCCCGATAGCTGGTCACTGGGGTGAAAGCTGCCGGGCGTGATCCAAGCGGGGCAACGCTTCCTTGCAGTTTGCAAGCCCAGCCTGCGCCCGCTCTTGCGATTTGCAACCAAACCTGTTACCATATTGCACGGAGGGATGCTCGCCGACCCTATCCTCGACTCCATAAACGACGGCGTTTTCACTGTGGACCTCGATTGGCGCATCCGCACCTTCAATCGGGCCGCCGAACGCATCACCGGAGTCAGCCGCGCGGATGCTATCGGCCGCCCCTGCTGGGAAGTATTCAAAGCCTCTATCTGCGAGCGCGGTTGTGCCTTGCGACGGACCCTCAGCACCGGTGAGCCGGTCATCAATGCTACGGCCGAGATCATCAGCATTGCCGGCGAGCGGATCCCCATTCGCCTCTCCACCGCCCTGCTGCGCGATCAGACCGGGGCGGTCACCGGCGGCGTCGAAACCTTCCAGGATCTTAGGCCGCTAGAACAACTGCGCAAACAACTCGAGGGTCGTTACAGCTTTGAGGACATCGTCGGGCGCAGTCCGGCTATGCAGAGATTGTTTGCGCTGCTGCCTGACGTGGCTGCCTCAAGCAGTACGGTGTTGCTGGAGGGACCCAGCGGAACCGGCAAAGAATTGTTCGCTCGCGCCATCCACAATCTTTCCCCGCGCCGAAAGAAACCCTTCGTAGTGGTCAACTGTGCGGCTTTGCCCGATACGCTGCTGGAGTCTGAGCTGTTCGGCTACAAGGCGGGCGCTTTCACCGACGCCCGCAAGGACAAGCCGGGCCGCTTCGCCTTGGCCCATGGCGGCACGATCTTCTTGGATGAAATCGGAGACGTTTCTGCCGCCATGCAGGCGCGCTTGTTGCGCGTGCTCCAGGAAAGGGTGGTCGAACCGCTGGGCGGGGTCGAGCCGGTCAAAGTGGACGTGCGGGTGGTAGCGGCCACCAATAAAGATCTGGCTGAGCTGGTCCGGCAGGGCAGCTTTCGCGAAGATCTGTTTTATCGCATCCGGGTAATACATTTGAAGATCCCGCCCTTGCGCGAGCGTCGAGAAGACATACCGCTGCTGGTGGAGCACTTCATCGCCCGCTTCAATCGCTTGCAGGGCAAGCAAATCACCGGCGTCTCCGAACAAGCGATGGCCCGGCTCATGCAGTACGATTATCCGGGTAACGTGCGTGAGCTGGAGAACTTCATTGAGCACGCTTTCGTGCTGTGTCGCGGCGAGCGCATCGAGCTGCATCACTTGCCGCCCGAACTGCGCGCGCCTTCCGGCGAGGAGGCGCCCAGCGAGCCTATGACGCTGCGGGCCATGGAGTACTACCTGATCGAGGCTGCCCTGCGGCGCCATGGCGGCAACCGCACGCGAGCGGCGCGCGAGCTGGGCATCAACCCAAGCACGCTGTACCGCAAGCTAAAATCGTTTCAAGCTAAACCCAAACAAGCTGCTTCGAGGCAGTAAAGGATTTTTCTGCGGAGGTGAACTGGTGTCGAATGTGCAAGAGGCTGCCATATCGCGCGCGATTCTGGAGGCGTATCACCAGAAGCTAGGCTCCTGCCTGAGCAGCGACGTGATCGTTGTGGGCGCAGGCCCGGCGGGTCTGACGGCGGCGGCGTGGCTGGCGCGCAATGGCAAGCGCGTGACGGTGATCGAAAAGAGGCTAGCCCCGGGGGGCGGCATCTGGGGCGGCGGCATCGGGATGAACGAAGTCGTGGTGCAGCAGGAAGCGCTGCCCATCCTGGAGGCGGCCGGCGTGCGACATCGCCGGCACGGCGAGCTGTACGCCGTGGACGCCATGGAGCTGGCCTGCGCCTTGTGCCTGGACGCACTGCGGGCGGGCGCTGCGATTTTGAACTTGCTCACCCTGGAGGACGTATGCTTGCACGCCGGCCGGGTCACGGGCGCAGTAGTGAACCGCACGATGATTTACGGCGCGCTGCCGGTGGATCCCATCGCGCTTATGGCGAATGCTGTGGTTGATGCGTCGGGCCACGAGGCGGTGGCCGTGGAGCGGCTCACCAGCCGGGGGGTGATGCCCATGCCGGCGGCGCGCGGCAAGCTGGGTGACGGGCCCATGGACGCCAGTGCTGCCGAGCGTTTCGTGGTCGAGCACACCGGTGAGATATTCCCCGGGCTGTGGGTGGCGGGCATGAGCGTTTGCGCAGCCTATGGCGGCCCCCGAATGGGACCTATCTTCGGCGGCATGCTGCTGTCCGGGCGGAAGGTGGCCGAGATGATTCTCTGCGCAGGCACTTGAGCTTCTGAGCCCAAGGGGGCAGGCGGCCACCGGCCGGAGGGCGCTGTCGTCTGCGCTACACTCGTTGCTGGGCTATTCGCTATGCGAGCTTTGATTGCAGCGGTTTTCTGCGTGGCGGCGGGTGCGGCCGATTACGATTTGCTTATTCGCAACGCGCGAGTGGTGGACGGCACCGGCAACCCCTGGTATCGGGCCGACGTTGGCATCCGCCAGGGACGCATCGCAGCCGTGGGTCGGCTGGCTGAGGTCGCCGCAGCGCGGATAATTGACGCGGGCGGCCGCGTACTGGCGCCAGGCTTCATTGACATACACACGCACGTTGAAGGCGGCATCGAGAAAGTCCCCGGAGCTGACAACTACGCGATGGACGGCGTCACCACGGTAGTTACGGGCAACTGCGGCGGCTCCTGGGAGAACCTGGGCGAAGCCTTTGCGCGCTTGGAGAAGATGGGCATCGGCATAAACGTGGCCTCGCTGATCGGGCACAACACCGTACGCAGGAAAGTAATGGGAGCGGCCAACCGTGAGCCGACAGCCGAAGAACTGGCGCGCATGCAGGAATTGGTGGAACAAGGCATGCGTGAGGGAGCCCTGGGATTCTCAACCGGGTTGATCTACATTCCGGGCGTCTACGCCAAGACCGAGGAGATCATCGCCCTGGCCAGAGTCGCAGCACGCTATGGCGGAATTTACGCCAGCCACATCCGGGATGAGGGTGCGCGCGCCATAGAGGCGATACAGGAGGCGGTGCGTGTGGGCCGGGAGGCCGGCTTGCCGGTCGAGATCGCTCATTTCAAGATTGACAACCGGCGGCTGTGGGGGGCCAGCAGCAAGACCCTTGCGCTCGTAGAGAAAGCGCGGCGCGAGGGTGTGGACGTCACGGTGGATCAGTATCCCTATGATCGCTCGAGCACGGGCATCTCGATCTTGCTCCCTGAGTGGGCGCTGGCCGACGGAGAGGCCAAGGTGAAGCAGAGGCTGGCTGATCCCGGCACAAGGGCGCGCATCGCGCGCGAGATGCAGCAGAGGCTCAAGAGCTTGGGCCACAAGGACTACGCTTATGCGATGGTAGCGAGCTGCGAGTTTGATCGTTCGCTGGAAGGCAAGACCATTCGCGAGATCACGCGGCAAAAAGGCAAGCGGGGAGTCCGGCAGGAGATAGAGACCATTCTGGAAATCGTCGAGCGCGGCGGGGCGCAGATGGTTTATCACTCGATGAGCGAGGAAGATGTGGTGCGGATCTTGCGCCATCCCTTCACGGCGGTGGCTTCCGACGGCGGCGTGCGCGAGTTCGGGGTGGGTGTGCCGCATCCGCGCTCCTACGGGACGCGGGCGCGCGTGCTGGCCGAATACGTGCGCCGGCGCGGCGTTATCACGCTGGAGGATGCGGTGCGCAAGATGACCTCGCTGCCGGCACGCGCGGTGCGCTTGAAGGACCGGGGCCTGCTGCGGGAAGGCTACGCCGCGGATCTGGTGTTGTTCGACCCCGAGCGCGTACAGGACAAGGCAACCTTCCAGCAGCCGCACCAATTCTCGGAAGGCTTCGAACTGGTGCTGGTCAACGGCGTGCCTGTGGTTGAAAACGGCAAGCTCACGGGCGCGCGTCCGGGACGCGTGCTGCGCCGGCCATGATCCAGCTTCAGGCAGCGGGGAAGCGCTTCGGGCCGAAGATTCTCTTTGAAAATGTAGACTGGCTTATCACGCCCGAGGATCGTGTGGGGTTGGTGGGGCCGAACGGCTCGGGCAAGACCACTCTGCTGAAGATCCTGGCCGGCCTGGAGCCGCTGGATGAAGGCTCACGGGTCGCAGCCAAGGGGGTTGTAACCGGCTATTTGCCTCAGGAAGGCCTGGCCCTGGCCGGCCGTACGGTGTTTGAAGAGTGCCTTGCGGTCTTCGCGGAGGTCAAGCAGATCGAGCGAGAAATGGAAGCCCTTAGCCGGCGCATGGGCGAGCTGGATCCGGCGGGCGCCGAGTACCGCCAAGCGGCCGACCGCTTTGCCCGCCTGGAGGTTGAGTTTCAGCGCCGGGAGGGCTACGCCGTGGAAGCGCGAGTGGGCGCCGTGCTGGCGGGCTTGGGCTTCGCCCGGGAGGATTGGTCGCGCGCCACCGAGTCGTTTTCAGGCGGCTGGCAGGCTCGCATCCTGCTGGCCAAGCTGCTGCTGGCCAAACCGAATCTGTTGCTGCTGGACGAGCCAACCAATCATTTGGATCTGGAAGCCCGCAACTGGCTGGAGCAATACTTGCAGTCGTACCCCTACGCCTTTGTGGTCGTCTCCCATGACCGTTACTTCCTTGATGTAACCGTGCGCAAGATAGCGGAAATCTGTCACCGGCGGCTGTACTTTTATGCGGGCAATTACTCGCGCTATGTTGAGCTGCGCCGCCAGCGCCGCGAGCAATTAGAAGCGGCGGCGCGCAAGCAGCAGGAGCGCATCCGGCAGCTTGAGACTTTCATCAACCGGTTCCGCTACACGGCTTCCAAGGCCCGCCAGGTGCAAAGCCGTATCAAGGAGCTGGAACGCATCGAGCCCATCGAGGTGCCGCCCGAGGAGCCGCGCATTCATTTCCGGTTTCCGCAACCGCAACCGAGCGGGCGCCTGGTGGCCGAAGCGCGGGGCTTGATGAAACGATACGGCGAGCGCACGGTCTTCGCCGACGTGGACTTCACTATTGAACGCGGCGACCGCGTGGCGCTGGTGGGCGTCAACGGCGCAGGCAAATCAACTCTGATCAGGCTCCTGGCCGGGCTGGAACAGCCCACGGCAGGGGAAATAAGGTTGGGGCACAACGTGCAGCCGGACTACTTCGCGCAGGACCAGTACAAGGAGCTGGATCCGAACCTGCGCCTGCTGGATGATCTGAGCGAGATTGCCCCGCGTCACACCCAGACCGAACTGCGAACCTTGTTGGGCTGTTTCCTGTTCAGCGAGGACGACGTGTTCAAACCCATCGGGGTGCTTTCCGGCGGTGAACGCAATCGTTACGCCCTGGCGCGAATGTTGCTCCGGCCAGCCAACTTCCTGTTGCTGGACGAGCCGACTAACCATCTGGACCTCCGCGCCAAGGAAGTCTTGCTGGAGGCGCTGGAGCAGTACTCCGGGACGGTGGTCTTCGTTTCCCACGATCGTTACTTCATTGACCGGCTAGCCACGCGCGTCTTCGAACTGGCCGGCGGACGCCTGGAAGTATTTCCGGGCAATTACGAGGCTTATTTGTGGCGGAAACAGCAAGCCGCGCCGGAGGCCGGACAGACGCTCGAGCAGCAATCCGCCAGGCCGGCGCCGGTTGTCCCGGAAAGCGCGCCGGAGCGACCGCGGCGAGTGAATCCCATTCGCCTGCGGCAATTGCGCCAGCGCTGCGAGGAGTTGGAAGAAGAAATAGCCCGTCTGGAGGCAGCCGTCGCCGAGCTGGAACAATCGCTGGCGGTTTTCACGGGGCCGGAAGAAGCCCGCCGATTGAGCCGCCAGTTGGCTGAACAGAAACAGCGTTTAGAGACCGCCATGGCGGAATGGGAACAGGCCACGCGCCTGGTTGAACAGGCTGAAAGGGCGGAGGTATATTAGGCAAAGAAAAGGCGAAGCGTGAGCGACGATCTCCAGCAGTTGCTCGCCGCGCTCCGGCGCAAGATCGCGCGCATTGAACGCAAGCACAGTGTCGCCGCGCCGCTGCCATCCCCGCCTCCCTGCTTTGACCGCGAGCGACCCGCCCGCTACTTCATCGAGGAATGGATGAGCGGGGAGGTCGTCGAGACCCCCTGCGGACAGCACTTTGAGACCGAGCGCTTGTGGGAGCGACACCGTCGCCACGGCTCCATGGACATTGACGCGCTGCTCGAGCTGCCCCCGGATTTGCTAGGACCGCTTTCTGGCGGCGAAATCACGCACTCTGCGCCGGAGCGCTGGGCCTTCTTGGACACGGAGACCACAGGTCTGGCAGCAGGCGCGGGCACCTATGCCTTCCTGGTGGGTATCGGGCGCATCACGCCCCAGGGATTTCGCATCCGGCAGTTCTTCATGCGCGACTACGGCGAGGAACCCAGTATGCTGTGGGCGCTCAGCAAGCACCTGGAGCAGTTCGAAGTGCTGGTCAGTTACAACGGCAAGGTCTACGACCAGCCGTTGCTGGAGACGCGCTACCGGCTGGCGCGCCGCCCATCGCCTTTTGAGCGCATTCGGCATCTGGACTTGATGTACGGCGCCAGACGGCTTTGGAAGCTGCGCATGGAAAGCTGCCGGCTGGTGGATCTGGAAGCGCAGATTCTGGGTTTCGAACGCGAAGGTGATCTGCCGGGGGAAATGATTCCTTACGTGTACTTTGAGTACCTGAGGAGTCGCCAGGCTCTGCGCGTGGCGCCTATATTCCACCACAATGCGATGGACATCCTCACGCTGGCCTGCCTGACCGGTATAGTACCTTTTGCCTATCGCGCCCCAGAGCAAATGCGTTTTTCCCATGGCGCTGATCTGCTCGGCCTGGCTCGCTGGGTCTTGAAAACCGGCGATCAGGAACGAGCCCTGCGCCTTATGCGCCGGGCGCTCGAGCTGGGCCTGCCCGACGATCTGCTGTTTCGAACCTTGTGGGACGTCGCTACCCTGGAAAAGCGCCGCCGCAAAACAGCCGAAGCATTGGCTGTGCTCGAGGAGCTGGCCAGTTGCCGCAATCCCTACCGCGTGGCCGCCCTGGTGGAGCTGGCAAAGCATTACGAACACGCCGAGCGGGACTACGCCAGGGCGCTGGCTTGCGCCGAGCGGGCCTGCGAGCTGGAGCCGACCCCGGAACTGGAAAGACGTCGGCAACGACTGGCGCGGCGTCTGGCGGCCGTCACGGGGCCGCGGCTTCTATAAAAAGACCTTTACAACCGGGCCCTTTTTAGCGTATAAGTGTGTCATGAGACCCAATGCTAGCCTGTCTGTAATGGCGGCAGTCCTCGCGGTGGGCTTGTCGACTGCCGTTACGGCCGTTGCGCAGCCTTCCATCAACACCGGCGGCGTGGTCAACGCTGCCAGCTACGCGCCTCCGGGGTTGCCCAACTCAGCCATAGCCCAAGGTTCGATTTTTGTGATTTTCGGCAGGAATCTGGGGCCCTCGAGCTTGGTTCAAGCGACGTTCCCCCTGCGCACCGTGCTGGCAGGTACCTCGGTGAGAGTGACGGTGGGAGGCAGGAGCGTAGACTGCTACCTGATATACACCTCAGCCACCCAAGTGGCGGCTCTGTTGCCCTCAAGCACGCCCGTGGGTACCGGTACGGTGACGGTGAGTTATAACAACCAAACCAGCGCGCCGGCAGCCATCACGGTGGCGGCCAGCAGTTTCGGCATTTTCACCGTGAACCAGGCCGGCAGCGGCCCGGGCGTGATAACCGACGCCAATTATCAGGTCAACCTGATCACTTACTCGGCCCGACCCGGGCAGGTGATGGTCCTGTGGGGTACGGGCCTGGGCCCGGTGACCTTCGATGAAACCCAAGGCGCACCCGTGCGCGACATGCGCAGTGCCGACTTACAAGTTCTGGTCGGGGGCAAGCAAGCGTCCATCCTCTTTGCAGGTCGCGCTCCCGGCTTCGCCGGCTTGGACCAAATCAACTTCACCGTCCCCGCCGGCGTGGAAGGTTGTTATGTCCCCGTAGTGGTCCAGACCAGGGACGTGGTAAGCAACTTTGCTACTATGGCGATCTCGGCCAGCGGGGGCGCATGCTCGGATCCGGCAAGTTTCTCGGCTCAAGACATCAATACCGCAATCGGTGCGGGCAAGGACACGCGCATTGGATATATAACGCTCAACCGCATGGAAGTTCTGATGCCAGCCGGTTCGCCCTTGCCCAGTTACAGGATGGATACCGGCGTGGGAAGTTTCAATAAGTACGATTACCGTCAGATAATAGGTTCGCCGGGGACCATGTTCGGAACCACAATAGGGCAGTGTGTGGTCTTCACTTTTAGAGGCCAGCAGTTCGACGTGACGGCAGATCCGGTGCACCCGCAACCCCTTGATGCGGGCCCGCTGCTGGAGTTGGTTGGCCCCAGAGGGTCCAAGATAATCAGGCGCGAGAGGCCGGGCTATTACTGGGCCGAGCTGGGCGGCGGCATGCCGGTCACCGGCTCTCCAGCGCCGGCATTTCTTGAGCCCGGGTCCTACACGGTAAGTAACGGCAGCGGCGGCGCGGACGTGGGGCCGTTTCAGGCCCGATTGACAGTCGCTGCTCCGCTTACCCTGGACCAGGGCAGTGTCCCCGACATCATTCGTCGCAACCAAAACATGGTTGTTAGGTGGACCGGCGGCAGCGCCGACGAGCTGGCCCTGATCTCGGGCACCTCGACGACTGGAAATCCCCCTGTCGGCACCTTTTTCGTTTGCGCCGAACGCGCCCCGGCTCACAGCTTTACTGTGCCCTCTTATCTGCTCGCGTCCATGCCGGCCAGCGGGCCGCAGGGGGGTGTGTTCATGCTGGGAAGCGCTCCGTCGCTGGCGCCATACAAGTTCACCGCGCCCGGGTTGGACTTGGGTTATTTCCGCTACACCACGTGGTTCGTGAAGATGGTCACCTACCAGTGAGCAGGCGACCAGCGCAAGCGCCTCCCACTCAGTGCGGGGAGCCTGGGTAGGTCATTTCGCCCGCGGTGATGGCGATGGGTAGCCGATTCTGGGCGGGCGGCAGCGGACAAGTAGCGTAAGGAGTGAAGGCGCAGGGCGGGTTAAAGGCCTTATTGAAATCCAGGATCACCTTGCCCTCCCGCGGCAGGTCGGCGTACAGGAAGCGCCCACCCTGGTATGTAGTTTTTCCCGCGGTGGCGTCGCGGAAGACGAAGAAAAGCTGGTTGCCTGATTGCAGCGCCTGTAAGCGAAAGCGCTTGCCTTCGCGCTCGAACTCCGCCTCGCCCGGACTTTGCATTTCATCCGGGATTCCTACGATGGTCTGGAGAACCACTTTTCGCGGGGAGGGATAAGGCAGAAAACGAGCTGCGATCCGCCATTGCTCGCTCACCGGGTACCACCTGAGCCCTTTGAAGTTTTTCCGGAAAGGGCTTTCGGGATCCTTCAACCGAATTGCGTAGCGTGGACCTCGTTTAAGCAACAGTAGCTTCAACCGACCCACGGCTACGACATCAGGGTTGGCGTCGGCGTCCGAGTGCAATTCGGCACTGCGCACCGGGCGGCCGTTAACCAGCACTTGGGCCCTTTCAGCCACTTCCAATCGCACACGTTGGCCCTGCAAGCTGATCACACCCACACGGGCAGGAGCCGCATCGCCCGGCAGCAACACCTCGCTGTCCGCGGCTGAGCCCACTCGGTTCGCGCCTGGTTCGAGCCAGAAGAGACCGATCACCGTGGTCCAGCCGTCCTCGGACTTCAGTTGCGCTTCTCTTTGCTGTCTCCAGCGCTCGATGGCCGCTCGATAGTCGGCTTGCTGCCCAGCCTGAGCCAGCCAACACGCCAGCAATAGGATTGCCGTACGCATGCTAGCTTCACTGTATCGTATCGAGAGCGGCAGAAACAACCCGAATGCCGGCGCTTTCAAAGCGCTACCGCGAAGGGCCGTATGGGCGAGCCGGTCCCCCCGCGAATCTTCAGCGGTGCGGCTACGAACAAGAACGAATAAACGCGCGCCGCCGCCAGCTCTTCCAAATTGAGTGCCTCCATAATGTGGATGCCTGAGTCAACCAGCAGGTGTACATGCACCTCCCTGTTGGAGGGGACCTTTTCAAAGTAAGTGGTGTCGGAGCCGGCAGCGAAGATGGAGCGGGCGCTGAGCCAACGCGCGGCGTCCAAGCCGGGCCCCGGTGCGCGCCCCTCATTGATGAAACGCGCCGGCTGATCCCAATATTGCGCCCAGCCCGTTCGCAACAGCACAACGTCGCCTGACTGGATTTGGACCCCCTGCCGAGCCGCACACTGCTCCAAGTGTCCTGGCTCGATGAGAAAATCTTCGGGCAGCGGCTCTGATCCGGCCAGGTCCAAAAGCACGCCGCGGCGGGCGATCAAGCCCACTGTGTCCACCGAAAATTCAGCCACGCCGGTCGAGTAATTCTCAACTCTTGCTGCCTCCCCTCCGCCATGCAAGCGGCCGTGTCGGGCAAAGTGGCATAGGGCGTCAAAGTGCGTGCCCACGTGGCCGCCCAGCGAAATGGCCTCGGCCGCGGAGCTGGCCCCGCCGGCAAACACCATCTCGCCGTGCAATCTGGTGAGCACGAACATGTAGGGCGGGTGGTTAGGATGATGAGGCATACCGACAAACAACGGCTGTGAGAGGTCGAACACGCGCGCCTGCGCGAGCCTGCCGACAATTTCTGAAAGCATAAGCTGAACCAGGCGAGCTTAGCACAGGAGCCAGACGGCGCGCGAGTATATACTGGCTAAGGTGAAACAACTGCGGATTGTGGTCTCGCGACACTCGGCTTTCTACAGCCCTTTGATTGCAACCCTGGCAGGCGGATTCCTCAAAGAGGAGGGCCTCGACGCCAGTTACCGCGCCCTGGCAGCCGGCGAAAGCTCCCACCGGCTGCTGGCACGTGCGGAGGCCGATATCATTCAGTCCGCCGTGTCCACTAATTGGGCCGCGATGGAGCTGGGCGAGAGCAATCTGCCCGCGCACTTTGCGCAGATCAACTGCCGCGATGGTTTCTTCTTAGTGAGCCGCCGGGTGCAGCAAAGCTTCAGTTGGCGCAACCTGGAAGGGGCGACGTTGCTGGCGGACCACGCCTTCCAGCCGCTGGCGATGTTGAAGTATGCGGGCCATTGCCAGGGCGTGGATTGGACGCGCGTGCGCTTGGTAGATGCCGGCCCGCCCGACCGCATTGCTGCCGCTTTCCGCGCTGGCGAGGGTGACTACGCCCACTTGCAGGGGCCGGCGGCCCAGCAGATCGAGTGCGAAGGCGCAGGACACGTGGTGGCTGACGTGGGCCGAGCGATGCCCCCGGTGGCTTTCAGCAGCCTCATGGCGACGCGCGACTTCTTGGCTCGCCAGGAAGCAGCCGCTTTCATGCGTGCCTACCTCAAGGCGCGTCAATGGGTACGCACAGCGCCGGCGAAGCAGATCTGCGAAGCCCTGTTGCCTTGGTTTGCGGAGTTCTCCCCGGCCGCGCTAGAGGCAGCCATTCAGCGCTACCAGCTCCTTGGTTGCTGGGAAGGCGGAGCGGAGATTCCGCGGGATCTTTACGAGCAGGCTCTAACGGTGTTTTTGCACGGCGGAGCCATCAAGCGCCGCTGGCCTTACGAGGTCGTAGTGGCGCCCCCGCCCGGCAAGATCTAATCTTGCGAACCGGTAACCAGGGGGGCCTCGGGCACCCGACCCCACTCAGCCAGCGAGCCGTCATAAAGGGCTGCATCATAGCCCAGATAGCGGGCTAGGAAATACACATAGGCGGCTTGAACGCCGGCTCCGCAATAGGCGATGAGCTTGCGTTGGGGTCGCGCTCCGGCTTGTTGGCACAGGCGCCGCAGCTCGGCGACGGGCTTTAGCACCGGGTTTTGAGGCCCCATCAAGGCATTCATCCAGTAAAGGCTGACAGCGCCCGGTATGTGCCCGGCGCGCGGCGGGTTCCCGAACGCCTTGCGGCCCAGATACTCCTCCGGGGGACGAGCATCGAGCAACAGCACGCGCGAGTTAGATTTCCCGATTAAGGCACGCACGTCGTTGAAGTGGGCCACGATCTCAGGTCGTGGTTTCGGGGTCAAGCGCCCGCGTTTGGGGATGCGCTCAGCGCTCGACACCGGACGGCCCTCGGTCCGCCACTTCTCGAATCCGCCATCGAGCAAGCTGGCATGGCTTCCATGCCCGAGGTAATCCAGGGTGAACCAGGCGCGCGCCGCAGCCAGCCCCAGATTATCGCCGTAGAGTACCACGTGCGAGCGATCGCTCACGCCCAGTTTCTCGAAGCATGCGACCAATTCCGCCACTGGCGGCAGCTCCACCGGCAAGCCGTCGCGCGTGACGGTGAATTCATTCCAGAGCAGCAAGTGTGCGCCAGGAATATGCCCGGCAAGATAAGCAGCCGAATCGCGCGTCACATGCAGCACGACGACCTCCGGGTCCTCCAAGTGGGCCGCTAGCCAATCCGTCGAAACCACCAACCCGGTTCGGGGACCTTGGGCCAGGCAGGCCGCCCCCAGCAAGAAAGCCGACCAAAATATCCGCATGGTCAACTAATGTAGCGCGCGCACAGCGGTCTGGGAAATCCGTATACTCTTGGGCATGACGTTAAGGCTGCTGTGTACCGTGTCCTTATTATGCGGGCTGGCGGCGTTTCCCCAGGCCCGCAAGAGCATATTCGTCATCACCGATGCTGAAGGCGTGGCGGGCATTTGTCGCCAGGAACAGGTGGAGCCGCGGGAAAGCGAGCTCCGCCAATTGCTAACCGGGGAAATCAACGCGGCAGTAGACGGATTTCTGGCCGGCGGAGCCGACGAGGTCATCGTCTGGGACGGCCACGATGGCAGCCAGACGCTTTCCGCGCTCACTATTCACCCCCGGGCCAAGTTGATCATCGGCGGACTAGGGGTGACCATGACCATGGAGCGCGGCTACGCCGGCCTGGCCTTCATAGGCCAGCACAGCATGGCCAATACTCGGGGCGGCATTATGGCGCACAGTTACAGCTCGCTGGGCATTCAAAATCTGAAGCTGAACGGCAAGCCGGTGGGCGAGATAGAGACCCGCGCGGCCCTGGCCGGCTGGTTCGGCATTCCCGTAATCCTGCTGACCGGCGATGACGCAGCGGTGAAGGAGCTACGCCAGATCGTCCCCGACGCCGAGCTGGTGTCCGTCAAAGAGGGTTTGGGCCGCTACTCTTGCCTCACGCTTTCCGCCAAGGCTGCTCAGGAGATGATCCGCAACGCGGCACAGCGGGCGATGGCCAAGATCGGCAAGATACGCCCCTACCGCCTCGAAGGCCCGGTGACGATCGAGGTCGAGTATACGACTCGCAATTCGCTTCCCATTGATGCAGCCCTCCGTGCCGGCGCTGAAGTGGTGGACGACCGCACTATTCGCTATCGCGGCCGGGATTTTCTGGAAGCCTGGACGCGCTATTCGGTTCGCTGACCGGCTCGGCGGCGCGCGAGCAGCCCGAGCGCCAGCAGACCGCAGCCGATCAGGGCCATAGTGCCTGGCTCAGGCGAATGCCCCGGTGGCTCATCCAACAGCGGGGCCACAGCAAACATCGCCGGGTAATCCCCCACCGGAGGTTCCAGCAGGGAACCTACAGGAGGAGCGATGCCGCCCAATGGCTCCGGCGGGAACCAGGGCGCCGACAAGTCCGGCGATGGCGGGGCTAAATCAGTTGGGCTCGGCAGAGCCAGATCCGGGAGCGGCGGAATCAACTCCAGCGGCGAAAGTGCCGGCGGGACCGGGTCCTCAGAAGGACATGGAAACTGCTCGATGTTACCGTTGGGCATCAGGAACGGGCCACAGAGGATGGGCCCGGCCAGGGCGGGTGCACCGACCCATCCCAATAGGCCCAACGTTACCAGGAAAACGAGACCGCGTGAGCTAGTCATAAACCGGCTGGGCTCAGCGCCCATCCCTGGCTTTATTGTGCCAAAAAGCTCCTGCCCAGTAAAGGCCCCGACCGGACTGGTACCCCCGGCCTGGTTCTATTACCCTTGCGCTAAGGTCTTTTCTTTAGTGTTTCGCCCTTGCGCAGCAGCGTAGGCGCCTTGCGCTTCTGTTGCTCCTCAGCCTCTTTCTTCTCCGCTGCCCGTTTCTCTTCCAGGTCCTTCGGCTGCATGAGCGCTTCGCGCTGCTTTTTCTCCTGCTCGAGGCGCTCAGCCACTTGCTGGGAGCGTTGCGAGATGTCCTCCTGGGCCAGCTCGAAGCTGTCCCGGGTCGTCTCCAAGGCTTGCGTCAATGCGAATTCGAAACGTGACAGATCGGGCGCTTCGGCAGCCTGGATTTGCTCGAGCAGCGCGATGAACTGTTTTTCGGCCTCGGCCACGGCCTTGATGCCTTCCTCGACGGGAAGCTGCCGCTTGAGGGCGTCCTCAATTACAGTGTCTATGGCGTCAATGATTCTTTCGTAGTCTTCCAGGGTATCGTGCACCAGCGCGGAGCGGCCGGGTGTGGGCTTTTGCAGTGTCTGGTTAACCAACTCCAGGCGCCGGCGGGCGAACTGGAGATAAAGCTTGAGTCGCTCATTGGGGTCCTGAGCCTGGCGGATCTGGTCGGCTTCATCGGCGGTGAGAAAATCACGCTTGAGCTGGAACGAGGGTGCAAGCAACACCACCGCCAACAGCAGGAGCTTCATAGTCTACCTCCTGGACTTCTTGCCCATTACGCTGAGCAGCAGGTCCTCGTGAATCTGAGCCACCCTGTCCAGAAGCGGCTCGATCAACTCTCGATCCTGGTATGCCATTTCGTCCCGCAGGTGGCTAATGCGCTTGAGCAGGTCGCGCGTTTTGATTTCAGCATCCTTGAAGGGCCTCGGATGGCGCAGGGGGTCGCGGCCGGTTTCTTTTAAAGAGCGATACGCGACCTCTACCGATTCGCGGACTTCATCCAGGGCGCTGCGCAGGGCGCTCGTCTCACCCTGCAAGTACGCCTGCCGTGCAGCCTTCAGAGCCAGCGCGGCGTTATCCAGGGCCTTGCGAGCGCGGCGTTCGGGATTGCGCTCAGCCACCACGGAGGCCAGATCTGCGCCTATCGCCGCCGCGAGCCAGACAGTCAAGGCTGGGATCAATAGCCCGCTCATCGTCTCCGCAGCTCTTTCTCGATCACACGCACCCGCTGGCGCGCTTTGAATTCTTCATCCGGATACTTGCCCTGGCTGGAGGCCAGAAAAGCCTGGTAGCTGGCCAGCGCGCCCTTCAAATCCCTGATCTTATCCAGCACGATGGCGCGCAAGTAGTGGTGCCCGGGGCCTTCCCCGCCCAGCGCGCGAATCCGCTCAAGCGCCTCCAGGGCCTGGCTGTACTGCTCGAGAGAAATGAGCATGGCGGCAAGCTCGTTCCAACCCTCGATCGAATCCGGACGCGCCTCCACGTAGCGGAGGAACTCACCCGCCGCTTCGGCGTAGCGTTTTTGGTCGCGGAGCAGTCGCCCCAGCATCAGCCGCAGCTCCACCTCCTGCGGGTTCTCCTTTAGCGTTTGCCCGAGTTGCTCGATTGCTTTGGCAGCGTCCCCGCTTCGAGCGTACGCCAGCGCCAGCGCCGCCCGGTTTGCGACTGTCGGCGACCGCCGTACCGCCCACTCCAGATGCGGGACCGCCTCCGCAGCCTGGCCCGACTCCAGCAGCAACTGGCCCAGACGTTCCCGGGCGCCCAATTCCTCGGGGAACTGCCGGTAAATGGCGATGGCTTCAGCCTTGCGCCCCGCTTGCTCGTATTGGGCTGCCAGTTCCCAGAGCGCGTCCTGGAAGCCGGGATCAAGTGCGGCCGCCTTGCGAAAATGTGGCTCGGCCTCGTCCAGACGGCTTTGGCGGGCTAGGGCGCGCGCCAGTCCCAGGTGGGCAAGAGGCGAGCCTGGGTCAAGCCGAACCGCAACTGCCAGGGCTTTCTCGGCGTCCGCCAGTTGTCCAATCTCAAGCAAGGCCAGCCCCAAGTGAGTTTGGGCTCGGGCCTGCTCAGGCCTTGCGGCAGCCGCGGCTTGCAGAAAAGGCAGAGCTTGCTGGGGGCGTTTTTGCCGGAGCAGTATGATACCCAAGTTCAACTGGGCTTCGTAAAGGCCGGGTTTGAGTTCGAGCACCCGCTGGTACTCGGCGATGGCCTGCTCGTCTTTGCCCAACAGGCTGTGCGCCAGGGCCAGGTGGAATAGGGCGGCAAAGTCCTCGGGATCCTTCTGCACAGCCTGGGCGAAATATTCGGCAGCTTCTTGGTACTTGTGAGCTTCCAGGGCTTCCAGGCCCCGCTGCACTATGTCGTTCTGGGCAACCAGCGCCAGCCAAAGGATTGCTGGGCCGTACCACATGTCCTAATTCTAGCCCGCCGCGGGGAGCCGGCTCCGCTCGCGCTCCAGCAGCTTGCGCAGGTAGCGCCCGGTGTGCGAGGCGGCGTTGGCCGCGATGGTCTCCGGCGGCCCCTCGGCAACGATCCAGCCGCCGGCGTCGCCCCCCTCGGGACCCAAGTCAATGATCCAGTCCGCCTGGCGAATCACTTCCAAGTTGTGCTCGATTACCAGCACGCTGCCCCCGCTTTGAACCAGCCGTTGGAAGGCATCGAGCAGCCTCGCGATGTCGTCGTAGTGCAAGCCGGTCGTAGGCTCGTCGAAGATGTAGAGGGTGTGCTCGCAGGCCGCTTGGGCCAGATGCGCGGCCAATTTGACGCGCTGGGCCTCGCCTCCGGAAAGGGTGGCTGCCGACTGGCCCAGGCGCAAATAACCCAGCCCAATCTCCGAGAGGATCTTCAGCCTGTTCACCACTCGTGGTACGTCCCGGAAGAACCGCAGCGCCTCGTCAACGGTAAGCTGCAAGACTTCGTGAATGTTAAGGCCCCGGTAGCGCACTTCGAGAATGCTGCTCTTGTAGCGCGTGCCCTTGCATTCCTCGCACACCAGCTCAACGTCGGCCAAGAACTGCATCTCCACGGTAACCACGCCGTCTCCCTGGCAGGCCTCGCAGCGCCCGCCGGGGATGTTGAAGGAGAAGTGTCCCGCGCTGTAGCCGCGCTTTTGAGCCTCCGGCGTGGCGGCGAACAACTCGCGAATCATGTCGAAGGCTTTCAGGTAAGTTACGGGATTAGATCGCGGCGTGCGTCCGATGGGCGATTGGTCCACCATCACCGCCTGGCGAATGTTCTCGGCCCCTTCAATCCGCCGGCAAGTCAGGCGTCCCGGCAGCGACCCGTTGCCCTCCGACTCCAAGGGCCCGGCCTTGCGCAAGGCTTGCAGGGAGCGGTAAATCACGTCGTAAACCAAGGTAGACTTGCCCGAGCCCGACACCCCTGTCACCGCCACAATCATGTCCAGGGGGATGGTGACATCAATGTTCTTCAAATTGTGCTCCCGGGCGCCATAAAACCTCAGGAGCCGCTGCGGGTTGACCTGCCGCCTGGAGCGCGGCGTGCCCGCCCGGCGATCCCCCCGCAGATAAGCGGCGGTCAACGAGTGTGAGCCGTCGGAGATCAATTGCGGGTACGGCCCGGCAAAGACGACCTTGCCGCCGCGCTCGCCCGCTCCGGGGCCCAGATCCACGATGTAGTCGGCGGCCCGCATCAGATCGGCGTCGTGCTCGATGACAATCACGGTGTTGCCCAAATCACGCAGCTCGTGCAAAATGCGTATCAGCCGCTCGGTATCCCGGCTGTGCAAACCTACCGAAGGCTCGTCGAGCACGTAGCAGGCGCCCACCAGGCGGGAGCCAAGGCAAGTGGCCAGTTGGATCCGCTGCGCTTCGCCGCCTGACAGCGTAGCCGAAAGCCGATCCAGCGTGATGTAGTCCAGGCCCACGTCATTGAGGAATTTTAGGCGCTGGCGAATTTCTTCCAGCACTCGCTCGGCGACCGCACTTTCTTCCGGGCCCAGCTCCAGTTGGTCGAAAAAGGCCTTGGCTTGGGCGATGTTCATGCGGGTTACCTCGGCCAGCGAAAGGCCGCCCACGCGCACGTAAAGAGCCTCCTTGCGCAGGCGTGCGCCGCCACACTCCGGGCATTGCGTGTACCCGCGATAACGGCTCAAAAATACGCGCACATGCAGTTTGTACTTCTTGGACTCAAGGTAACGGAAAAACCCACGCAAGCCCCCGTAACGCCCAGCGCCGTTCCAAATGAAATCGCGTTCGGCCGAGCTGAGTTGCGCGTAAGGGACGTTGAAGCGCACCCGGCCGCGAGCTATCGAGCGCAGTTCCTCCAGGCACCACTCGAACTGGGGCTTGTTCCAAGGGTCAATGGCGCCCTCGTCAAGCGAAAGGCTCTGGTCTGGAACGACAAGGCTTTCGTCGTAGTCAATGGTGTTGCCGAATCCCTGGCAGCGCGGGCAGGCCCCGAAGGGGTTATTGAAGCTGAAAAGCCGCGGCTCGGGGCGCAAAAAATCGCGGTCGCATTTCTTGCAGGCGTAGCGTTCGCTGAAGCGCAAGACCTCCGCCGGCTGCGCGCCGGCCCGCTGAAAGACGGCTTCTCCCGCTTCGCGGTAGCAGATCTCGACGCCGTCCACCAACCTGCCGCGCACCTCCGGTCCCATCACCAGCCGGTCTACGAGCACGAACAAGGGCTGGGAGAAGTCAATCTCCAACAAGGACTCGGGACTGGAGAACTCAAACAGGCGTTCCTGCTGGAACAGGCGATTGAAGCCCTTCTTGCGCAGCTCGAACAGATGATCCCGGATCCTCTGGCTGAGCGAAGCTGGCGAAGAGCCGGCCTCGGCTGCATCGAAGCGAACCGGAAACAGCAAGTACCAGCGTGAGCCGGGCGGCTCGCTCAGCAGGCGGGCAGCAACTTGGTCTACGGTGTCCGGCTGAACGCGGCCGCCGCAATCGGGGCAATAGGTGTGCCCGGCGCGCGCCCACAGCAGCCGCAGGTAGTCGTAGAGCTCGGTGGCCGTGGCCACTGTGGAGCGCGGGTTGCGGGTGGTGTTTTTCTGGCGTATGGCGATGGGCGGGTTGATGCCGGCAATCTCGTCCACATCCGGCTTCTGCATGCGCTCGAGGAACTGGCGGGCGTAGGCGGACAGGGACTCGACGTACCGGCGCTGTCCCTCGGCGTAAATGGTGTCGAAAACGAGTGACGACTTGCCCGAACCGGAAACCCCGGTGACCACAGTAAGGCGGTTGTGCGGGATGTCCACAGAGATGTTCTTGAGATTATTGACCCGCGCCCCCCGGATTTGGATGACGTCCTCCATAGGCTTCCGCGGCCGTTGGGCAAATGCCCCTTTTTTAAGGCTAGCGCAGAAGCCTAACGCCAGGCGAGCGCGGGGCGGGAGCCGAGGCATAATAAATAGCGGCGCCTGGGGTCGGAAGCGGCCCCGGTCAGGCGCGCCTGGCCCAGCATGCTGAGGTTGCGGGTGGAAACTTACTCCGGCTACAAAGCCGACGAGCGTCCGCTGCGTTTCTCGCTAGGGGAGCGCCGCTATGAGGTGCTGGAGGTATTGGATCAATGGTACGGCCCGGGCGACACTTGGTTCCGGGTGCGGGCCGACGATGGCTGCCAATATGTGCTGCGGCACCGGCATCATGCCAACGATGACTTTTGGACGCTGGAGGCCTTCCGCCGGTGAAACTGTTCCCGCGGGGGGTACGTCAAGCTTGGCGATGAAGAGGGTTTGCTGGCTGGTTGCACTGGGCGGGTGCCTGTGGGCCCAGACGGGCTACCCACGCCACAACATTACCTTCGGAGCGGGTGGGGCCAGTCCTCGGGCTGCCTTGCGCGCCTACTTTGCCACCCGGCCGGCAATCACGCTCAGCTATGGGTACCGATTCTTGCGTAACTTCCAAGTGGAAACGGGGCTGGACACGGTCTTCGGGGCGGCAGGGGTCAAGGACTTTTACGACAGTCCCATCGGGCCGTTGCGAATCCGCGATTACCAGTTCCTGGTTCCCTTCGGCGCGCGCGCCATCCTGCCCCTGGCCGGTGAACGCCTCTTGGTTTTCGGGGGAGCCGGCGGGGCCTACTTGCGCTACAGCGAGCTCATCCACCAACCCAGCGATTACTTTCGCATAGACTGCCCTGTATGCGCTTCGCGCAGCGGCTGGGGTTATTATGCCGTGACGGGCCTCTCAGTGTTCCTGGATCAGGCCAGGCATTTCCGCACCGGCGCTAGCGCCAAAATGTACCGCGGCCACACCCAGGGCGACCCGCTAGGCGCTGCCCCGGGCTTGCGCACCCGCGATCACTGGCTGCAACTTTACGGCGAATTCGGCCTGAGCTTCTAGCCCGCTGGCCAACAAGGGCACGTTCGCTGAAGCCTCATTTGATTTCGGGACTGGAGGCAGTGGCGGGCTCGGGCCCGAAATTGTTCCGGATAACGAGGCTCTGATCTGAGTAAAACGTCCGGCTGCCGGTGGTGTTGAACTGGGTCGGCTCAGCGTGCACGGTGTAGCCCGCTGGAGTGGCCTGTAAGGTGAACCTGTAACCGCCTTTCTCGCCAGAGGCCAGATCGCCAGGTATCAAGTCCGCCGCTTGGGGTCCGGGATTGCCGCTGGTGGGCGGCCCCAACTCCGCCAACGACGCCGCATAGCGGCCAAACATGGAATAGTACTGGGCCTGAGCCGTGTGCAGCGTCTTGATGTGCTGAATGGCAGCCATCTCTTGCGAGTACATTCGGGTCTTGCCCAGCTTAGGGGCAGCGATCATGGCGATAATCAAGATGATCGAGATCACGATAAGTAGTTCAATCAGAGTGAAACCGCGCCGCGACCTCACGATTGCCTCCTGGGACACCACCCTGGGGTCCTACCTGCTATTATCTTCGACGATGACCCGCAGCTACACGTGGAAACCGCTCCTGCTTATCGCGCTGGCGGCCGCCCTTTGGCAGAGGGCGCCCGGTGCCGAAGCGATCAGGGTGCTGGTGTTAACCGGCCGCAGCGACCCGTCCCACGATTGGCGCCAGACCTCGGAGGCGCTCGAGCGGGTATTGGGCGCCACCGGCCGGTTCGCAGTACAGATCGAGGTTGACCCCTCCAGGCTCCAACCCGCCACGCTGGCCGGCTTCGAAGTCCTCATCGTTAATTACAACGGACCCCGCTGGGGCGAGCACACCGAAAAAGCAATCGAGGAGTTTGTGGCGCAGGGCAAGGGGCTGGTCAGTTTTCACGGGGTAAGCTACGGGCCCTTCATGGGCACCAGCCAACAGGGCAAGCAATGGATTCATCGCCCGGAGACGGCTTGGAGGGCGTGGCCCGAGATTCTAGGCGCCTTTTGGGCGCCCGGGGACATTGGCCACTCGATCTCCCACACATTCCGTGTCCGCATCCTCGATCACGCTCACCCGATTACCCGCGGCATGCCCCAGGAGTTTTCAGTGCGGGACGAACTATACCACCGCATGAGCCTGCGCGCTGAAGCTCGCGTGTTGGCCGTTGCATACGATGACCCGCAAATGCGCGGGACAGGCAAGGATGAGCCCATCTGCTGGGTAGTGCCCTGGGGACGCGGACGCGCTTTCCACACCACCCTGGGCCACGATCATACGGTGCTACGGCAGCCGGGGGTAGCCACGCTACTTTGCCGTGCTACCGAGTGGGCCGCCACCGCCTCGGTCACACTGCCCGGATGGCTAGAGCAGGAAAGCTTGCCGCCGCGCTAGCAATCTCGCGGGCCGGCTCCCCACGCCGTGCTAATCCCGATAAACCGGGACCGCGGCGGGTGCCGCACGCAGAGCAAAAAGCCGTTCGCGCATGGCCTCGGCGGCGCTCACCAGGCCCCGGACGTCCACAGTGCCCAACCCCAGCCACTGCAACAGGAGCCGCCCATGCACCAGCGCCAGCCCGAGGTGAAACAGAACCCACTGCCACACAAGCGCTCGGGCCAGTTCAGGCCGATCGGAGCTCGAATCCAGCAGCAACTGCCGGGCCACGGCGTACAGCCGGTCAAAATCCCGGCTTAGGCAACGCAGGTACTGCCGGAAAACCTTACGGCGTTGCGCGCGCAACCGCCGGGCAAGGCGGGGAGTGAAGCCCGGCTGGCGGGCCAGGAACTCATAGTCGTCCGCAGAAAAGAGCCTTTCCACCGGGCGGTATTTCTCCACCGAGAAGCTCATCCACCAGGCTGGATCCAGCGCCGGAGGCTGGCTGGGCGACAGCAACTTGCGCAGCAAGAGCGCCAAAACGACGGCGACCAGCAACAACGCTGCCGCTGCTGCCGCGATCAACATGCCCATAAGTCAATCACCTCCTCGCTCGGTTATCTATGCCCACAATGCAAGCTATGCATGACACCATTTACTTCCTCGCCACACGCATCAGCGTAGCGTTGATCGAATCCAAACTTTTCAACAACCGTTCCTCATCCTCAGGCTCCCAGTGCCGCCTGTTGGGCACTATCACCTGCTCGCCCTGAGGGCTCAACAGCAGCATCCACCCCACCAGACTCGCCACCGTGGTCAAACCCAACGCGATGTTTACACCCACCACTACCTCGGGGCCGAAGATATTATGAACAAAGTAAGCCGCCGTCAGACCCAGGAAATATATCGAGTAAATGATTGTATGGACGATGGCATTCCGGCTCAAACGGATGGGGAAGATCACTACGAAGAAAGTCATGAGCAATAGGAATAGGGCCAGGCTCGAGCAAATTGCACGCCCGATAACCGTAGACAAATGGATGACGGGATAAGGATGGGTCGCGTCGAGATCGGGCGCCAGGCTCAGCAGCGACACAAGCGCTGCGCCCGCGGCTGCCCCCGTCACAGTCCAGCGCCCGAGGCTGGCTATGCCCCGATAGTGCTGCAAAGCCAGCGAGTATAACTCAAGTACGACGAGACCGTAGAGGATCCACAGCGCTGGCTCCGTGGTCAGATAAATCCACCCATAGACGCTGCGGCCTATGGGCGCCACCGAGAGCACGGCGCCGCGTATGGCACTGAAGGCCAGGTAGGCCCCGAATGCCTTGTACTTGCCCAGCAGACCGCCGCGCCACACGAGCAACAGCAAGCACGCATGCAGCGGCGGCATCACAGCGCGCAACGCGCTTTCTGCACTCAGGGCGAGTACGCTGGCACCTTGCGCCATGCGCTTTTATTGTACCATCGCGCTGGCGCTGCGTCCAGAAAAAACTTACTTTAGTCAGCTTAGCGTGATTACCTCACACCGTCCGGGCAAGGGAAGCAGTGCGGTATCGGATCGGCCGTTACGGGCACGCTGGCGGCGGCGAACCCGAACGTCTGTGCTATCAGCAGGATAGCAAACAAGAGACGAAGCATTGGCGTTGCCTCCTAACTAATTGCTTAGATGCTTTTATTCTAGGGACTATTAAGGCTACTGGCGAGCTTGTGTAGGTACAATTTCTCATTTCAGAACAACTAACGGACGCTGTTATTGAAGGATTGAAGCGCCGTTCACGGCCGTCGACGCCGCCGGGCGGACGCCCTGCCGCTCCCCCCGCGCCTGCCCCTGCCCGCCTCCGCTATGATGGAGGGGGGAGGGCCCGCGTTGAAGGGGTGGCCGGATCCTCAGAGCGGTTCACACGCGGCGGCCAGTGATCTTTGGCGCCATACCTTATCCCAGATTCCCACCGTCTTCGGCCGTCTGGTCTATCTAGCTGCCCTGCGCGATCCCAACACGGGTCGCTACCAACACTTCGGGCTGGCCCAAAAATACGGGGAGCAGGAGGCCGACCGTACTCTTCGCGAAAGCCACCAGCAGGTCTTCCAGCATTGGCTGTCCTTCAGCCTGGAGGAACAAAAAGCGGACTTGGAGCGCTATTTGGCCCAACTGGGCCAGGATTTGCGCGAGGTGTTGAAAACCTGGACCTCCGTGGCACCCTACCGTAGCTTGCCGCCGGTTACCGCCCGCGAGCACGAGCGCCGGTTGTACCTGGCAGATTTCGAAGCCATACTCGATTTGCTCAGGAGCGCGTACGGCGTCGCTTGCCCTGATCCAGACGCATAGCCACACCGGTGACCTGGCCGATCACCTCGATTTCCCCGGGGTAGCCGTATACTTGGGGAGCACACAATGAGGCGGGGTGCGGCTGCAATATCAGTTGCGATTCCGATAGCGTGCACCAACCGCAGGCAAAACCCTGGTGATGTTCCAGAAAATAAATGGGCCTTTCAAACTCATGGCTCCAGCCGGTATTGACGATCTTGCGCCGCGTTTCGTCTATGAGAACGAAAGAACCCGGCTGTAGCAGCGGGTACATGGTCCAGTCTTCAGTGCCGATGAAGCCGTAGCGATGGTTCTTAAGGTCCAACCCGTTCAGCAACATGAGGGGCAGCTTGCCCCAGCGCTGGATCATCCGACTCAAATAAGTGGTCCGGCGTAGGTCCACGCCCGGGTCCAGCGAAAGGGGAAGTTGGACTTCGCCGTGCCCGTCGGCGGCGAACCCCACCGCGTGGGTGCGCTCAATTTCGACGCTCAGAGCGTCGGAAGGCAGCTGCGAGACGTCCACCCCGTACCACTCCATGACTTCCCGCATGTCCAGCCGGTATATGGCGCAAAGGCTGTAAAGGCGGTAGATGGTAGGGACAGTCCCTTTGTTTTCGATGTCAGCCAGTCGGCTGAGGGCGATGATAAACTCGTCGTTTTTGTGGCGTTCGGCGATCCGGAGGCTGGCTTCCTCCACGTCCCGGTAGCGCAGGTTCAGCCGCTCGCGGGCACGTTTGAGCTTCAGCCCGGCTTCCTGCATAATGCACGCTTGCTCGGCCAGTTGCCTTTGCTGCCGGGCGGCTGGCCGCGGTAGTATTGTGCTTCTGGAAACGAATTATAGCGAGCCGCGCAGGGGCAAGCAAGGGGCGCAGGCTTGCTCTGTTCTGAATTCGGAACAGGCGGCCAGATCTGTTCCGCTGTTCCGCATCATAGTGGCCATCACCGGAGCCTCCGGCGCTATCTACGGTTGGCGCTTGCTCGAACGCCTCCGCCGCCCCGGCGTGGAAACCCACCTGCTCGTGACCCCTGCCGGCGCCCGCACTCTGGAGCTGGAGACCGGACGGCGCATGGCCGAGCTGAAGCCATTGGCCAGCTACCACTATCCCATCCACGACATCGGGGCCAGGTTGGCTTCCGGCTCCTACCCAATCAATGCCATGGTCATCGCCCCCTGCTCCATCCGCACCATGTCCGCCATCGCCGCCGGCATCAGCTCCAACCTGCTGCTGCGCGCTGCTGACGTGACCTTAAAGGAGCGGCGCAAGTTGATCCTTTTGGTGCGCGAAAGCCCGCTGCACTTGGGCCATTTGCGCACTATGGTGGCGCTGACGGAAATGGGCGCCATCATCGCCCCGCCGGTTCCCGCCTTCTACCACCGCCCCCAGACCGTACTGGAGGTGGTGGATTACACGGTGGACCGTGTGCTGGACCTGCTGGGCCTCCCAGCCGCGGAAGCACGCCGCTGGGACCCCTAAGAGCCTGGCAGCTCGGCCGAGCCTTCTCCCTGCGCCGCCGGACCCAGATGTTGCTTGACCACAGCCAGCAACTCCTCCGAGCGCACAGGCTTGCTCAAAAATCCATCCAGGCCGTGCTGGCGAGAAAACACACGGTACTCCTCGGTGGTGTGCGCTGTCAAAGCCACGATCGGTACGTTGGCGTAGCCCGGCAGCGAGCGAATTGCCTCCGCAGCTTGGATACCGTCCATGCCCGGCATTTGCAGGTCCATCAAGATCAGATCGTAACGGCGAACGGAAGCCGCTGCGAGTGCCGCCTCGCCGCTACCCACTGTGTCGGCCTGGAACTTCCCCCGAGCAAGCATGTGCGCAACGATGCGCTGGGCCACAGCATCGTCCTCAACCACCAGTATGCGTTTGCCGCCGGCGCGCGCCACTTGGGAGGCCGGCCGTGGAGGGGGCGCCGGCCGCGCTCCGGCTACCACGCGCATGGGCAGGTGAATAGTGAAGGTGCTGCCCTGGCCCACTTGGCTGGCGACTTTTATCTCCCCTCCCATCAGTCGCAGCAGATGGTATACCGTGGGCAAGCCTACGCCCAGGCCTCCGTATGGTTTGCCAGGCTCCCCATCCAGAGGTGAAAATGAATCGAACAAGTGGGCTAGCCGATCCTGGGGAATGCCTACGCCGGTGTCGCGCACCACAAACGTAACTCGGCAGCGCTCGGGGACCTCCTCTTCTGCCTGGGCGCGCAATTCAACCTCACCCCGCGGCGTGAACTTGATGGCGTTGTTCAGCAAATGCACCAGCACCTGGCGCAGCCTTACAGCGTCGCCGATCACCACCACCGGCAGAGCCCCCAAAGCAGCCACAAACTTCAGGCCCTTGGCATGAGCCTTAACCCGGGTTTCTTCACAGACGTTCTCCAGCAGTTCAGGCAGATTGAATTCGGCTTCCTCCAGCGGCGGCGCCCCGCCCACCAAGGCTGAGTACTCCAAAGCCGAGTCCAGCAGCGACAGAAGCTCTTCTGCGCATAGCCGCGCGGTGACCACGTACTCCCGCTGGGCATCGTCCAAGCTGGTTTCCAGCAACAAGTCCGTCATACCCAGAATGCCCGTGAGCGGAGTGCGGATCTGGTAGTTCAGGCTGGCCAAGAACCGCCTCTTCATTTGTTCAAGGGCCGTTTGGTTGTCTCCGCCGGCTTCGCGAAATACCTTTTCGGCGACGCTTTGCATCCAAGGCCACGATCGGCCTTCTCAGAGGAAAACTTTAGTCCAAACTGGCTCCGTCATCTTTTCCGTGCGCCGCCCGGACCCATTTAAAATGGAGGCGGTGTCGCTCAAATTTAGGCGTGGCGGGACGCTGCTTCTGCTCGCGCTCACAGCGGCTTTGCTGGCGCCGGCGCGCCAGGATCCTGCCCTTTGCGGAACCACGCGCGAGAGCTGGCGGGAAGCTTTACATTTGCACCGGCAGGCGCAGCGCATTCGGCGCACTCAGCCCATTCGCCTGCACGGCGCCGGGCAGGCTGCGCTGGGCCAGCAACCCGCGGCAGCCGTGCGCACGGCCCCTGGCTATCCGCACATAGTGCTGCTGGAGGACACCGACGGCGTGGTGGCCCGCCGCAACGAGTTCAACTTGGACGGCCGCACGCTGAGTTTCCTGCGCACAGCGAGTGGCGCCTATCGCTATGTTCTCGAGGGTGCCTCCTACGATGCCGTGGCGGCGCAGGCAGGCACGCGGCTGGCTTTAGCTGATGACGACACTCGCCAGCTCGCCCTGCCCTTCAACTTCCCTTTCTTCGGCCGCTCTTACCAGAGCGTCTGGGTCAACTCCGACGGGAACCTTACCTTCGAGGCCGGCGACACCAGCACTAGCGAGCGCTCACTGGGCCGCATGACGGCGGGTCCGCCGCGCATTGCGGGCCTGTTCCGCGACCTTGATCCCTCTTTTTCCAGCCAAGGCGTACGAGTGCTGTCAGCGCCCGATCGCTTCGTGGTGAGCTGGGTGGCGGTGCCCGAATACCGCGAGCAGGGGCCCGGGCCCTTGCAGACCTTTCAGATCCGGCTCTATCGCGACGGCCGCATTGACCTTGCCTACAGCGGCATCACCAGCAGCAGCGCCGTCGTGGGTATCGCCCCGGGGCGCTTGCAGGGCGCCACCTCAATCCTGTGTTTCATCTGCGGCGAAGGGGCGGATCGCGAATTCACCGCCGCCATCCTCGAGCGCTTCAGCGACGTGAGCGAAATTGACATCATTACAGCGGCCCAGACCTTCTACAAAGCACACGAAGACGCCTATGATTATCTGGTTATCTTTAACAGCTTGGGCGTAGCCGCGGGTGAAAACGCGCTGGCTTACGAGGTTACCGTGCGCAATAACGCTACCGGCATCGGAGATCCCCCGCACGATGTGGGCGCCGAGTTCGGTTCGCCGCGCCGCTTGAAAGCCGTGCTCAACATGGGGCCCTTGAGCCAGTACCCCTCAGATCCCCAGGCCCCCTTGCCCGGCCGCCCCCAAAGCCGGGAATCCACGCTGGCCATCCTGGCGCACGAAGCCGGTCATCTTTTCCTGGCCTACGCCAGCATCCGGGATCCGGCCGACCCGGAGGCCCGGCCTTTGCTCGGTCGGCAACTGGCGCACTGGAGCTTCGTTTTCGACTCGGAAGCTTCGCACCTAGAAGGCAACCGGATCCGCGATAACGGCCCCGGTGCCAGACCCCGCTTTCTCACCGTTGGCAATGCCGAGCAATACGCCCCGCTGGATCAGTACCTGATGGGGCTGCGCGCGCCTGAGGACGTGGACCCGGTTTTTCTGGTCACCAACGCGAGCGTGTCGGCCAACCGTACACCAGAGCGCGGCGTAGCTTTCAGCGGCGAGCGGCTCGACGTGCGCGTCGAAGACATCATCAAGGCCGAGGGCCCCCGCCGCCCGGATCACACTGTGGCTCAGCAGCGCTACCGGGCTGCTTTCCTGCTGGTGGTGCCTAAGGGCAGCGAGCCTTCTCAAAACGAACTGGACAAGCTCGACCGCCTGCGGACACAATTTGAAGCTTACTTTCGCGACTCCGCAAGCGGGCGGGCGCAGATGGAGACTTCGCTGCGCCGGGCCTTGTATGTCTCGGCTTTTCCGGCTGCCGGCGTGCTGCAAGGAAGTTCGATCCCTGTGAAGCTGAGAGTGGACAAGCCGCTCGAAGCGCCGTTGACGGTGAGCCTTCGGGCGGCCGGGAACTTCATTAGGGTTCCTTCCTCGGTGAGCATGCCGGCGCGGGCTACAGAAGCACAATTCTCATTGACCGGCCTGCACGCGGGGGTTGAAGAGTTGCTGCTCGAGCCCGCTGACTCCCGCTACGAGACAGTTGTGGCGCGCATACAGGTGGCGGCTTCCACCAGCGGGCTTAAGCTTTGCCTGCTTTCCGGCGACAAGCAGATCGCTACGCCGGGCCAGAGACTGGCTGAGCCCATTGTGGTGCGAGTGGTGGACGCCAATCTCGTCCCTTATCCCGGTCTGCGCGTGCAGGCCAAGGCGGGCGATGGCGCTATAGTTTCGCCCGCCGAGGCCATCACGGACGAAGAAGGCGTGGCGCGCTTCTGGTGGACGCCTGGCCGCGGGCCGTTGCACCAGCTCATCGTCTCCGCGGCTGCCTCATCGGTTACCGCAGTCGCCTTGACGAAGCCTTACCTGGCGCCGAGCGGGGTGGTAAACGCTGCCTCTTACCAGCCCCTGCTTTCGCCCGGCGTTTTGGCCAGCGCTTTCGGGGCAAATCTGGCCGGCGGGGCCGAGCTGATCTCGAGTTACCCCTGGCCGCGCAGCGTCGCCGGCGTCGAGCTGCGCATCAACGGGGCCTTGGCGCCCTTGCTGGCCGTGAGCGACCGACAAATCAATTTTCTGGTCCCCTTGGAGACGCCGCCAGGCGAAGCTGAGATTCTAGTGAGCACGCCGCTAGGCGAGTCCGACGTAATCCGGGTGAGCGTGATGCAAAGCTCACCCGGCATCTTTTTTGATCCGCCCAGCGGTACCGCCGCTGTCCTGGTGGCTGGGACAGGACGTAGCACGCTAGAACGGCCGGCGGCCGCCGGGGAGTATCTGGAGATTTACTGCACGGGCCTGGGCCCGGTGGAAGCACCGGGCGGTTTGCTGCGCCGCACGTTGCTTGCTCCGCGAGTATTCATTGCCGGCCGAGAGATCCCTGAGGTGGTTTACAGCGGCCTTGCCCCGGGCTACCTGGGTCTTTACCAGGTCAACGTGCGTTTGCCTGCGGGGCTGGGCTCAGGCTGGCAGCCGCTGTGGATCGAAGCGGGCGGGCAGCGGAGCAACCAAGTTCGCGTGCGGCTCCGCTAGAGGTTCCAGGCGCGGGCGCCGGCTGCCGCCGCCCAGACAGCCGGCGGCGCCTATAGTTGCGCAGAGCTGGTCAGGCTTCCCGGCCCAATATTCTTTTCCGCAGAGCCGCCAGCATGGGCAGACCGCTGGCGAGCAGGAGCCAGGAGGCTGGTTCAGGGATGACAGGGCCTGGCCCCTGCCTGGTCAATGGGAGCGCCGGCTCGTTCAAGCAGGTGCCGTATTGAGCCCAGACGTTACCTATTTCGTAAGTGCCCCCACCGGACGGCAGACCCAGCGTAAATACCACCGCGTTATGAATCAGAGCGTTGCGGCCAGTCACAGCGGAATTGCCCGTATGCAGGTTGTCTCCAGCCGAGGTTAGCCCGTACTGGATTCCATCCGGGGAGTTAGGGCCCTGGAGGTTGGGTCCCGGGAACCGGTCGGAGGGCCCAAACAGACCAAACCCCGCAGAGCTGATCCCGTAATCAGCGCCGCCCGGAGCTCCGTGTAGGTTCCCGCGGTAAGCCCATTCGCCGCCCACATTGCCCCCGTTGCTCGGCCCGAACCAGACAGTGCTGCCCGAGGCCAGCATTGCGGAAATGCGGGTGAGCGAAGGATTCCCGCTGATATGGAAGAACAGCGCGGTCAGAATTTGATTTGGTTGCAGCACGTCGTAGCTGGACGTGTTGGTTAGCGTGATGATCAGGTTGGTGCCGGAAACATCAAAGACGGCTTGCGCGGCGCGAGTGCCGGAGCTGCCCGAAAATACCACCGACGTGGCCCCGGCGACTCCCGCCAGCAAGATTGCTGAGAAGATTGTGCTCGCTAGTTTCATCTAACTCTCCGTCAAAGTTTTCTAACTTGCCGGTAAGATTCGGTTCAAGTTTCGTCTTTTCCTCGATGTTACTGGCAAGCTAAGCCAAGTGTAACATCTAAGCAAAGCTAAAACAATGCAGTACTAGTGCTGAGCCCGCGTAAACCGGTTTTTGGCATAGTATAGACCCGAAGGCTTAAGGGTACTAGTCAGAAGGTTGGCTAAGTGGTGACTTATGCCGTGTGGGCTACTCGTACCTAAGAGCTTGCGCGGGATCCAGGCGCGAAGCTCGCAGCGCGGGCACCAGACCGCTCAACACACCTACCAGGATCAGCAGGCCGCCCGCAGCGGCCGCGATAGCGGGCGAGATCAGCAGCCGGATGTCGCCTTTGCCCGAGGTGTCCTGGAACAAGGCGCCCATAAGGGGCAAAGCGCCCACAGCCGCCGCCGCGACGTAGGCCGACAGCAGTCCGAGCAAGCCGCCGGTCAGCGTGAGCATAAGAGTCTCGGCCAGAAACTGGGTGCGAATGTGGCCGCGGCGAGCGCCGAGGGCGCGCCGCAAGCCGATCTCCCGCACCCGCTCGTCCACACTCACCAGCATGATGTTCATCACACCTACGCCGCCGATGCCCAGTGTAAGAGTTCCCACGAAAATCAGCAGGGCCTGAAGGCCGATGGTGATGCCCTCGATTATGGGGCGGAACTCCTGCCGTCCAAACATGAGCACAGCCCTGCGATCGGTGGCCGAGAAGCGCTGGCGTTGGGCGAGGATGGCCAGCACTTCGGCCTTCGCCTTCTCCTCCCATTGCGGCAGCAAGGGCGCAAAGACGAGGACATTAGCGTAGCGCGCGTCCCAAAGATCGGCGGCGGTGGAGTAAGGAATCCAGCAGGAATCGTCGTCGCTGGTGAAGTAATTGCTCAGTTGTAGCTTGCGCTCCATGGCGCCGATGACAACGAAGCGGACGCCGCGGACCAGCACCGTCTCGCCCACCGCGGGCCTGCCTCCGAAGAGGCGCTCGCGCAACCGGCCGCCCAAGAAAACCACGCGCCGGCGCTCGAGCATGTCCTCCTGACTGATCCAGCGGCCCTCGCCAGGGAGCTCGTTTCGGATCTCCCCGTATTCGGGATACACACCGCGCACGGCCGTGTTCACCAGACGCTCGCCGTAGCTGACCCCCAGCCAGCGTACAGTTTCCAGGCTTGCCTGCCTGACCAGCTTCGCTTGCTGGCGAATAGCCTCCAGGTCGGCTCGCTCGAACCGTACGCGCTTGCCGGCCCGTTCGCCTCCCGCCTGTTCGCTAGTCTGGCCCGGCCAGCAGATAACGGCGCTCTTGCCGAAGGCATCGAAGCACCGCAGCAGAACGCCGCGGAAGCTTGAGCCGTAGGCCAGCAGGCTGGACACCGCCACCACGCCCCATACAATCCCCAGCATGGCGAGGAAGCTGCGCAGCGGGCTGCGGCGCAACGCGCGCCAGGATTGACGGAGCACCTCCAGGAACACTTTAACCTCCGGGTTCAAAACGCAGAGCCTCGATGGGATCCACCGAGGCCGCCTGGTGCGCCGGATAAAGCGCGGAAAGCACCGCCACCGCGCCTAACAGCGCAAAGGCCAACAAGGCGGTCGGCCAGCTCACCAGAAGACCCGCGAAATACTGGGGCATGGGAAACTGGTTCACAAGGAAGCAGCAGCCGAAAGCGATGGCCATGCCGGCGCCGCCGCTTGCGAAAACTACAACCAGCGTTTCCAGAAAGAACAAGCGCAGGATCTCGCGCGAGCGTGCCCCCACCGCCTTGCGCACGCCGATCTCGCGCGTCCGCTCTCGCACCGCCACCAGCATCACGTTCATGACCCCGATGCCGCCCAGCAGCAGGCTGATCAACCCGATAGCGCCCAGGAAGTATTTCATCCCGTCGGTCATCTGCCGGAAGGCTTTCGCGTTTTCCACCGTATCCCACATGCCCGCAGCTTCCTCATCGCGCGGGTCGAAATTGTGCAGGCGAGCCAGAGCGCGACGCACCTGCCATTTGCATGCCTCATGCGACCGGAGTGAGCGCGGGGTCACCAGCAGCCGGTCCACGCTGGTGGGCTTCAGGGGCGGCTTGTTGGGGAAGTCACGCAGCGCGGCGCTGAAGGGGATGAAAATCTTGTTGATATCGCGACCGTCGTAGCTGGAATCCTGTTCCTTGTGCCGCATGAGGCCGATGACGGTATACGGCAGTCCATCCAGATAAACCATCTCGCCCAGCGCAGGGCGCCCGGCGAAGAGTTGCTTTTTGGCGTCGCTGCCCAGGAAGGCTACGCGACGGCCCTGGGCAACATCCGCCCAGTTGTAGAAGCGCCCTTCTGCCACCGGGATGGTTCGGATCTCGGCAAAGGGCGGCAGCGAGCCGGTTACCAGCAGAGTGGCGCTGTTATAGGCGCTGCGGACCGCCAGAGATTGGCCCAGCTCCGGCAACACCCAGCCGCAGGCGGTGGCTTCCTGCTGGACAATCTGGTAGTCGCTGGCCTCCCACTCAAGCGCGCGCCCGGCCCGCAGACCGCCCGCCTGCATGCTGGTTCGCCCGGCCCAAACGATGATGAGGTCCTTGCCGAAGTTCTCAGCCACGCGCTTTTGCCCTTCGCGAAAGCCGTCCCCGGCAGCTACCATCAGGGTGATGGAGATGATGCCCCAAGCGATGCCGAACATGGTGAGGAAGGTGCGCAACTTGTGCGACCAGAGGGTGCGCAGCGTGTCCGCGAGCAAGTCCGGCAAGCCCATGACTGCGCCTACTGCAAGATGACCTGGTCCCCTTCCTTGAGGCCCGCCACCAGCTCGGTCTTGACGCCGTTGGATATGCCCAGCTTCACGGGGACGCGACGGCGATTGTTGGGCGACGCGGGATCGGGCACTTCCAAGAAGGCCTGCCGGTTGCGATCATAGACCACTGCGGCTTCCGGCACCAGCAGCACATTTCTTTTTTCCTCGAGGATGATTTCGGCGTTGGCAGTCATGTTGGCTTTCAGCACCCCGCCCGGGTTATGAATCGAGACGCGCACCTCGAAGGTAGTGACGTTGTCCTTTTCCACACCGAGAGGGGAGATCTTAGTGGTGATTCCCACCTCCCCCCCACGGCTTCCAGATCACGCCAAATTAAAAAGCCCCGAGCGGGGAAGTCGGGGCTTCACTCAGAGGGGCTAGCGACGGGCTGGGACCCCTCGCCGAGGATGCTGTGTGTTTAGCGACTACTCAATATATGGAAAATCTCCGCCGACAAGTCTGGCGAACTTAGTACCCGATGCCCGGGAGGAGATGCGCTTCCTGGCGAAGGCCATCCGCGGCCGGGAGTCCATTGACGAACGGACGCGAAATTGCCCCTCGCACCGCCGAGCCGACGCGGAATGTGGTGCCTGGTTACCGACATCCGGGCTCTCCTGGAACGGCGGGAGGGATGCCGCCGATGCCCGCCGCCAGCGGAGTCTTGATCTCGTAAGCAGCCGCCTTGGCCCCGCCTGCTCGGGCGCATGAGCGGTCTTCACCAGCTCAACTTGCCGCCCACCGAGATCCGCCGTTGTTCGCCCCACACCGATGAGGTCACCTGCCCGAACAGCGTGCTAGTGGGCTCGGTGTTTGGGGCACGGAACATGGCATGGTTAAGAGCGTCCTGGGCCTCGGCGCGCACCTGGAACCGTAACCCGTCGCGGATCCGAAACTCCTTGTACACCGATATGTCCCAGTTATTGTAGCCATCGGCCCGGAGGCCGGTCAGCCGCAGCGGAAATCTTCGGATATTCCAGCCGAGTTGCTTGCGTGGGTCGCGCTCGAAGCCCGCCTCGGTGTTGAACCACCGCTCCACGCGCCGCTGCACGCGTGGCAGCACGATCTGGTCGATGGTCCCATAGAAAAGGATGTTGCCAAACCCGATCGGTGGGCCGCTCTGGGCTTGATAAATGGCTTGCACCGACCAACCGCCCGCGACCAAGTTTAACCAGCCTGGCAGCCCGGACCGGCGGTGCCCGCGCCCCACCGGCAGTTCATAGACGGCGGAAATTCCGAGGTGGTGCGGACGGTCCAAGCTGGAGACAACATGGTGCGGATGCAGGTCCGAAGCATTCAGCAACTCCACGGCTTCCATGGCCTTCGACCACGTGTAACTGGCCTGGAGAGTGTAGCCGTGCGAGAAGCGCTTCTCGGCGCGCACTTGCAGCGAGTGGTACCAGGAAAAGCCTTCATTAAGGGTCGAGCCCACCCCGGTGAAATGCGGGAACGGAAGCAAGAGCTGGGAGCGGGATACATTGCGGCCCGCCAAGTTGCTGCCGGCGAATTGCGGCAAGTCCGCGAAGGGATTGGGAACCTGCTGAGTGAGGTAGTCGATAATGGGCTGGTCGCGCACCGGCGACGTGCTCAGGTAGCGCGGGGGGAGCGCGTTGAAATTCCGGTCCACACCTAGTGCGGTGCCCCGGTTCCCCATGTAGCCGACTTCCAGCAAGACGCGGTGGGGGAACTCCTGCTGCATGGAGAAGCTCCAGCGTTGCATGTAGCCGGTGCGCCGCGCAGGCCAGAAGAAACTCGGTGCGCGGCCGAGAAAAGTCTCCAGTCCCGCGGCCGCGCCAGCCGGTTCGAGAATGCCGTCGGGAAACGGGTTTGAGGTAGTGGCGCGGAACGTGACTCCGTTGTCCAGGCTCGGTACCAAGCCGGTGCGCGCGCTGAATCCCTGCTGGAAGACGTCGATGCGGTCGGTCCCGAGCGACTCGAAATAAACTCCGTAGCCGGCGCGCAGCACCGTGGTCGGACGTAGCAGCAAGGCCCAGCCGACACGCGGCGAGAAGTTGTTCCGGTCGGCTTGCCACAGCCCGCGCGGAGCGCCACCCACGCCCGCAAACAGCAGCCCACCCGTGGTACGGAACTGGCTAACCGGGACCTCTGGAATCGGACTCCGGGCGTAGGCTGCGCGCGCGGCCGCCTGGATCGGATTCGGAGTGACGAAATCAAAGCCGCGGGTGGTGCGGTTGAAACGTTCGGTTGTCGGCAGCTCCAGCTCATAGCGTAAGCCGAGGTTGAGGGTCAGCTTGCGCGCCAGCTTCCAGTCGTCGTGGAGGAAGACCGCAAGATATTGCGACTGCTCGGCGTAGGAGGCGTTGCGGTCGATGTAGCCTCCGGTGGGAAGCCCGAGCAGGAACGAAGCCAGCCCTTGACCGATGGGCGCTGCGGGGGAATTGTCGAGGGGCCCACGCGTCCAAGCCGTGCCAAACTCCAACCGCGGCGCGACGTAACCGAATACCAAGGCGTTCTCCTGGAGTATGCGGTATTCGCCGCCGTATCGCAGGCTGTGCGTGCCCCGAATGTGCGCGGCGCTGCCGGCGAAGCTGTAGTAGGTGTTCGGGTTGATGTCGCCGCTGTCTCGCCCGAGGCTGGTGTAACCGTCGATGGCGAATTCCGGGAAAGTGGCGGTCGCGCCGTCAATCTGGGCTGCCAACGAGGCAGGGAAGCCCAACCGGGTGATGTCGAATCCACGGGACGGCGGGCCGGAGTCCCACGTGAAGCGCGTCACGCCCAAGCGGAAGTTGAGGACCAAGTCCGGCCGCAGTGTCAGCACGTCGTCCAGCGCCAGGCCACGATAAGGGCGCAGTGAACGGCTGCCCCGGGCCTCATTGTGGAACGCCCGTCCGGAAAGCTCGTTATCGAAGGACTGCGTATAGGAAGCGTAGAAGCGGTGCTTCTCGCTAAAGGCTTGGTCCACGCGCGCCACGTGTGCGTGGTAGTCGATGATGTAGCCCTGCGGATCGAAGTAGTTGTTGCGGCCGTCACGCGAGCCGGCCACGTTGGGCGCGGGGTAGTATTCAAGCACGCGCTGCGCCATCGGGTCTAAGCGGCTCGCCGGGATGATGTTGCCAGGTAGCGGCTGGCGGCTATAACGCCCCCCGGCCGCTGGCGCGATGGTCAGCGGATCGTAGATCTGATACTGGCTGCCCAACGCCAGCAGCCCGGAGAAATCTCCGCGGCGCTGCTCGGCGGTAGGCACCGTGAAATAGCTCGGACTGGCGAATCGACGGTCCACCATGCTGAACCCGTAACTCCAGAAGGTGCGGTTACGCCCGTCATAAAGCCGTGGCAGCACGAACGGGCCGCTGGCGGTTGCACGATAGCGGTTGCTCAGCATGGGCGGGAACAGCCGGTTCTCCTTCTCCTTGGTCACCGGGCCCGAGGTGAGGTCGTACAGGCTGCGGTTGGTGAAGAACTCCTTGGTGGCTAGCGGCCGGCTAGAGTGCAAAAAGACCAGGTTGCCGTGCGGCTCGTTGGTTCCGCTCTTGAACACCATATTGATCTGCGCACCGGTGAAGTGGCCGACCGTGGCGTCGAACGGCGCGGTCTGCACCCGCACTTCCTGGATCATCTCGGGGGGCGGGATAAGGGCCGGCTGTCCGCGCTGGGTCATGTTAGGGATGCCGTCGAGGGTGAACTCGCTCGAGCGTGTGGGCGTGCCAGCCACCGAATCGCTGATGGAGTTGACCGCCTGCGGCATCCACCCGTGCGTCGGGGGGTTGGTCGAGATAATGCCCGGCGTGAGCTGCGTCAGATAGGCGGGATTCCCGCCCGGCAACGGCAAGTCCTGGAGGCGCCGGTTGTCGATCACTTGGCCGAGGCTGGCGCTGGTGGATTCCAGCAGCGGTGCCTCGGCTGTCACGGTGACGCTCTCGCTCACGGCTCCCAACTCGAGCATCAGATCGATATTGAGGGTATCGCCCACACGCAGCTCCAGCGGCCCGCGCTCGACCCGCTTGAAACCCTCCAGCTGCGCCACGACCCGGTAAATTCCGGGGATCAGATTGGGAATCTCATAGCTACCAGCGCTGTTGGTGACCGCCGCGGTGGCCATGTTTGTGTTGGCGTTAACGGCGCGGACGGAAACGCCCGGGATCACCGCTCCCTGGGGATCGGTGACGCGGCCCGTGATGCGCCCGTAAGGATTTTGGGCCAGGACCAGGGCGGCGATCAACGGAATCACTGGGATGGTACTCAACATTTCCATCTTGCCCTCTCCCCCGTTGAATATACGCGGGAATTTCCATTTTGGAGTCCCCGACATTAGAAATATACACCCACCCCCCCACGTGTCAAGCCCCACATCATTCTTTGCGCACTTCCCCCTTTGGCACGGCCCCGGACCGGGCGCTCCTGCTGCTTCCAGGCAGCTCCAGCGCCGAAAAAAACGGTCCGAAGGGCACTTCTAGGGACACCGCCCCATCCTCCCGCACTCTAAAAGCTCGAATCTTGACCGCCCAGCTTTGGTTGCCGCGGCCTTGGCCCCCGCTATCCCGCCGGCGCTGGCAACGCCGGGGCGCCCTCTGGGCCCCGTCGCAACATCGCCCCGAACAGCCGCCGCGTCAAGTGACCCTCCGCCAGCAACAACCACTAGTACCGGGCGTGCTTGATTAGCCGTCCGCCGGTCTTGACCAGCCGTTGTTGCAGGCTGGTCAGCGACCACTTGCCCACGCGCAGCGGCAGCACCAGACGCCGCCACAGGTTCCCCAGGTTGTAGGCGAGCACGCTCAGCCACAGGCGCACCTCATTCGAGCCAAAGCGATGCCAGGAGAGGCGGGTCATCTTCACGGCCTACTTGCCCTGCTTCTGTTGCCGATCAATCTCCGGCAACAGCAGTTCCTCCCAACCCTCGGCGCTGTGCGCGTTGCCGGGCCGCAACTTGGCCCCGAGACAGTCCCCCTCTCGGTTGATCTGGGCTAAGGCGGCGAAGTTCCCTCTTCGGCCAGCATCTCGGTCTCGAAGCGTTGCAACCGGGAAGTCAGCGCCGCGCCGCGCTCGGGAGATCTTCTCCGAGCCGATCAGCCGCAAGGTGGGATCTTGGCTCAGGCGCTCGGCGTCATTGACGTCCTCGTAGCCGGCCAGCCGGCTGTAGACGGACTGCCGAAACAGATCGGCCAGCGGAAACTGGGTGTTCTTGCCGCGGCGCGGGTCCCTCAAGTGCTGTTCGATGAGCTCTCCCAAGCCGAGCCGTT
>Ga0315298_1000117_pt1 | contig 153465 bp, 120 predicted proteins | sample WHS_1_MG_FD_203077 | JGI IMG/M metagenome (GOLD analysis project Ga0315298, IMG submission 203077) | Extremophilic microbial mat communities from Washburn Hot Springs, YNP, Wyoming, USA - WHS_1_MG | ecosystem: Environmental > Aquatic > Thermal springs > Hot (42-90C) | place: USA: Wyoming...
GCCTTCGCTACGCTTCGGCTTCGGGGACAAACCCAAGCTTTGTAGCTTGCGTTGGAATTGCCTCCACATTTGCTCGGTGAACAACCTCAGCCGGGGTGGGTCAGCATGTGCCTGGGCAGGAAAGGGGAAAATGGTGCGGGGCTTGACACGTTTGGGGGGTGGGTGTATATTTCTCGTGTCGGGGACTCCTAAATGGAAATTCCCGATAATTTGGGACGAGAAAGGGAGGCACGCGATGAACGGTGGCACTGCAATCCGTGCTCGAGCACTGCTTGCCGTTTGCGCGCTGACGGGCCTGGCGCTGACGGCCGGACCGGCGGCGGCGCAGGTGAGAGGAACCATCAGCGGCTACGTCAAAGATACCACAGAGGCCCTCCTGCCGGGCGCACGCGTGACGCTGCGCAACGAGCAGACGGGCGCCTTACGCGAGACCACCTCGAACCATGAAGGTTTCTACCAGTTCCTGGGTCTGACCCCCGGCTTGTACACACTGGAAGCCGAGCTCGCCAGTTTCCGGAGCTATCGCGCGACGGGGATCCAGTTGCGCGTCGATGAGAACATCCGCGCCGACATTCGCATGGAGCTCGGCGCGGTGACCGAACAGGTGCAGGTGACGGCGGCGGCCACCGTGGTCGAGACGCGATCGTCCACGCTGGCCGCCGTGATGGATGACCGCCGGATCGTCGACCTGCCGCTGCTAAACCGCAACGTGATCTCACTGGCGGCGCTGCTGCCGGGCGTGACCCAGGTCTGGGCCGGCTCCAACAGCGACTCGCAGAGCCAGCGCGGCGGGCCCACCCTGACGGTCAATGGCGGCCGTCGCAACCAGACCTACGAGACTCTCAACAACACCTATTTCAACAATCCTTCGCGCAACACGGGCCTGAACCCGCCCCCTCCCGACGCCGTGCAGGAGTTCCGGATGCAGACTGCCAACTACTCGGCCGAGAGCGGCCGCAATGCCGGCGCCGTCGTCAGCGTGGTGACCAAGAGTGGCACCAACGACCTGCACGGCGCGGTCTGGGAATTCCACCGGAGCAGCGCCTTGAACGCCCGGAGCTTTTTCGAGGGGCAGAAATCTGTTCAGCACCAGAACCAGTTCGGCGCCGCAGCCGGCGGTCCCATCAGGCGCGACAAGACCTTTTACTTCGCCTCCTATGAGGGCATCCGCGACCGGCGCGCCGCCAGCACAACTTACACGCTGCCGCCTAGCGCCGCCGAAGCCCGGGGTGACTTTTCGCACCTAAGCCGGCAGCTCCGGAATCCCTACGACGGTTCGCCGATCCCGGGCAACCGGATTCCGGAGAGCTTGGTCGACCCCGCCGCGAAAAACCTGCTCCAGTACCTGCCGTTGATGCCCGCCCCCGGTGAGCGTTATATCGGTTGGGTCGCCAGCCCAAGAAATGCCGATCTGGGCATGATCCGCAACGACTGGATGCTCAGTCCGCGTCAGAGCCTGTTCGGGCACTACTACCTCAACCAGAGTGAGCGGGACAATCCCAACATCTATCCCCGGTGGATCAGCAATTACCTGAGCACCCGAACACAAAACGCCGGTATCAACCATACGTTCGTCATCCGCCCGACGCTGCTCAATCAAGTGACACTCGGCTTCACCCGGTCTTTCGACGTCACCGACGTCACCAAGACGATCTCCAATTCCGAGTTACTGCTCAAAGGTCTGCCGGATTACATCGAAGCCGGCGCCACAAGGTTCAGCGTCAGCGGCCGCTTCACTCTGAGCCATTCCAACTACCTGAAGTTCGTCAGCAACAATTACGACGTCTCCGAGGGTTTGACGTGGATGAAGGGGCGGCACACGTTCAAGTTCGGCTTTCAGTACCTGGACCTGGGCTTCTTCCAGACCTGGTCTCCGCCCCCGTCGTTCAGCTTCAACGGGACGCGCACCGGCGACCCGATGGCGGACTTTCTCACCGGCGCCTATCGCAGCCTGAGTATCGCCTTCGGCCAGCGGCTCAACGACGGCCTGAGCAGCTTCACCGTGGGCTATTTTCAGGACGACTTCAAAGTCACCCGGCGGCTGACGCTCAACTACGGTCTCCGCTACGAGCTGCCCAAGCCCTGGGTGGACAAGCAGGACCGGATCAACACGCTCGACCTGCGGCCCGGCGTGCGGTCCAGGGTCGTCCCGACCGCTCCGCCTCACATGCTTTTCGTGGGGGATCTGCCCCGCGGCCTGTACGCAACGGACAAGAACAACTTTGCGCCCCGCTTCGGCTTCGCCTGGGATGCGTTCGGCGACGGCAAGTCGGCCGTGCGCGGCGCCTGGGGGCTTTTCTACGACACGGTGAACACCGATTCGATCGCGCAGGAGAATCCGCCGTTTGCCGGAAGCACCAGCTACTTCAACGGGCGGCTTTCGGACCCCGTGGCCGGTCGCACTCCTCCGCCCGTGTTCCCGGATGCGGCCAAGTTCGAGTGGGTCTATCCGATCAACCTGTTTTTCACCGATCTCGGACTGCGCACGCCGTATACCCAACAGTGGAACCTCACCATCGAGCGGCAATTCGGCAAAGACATCGCTGTGCAAGCGGCCTACGTAGGCAAGGACACCAAGAAGCTTCACGCGTTTCGTCCGTGGAACGTGGCGATCTACAAGCCCGGCGTGGATGCCAGCGGGAACCCGCTGTCGACGCTCGAAAATGCCTGGGAGCGCGCTCCCTTCTTGCCGGGCATCTACGGCACGCAAAGCGTCGTGCTATCGAGCGCCTTCAACCAGCACTACGAGAGTGCTCAGTTCCGCGTCGACAAGCGGTTCTCGAATAACTTCTCGGTGCTGGCGGTCTACACGCTCGGCAAATCGATCGACTTTAATTCCGAACACACGCTGGGAGCGTGCGTCGCCAATCCTTACGACCTCAACTCCGAACGCGGCCGGGCTGATTTTGACGCCCGTCACACGTTCGCCGCCTCCTGGTTGTGGACACCGGTGCGGGGCGGCACGGGGCTGTTTCGCCGGCTGTTCGGCGGCTGGAACTTCTCGGGCATCCACCGCATTCGCAGCGGTTACCCGATCACGTTCTTTAACGGCGACGACGTGGCGCTCGGCGGGGACATCTGCGGCGGAGAGCAGCAGCATCCGGACTTGGTCGGCAACCCGAAGCGCCAGCACAAGGACCGGCAGGATATGATCGCCAAGTTTTTCAACACCGAGGCGTTCCGCTTTCCGGCTCGGGGCCAGTACGGGTCGGCGGGACGGAACATCCTCTCCGGGCCGGCCTCGAGCGTCACCGATCTGGCGGTTCTCAAGGATTTCACGGTCACCGAAAACAGCCGATTGCAGCTCCGCGGCGAGTTCTCGAACGCCTTCAATCAGGTCAATTTTGGCAACCCTCGCAACGTGCTCACCGACGGCCTGTTTGGCCGGATCACAAGCTCCGCGCCGGGGCGGGCGATTCAGGTCGGGTTGAAGTACATCTGGTAGGCGCCCGCCGCGGACTCTGGCTGCGGGTCAAGGGAAAAGTATGCGTTTATCAATTACTTTTTTCGTCTTTAGCCTCCTGATTTGCCCATTCGCCGGGGCGCAGATGACCGTTTGGGCGATCGGCGACAGCGTTCGGATCGACCCCTTGAGCGGCAAGGCTTTCGAGGACAACCCTCTGATGTTTCCGGACTGCCAGACCGGCGAGTACCGGAAGCGCAACTTCTTCTGGGATGGCGCGAACAAGCGAATCTATCTTCAGGCGGCGCGCAACGAGGTCGTGGCGTTCCAGCTCGTCGTCGAGCGCACCGCCGAGAGGCCGCTCGCGGGCGTGCAGTTGGAAATCGGGAGCCTGACCGGCCCGGCCGGGGCCACAATCCCCGAGGCCAACATCGATCTCTTCAAGGAATGGTACGTCCGCGTGCGGCGCCCGTCCCGCCAGAAATATTCGCTCGGCACCGGCTACTATCCAGATGCGCTGATGCCTTGCCGGCGCTGGAAGGGGAACCTGTATCCGCATATGTATGTGTATCCTTTCGACGTTCCCGACCTGATGAACGGGATCGGCGATCGGCAGCGGAATCAGGCGGTGTGGGTGGATATTTGGGTGCCGCGCGAGCGGCGGCAGGCCCCGCCGGGGCTTTACACGGCGCCACTCCGGGTCTGGACCGACTCGGCGGCTGAAGAGCTCCGGTTAGATCTTCGCGTCTTCGATTTTGAGCTGCCCGAGGTGAGCCACGTGATGGGCAACATCCACACTGACACGGAGATCAATACATTCCCAGAAGACCTGGAGCTCGAATACTACCAGTTGATGCGGCGGCACCGGCTGGCGATGGGCGTGCTCGGCTACGCTCCGGAAATCCGGGTGCGGGGAACCGATGTCGCCATCGACTGGTCGCGCTACGACGCGCGCCTCGGCAAATACCTGGACGGCAGCGCTTTCACGGAAAAGTACGGCTATCGGGGGCCCGGCTACGGGGTCCCGATCGAGCTCTTGGTGCTTCCGTTCGACGCCTTTCCGGTGAACCTTTACAAGATGTCCATCGGCATGAGGATCGGCAAGGAGTTCAAATTTTATCGGCCGTGGCCGGTGGCGGTGCCCAAGGAAGGCCCGACGGAAGAGTATGCCGAGATCTGGAAGAAGACGTTCCGGCTCTTTGAAGAGCACCTGAATGCCCGGCCGGAGTGGCGCCGGACGCGCCCTATCGTCTTCCTGCTGAGTCTCGATGAAGCCTACGACGAGGTGGCGCGGGAACGGATGTTCTACTACGGGCGGCTGCTCAAAGAGTCCGGCGCCAAGCGATTGGAGTACCGGGTGGACGGCTGGTACCCGCGCGAGACGCTGCTCCGGCTGGCCGAAGTGCTGCGGATCGCCATCCTCGGGCTGGGTTCCTGGGAGCCGGAAACGGTGGAGGAGATTCGCCGCCGCGGCGTCGATCCCTGGTTCTACACGATGGCGGCGTTGATCGACGCCGACCCTTTGGTGAACCGGTCTCTGGGTTGGATTGCCTGGAAGTATCGCGCTGGCTCGTGGACGCTTTGGGAGCTGGACTTCAACTCCTTGCGGGCGTGGATGGATCCGGAGACCTATCCGGACGAGCGGGGCGACCGGGTGCAGAACGGCCACGGCATGCTCGTGTATCGGGGCGAGACCATGGGGCTGGCGCAGCCGGTGGCCAGCATCCGGCTGAAGCAGCTTCGGCGCGGCAGCCAGGACTACGAATACTTCTGGCTGGCCGCGCAGGCCGGCCGGCGTGAGGAGGCGGACCGCGCGGTGCATGAGATCATTCGCGATTTTCTGGCGTGCCGCTGTGAAATCGAGCCGCTCGGCACCGCTGGCATGTGGAAGCACGATCCGGATGAGTGGGAGCGCGTCCGCGTCCGCCTCGGCGAGCTCATCGAGAAACTCCGGACCGATGTTGAGGCCCCGCCCTCCCCCTCCGGTCGACGGTGACGCCTTGGCCGAGTGGCCGCACAGGAAGTTGAACGCACTGGCTATAATGGCTTCGGGCGCCGTCGGGAGGGCGGCGCCCGTCAACCTATGGAGAAAAAACTGAATATTGCAGTGTCCGTCGATTACGACAACATCGAGATCGGCCTGAAGTCGACGCTGCGGCGCGAGTTCGACGTGGCGCGTACGCTCGACGCCCTGCGCGAGCGGGGCGACATCGTGGCCAAGTTCGCCTACGCCAACTGGAGCCGGCACGAGCAGGCGACGCGGCAGATGTCGGGTGTAAATCTTGACAAAAACAAAGTTGGGAGCGTTCTCGCCGCCGCGGTTCACAATGAAAGTCTTCAAGTCGGTGACCTTCAGGTGCAGGGGCCGCGCCTGTTCGCGGGCTTGCGCTAGCAGGCCTTCCGGCCCCAGCAAGGACTTCAGGGCAGCAAGCGCGCCCCAACCAGTAAACTCGCGTCGCGTTATCACGTTGACCTCTACCAATAGAGTTTCAAGCCCAACTGCATCCGGCGCGGCGAGTTAACCTGCGAAGTGACTACACCGAAGGTCGGGCTGTCCAGGTTGGCCCCACCCGTCGAGAATCGCACCCGGTTGAACAAATTAAAGGCTTCCCAGCGAAAATCCAACCAGCAACGCTCGGCGAAAGCAAAACGTTTGGCCAGGCTGATGTTCTCGTTAAAAGCGGGGAAGGTACGCACCTTGGGGTTGTGGCGGGTCATGTTACCGAAGCCGATGGGCTGCGCCGGGAATATGTCGCGGTTCAAGAAGCGGTCCACCGCAGGGTCGAACTTCTCAGCCCGCAGGGGCGCGCGCCAATTATCGTAGCTGCTGATAACCGGCCGCGTGTCGCGGTTGAAGATGGGCAGTGGGTTATTGCGGGTGATGCGGACGGGAAAGCCACTGGCATAAGTGGCGATAGCGCCCACTCTCCAGCCGCCCACCAAGCCGTTAAGCCAGCGCCCGCCGCCCGAGAAAAACCGCTTGCCTTTGCCCACCGGCAGCTCATACACAGTGCTGAATTTCAAAGCATGCGTCTGATCGAATTCGCCGATGGATTTCTCCAAGCGTCGGTTATATTGATCCTGCGTGGTGCCGTTTCCTTCCACCTGGCTGTCGGTATCGGTAAGCAGTTTCGAAAGCGTGTAATTCCACTCCATCGCCAGGCCACTGTGGTAGCGGCGCGAGATCTTCAACACCAGGGCATGATAGCTGGAGTGGCCGCTGTGATCACCGTTGCCGCGCACGCCGGTGACTACATCCAGGTACTGCGGGTAGGGACGCAAGGCCTGGTTCACGGTCCGGCTGCGTTGGATTTTGGGATCGCGAAAGTTAGGATACGGCACGGGAACCCCGGCCGCCCGCGCCGCCGCTGAGTTGATGTCCGAGCGCAGCAAGTCCCGGGCTGCTTGGGCGCCGTAGCGGGCCACGTAGGCATCCCAGATCGGCGTGGGCACCTGGTTGATATTGACAATGCTACCCATCAGATGCGTGCCGACGTTAGCCGTATAAGCCACCTCGAGCACCGTGCTGGCGGCGATTTCGCGCTGCACGTTGAACGTCCAGTAAAGGTTCTCCGGGGAGCGCGTGGCGTCGTAAGGCTGGTGATAATGTACCTCGTCATTGTTGGCGATGGTCGGGTCCAGCTTAGCTTTGGGATCAACGCTGATGGGCAGCGGGTAAGGCGGCAAACCCACGTCCCAATTAAAGGCCGGCGTAATTCCCTGGTCAGTCGAGGCGAAATTATAGCGGGCGAAATAGCCCTGGTAATGGCCGCTGTCCCGGGTTACGGTCACGCGCCCGAAGGAACGCCCGAAAGCGCTGCGCAGCGTAGTTTTCGGATTCAAGGCGAACGCGAGCCCAATCCTGGGGCCGATGCCTTTGTACCAGCCGTCCACCAGGTTCCGCCGGTTTTCACGGCCTTCGCCGAAGCCGGCAAAACGCAAGGCGCCGGGATAGTTGTTGACGGCGGGATTGGGACGATCCGGAGTAAAGTCGGAATACCAGTCGTTGACAGCGTGCGGGGCGATACTCAAATCCCAGCGCAGGCCAAGATTCACCGTCAACCGCCGGCTCACCCGCCAGTCATCCTGGGCGTAAAAGCCGTAATAAGGGTAGACCAGCGTCGAATCCCGGATGGTCTCGGTAGCTCCGCTGTGCGCATCGCCCAGCAGGAACGATGCGAAAGAGCTGCCGCTGCGGAAAGAAGTATCGCCGGGCACGCTGGTCCCCAGAAAGCTGAAGCTGGCCTGGCCGGCAATATTCTGCTCGCCGAAGCCCGTGGAGGGCTGATTCTGGAAGGCGAAGCCGAACTTGAAGGCGTGGTTGACGCGGCTGTAACTCAGGTCGTCCTTGATTGCCCACATGGGCTGCTCGTGCCCGCTCTTGGCGGTGCCGCCCCAACTGGTGAACTCAGTGAAAGAGATATTGGGGAAGTTGCGATCGCAGTCCACCACGTTGGGCATGCACAGCTTCTGCTTCCAACCCGGCTTGTTATTGGGCGTGCCCTGAGCCTTGTAAAACAAGTTCCCTCCGATCTGGAAATGGTTCAGCAAGCGCGGCGAGACGATCCAGTCGTAAGTCAGCCTGTGGGCCTGCGTGTTGAAAATCATGATGGTTCCGTTCCACAAGGGAACCGGCAGGCCCGGCGGCCCATCGGCCCCGATGGCGTCCCGATAGCGAGTGATATTGAAGAAGTAAGCCAGCCGGTGGTTCTCCGTCAGCAGGTGGTCAATGCGCGCGCTGCCCTTGTCCTGCGGGGAAAGCACCGTTCCCTGGGAGTTGATCCAGTTGTTGCGCACGTAATCTATGGTTCCCGGCTGCCCGCCGCGGTTGGGCTTGACGTCGCGGGCGTAGGGAATGACTTTTTCGCTGAACTTGCTGAAGCGCGCCTTAGGTATGCGGTTGTTTGGGAAGGGATCGCGAACAAAGCCGCTACCGGCGGGATTGGGCCGGGTGGTGGCGGGATCGTAAATTTGGAGCAAGCGATTGTTGCGGTCCACCCAATAGGAGAAATCGCCCTCGTACATTTCCGGCGTGGGCACGGTCGCGATCACAGCATTGCGCCCCACCCGGTTGCGGAAGCCTTCGTAAGCAAGATAGACAAAGCTCCGGTTACGGCCGTTGTAAAGTTTGGGAAACAGGATAGGACCGCCGCCCGCGGCGCCGAAATTGTTTTGCTTGTAAACCGACTTGCGACCTTCAAAAAAGCTTCGCGCATCCAGCTTCTCATTGCGCAGGAAATCGTAAATGGTGCCGTGGAAGGTGTTGGTACCGGAGCGCGAGGAAAACGTGATGATGCCGCCCGCCGCCTGTCCGTACTCAGCCTTGAAGCCGCCCGTATCCACCGCGAACTCGGTAATGGCTTCCAGCGAAGGCGCTGAGTAGCCGATTTCAAAACGCTCCGCCGGCCGGTTGGTCGTAATTCCCAGCCCGTCGAGGGTGGCGTTCCAGGCTCGCATCTGCGCCCCGCCCAACGACATCTCGGTATCCCCGCTACTGACTACTTGCGGCGCGATTTCCACCAGGTCATAGGGACTACGCATGCGCCCGCCCACCACCAGCGGCAATTCGTCCACAAATTTGCTTTCCACCGCCGTCGTGAGCTTGGCGTTCTCGCTTTGCACGGTCAGCAAAGCCCCTGTTACCTCGACCGACTCACTGACGGCGCCCAGTTCCAAGGTGATATCGGCCCTCACCGTCGCACCCGCCGTCACGATGACTTCGGTGCGCACGTATCGCTTGAACCCTGGGGCTTCGGCCGTCAGCCGGTAAGCGCCCGGGTAAACCATGAGGTTAAAGTCCCCCGTCTCACTGGAGTTGGTGGTCGTCGTCACGTTGGTGGCCATGTTAATAGCCGCCACCCGCGCGCCGGGCACAGCCAAGCCGGAAGGGTCGAGCACGCGACCCGTGATATTGCCGCTGGTGCCCTGGCCCCAGGCCCCCAGCCAACCCGCCGCAATCAAAGCTGCTACACGCAAGGCTCGGTTCATAGTGGCACTCCTCCGTGGCCGCCTTTATATCACAAGGGCCGCCGCGAGCTCAACCGGATGTTGCGGTGCGCCTCCTATGGGCCCAAATAGCACCACCCTGGGGCTGAGGCTACGGCCGCCGCGCGCTCAGACTTCGGCCGCGTGCCTCTCGGCCGAGCGGTCCAGTTCCTCGACCAACGAGCGCGCGTAATCGCCCCCCGGCGCCTCGCGACTGGCGTGCAAGTAAGGGTTCATCACGCAGGCGCGCAGCACAGTGAGGCCATTGCGAGCGTATTCTTCGGCTGCTCCGGGCTCCAGGCGGCAGCGCTCAAAAAAAGCCGCCATGGCTTCGAGCGGATAATCCGGCGCTTGCATCCGGGTGTGCGAAAGGAAGAAGGGCTGGCTGTAGCTGTACTCACGCTCGCCTAGCTCGGAAAGAATTGTAAAATCCTCATACACCAGCTCTGTTAGCCGGTTCATTTCCGATAGCGAATCGGAGTCCCGTTTCTTGACCACGAAGCAGACGATGTTAGTGTCGGGCTGGTGCGGGGTAAGCGTGATAAAGCAAGTCCGGCGCGTGTGCCCGGTGAGCGCATCCCAGCGATTCAACCATTCATACAGTTCGCGGGCGGCCAGCAAGGACTGCTTGACGATAAGCCCGTGTCCCCTCGCCGTCAACGGCGTCGTCTTCACCGATAGCCACAAGGCGGCGGCAGAAGCCCCCGGCTTTGATCCCTCCAGTATGAAGGGGCTGAAGGAATCAATCACCACGCGCCCCTGGGCGTCGTCCAGTTGCCGGTGACGGGGCGGGGCATGAAGCAAGGGGTCCTGCACGCTGCTGGTAATGTAAGGCGCGCGCTGCAAAACGAACAGGCGCACGCGATCGTTACGGAAAGCCACGCACCCGCACGGGTAAGGCACGTAACCCATCTTGTGCGGATCAACCGTAATGGAATCGGCCTCCGGCAAAGCCACAAAGGCATTGCCCACCTCGGGGGCAGGCCAGTTTACCTGCAAGCGGCGACCGACCCCATTGACGCGAAATTCCACTTGCTGCCGCACGAATTCCCGCACCCACTGCGCCAAATCCTGAGGAGCCAAATGGAAGTTGGCGATGCGAGGCTCGGTCGCTCGGTGCTCAAAGCGATGCGGGAATCTTTCCAGCAGGCTCAAATAGCCCGCGTAATCGCCGGCCCGCAGGCGCTCCCGCATGCGCAGCAGTTCGCGCCGGCGGTTCTGGCAAAACTCAGCGGCGGAAGCTTCCGAACGGTCCGCTTTGGCGCTCCCGCGGTCCAGGGCGGCAACCATGATCTGCTCCACGCGCTCGGTAAAGCGATCATGCCATTCGAGCAGCTCGCCGCGGTAGGGAACGTCGAGCTGGCGGCCGATTTTCAGCGCCACCGCCACCGCACGATCCTGGCTCTCGATGGAAAACAGGGTACGGATGAAGCCTCCCCAGGCCGCGTCCACGTGCAGCCAGAAGGAAGCCCCTTGGGCCGCCTCCAACTCGGCGCGCAAGCGGACTATCCGGTGCACCGGATCAACGGCTCCTTCCTGCGTGGTGCCCACCGTGGCCACCACACACAGCGGGACTCGTCGCCGGGCGATGACGTCAACCAGCTTGCGGCGGAGGTCCTCCACGTCCATTCGGAAGCCGGCGTCGGTCTTCACGCTCACCAGGTTGGCCTGGCCCACGCCGATCACGTCGGCGGCCTTGGCGATGGAATAGTGCCTGCTGCCCGGCACCAAAATCACCGGCGGATAAGCGTGAAAATAGGCGCCCGCACCCGCCGCCAGCGAATGCGGCGTCTCGTTCAAAAGCTGCCAGGCTGCCTTCCAGGAAGGGTCTTCGCAAATCGTGGGTTTTCGACGCCGCACGGCCTCCAGGTAACGCGGCAACAGGAAAATCGCTTCCCTGGGCTTGATTAGCAACAGGCGAAAAGGATCCGCGTTGCGGATATCCATGCGAGCACCGTCTGCAAGTTGAACTACGATGTCCAGCTCGTGCCGGCGTGCCGCCTCTTGCACGGAAAGCGGGAAATAACGGACTTGGCGGGCGATCCACAGAGCTTCGATATTGGCGATGGTGCCGCCCGAAGTGATGTGGGCCCAGCCGTATTCTTTGCGTCCGGCACGCTCGTAGTAACGGCGCGGGTCCTGCCCCAGCGGGGGCGGCTCGGGCGGCGGCTGGTAGCCCAACATGGCCAGTACAGCGTTGGCCGCCTCGATTTCCAACTCGGTGGTTACCGGCGCCGCCTCCGGGGTGACGTTGTTAGGATTGAACATCAGCCCCGCCGCAAAGCCGAGCGTGGAGGCCATGCTGGTATCCGAGAGCATGTGTCCCATGTAGCGGGGGCTGTAAAAAGGGAAATTACGCCGCAGGGCAGCCATCAGCTCATCCAGGCGCTCTCTGAGGCGGTCGTGGTCGGCGCTGAACTCGCGTTGCAAGCTGCGAGTCACGAGAATGGGGTCGCCCGGGAAATAGTTCTTGCGCCAGTGGAAGTAATCCCGCAGGACTTGAATCAGCAGATTTTCCATTACTTCCGCATTTTCGGCCTTAGGCCCCAAGAACCAGGCCAGATGTCGGTACTGCTCCGTGCTGGCCATACTCGCTTTCCTCCTCGCGGACCGCCTTGTATGGGAACTCTGGCGAAAACCTTATGTCAGATTTACCCAGCCGCCGAGCTTCGCCCGCCCGCCAAAAACCGCCGAATCGAGCGTACGGCCTGGCGAATGCGATGCTCGTTCTCCACCAGGGCGAAACGAACGTAACCCTCGCCCAGCGGCCCGAAGCCGATGCCCGGTGAGACCGCCACCAGGGCACGCTCCAGCAACAGTTTGGCGAATTCCAGCGAGCCCAGGGCGCGGTAAGGCTCCGGCACCGGAGCCCAGACGAACATGGAACCGCGGGGCGGGGTCACCTCCCACCCTGCCCGCCTGAGGCCGGCCACCAAAACGTCACGGCGTTTCTGGTAGGTGGCGCAGATCCGCTGCGTTTCCGCTTCGCACTCACGCAAAGCAATAATGGCCGCGATCTGGATGGGCTGGAAAACGCCGTAGTCCAAGTAGCTCTTGATCCGGGCCAGGGCCGCGATCATTCTGGCGTTGCCCAAACAAAAGCCAACCCGCCAGCCGGCCATGTTGTAAGACTTCGACATGGAAAAGATCTCGACGGCCACTTCCCGGGCGCCTTCGACTTGCAGGATGCTGGGCGCGCGATAGCCGTCAAAGCAGATGTCGGCGTAGGCGAAGTCATGCACGAGCATCGCCTCATATTGGCGCGCCAGCCCGACCAGGCGGCGGAAAAAGTCCAACTCGACGCACTGCGTGGTCGGGTTGTGGGGAAAAGAAACCAGAATCAAGCGCGGCCGGGGACCCCGGCGGCAGATTTCCTCAAGCCGACCCAAGAACTCATCCGGGCTGGGCATGGGCAGCAGGTGGGCCTGGCCCTCCGCCATCAAGACACCATACTGGTGAATCGGATAGCACGGGCTGGGCGTGACCACGACGTCACCGGGACCCACCACAGCAAACAACAAGTGCGCCAGCGCGTCCTTGGCGCCCATGGTAACGATCGCCTCCCGCTCCGGATCCAACTCCACACCGTAGTTGGCTCGATAGCGCAGCGTAATCTCCTCGCGCAGTCGGGCGATGCCGCGGGAAACCGAATAGCGATGATTGCGCGGGTTGCGCGCCGCTTCGATAAGCTTGTTCACCACGGGACGCGGCGTGGCCCCGTCGGGGTTACCCATGCCCAGATCCACCACATCCAATTGGGCTGCCCGCAAGCGTGCCTTCATCTCGTTGACCACGCTGAAGACGTAGGGCGGCAGCTTCTGGATCCGATAAAACTCAGTGGCAGATTCGCTCATTTTCTCCATTGTACGGAAACCCCAGCTTCATCCCGCCGCAGCGCGTGCAGATAACATAGGAGCATGGAGTGTACGCGCAGGCAGTTTCTGGTTGGTTCGGTGGCGGCTCGATCTGCTCGCCCGGGCTACTTCGGCCTGCATCCCTTCATAGAGGCCAACCCCAAGGCAGTGTTCATTCGCCGAACGCGCGTGCCGGAGAAGACCGCAGGCGCAGCCAAGCTGCGCGAAGGTCTCGAACTGGCCCGGGAAATCTTCCAGTTAAGAGAGCAACCCGGCATCCCGCTCACGCACCGCATCGTGCTGAAGCCTAACCCCACGCCGGTGCGCAGCCCGCGCCGGCCCGAGATCGAGCTCTGGGGCACGGCCACCGATCCCGATTTCTACGAGGGTCTCATCAAGGGCCTGTACGAGCTCGGCTTGCGCAAGTTTTATTTCGCCGACGCCAACCACCGGCACTCCCTGAACTGGCGCGGCTTTGCCGACATACACGATCGCTACGGGGTCGAAATGAACGATCCCGATCGCCGCCCGCGACATTTTCGCGATGGCTACGAGATTACCTGGAGCACGGTCCCCGAGCCCGTCGTCTTCAAGCGCATCCCCCATTACGCGCCGGTCAACGAACCGGACACCTGGCTGCTCAACATCGCCAAGTGGAAAGCGCACGGCATGTGCATGACGCTTTCGGTCAAGAACGAACAAGGCCTGGTAGTGATGCCTTTCGTGCGTTTCTGCCAGGGTTGGCGCATGGTGACCGGGGCCCCGGATTACGTAAAGGCCGAGATACACCCGCAGGCCGAGGAGCGCCTCAAGCGTTACTTCGAGAACCATCGGCGGCTGGGCTACTCACGCTACGACAGCCGCGCCGAACTGGGACCCATGGAGCAGGAAATTTGGGCCCAGAAGACCTGCGATAACATGAGCGTGCTGCGCACGGGCCTGGCCATCATAGAGGGCATTTACGGGCGGGACGGCAACGGCTTCGAAATCGGCGACGATCACCTAACTAATCTGGTCATGTTCAGCCTGGACAAGTTCCGCCTGGATATCATCGGCACCTGGCTGGCCGGGCATGAGCCGGGCAATGTCCACCTGTTCCGCATAGCCAAGGAGCGCGGCCTTGCCGACACCTTCAATCCGTGGGAAATTCCCATTTTCGAATGGGAGCCCGGCGGCCGGCCCACGGCGCGCAAACTCAGCGATTTTCCGCGCACGCCGCTGAAGACCTACTATTTACAGCGCCCGGGGGAGCCGCTATACCACCTGGTAAACGAACCATTTGACTACGATAAGGTCAAGATTTAGCACCGTGCTGCTTTCTGAGTTCTGCCTGTTCCGCCTGCTGATTTTTGATCTGGACGGGACCCTGATTGATTCGCGCCAGGATCTGGTCAATGCGGTCAATCAGGCCCGGGCCGAACTGGGCTTGCCGCCCATCCCCGACCAGTTAATAGCCTCCTACGTGGGTGACGGCGCGCCCGTGCTCATCCGGCGCGCACTGGGGCCGGAGGCTGACGAGCAAGACGTGCAACGCGCCTTGCAATTTTTCCTGGATTATTACGCCGAACACAAGCTGGACTTCACCCGAGCTTACCCAGGCGTGGAGGAGGCCCTCGGACGCCTGGCGTCCCTCCAGATGAAAATGGCGGTTCTCACTAACAAGCCGGTGGGCATCAGCCAGGCTATCCTGGAGGGACTCGGCCTGGCGCGGTACTTCTTCTCGGTTTATGGCGGCAATAGCTTCCCTTACAAGAAACCCCACCCGATCGGCGTTGAGACGCTGTGCCAACAGGCAGGGGTGCCGCCTGAGCAATGCCTGCTAGTGGGCGATAGCGCCGTGGACGTACGGACCGCGCGCAACGCCGGCGTCAAAGTCTGCGGCGTCACTTACGGCTTCCAACCCGAGACATTCAAGCAGGAGCCGCCCGACTGGCTGGTAAACTCGTTGCTCGAGCTGGCCGATCTACTGGCCGCCTCAAGCAGCAGCCGCTGACGCGCGCCCGCCGCGATTGCTATTCTATGGCTTTGATCTTCCTCATAAAGGAGACTGGTTCATGAAAGAGCAGGCATCTCGTCGCAGCTTTATTGCCGGCGTGGCTGCAACAGGCCCGGCCATTGTGTCGGCTCTGGGGGCTAATGAGCGGCTCAACATCGGCCTGATCGGCGCCGGAGGACGTGGCTACTATCTGCTGGAGCGACTTTACAAAGGCACTTCGCCCCCCTTCCAGGTGACTTGGGTCTGCGATGCCTACGATGGCCGCCTCGCCCGGGCCAAGGACCGCGTGCAAACCATGGGCGGCAATACCCCCAAGGCTACCAAAGAGTACCGGGAGATCCTGGCCGACCCCGAGGTGGATGCCGTCATCATCGCCACGCCTGAGCACCTGCACCACAGCCAGACCATCGCCGCGCTCAAGGCCGGCAAGCACGTGTATGTAGAAAAGCCGCTGGCTCACACCATCGAAGAAGGAGCTGAAATAGTGCGGCTGGCGCGCAAGGCGGGCAAGGTGGTCCAGGTGGGCACCCAGAACCGGAGCAATCCCCTTTATATCAAAGCCCGGGAAATGGTCCGCCAAGGTCTGATCGGCGAGGTGCATTACGTGCGGGCTTTCTGGTACCGCAATTCGCTGGAGGACAATCCCGCCTGGCGTTACGCGATACCGGCGGACGCCGACGAAAAGAACACCGACTGGGAAAGATTCCTCGGCCCCGCTCCCAAGCGTCCCTTTAACAAAGCCCGCTTTTACCAGTGGCGCCTTTACTGGGATTATTCGGGGGGAATTTCCACCGACTTGCTGGTGCATCAAACTGACATCACTAACTTCGTGTGCGACAAGACCGTCCCTCTATCCTGCATGGCTTCGGGCGGCATTTACCGCTGGGTCAAAGACGACCGCGAAGTACCGGACACGCTCAGCGCAATCTATGAATACCCTGGTCGCTTCCATATCAACTACAGTTGCTACTTCGGCAACGATCATTTCGGTTATGGCGAGCAGTTCTTGGGCAACGAAGGGACCATCGAAGTCCTTAACCGCCAGTACTTGAATTTTTACCCCGAGAAGTTCGGCGGCAAGGCCCCGCCCCATGTAGCAGCGCGCAAGGAAATCAACATCCACATCCCCAACGCAGACAACATGTCGGTCGAGGCGCACGTGCGCAACTGGATCGAGTCCATACGCGGCAAGGAACAACTGGTGGCCCCGGTTGAAATCGGCCAGCAGGCGGCCATCTCCGGTCACCTGGCCACCCTTTCCTACCGCAACGGGAAGAAGGTCTACTGGGACGAGAAAGCCGAGCGCTACCGTTTCGGATAAGCCGGTCCGGGCCTCGCCCCGAAGGCTGCGCCGGTTTTGATAACATCGTTCGGTCGCATTTGTAGCCATCGGCAAGGAGGACGTGTCATGCTGATTGCGGCCGCCATTCTGGCCATTTTCGTGTACGGCATGATCGCCGCCATGCTAGGCACGATCTTGCCCGATCTTTCCCGGCGCTTCCAGCTCACCCCCGAGCAGAACGGCAACATTGCACTGGCCCAAGCTTTGGGCTTGATCATTGCTTCGGTTTCGGTGGGGCCGCTGATTGACAACTACGGCAAGAAAGTGGGCCTGGTGCTCGGGCTTTCGCTGATCGTCATTGCCCTTTTCTTGCTGCCCAAGTCCCGCGGCTACCGCAGCATCATGGTTTATTTGCTTTTGCTGGGACTGGGCGGGGGCATCATCGTGACCGGGGCCAACGCTTTGGTCAGCGACATCGGGGCTGAGCGCCGGGCGACCGTGCTTAACTTCCTCAACCTCTTCTTCGGGCTGGGCGGGCTGGCTACGCCTTTTATTTCGGCCAACTTGCTAGGTCGCAGCTCCACCCGGCTCTGCTACACGGTGGCGGTGCTGAGCCTCATCACTCTGGCCATCCATGCAGGTGCGCCCATTCCGCCTCCCAGCGGCGAGCGCGGCTTCCAGTTTTCGCAAGCCGGCGATTTGCTGGGCCAGCCCGCCCTTTGGCTGCTGGCGCTGCTGCTGTTCTTATATGTGGCTTGCGAGGTGGGCGTGTGGAACTGGCTGGCGCGCCACCTGATCGCACAGGGAGTGCCGGAGAAGGCGGCGCTTAACATCCTTTCGCTGGGCTTCGCCCTCGGCATGTTGCTGGGCCGCGTGGCGGTCGCTCCTGTGCTCATCACCGTTCCACCGCAAACCGTAACCCTGATAGCCGCATTCCTGATGGCTGTGACCACATACCTTGCGCTTCAGACGCGCAGCGCCCGAATCTCCTGGATAGCGGTCTTCTGCGCGGGCCTCGCGATGGCGCCCGTCTTCCCGACCACCTTAGCGATGGTGGGCAACGTGTTCACGGTAGCCACCGCTACTGCCATGGGGATCGTCATCACTTCCGGCTGGGTCGGACTGGCGGTTTCCTCGCGCATTATCGGAGCGATTGCGGGCGAAGATCCGCTGCGCTTGAAAAAAGCCCTGCTGGTGTTGCCGGCGGCTTCATTGTTGATGGTCGTAATCAACTTGATGCTGCGGGCCGTGCTGTAGCTTTGGCTGCGGTCTCTTAACGGCGCGCCGCGACAAGAGGGATGTTTCGCCCCGCGGCGCTGGTCTGCCGCCTCAAGAAACGGTTATGATGGTCTTAGTGTCTCGATGCCGCCCCGATTACGGAGCCTTTTTCGCCCGCTGCGTTCCTGGTTTATCCCCCTGCTGGGGTGTGCGATCTCAGCGGGCGCTCTACTGTGGACTTTTCACGGCGTAGATTTAAGAGCCGCCACGCGAGATCTGGTTTCGGCCAGTTGGGCTTGGGTATTCCCCGCCGCGCTGGCTGACTTGTTTGTCTACGTCTGGCAATCCTGGCGCTGGAACCTGCTGTTGAAGCCCATCGCCAGCGTGCCCATCTGGCGCTCGATTCGGGCCATTTATGTGGGCTTGTTTGTCAACGAGATTTTGCCCCTGCGGCCGGGCGAATTGGCGCGGGCCTATTTGCAGGGACGCTGGAGCGGTCTGCCGTTCAGCGTAACCCTTTCTTCCGTAATAATCGAGCGTTTTTTCGACGGGATTTGGCTTTTTGGGGCCACTTTCGCGGCTACCTTTCTGGTAAGATTGCCCGGCCATCTGGTCGCGCTGGCGCGCCTGTTGCTGATCGGGCTGGCCGGTTGCGCTGCCGCCTTGGTGTTGGTTACTTTGCGCCGCCAGAACAACGGCCGCGCATCTTCCGGCCGGCTGGCGGTGCTGCTGACGGATTTGCGCCTGATGGCGCGCTCGGGTTGGTTTTACTGGTCCTTTCTAGCCAGCCTGCCGTACCTGCTACTCCAAGCGCTCCCCATATACTTACTCCTGAAGGCGTACCGCCTGCCCTTATCGCTGTGGGCAGCCTTGGTGATTGTGCTGATGCAACGGCTTGGCACTTTCGTGCCGCAAGGCCCCGGTAACGTGGGAGTGCTACAACTTATTACCAGGCAAGCGCTGGGGATTTTCGGCGTAGACCCTACCACGGCCGCCGGTTTTTCCATGTTGGCTTGGATCGTCATTACGGCCCCCTTGCTGCTGGCCGGATCGGTCGCCGTGGTTGTGACTGGCATGCGGCTCAGCCAATTGCGACGCCACGCCAGCGAAATGCAGCCTGCCCAATTGCCCACTGAGGTGCACTAACCCGCGGCTTTTGTGATACCGTTGTCAGCATGAATCGCAGGCAGTTTTTGCATGGCGGGCCGGCAGCGTTGCTTCGCCCAAGCTTGGCTTTTGCCCGCGCCGCCTCACCACAAGGCTTGCGTGCCGGTTTTGCGGAAGCCGATGTGACGCCTGAGATCGGCATGGAACAGCCGGGCGGCTACGGCAAAGTTTACCACAAGGCTTTTCACGACCCATGCAAGGTGCGCGCCGCGGTCTTCGATGATGGCAGCCGGGCCGTAGCTTTGGTGAGCGTGGACGCTTTGGCCGTGCCCCGCTCGCTGGTACAAGAAGCGCGGCGCGGCATCGCAGCCGAGTGCGGCCTGGCCCCGGAGGCAGTGCTGATTGGCGCCACGCATTCACACTCCTCCGGGCCGGTCGGAATGGTGCTGCCCGGCCAGTATGATCACGCCTCCGAACTAGTCCGGCAATTGGCCTACGAGAAGTCTTCCCTGGCGCACGCAGGCTACCTTGACCGCCTCCGCAGGGAGATTATCAAGGCCGTCGCCCAAGCCCACGCACGCCGCGCACCTGTACAAGCTGCGGCAGGCTACGGCTACGAGTCCCAAGTAGCTTTTAACCGGCGATTGCGCATGCGCAACGGACTTTGCTGGAGCCACCCCGGCAAGGGCAACCCCGATATCATCGGGTACGCCGGCCCAATTGATCCGCAGGTGGGCGTGCTAGGCGTCTGGGACACCGGGGGCAAACTCGCAGGATGCATTGTCAATTACGCCTGCCACGCTACTACCAACCCCGGTGGCATTTCGGCTAACTGGATTTACTATCTCGAGCAAACCATCCGCGGCGTCATGGGCTCGCAGGCGGTAGTGCTTTTCCTGCCGGGCGCGTGCGGTGACGTCACGCAAGTGGATAACCTCAACCCCTACGCAAACCCGCCGGGAGAACAGTGGGCTCGATTGGTGGGCGGTCGTGTGGGGGCGGAGGCCGTCAAGGTCTTGCTCGCCACCTACCCCGGGGCGCTGGTCCCGGTTAACTTCAAGCAGAGAATCTGGGAGATCCCGCGACGGCGGCCGGCGCCCGAAAAAGTGAGGCAGGCTTACCGCCTGGTCCAGCAAGACCCTCACCAGGTAGGCGAGACCCAGTGGACCTTCGCCAAGGAAACCGTACTGCTGGATGCGATGCTTCAGGTTTTCCCGCAAGCCGAGGTGGAAGTGCAGGCGATCCAGATCGGCCCAGCCATATTCTTGAGTAACCCAGCGGAACTGTTTTGCCAGCTCGGTCTCCAGATAAAGGCGCACAGCTCATTCCCTTATACTTTTCCGGTCGAATTGGCTAACGGGTGCGTGGGATACGTCCCCACCGAGGAGGCTTTCGGTCCGCACGGCGGGGGCTATGAAACCCGCCTGACCAGCTACAGCAATTTGGACGTTACTGCCGGCACACAGTTAGTCAAGGCCGCTTTGGAGCTTGCCTCGCAATTGACGCCGGGGGCGGTTCCTGAGCCTCCCAAGGCGCCGCCTTTCAAAGCTCCCTGGTCCTACGGCAATGTACCGCCGGAAATCTCCTGAGAGCCGATTGCTTGCGGATTACGCCGTTCCCGCCACTTCTTCCCAACTCACCGGACGGCGTTCATAAATAGCGCGGGTAGCCATAATGGCCTGTAACGTCGCGCGAAGGGCGGACTCGGCGTCGTTGAGAGGCTTCCGATTGCCTGTGCGTATGTTCTCAATAAAAGCCGCCAGCGACATGTAATTGGCGTCTTTGTCGGCGTCGCGCACTTCCAGCTTCAGCAAGCCCTTTTTGGTGCGCGGCTGCCAGGCCCCCGCCGCCAGATCTACCGCTCCTTCGCTGCCAAAGACCAGCTCGCGGATGCCTGTGAAGCCCGGCGGGTCAAAATAGTGGTGACTGAAATTAACGCGAGCTCCATTGGGATATTCAAAAATCAGACTGTAGTTGTCCATCACGGTGCGGCCGGGAGGCTCGTTGATAAAGAGATTGGTGCCGCCTGAGGCCATGGCTCGCACCGGATGAGTGCCGATCGCCCAGGTGAAAAGATCCAGGATGTGTATGCCCTGGTCTACCACTATGTCCCCGCATTTGGTCCTATCGAAATACCACGGGATGGCCCGCGGCAAATCGCCGCCGTGGCGGATACCGTGACACATGAGGACCTTGCCGATGCCGCCGCTGTGGATAAACTTCATGGCCGCGTTGCGCCGCGGGTCGTGTCGCAACTGGAATCCGACCTGGAATATCCCCTTGGCCTGCTGCGCGGCTCGGACCACCATGCGACAGTCCTCGGGCGTCAACGCCAGCGGCTTTTCGGCGTAAAGGTGCTTGCCGACCTCCAGGATGGCTAGGTCCAGATCCTTATGCGTGTAGTCAGGTGTGGCGAGAACGACCGCATCAATCTCTTTCTGCTCGTCGAGCATGCGGCGGAAATCGGTCCACACCCGCGCTGAGCCGCCGGCCTCGCTCACCAGCTTAGCCGCGTTCTCGGCGCGTTCCTGAACAATGTCACAGGTGGCAACCACTTGCACGCCGGGCACCTTAACCATCGCGCGCAGCAGGGCGGTTCCCCGGTTACCGGTGCCCACAAAGGCCACCCGGATCAATTCCGGGCCTGGTTGCGAGCGCAGGATGGCCGGGACGGCCGGCGAAAATTGCATCAGCTTCCGACGCGTGAACTTGGTTTCGCTCATGATAGCCTCACCCCATGTATGCTACAAGGAAACGGAGCCTCTCGCGCAGCCCTTAAGGGCGAGGACGGCTCTGATTCAAGATTTGCGGAGGCGCGATATATGGAAAAGCTTGCGATCGAGGGAGGCCCCAAGGCGGTCACCAACAAGCTGGTGATGTGGCCCCAGTTCGACGAAAAGGCTATCCAGGCCGTGGTCGAGGTACTGCGCTCGGGCAAGGTCAACTACTGGACCGGGCGCAAGGGGATGGAGTTCGAACGCAAATTTGCCGAGTGGCAGGGCAGCCGTTACGCCATCGCCGTCTCCAGCGGGACCGCCGCCCTGCACGTGGCCCTGAGCGCGCTGGGCATCGGCCCGGGCGACGAAGTCATCGTGCCCAGCTACACCTTCATCGCCACCAGTTTCGCCGTTGTGCAGGCGGGCGCCATCCCGCGCTTTGCCGACGTCAACCTCGAGGATCATTGCATCAGCGTAGAATCGGCCGAGCGGCTCATTAATGAGCGCACGCGCGCCATCATTCCCGTCCACCTGTACGGGAATGTCTGCGACATGGACCCGATCCTGGAGCTGGCCCGCAAGTATAACTTGTGGGTGATCGAGGACAACGCCGAAGCTTTCGGCGGGGTTTATAAAGGCCGCAAGACGGGCACGCTGGGACACATAGCGGCGTGCAGTTTCTGCCAGAACAAGACCTTCACGACGGGCGGCGAAGGCGGCATGGTGACGACCGACGACGAGGAGCTGGCCTGGCAGGCGCGCAGCTTCCGCGATCACGGCTACGACGTCAAGGAGCGGCTCAACTTGCTCGAGCTGGAACAGAAGCTGCCCTATATCCACAACATGGTGGGCTGGAACTACCGCATGACCGAGATGCAGGCCGCCATCGGGCTGGCCGAACTGGAGCGCATGGACACCTGGAACCTGCCCACGCGGCGGCGCAACGCCTACATCCTGATCAACGCGCTGCGCCAGCGGCCCGAGTACGTGAAGTTCTTCCCCGTGGATACGCCCGAGCGGCAGAACGGCTGGTACGTGCTGGCGTTTTCGCTGGCAATCGAAAAGATGAACTGCGACATTCGGCAGTTCGTGGAGGCGGCGGTGGCCGAGGGAGCGCCCTGCTGGAAAGTTTTCTGGCCGCAGTGCCACACCGAGCGGGCTTTCCAGGAGCACAACGCTTTCGGCCGCGCGAAGTTCCCCTTCCGCTCCCGCGAGTACACTAATCCGGCCAGCGTGGACTACAGCCAGGTGGAAGTGCCCAACGCCTTGTGGCACGAAACGCATACCTTCACCTGCTTCGCCTATCCGACCTTCAGCGAGGAGGACATGCACCAGATTGCGCGGGCGCTCCTCAAGGTGATTGACGCTTATGCGAAGCGGCCGGTGATGGTGGGAGGCGCCGATGTCGGCTGAAGATCGGGTGGCTTGGGGCGTCATCGGTTCGGGCGGGATTGCGCTCAGGAGAACAATTCCGGAAGGAATTGTTCCGGCCGCCAACGCCCGGCTCGCCGCCCTCTACGACATCAACCAGCAGGTCAACCGGCAGGTGGCCGAGCGCTTCGGGGCCCGGGCGGCAGCCAGCCTCGAAGAGCTGCTCGGGCCGGACGTAGAGGCAGTTTATGTAGCCACTCCCGTGCACGCGCATCGCGAGCAAGTGCTGGCTTGCGCGCGCGCCGGCAAACACGTGTTGTGCGAGAAGCCGCTGGGTCTGAACGTGGCCGAAGCCGAGCGGATGGTGGCCGCCTGCCGCCAGGCGGGCGTGCTGCTGGGCACGGGCCTCATGATGCGTTTTCACGCCCAACACCGGGCAGCGCTCGAGCTGATTCGCCAGGGGCGCCTCGGCCAGCCGGTTTACGCGCGCGCCCAGCTTTCCTGTTGGTACCCGCCGATCGCGGGCGCCTGGCGACAGGATCCGGCACTGGGCGGGGGCGGAGCCCTGATGGACATGGGCGGGCACTGCCTGGATCTGCTCGAGATGTTCTTCGGGCCTGTGCGGCGACTAGCCTGCCTGACAACCCGCGCCGTGCACGGCTATGCGGTGGAGGACGGGGCCACCGTGCTACTCGAGTTCGCCAATTCAGCCGCGGGAACCGTGGACACCTTTTTCTCTATTCCGGACGAAGCCAGCGAAAACGTGCTCGAGCTCTACGGCTCGCGGGGCGCCATTTTGGCGCGGGGCACCATCGGCCAGAGCAGTCGGGGTTTCATGGTGGCTCGGCTGCGCGGCGAGCAAGCCGGCTACAATGCGCAACAGGAGCGCGGCGTGGTCGGCGGCATCGAGATCGCGCCCGAGCCCATAAACATGTATCGTGCGGAGATCGAAGAGTTCAGTCGCGCCGTGCGGGAAGGCCGGCCGCCGGCGGTGAGCGGCGAGGATGGTTTGAGAAACCAGCGGCTGCTGGCCGCCTGCTATGAATCGGCGCGCACGGGCAAGATGGTGGAGGTGTGAGGATGACGATTGACCTGCGCAGTACGCTGAAGGGTTCATTGCTCGAGGGTTTCTTTCCCGCGGGTTGGGATCTGGATAAGATCGAGGCCTGTTGCAGCCATCCGCCGGAAGCGATCCTGGAGCGCCAGCCCTGGTGGCATGCCGAGTTCGAACCGGTGCCTTGCGAAACGCTGAGCGATTTCAACACTATGCTGGGCCACGAGATCGCTCTGCGCATCCGGCAAGCGCGCGAGGCCGGACGCAAGCTGGCCCTGATCCTGCCTGTGGGGCCGATGGGGATGTATCGCTGGGCGGTCTACTTCCTGAAGGAATGGCGCATCCCCTGCGACCACGTCTACGGCTTCAACATGGACGAATGGAGCGACGGCGAAGGCAACACGCTGCCTGCGGACAACCCGGGCGCGTTCCGTTATGCGATGCAGGAGGCCTTTTACGGGCCGCTGGGTGAACTGACGGTGCCGGAAAACCAGCGGCACTTTGCCACCCGGGACGTCTTGCCCACCTATCCGGAGCGCATCGCCGCGCTGAAGGCGGAGGGCGCGCAATTGATCGTGATCTTCGGCATTGGCCGCGTCTTTCACATCGCCTTCTGGGAGCCGCACTTTGCGGCGGAGTTTGCAAGCGATGAAGAATGGAAGCGGCAGATGTACCGGCTGGGCGCCAAGCTACACCCGCTGACGATCGAGCAGAACGCCATCACCAGCTTCAAGAGCCGCACCACGCTGGTGCCGGCGTTCGCCAACACGATTGGGCCTGGTCTGTTCTTGCAGGCAGACCGCATCATCGGCGGCGCCGATGGCGCACTGGGCCGCGGCATGCAATGGCAGGGCATGAGCCTTTGGGTCACGCTCCGCTACGGCCCGGACCGCTGGGTGCCATCGAGCTGGATGCCCACTCTGCCCGGCCGCCTGTTCTTCCTTAAGGAGCTGGCCGGCCCACTGGTGGCTGAGTGCAACTGAAGCTAAGGCTCAAAGGGCAAACGCTCGCCGCCCCGCCGCCGTGATTCCAGCATCCTGAGTGTCAGCTTAACCGCCATGGCCGATTCTTCCGGCGGGCACAATGCCGGCCACGCGTTGTGCCGACAGCACTCCAAGAAGTACTCTATTTCAGCCTGGTACCAGTCCCCGCCGTCGCAAGGCAACGATTCTTTACTTCCATCTGCGCGGTACCAAGCCGCAGACGGACCCACCGAGCTGTATTCCAGCGTGCCGCCATCGGCCACCACCGTGTACTCCATCGAGAAAGGATACTGCCCCACATGGTGCCAGCCGCCTGTGACGACGACAAAGCCGATACCGGGATAGTCCAACGCGGCCAGTATGGTGTCAATGCCCCGGGCCAAATCCTCGTGCCCGGTGGCTGCAACCGTCTTGGGCGGGCCGAACAAATGCAAGCACATGTCCACATCGTGGATGAGCAGATCGAAAACGCCCCCGCCGCTCTTGGAAGCATCGAATTCCCACGGTCCCCAGGTGGGGGCGGCACACCGGCGCCGGAAGATCGCCGACCGCACAGCCCCTGCCTTCCCAGCGCGCAGCAACTCAGCCAGGCAACGGTAGGCGGGAATAAAGCGCAACACCTGAGCCACCATTAGCACGCGCTGGCGGCGTCGGGCTTCCGCGATCATTTCTTCACAAGCCGCGCCATCCAGCGCCATGGGCTTTTCCACCAGCACGTGCTTGCCGTTGCCCAGTGCAGCCAGAGCCGCGGGCGCGTGCAGGTACGTGGGCAAGCAGATGTCAACCGCTTCGGCATCCGGATCTGCCGCAGCCTCTTCGATAGTGCGATACCGCTTCAGGCCGGAAAAATCGAAGCGCTCGCCAGGCCCACCGATATTTCCCTGGATCGAGCTGAGATCGCCGGAAAGGCGCTGCTCGTCCTGATCCATCACGGCAACGACTTCCGCCTCCGGAATCCTCTTGAGGGCACGCAAATGCGTACTACCCATGAAACCCAGACCAAGAACCGCAATCCGCATGGCCTTACAATGCTACCACGCCAAGCCAGCCCTCATCGCCCGCGCGCCGGTGCGGCTCGTTGCCTCTCACGGAAAACATCCGGCCGATCCCCAGCCAGTCGGAGAAACAGTCGGTATAGCTCGCCTGCCGGTTCTGTCTTGCCCTGTCGCTCGAGCATTCGCGCCCGCAGCCACACGATGCGCGGAAAAACAAAACACTCCAGCGGGTCGGGCAGACCTGAATCGGGTACACGCCAGCGAGCCAGCCAGGGGCCGGCATCCTGCCCGCTTTCAAGCAAGGCCCAAGCCAACAAGATGGGGCCCGATTCGCTCGGCGAAGGAGGAATCCTGCTGACGAGTTCGCGCAGCACGGGCACCGCCTCGCGGAAATAACCGTTGAGTAAGAGGGCGTGCGCCAGAGCAATCAGTCGGGCGGGCTCTTCGCCCGCCTGGGGGAAAGCCTGACGCACCCGTTGCTCCCATTCGCCGGGCGAGGCAGCCGTGTCACACAACAACAAGAACAAGCGGGCGAGCAGCCGCATGCGACCCTGCGCGGCCGATACTGCCTGCTCAGCATAACGGCGCGCCTGCTCGCGTTCGCCGGCCTCCAGCTTCCATGCGGCCAGGAAGATCAGGCCTAACGCTCGCTGCTCAGGGGCCCGCTGCGCCCCCGCCCAGCCTTGCATGAGCTCGATCCCTCGCCTGGCGTGCCCACTGAGGTACTCCCACTCCGCCCGGCGCGCTTCCGCCCACGGGTCGCCTGCCGCCCGCCTTTGTTCCAGATAACGGCCAAAGTGGGCCTGCGCACCCTCGGTATCGCCCTGCATTAGCCGGGCATAGGCCGCCTTCAGCAGAGATCCCGCGCCCGCAAAACCAGAGGACTTTTGCGCCGATTCGCGGTAGCAGGCTTCAGCTTCAGCGAACCGCCCGAACTGGTAGTAAATATCACCCAGGGAGTCATCCGGATTGGGCTCGGCGGGCTGCAAACGCCGGTAACGTTCAAGCCGGGCTACCGCCTCCGCAAAATCGCCCGCGTAGGCCGACGCATAGGCAGCCTCGTTCAGCAAGAGGGGATTGTCGGGGTCTCGCGCCAGCGCTTCTGCGTAAGCACGCACCGCCGCGTCGATTTCTCTCCTCATCAAGCGGCGTTCCGCTATAGCTTGCCAGACCTCGCTTTCTGCCGGAGTGAGCCGCGCCAGCTCTTGCAAAGCCTGTAACTGTGCGGCCAGATCCGAGGAAAGGCTGGAATAAAGCCAGCCCATACGCGCGCGTTCGACGGCGTCAAATCCCGTCCGGCCTCCGGCCTGGACCATTACTTCCCGGGCCCCCGTGAGATCGCCCCGCGCCACTTTGTAACGGAACAAGGCCAGATAGGGGGACGAAAAATCCGGATCGGTGGCCAGCGCCCGCTCAAGATAAGGAACCGGATCGGCCGCGTGCAGCGAGTCCGCGTAAGCGTGCAAGGCTTCGATGTGAGGCGGCCTGATGCAGCGGGCAAGCAGCCCCAGGTTCTCCAGCAACGATCCGGCCAGCCGGGCAAAGCCCTCCTCGCGCGGCGCGACCGCGGTGGCCACGCGCACTGTCTTCAGCCGCCGCAAATCCTCCAGGATCGCTCGCACCTCGAGCTGATCCGCCTTAAGCCGGAAATAGCCGTGAAGCAGGTGCGTGGCGCGGACGGCGGGAGCTTGCTCGGCAGTTTCCACACGCAAGGGCTGCCACCGTGCGGACCCCGTGATGCCGGCCGAAAACAGCTCAGCCAGGCCCGTTCCTAACCAGTCGTTCCGGGCATCCCCGGTGAGGTTCTCAAACGGGGGTAAGGCTACCCGCTGGTAGGAGACGGGTTCAGAGCGTCGGCACCCCACCGCCGCCAAGGCGGTCAGCACTAGGATCAACTCAGAGCGCACGGAACTCGGTGGCCATCAGCTCTTTGAACTCGGGCAAATCCTGCAAAGCAGCAAATTCAGGTTCCTCGATGAATTTCTTGCGATCCTTGAAACCCTCCTCCAGAGCCTTCCGAATGTAAAGCAAAGCCCGCTCGTTCATGCCCGCTTGGGCGTAGACCTTGGCCAGATAATAGTGAAACTTGGCGCGCTCCTCGACGTTGCGCTCCTGCAAAAGCACCCCATAAGTCGAGCGGTGCTCGAAAACGTCGGGGTCCAACTCCAGGGCTTTAGCATAAGCTTGAGAGGCATCCTTGTAGTTCTTGCGGGCGAAGTAAGCCGTCCCGAGGTTACTGTAAATGGAGGCTGAATTAGGAGTGATCTTAAGAGCTTTTTTGTACTGACCAATGGCGCGCCGATAGCTTTTTTGAGCGTAATGGACAGTACCGATGTTGTTGATCGCTTCCGCGTACTTGGGGTTCAACTTTACCGCGCGCTCGTAATAACTCTTCGCCGTATCCAACTCGGTCAGTTGATGATAAGCAATGCCAATCTTATTGAGGATCACGGCCAGCTTGTTGGCCGTCTGCTGGTAAGAGCCGTCGTCCTTGCGCGGCTTGCGCGCAGGAAGCTTCGCAGCCAGCTCCCGCTCTGCCTGCCGATAAACCTCGATGGCCTCGCGGTACATCTTGCGCGCCATGTAAATGTCTCCCCTCTTTTCCGGGGTGAGCGGCTCTGGAGCCGGCGGCGCAGCGCCGGTTTGCTGATTGGTGGCTGCGGGCGCCGGGTTCTGCCCCGTTGCCTGCGGCAGCGCGGTCAGGCTCGCTGCCGCCAGCGAAATCGAGAGGACAAGCAGCGGTGAGGCCATCATCACCTCCCCCGGGCTTCCCCCGGGCGGCTGCCGCGGGCTGCCGACCCGGGCCACCCGGCACAACTCATTTAAACACACTCAACAACCGCCGGAAGAAGCTTTTCTTTTCCGGCGATTGAGAGCCAGGCTGGTTCGATGCTGAACTCGGCGCCGAATCCGCACCCGGGCGTGCCTTTGCCACGGGGGCCGGCCGTCGCCGCACCGGATTGCTGGCGGGTTGCTCGGCAGCCGGACCAGCCGGCGTTTCCCAGGAAGCTACGCGCATGGGCCCGCCCCCGTGCAGGCGGCACGTCTCGACCGGCTCGGTGCCAGACACGAAAACTTCGGCTCGCGAAACCGGGCAGGCGGGCGTGGCCAGTTGCCCGCTAGTAGGATCAATCTCCACAGTGACTACCCCGTCCGGCGGCTCAAACTCGCGCACATTCCGGTATTCCCGCAGCTCGGCCGCACGCTTCATGAACTCAGCCCAAATGGGCAAGGCCGAGTGCGCCCCTTCCAGATTAAGCTCGCGGTTGTCGTCAAAGCCTACCCAGACCACGCACAACAGCCGCGTGGTGAAGCCGGCGAACCATCCGTCATGCGAGGTGCCGGTCTTGCCGGCCGCAGGAAGCAGAAAACCGCGCGCACGTACGCCGGCGCCGGTACCGCTGCGCAGCACCTCTTCCATCAGGTTCACCATTAGATAATTCACCCGCGGATCCAACGCCGGGCGCTGCTCGATCTGGTGCGTGTAAATCACGTTGCCCAGGCGATCCCTGACCATAGTAATCCAGTGCGGCTTGGAATAAACTCCCTGGTTGGCAAAAACCGTGTAAGCTCCGGCGATCTCGAGCGGCGTAACTTCGTAAGCGCCCAAGGCTATGGCCGGCGTAGCCTGAATTTGCAAGTTCATACCGCAGCGGCGAGCCAGTTCGGCCACCGCCTCGTAACCCACCGCCTGGGCCACTTTTACGGTCGCCACGTTGAGTGACCTGGCAATAGCCTCGCGCAAGGTCACTCGGCCATAGAACTCGCCCTTGAAGTTACTGGGCGTATAAGGCTTGCCGTCAAACCAGAAGGTGGTGGGTTCGTCCACAAACATGCTGGCGGGAGTGATTATATTGGGGCCGCCACCCAGCGCCGTCTCCAGCGCCGCCGCATAAACGAAAGGTTTGAACGCGGAGCCGGGCTGGCGGCGGGCCAGCACGCGGTTCAACTGGCTGACCCCGTAATTGCGCCCGCCAATCAGAGCCTTCACCGCGCCCGTGTGCGGGTCCAAAGCCACCAGCGCCACTTGGGGATCAGGCAATTGCGGATCGCGGCGCCGGCGCCGGCTGATGCGCTCGTCCACTTCCTGCAAGCCGACGCGGATGGCTTCTGCCGCCGCGCGCTGCAAGTTCATATCCAGTGTCGTATAGATGCGGTAAACCTGGGCCTGAAAGTCATGTTCCTGGAACCGGTTATTGAGCTCGTCGTTAACCAGATCAACGAAGTAAGGAGCATCGGTGGACTCCATGCCGGGCGGGGCCAGCGTGAGAGGGGCTTCAATAGCCTGCCGGTACTGCTCCTCACTGATATAACCGTTCTCGCGCATCAAGCCGAGAACCACGTTGCGGCGGGCGCGCGCCCGCTCAGGATGCCGGTAAGGATTGTAAAAGCTCGGTCCCCGCACCATCCCGGCCAGCAGCGCCGCTTCCGGCAGGTTCAGCTCGCGGACGTCCTTGCCCAAATAAGCCTGCGCCGCTTCCCCAAAACCGTGTATGTTAAAGCTGCCCCGGCGCCCCAACGGGATTTGGTTAACGTAGTATTCGAAGATTTGCTCCTTGGAGAGTCTGCGTTCCAGTTCCAGCGTGATCAGCACTTCAGCCGCCTTGCGCCGCCACGTGCGACGGTAATCCAGGAAAAAGCTGCGCGCCAATTGCATGCTCAGAGTGGAAGCCCCTTCCTGGATCCGCCTCTCCTTCAAGTCCACATAGGCCGCTTTTAGCACCCGCAACGGATCGAAGCCGGCATGCTGAAAGAAACGTTTGTCCTCGGCCGAGACGATCGCATCCACAAGCACTTTGGGAATGTCAGCGAACCGCACCAACCGCCTTTTTTCGCGATTGCGGTCAAAAAGGTTGGTTATTAGCTGGGGCTCGAGCAAATACTGAGTGCGCTGGCTGTTGTCGCGCAGCGATATGATCTCAACCACGCGGTTGTCGGAAAATTTTATTACCCCCGGCTCCTGATCGAAGTAGGAATCCGGGCCCGGAAATATCTCAACGGCGTCCGGCCGCACGTGGTACCAGCCCATTCGATTGCTGCGCGATTCGCTGTAGCCGCTGCGACGCAATTGCTCGATCACTTCCTCGGGGCTCATGACGTCGCCCAGCGTCACTGCTTGCGGCGCGGCAAATATCATCGAAGTGCTCGGGAACGGCCCGGCGCGCAGCTTGTAATCCACCAGCCGGCAAAATTTGAGGTAGTAATAGCCGAAGATCGCCAGGCCGACCACGACGACGGCCAAAATCAAACCCGCCAGGACACCCCCCAACGGGTGCCACAAAATGGCGCCCAACAGCGACCTTCGGGCAAATTGGACACGCACGCCCACGCGAAATCTGCCCCCAGCTTTTATTGTCTCACGGAACCGGCCCCAAAACTGCTTTGGCGGGCGAGTTAAGAGGGCCCATTGCTGCTGGCCCGGGCGCGAAAGTGCAAATCAACCGTGTACCACCCCAATCGCACGGGGACCGCATAGCGGACCTCCAGCTTCACCCACTCACCCTGGCGCCGGCAGCGGATGCCATCGCTTCGCACCGGCAGCCCCAGCTCCGCGGCGCGGTTAACCAGCGCGACCCGGGCCCATTCCTCGCTGCGGCCCGCCGCCAGGGCTTGCCCAACTTCACGCGTGTAACTTTGAAACCGGTACGCCCTCCCGTAGACGGGCCCCACGGCAACGGCCACCGCCCCTGCGCCCGCCAACACGAGCACGCCGGTCACCGCGCGGAGCACGCGGCTCGTCATCGCGGCGCCCCCTCCAACGATTCCAACTCTCGCCAGAAATCTTCGTTTTTCTTCCAGTCCAAAGGCTCGGGGCCGCTCAACTGCACTTCAGGGACCTTGAGGGTACCGTGCCCGTAAGGGCAGATGTACTCGATGCGCGGCATGCCGAATTGCAACATTGAGCTCCAGGAGCCGGTCTCTACCGGCATGCGCAAGCGCCTCAAGCATACCCGGCACCGGTAACGCTGATCCAACCAGGCCAGGTACAGTAATCCGCACCCCACCAGAAAGCACAGCCCGGCCGCCAGGGTCCAGACCAAATCACGACCAAAGGGTGGCCCAATGTAAAGAAACGGGCGAGGGGGCGGCAGTAGCTGCTTTACGCCTAACCACAGGCCGTGGGTGACGGCAATCGCCGCCGCCACCTTCACCGCCAACAACGCCCAGTATTTCACGGCTTTCAGCTCAATTGAAAGACGCTCAGAGGGAACGGTTGGTTCCCCAGCTCAGCCTCGCACCAGATTTACTAACAGCAACAACAAGTTGGAAGGGTGCTCGCCGAGCCGGCGCATGAAATACGGATACCAGGCATCCCCGTAGGGCACGTACAGCCGCACCCGGTAACCATCGGCAACCAGACGGCGCCCCAGCTCACGCCGGATGCCGTACAGCATCTGGAATTCATAGCTGTCGGGCGCCAAGCCCCGTTCACGAGCCCGCCGTAATATCTCCATGATCAGCCACTGGTCGTGCGTGGCGAAGCCCGGGTAGACCCCGCGGGCCAGAAGGATCTCCGCCAGGCGCAGGAAATTCTGCCGGATCTGCCGGCGGCTGGTAAAGGCCGCCGAGGGCGGCTCGCTGTAGGCTCCCTTGCACAGGCGCACGGGCACGCCCGCCTCGCACAGCAGTTGCAAGTCCTCCCGGCTGCGTCGCAGGTAGGCCTGGATAACGCCGCGCACGTGACCGTAACGCGCATGCAGCCGCCTTACCAGCGCCAGCGTCCGATCCACGTAAGCCAGCGACTCCATGTCTATTTCAACCGAAGTGCCCACCCGCGCCGCCTCTCTGACCACCGCCTCCACGTTTTCGTAACAAAGGGATTCGGAGACGTCGAGGCCGAACTGGCTGAGTTTCACCGACACCGTGGAATTCAATCCCAGCTCGTAGATTTGCCCGAGCGCCTCCAAATAGGCCTGGCGCGAGGCGTGGACCTGTTCAGCGGAAACCACGTGCTCGCCCAGGTGATCCAAAGTGACCAAGACCCCTTGCACGTTCAGGCGCCGACACACCTCCAGAGCATCCTGCAACTGCAAGCCGGCTATGAATCGTGAAGTCACCCTGCGCGCGACAGGCGAAGTCTCCACCCAACGCCTCAAAGCCCGGCGGTTGGAAAGCCACAGCAGCGTCCTGCGGATCAGCATGCGCAACCCACCCCCTACCCTACACCAGCCGGCCTGAAGTCCGCGCGGGCGGTTGCGCTATACTGACAACGCGTAGCCGCAAAGAGAAAAGGAGTTGCCACCGATGCCCATCCTGCGCAGATGGCCGATAGCCGCTTTGATGATCGCGGTGTGCCTGCTAGCCTGGTCCCAAACCAGGCCGGATTTCTCCGGCACCTGGAAGATGAACGTGGCCAAGAGCGATTTTGGAGCTCTGCCGGCCCCGGAAGGCGGTAGCCTCAAGATCGAGCACAAGGACCCGAGCCTTAAGCTGATCTCCACCACCACAGGGGCTTCCGGAGAGCGCACCTTTGAAATCAGCTTGACCACCGACGGCGCCGAATGCACCAATTTTGTGGGCAACATAGAGATCAAGAGCGTCGCCAAATGGGACGCAGAAACACTACTGGTGGAGCACAAAGCGGCGGGCGGCGAGGTCGTGGTAAAGGACAAGTGGACGCTTTCGCCCGACGGCAAGGTCCTCACCCTGGTGCGGCAATGGTCAGGTTCCCAGGGCGAGACAACCCAGACGCTGGTTCACGAGAAACAGTAGGGCCAGCCCGGGCCGCCTTCAAAAACGCAATATTTTGGCCCGCGGAGGGTTTTTTCTCACCGAGCAGTCAAGGCCCCGCGGCCGAAACCACCCGCTCCCCGCAAGCTGAAAATCGTTCATTTTTCCTCTTGACGCGGCGGTAATTTTGGCTTATAAGTGAGGGTGTAGCGGGATCTCGACGCGGAGGGCTCCCAAGCAGCCAAGCCTCCGCAGGGGCGCCGGCCGAGAGCCTGCCAAGCACGGCCGGACGCAAGGGGCAACCGAGGACGAGAGGGCGGAGGTCTCACCATGCCGCAGATACCGGCCGCTTCAGTCAACCCGGGGATGGGAGCCGGCTATGCCGGGCGTAGAGAGGCCATCCTGGTGGTCAGCGCGGCGCCGGAAGATCACGCGTTCTTGCAACCGCTTCTGAACAAACCGGGACGCGTTACCTACGTAGCCCGTTCTTACCGGGAAGCCGTGACAATCCTGTGTCGTGACCGCATCGCCGTCATCGTTTGCGAGCAGGAACTGCCCGACGGTAAATGGAAAGATCTGCTCAGCCAAATAGCGCCGCTCGCCGATCCCCCCTGTCTGATTGTCACCTCGCGCGTAGCGGATGAATTCTTGTGGGCGGAAGTGCTCAATCTGGGCGGTTATGATGTACTGGCCAAGCCTTTCGACCCGGAGGAAGTTTGCCGGGTGGTAGGGCTGGCTTGCGAACATTGGGAAAGGTCCCGGGGGGCAGTGGCGGCGCAGAACAGCCCGCTTAAGCGACCCTCGGTGGCCGAAAGCCCGCCGCAGCGGGTTTTCAAAGCCGGCCTAGGAGGCTGAGGCGGGCGCACGGCGCAGCTAAGACTATGGAAAAATCAACTGTAAGGGTCCGTGCGTGTCGGCTTCATCTTTTACGACGCCGGGGGCGGCCATCGGGCTGCGGCCTCAGCGCTGGCGGAGGTAATCAAGCAGCAGCGCCCCGATTGGCAGCTTTCGAGTTGGAACTTGCAGGACATCCTGGACCCGCTTGATCCTTCCCGGAAGCTGCTCGGTCTGCCCTTGCAAGAGCTTTACAACGTAATCCTCAAGAAAAACCTAACCCTGGGAGCACGCTATTTGCTCCGCGTGCTGCATGCCCTGATCCGGCTGTATCACCGACCTGCGGTGAGGCTGCTGGAAGCTCATTTCCGGCGCGAACAGCCGGAGCTGGTGGCTTCTTTGATACCCCACTTTAACCGGGCCCTGTTCGAGGCTTGCCACCGGGCCAATCCCCGGGTACCTTACGTCACCATACTCACCGACCTAGCCGACTATCCTCCGCACTTTTGGATTGAGCAGCAACCCCAGTATTTTGTCTGTGCTTCGCCGCGGGCGGTGGAGCAAGCGCGGGCCCTGGGCCATCCCGAGGAGGCCATTTTCCGCGTTTCCGGCGTTATCCTGCATCCCCGCTTCTACGGCGCCGTCCAGGCGGATCGCGCGGCCGAGCGCCGCCGTCTGGGCTTAGATACTGAGCGGCCCACGGGACTGATTCTGTTTGGCGGCGAGGGTTCGCGGGTGATGGGGCGCATCGCAAAGCGCCTGGATCGCTCCGGGCTGGACTTGCAATTGATCATGCTCTGCGGTCACAACGGCAGGCTGGTTCGAGCATTGCAGTCGCTGCCCACGCGCATACCCGTGCACGTAACGGGCTTCACCACCGAGGTGCCCTATTACATGCAGCTTGCCGATTTTTTCATCGGCAAGCCCGGGCCCGGCTCCATCAGCGAGGCGCTGGCCATGAGGTTGCCCGTGTTGGTCGCTCTCAATGCCTGGACCCTCCCTCATGAACGTTACAATGCTCAGTGGATACAAGAAAACCACCTCGGCTTGGTGATCAGGAGCTTCGCCCGTATCGAGCGCGCCGTCAGCCAGCTCCTGGCGCCGGAAAACTTCCGGCGCTTCAAGGCCAGCACCGAAGCTTTGCAAAACCGGGCCGTTTTTGAAATTCCCGATATTCTGGCAGGCATACGCCGTCGCGGCGCATTAGCCGGAACTTAAGCCCAGAACTCCTCGCCTGGCATGAGGTTCTTGCGCAAGAAGTCCATGTCCAGATCCAAGCCCAGCCCGGGCCCGGCGGGAACTTGCAGGCGGCCTTTGCGGATTACCGGCGGATTGCTGCGCGCCATGCTCTCCACATAACGGTTGGGCCGCCCCAGCGCGCTTTCGGAGCGGTAGAAGTTCTGGATGGCGGCTCCAAAATGGGCGTTGGCGTAACAAAGCACCAGCGAACCTACGTTGTGCAGCGCCACCGGCGTGCGCGTCAAGGCGGCATAGTCGGCTATCTTGCGCGTCCCCGTGATGCCACCGGCAAAAGCCAGATCGGGATGAATGATATCCACGGCAGCGTGGTCCAGGAACGGGCGAAAGCCTCTGACTAGCTCCAGCTTTTCTCCGGTCAGTATGGAAATGCGGGTGGCGCGCTTCAAGGCCAGCCAGCCCTCCGAATAAGGCACGTTCAGCGGATCTTCGTAAAACAACGGGTTCATCGGCTCGACCGCCTTGGCTATGGCAATGGCGCTCGGCGTGTCGAACTCGTTGTGGCAGTGGACGGCGATATCCAGTTCATCTCCAGCCGCCTCACGCACGTTCATGTAGGCGCGGGCGATCCTGCGCAACTGCGAGCTATCCAGCGTGTCCGCGTATCGGGCTGCCGCTACCCCAGCCACCTGGTCTATCCCGATCTTAAAGACCGTGAAGCCCTCCGGCTGCTGGCGGACGCGCGCCACCCATTCCCGGCAAGAGCCCGGATCAAGCATGTTCAGGCCGATACCGTGCGAGTACATGGGAATGGAGTCTCGAAAAGGCCCGCCCAAGAGTTCGCACACCGGGCGGTTCAGAATTTTCCCGGCCAGATCCCAAAGGGCGATGTCAATCCCGCTGATGGTGGGTATGTGGGCCATGTAAGTGTGCATCAGAGTGGTCATGTTATGGAAGTGCACCTCGATGGCCAGCGGATCTTTGCCCACCAGCAGCCCGCGCATGGTGGCGATGCGGGCCCGCGCCATCGGCCCGGTGGCCCCAGCTTCCCCATAGCCGCTCAAGCCGGCGTCGGTGTCAATCCGGATCAAGCAGTTGCCCGCGATGTTGCGGATTTGCATGGCCTTGATATCGGTGATTTTTACCTTGCCTGCCATGGGGGCAGCGATTGCGCGGTAATGTGCCAGCCATGCCCCGGCCGGCAATCCCACCGCCAGGCGCAAGAAATCGCGTCGAGTCCTGAGCGCGTTCATACAGGACAGGGTAGCGCAAAGCGCGACGGCTGGCAGCGTAAGAAACTGGCCCCGGCAGCCGATAAGGCAGCTTGTAAGCCCTAATCTGGTTGGCGCCATGACAGCCCTCGCAGGTTTTCTGTTTGTCGTCATCGCCATCGTGGGCGGATATCTGCTGGAACACGGCAACCTGCTGGTGTTGCTTCAACCGGCCGAGTTCCTGATCATCGGGGGAGCGGCCCTGGGTACGATGGTCGCCGCCAACCCGCCCTCGGTACTGCGCGGCATCCTGCAAGGCGTCCTGGGGATATTCAGAGGGAGCCGCATAACGAAGGAGCTTTACCTGGATACGCTGCGCATGCTGAACGATCTTTTCAACTATGCCCGCAAGAACGGACTGGCCAAGTTGGAGCAGGATGTGGAAGAACCGGCCAAGAGTCCGGTCCTTTCCAAATACCCGGCTTTGATGAACAACCCGGCGGCGCTCAACTTCCTATGCGACACGCTCCGCATCATGATTACCGGCGGCATCAGCAACCACGACCTGGACCAATTGATGGAGACCGACCTTGAGGTCCACCACCACGGCAAGACACAGCCGGCCACGGCTCTCACCACGGTGGCGGATTCGCTGCCTGGGCTGGGCATTGTGGCCGCAGTGCTGGGCATAGTGATAACCATGGGCGCCATGGGCGGCCCTCCCGAGCAAATCGGCCATAAAGTGGCTGCCGCGCTGGTGGGTACTTTTCTGGGCGTGCTGATGTGTTACGGCTTCGTCAGCCCTCTGGCCGCGCACATGGGCAAACTCAGCGACGCCGAGTCGCAATATTACCAGGTGCTCCGCGCGGGCTTGCTTGCCTTCGCCAAAGGGCTTCCTCCGCTGCTGGCTACTGAATTTGCTCGCCGCAGCATCCCGGCTCACCTGCGGCCCAGCTTCCAGCAGATGGAGGCTGCCTTCCGCAGTGCCCGCGCCGCGGGAGTGCAAACATGAACGGGCCGCAAGGCGACCCAATTATCGTTGTCAAGAAAAAGGGCGGTCACGGCATTCATCACGGCGGCGCCTGGAAGGTGGCCTACGCCGACTTTGTCACCGCCATGATGGCCCTGTTCATAGTGCTTTGGCTGCTGGCCAGTAACGAGAAAATACGTAAAGCCGTGGGGCAGTATTTCCAGGATCCCACCGGCAAAGGTCAGTCAAGCGGCACTACCCTGGCCGGCGCCGGCGAAGGTCTGCTGCTCAAGCGCGATGACATGGATCACCTGAAGGATAAGATCCAACAGGCCCTAAGCCAATCGGCCAATTTCGCCAGCGTGCAAAACAACATTCAAATCACCATCACCAGCGAAGGCCTCCGCATCGAGTTCCTGGAAGACGAGAAGGGAGTCTTCTTTGAAAGCGGCAGCGCTAAACCTACTCCCAACGGCGAGGAACTTCTGATCCGGCTGGCAGGCGAGCTGGGAAAGCTCCCCAACAAGATATACATCGAGGGCCACACCGACGCCCGGCCGTTTAGTGGCGACGGCAATTACACCAACTGGGAACTTTCAACCGACCGCGCCAACACGGCTCGGCGCATCATGCAAGCCCACGGCCTGCGGGCTGATCAAGTGGCCCAGATCCGCGGATTCGCAGACCAGAAACTGCGCCTGAAGGACCGGCCCGATCACGCCTCCAATCGCCGGATCTCCGTAATCGTGCAGTATCTGGGTGGTGCAGCCGAGGCCGGAGCTTCCGCCTCTGCCCCGGAACCCCTTCCACAGCACGCCGGCTAGCGCAGCCACGCCTCCAGGTGCTCGCGCACAAACTCGTCGTCGCTTAAGTGAGGATAAGCCCGGCAGACGCGGTCTATCTCCTCGATTTGCCCCGGGGAAAGATCCTCCTCGGGATCCAGACACCAGCGACCGGCCATCAGACCCTGGCGCCGCAGTATTTCGTGAATGCCGGCGATGCAACCGCGGAAATTATTGGCGGCATCGAACAAAGCCGCATTGGCGTCGGTAATCTGGGCGGCCAGCGTGAGCAAGTCCTTGCTTAGCGGCTCCTGGCCCGCCATCACGCGCTGCACGCGCTCCAACTGCTGGACCGCCCTCCGGGTCCAGCAAGCCCAGTGGCCCAGCAAACCGCCAACTATCCGGCAACTCGCGCCGTCGCCGAAGCGAAATTCGGTCAGCAAATCGGTGAGGATGCTGTCATCGTTGCCCGTGTAAAGCGCGATGTCGCCGGCCCGTCCGGATTCCGCCACCGCCCGCACCACATCCAGCGTCTGATAGCGGTTAAAGGGCGCTATCTTGATGGCCACCACGTTTTCAATCTCCGCCAGCTCCCGCCAGAAGCGATAAGGCAGCAAGCGCCCTCCCACGGCGGGCTGCAAGTAAAAACCGAAGACCGGCATGATGGAGGCGATAATTCTCACGTGCGCCAGCAACTCCGGCACCGAAGCCTCGCGCAGGGCCCCCAAGCTCAGCAGCACAGCATCATAGCCGCACCGGGCTGCGAACTCGGCCTCGCGCGCGGCTTGTGCGGTGGTTCCCACCGCCCCAGCCACCTTCACGCATTCGCGCCCTCGCAGCTCTTCCATAGTGAGCTCGAGCAGAGGTTCGTAAAGACCAACCTTTGGATCACGGATGGCAAACTGCGTGGTATGCACGCCAATGGCAACGCCCCCGGCCCCCGCCGCCAAATAGTAGCGCGTCAGAGCGCGCTGCCGTCGTTCATCAAGCTTGCGCTCGGCTGTCAACGCCAGCGGGTGGGCCGGAATCACGGTCCCTTTGCGCAGAATCTCCCGCCAGTGCATTCAGAACTTCCCATCCCGCACTTCGAAGTGCGTCGGCTTGCTCCACAAAACGCCGCCCAGGCGGATCCACTCCGCCACCCATTCGATCATCTGGTCCACGCTGACCTCCGGATACCCGAACAGGGCATGGCAGCGCGAAGCGTCACTCAGCAGCGCGGTGGGCGCTTCTTCACCTTCAAAAAGCGGCGCCACGCCGAAGCGTTCGCCAAACCTCATGGCCAACGAACGCACCGAGAGCGTCTCCGGGCCGGTCACGTTCAAGACCGCCGGCGGAGACTGGCAAAGCCGCAAGGCACGCAATGCCACCGAATTGGCATCCCCCTGCCAGATCACGTTCACCAGGCCCATGGCGAGGTTCACCGGTTGCCGCCGATAAACCTTCAGCGCAATGTCCACCAGCACTCCGTAGCGCAAGTCAATGGCGTAGTTCAGGCGCAGCAGGACCACCGGAGTGCCGTAGCGGGCCGAAAAGTACTCAAACATCCGCTCGCGACCCAGCACCGACTGCGCGTACTCACCGATAGGGTTGACCGGCGCGGTTTCGCGAGGACCGCCGTGGGCGATGGGAACCAGCGGGTAAACGTTGCCGCTGGAGAAGGCCACGATACGGGAGTGGCGGAAGCGGTCGGCCACACGCGCCGGCAGGTAGGTGTTAAGCGCCCAAGTCAGGTACTCATGACCCGTGGTGCCGAACTTGCGCGCTGCCATATAAATCACATTGGGCGCCTCGGGCAAGGCGCGGAGCTGGCTCTCATCCAACAAATCCGCACAAATTGTTTCAACTCCGGCCTGCTCGAGCTGCTCTCTCACGCCCGGGTTGGAAAACCGAGCCACCCCTATAATCCGCTTACGCACCCCGGCCTCCTCGGCCGCGCGACGCGCACGCCGGGCCAGGCTCGGCCCCATCTTGCCCGCCACCCCCAATATCAGCAAGTCCCCTTCCAGCTCGCGCATGAAGGCCTTGTCGGCCTCGCTCGGCCGCGAGAGCCTTTCCTCCAGCTCGGCCTCGGTGCGAATCATCATCGCTTGTACCCTATCTTGCGGAGCAACTCGTGTCGCCAGGCCGCCCCCGCCGCATCCTCCACGCCTTTGGGCGAGAACCCATCCACCACGCCCAGGATGCCACGACCCTGCTCGGTCTCGGCCACAACTACCTCGACGGGATTGGCCGTGGCGCAGAAAATCGAACAGACTTCGGGCACCTCCTTGACGCGATTGAGAATGTTAATGGGATAGCCTTCTCGCAAGGCAATCACGAACGTGTGGCCGGCGCCCACGGCCTGTGCGTTGCGGCAGGCCAGCGCCTTTAGCTCTTCGTCGTTTCCCTCCAGGCGTATCAGACAGGCTCCCGAGGCCTCGTTAAAGGCAAGGCCAAACTTCATCTGGGGGGCCGTATTGACGATGGCTTCGTAAAGATCTTCTACGGTCTTGATGAAATGGGTCTGGCCCACGATGATATTGCCACCCTCTGGCACCTCAAGCCGGATTGCTTTCAGCTCCATAGCGCTAGATAGCATACTACGAAGAACGGTGTCGCCCGGAAGCGCCTTTTGCACAGAACACGCCCGCCTTGCTAAACTAAGCTTTGAAGCGTCGCGCACCAGCGGGCGCAACCTTGAAGTTGATCCCAGGGAGAATTCGGATGGCAAGAGTTTGCGAGATTTGCGGCAAGCGCCCGCAGACCGGGCACCGCATCAGCCACGCTCACAACGTGACCAAGCGCCGCTGGTACCCCAATCTGCAACGGGTGCGAGCTGTGATCAACGGAACCAGGAAGCGCATCCGCGTCTGCACCGCCTGCCTGCGCAGCGGGCGCGTTCAAAAAGCCGCCTGAGCGGTTGCGCTGCTACCCTCTCGTACGGGTAAGATAGCAGCCATGAAGGCTGCTCTTACCCGTCGTTGTTTTGTTGCCTCCGCCGTCGCGAGCCTAAACTTGCGCGCCGCTGAACGCCTCCCTAATTTCGTGGTCATTCTGGCCGACGACCTCGGCTATGGCGATCTGGCTTGTTACGGCCATCCGAGTTTCCAGACGCCCAACCTCGATCGAATGGCCCGCGAAGGCGTGCGCTTTACGGATTTTTACACCCCCATGCCTTTCTGCGCTCCTACGCGCAGTTCGCTGCTGACCGGGCGTTATCCCTTCCGCACCGGCGTGGTCGCCAACCCGGCCCCGGATTCCGGCATCAATGACCTCGGACTGCCCGCCACCGAGATCACCATAGCCCAGGCATTGAAGCCCCGCGGCTACGCCACCATGGCTATCGGCAAATGGCACCTCGGCCACACACCCGAATTCCTGCCGCGCAAACGCGGCTTCGACGAGTATTACGGCATCCTTTACTCCAACGACATGCGCCCGGTGCAAATCGTGCACAACGAGCAGGTGGTCGAGTACCCCGTCATTCAGGCGCACCTGACGCGCAAATACACCGACAAAGCGCTGGAGTTCATTGAGAAGAATCGCAACCGGCCTTTCTTTCTGTACCTGGCTCACGCCATGCCGCACAAGCCATTGGCCGCCTCGGAGGAATTTTATACTCCGGAGACGCCCGGCGATCTCTACGCCGACGTGATCCGCGAGCTGGATTACTCGGTGGGCCGCGTGCTGGCGCGTTTGAAGGAACTCGGCCTGGAGGAGAACACCTTGGTGATTTTCACCTCCGACAACGGCCCTTGGTTCGGCGGCTATACCAGCGGCTTGCGCGGAATGAAAGGAACCACTTGGGACGGCGGGATCCGGGTGCCTTTCATCGCACGCTGGCCGGGCCGAATTCCCGCAGGCCGCGTCACGAAAGAAATAGCCGGCACCATTGACATCTTCCCCACTCTGCTGGCGCTGGCTGGCGCGCCTTTGCCCACCGACCGGGTAATTGACGGCAAGGACATCTTCCCGGTGATGACAGGCGCCGCTGCCAGCCCGCACGAAGCCATCTTCGCCATGTCCGGGGCGCGGCTCGCCATAGTGCGCTCCGGTCGCTGGAAATTGCACGTGCTCTCGCCGGGCAAAGAGAGCCGTTACAGGCAAGATCCTAGCGGTTGGGTAGATCCGCGGGGACCCGACGGGGTCACCTTGATCGCACAGTTCGAGCAAGCCAAACCGAATCAGTACCCAGGCCTGCTCACGGGTGATCCGCCGCGGGAGATGATGCTATTCGACATGGAGAACGACCCCGGCGAGCAGCACGACGTAGCCGCACAGCACCCGGATGTCGTTCAGCGTCTGAAAGCTATCTTCGACAAAATGAACGACGCGGTTCCTCCCCCACCCCCTCCGCGCGGCGGGCGTGGGATCCGGCGGCTGACCGGCGGGCAATTGCGCTACGACTTGGAGCCCGTGCGGCCGCGGTAGGCCTCGCGGCTGGCAGGGCATGCGAGATTGGCTCTGATGGGGCAGGTGACGCTGCTCGTTTTGGGTGATCCCCTTGACCGAACGCTGGCGCTACTGGAGCGTTTGGGCGAAGACGCGCGGGTGGTGGTCGGTGAGCGACCTGAAGCATTTCTGGAGGCCGCCCCGCAAGCCGAGGTTGTGCTCTGCTGGTTTTCGCGCCGCGAGCTGCTGGAGGCAATCTGGCCCATGGCCAGGCGTCTTCGCTGGGTGCACAGCGCCAGCGCGGGAGTGGAAAACGTTCTAATTCCGCCGCTGGTGGAAAGCCCGGTTCCCCTCACCAATTCGCGCGGCATCTTCAGTGAGTCACTGGCTGAGTTCGTGCTGGCTGCCATGCTGTTCTTCGCCAAGGACCTCAGGCGCATGGTGGCCAGCCAGCAGGCGGGGCGGTGGGACCCATTCGAGATCGAATTGCTGGCCGGCAGATGGCTTGGCATTGTCGGCTACGGGGACATCGGCCGGGCAGTCGCTTCCCGAGCGCGCGCCATGAACATGAAAATCGCCGCCCTGCGCCGCCGCCCAGAGCTGAGCGCCACCGATCCACTGGTGGACCGCCTCTTCGGCCCCGGCGAGCTCGACGAGCTGCTAAAGCTCAACGACTACCTGCTGGTGGCGCTGCCCCTCACCCCCCAAACCCGCGGGCTGATCGGTCCCGCCGAACTGGAGCAGTTAAAGCCTTCGGCAGTCGTCATCAACATCGGGCGCGGCCCGGTGATCGTGGAAGAAGCCCTAATTCGCGCGCTGGCCGAGCGGAGCATCCGCGGGGCCGCCCTCGATGTCTTTTCCCGGGAGCCGCTGCCCGCCGGCCATCCCTTTTACAGGCTCAACAATCTCCTGCTCTCACCACATTGCGCGGACCATTTTGCCGGATGGAAACAGCGGGCCATGGAATTGTTTATCGAAAACTTCCAGCGCTTCCGCGCCGGCCTGCCCTTGCTCAATCCGGTTGACAAGCGCCTGGGTTACTGATGCCCCTGCCCGTGCGCACCCCGCCAGCAGGCATAATCAGGATCATGCGTCTCAGAGCACTTCACCTGCTTTCCCTGGCGGCTGTGGCCGCCGCCCAAACCTACCGGCCCTCGCCCGAAAACCTAAAGGCGCGCGAATGGTTCCAGGACGCCCGCTTCGGCATGTTCATACACTGGGGCGTCTACAGCGTGCTCGGCGACGGCGAGTGGGTCATGCACAACCGCCGCATGAGCATCGCCGAATACGAGAAGCTCGCCCCGCGCTTCAATCCGACCGAATTCAACGCGGCCGAGTGGGTGGCCCTGGCCAAGGAGGCGGGCATGCGCTACATCACCTTCACCAGCAAACACCACGACGGCTTTGCCATGTGGGGCACGCGCCAGAGTCGCTGGAACATCGTCGACGCTACCCCTTACGGCAAAGACGTAGTCAAGATGCTGGCCGAGGAGTGCCAGCGCCAAGGCCTCAAGCTGTTTCTGTACCACTCACATCTGGACTGGCACCATCCCGACTACTTCCCCCGCGGGCGCACGGGGCAGTATTCCGGACGGCCGCAGGAAGGCGATTGGTACCGCTACTTGGACTATCTTGACGCCCAGATCCGTGAGTTGCTCACTAACTACGGCCCGATTGCAGGCATCTGGTTCGACGGCTGGTGGGACCGCCCGGAGGCCGACTGGCGGCTCCAGAAAACTTACTCGCTGATTCACAGCCTGCAACCCGCCGCCTTGATCGGCAACAATCATCACCGCCGCCCGTTCGAAGGAGAAGACTTCCAGATGTTTGAAAAAGATCTGCCCGGCCAAAACACGGCAGGCTTCAACGCGGAGGCCGAAATCGGCCAGCTACCTTTGGAAACCTGTGAGACCATCAACCGCTCTTGGGGTTATAACGCCAAGGACAACCGCTACAAAAGTGTCGCCGAACTGATCCGGTATCTGGTACGCGCCGCCGGCTACAACGCCAATTTCCTGCTCAACGTAGGCCCCATGCCCAATGGCAAGATCCAGCCGGAATTCGTCGAGCGACTGCGCGGCATGGGCGAATGGCTGCGGCAAAACGGGGAGGCTATTTACGGCACGCGCGGGGGGCCGATTGCGCCGCGGCCCTGGGGTGTGACCACCCGCAAGGCCAACAAGGTTTATGTTCACGTGCTCGATTGGCCGGATGAGCTGCTGGCCCTGCCCGAGATAGCAGGCGTTCGCAGCGCTCGGGTGTTCCCCACCGGCAGTCCGGTGAACCTGCGACGAGTCGAAGGCGGACTCCTTCTGCGCTTACCCCAAAACCTGCGGAACTCGATTGACACGATTATTGTATTGGAGCAGTAAGGTCATGAAGAAGAAGATACTCGGCTTGTTGATCGCTTTAAGCTATCCGCTGTTCGGCGAGACCGATCGCCCCCTACTGCTGCAAAAGCCCGCGGTTAGCCGGACGCAGGTTGTCTTCTCCTACGGCGGTGATCTCTGGATAGCTCCCCGCGAGGGCGGCGAAGCCCGCCGGCTGACCACCGGCCCTGGCATGGAGACTGAGCCGGCCTTTTCACCTGACGGGTCCCTGATCGCGTTCACCGGGGAATACGACGGCAACGTAGATGTCTACGTGGTGGCGGCCACAGGCGGTGTGCCGCGGCGCCTGACCTGGCATCCCGGTCCCGACCACGTGGTGGGCTGGACGCCGGATGGCAAGCGGGTCCTGTTCCGCTCGCCCCGCGACAGTTATGTGCGTACTAACCGGCTGTTTACCGTCCCAGTGGAAGGCGGCTTTCCCGAGCAGGTACCACTGCCCATGGCTGAACAGGGCTGTTATTCTCCCGATGGCACGCGCCTGGCTTACACCCCGCTGGCCCCTGCTTTCGAAGCTTGGAAACGCTACCGCGGCGGGCGCACCTCAGCCATTTGGATTGCCGACCTTAAAGATTCTCGCATCGAGAAGATCCCGCGCGACAACTCCAACGACTACTATCCGATGTGGGTCGGCAACCGCATTTACTTTCTCTCGGATCGCAACGGGCCCTTTTCGCTCTTCTACTACGATCTGCGCACGCGCCAAGTCAGCCAGGCGGTGCCCAACGAAGGTTTTGACTTCAAGTCTGCCTCCGCCGGCCCGGACGCTATCGTCTACGAGCAGTTCGGCACGCTGCACCTCTACGATTTGAAGACAGGACGCACGCGGCGAATTGACATCAGGCTGGCGGGCGACTTGCCTGCCGTCCGGCCCAGCTTCGAGCGCGTCGCGCGCTTCATACGGGAGGCCGGCCTTTCGCCCAGCGGCGTACGCGCGGTTTTCGAAGCCCGCGGCGAAATACTCACGGTTCCGGCCGAGAAAGGTGACATTCGCAACCTCACCAACACGCCCGGGGTGGCCGAGCGCTATCCCGCCTGGTCGCCCGACGGCAAGCGCATCGCTTATTTCTCAGACGAATCCGGTGAGTACGCACTGCACATCCGGGATCAGAGCGGCTTGGGCCCCGTCGAGAAGATTGACTTGGGCAGCCCACCATCGTTCTATTATTCGCCCGTGTGGTCTCCCGACGGCAAGAAAATCGCTTACACGGACGCTCGGCTCAATCTCTGGTACATAGATTTGGAAAAACGCACGCCGGTGCGCATAGATACTGACACTTACTCAAAACCCGAGCGCACCCTCGATCCCGCCTGGTCGCCCGACAGCCGCTGGATTGCTTACACGCGACAGCTCCGCAACCACTTCCGTGCCGTCTTCATTTATTCGCTGGAAGACCATAGCACCCGCCAGGTCACCGACGGCATGAGCGACGCGCGTTACGCCGTATTCGACCCCAACGGCGAGCGCCTTTACTTCACCGCCTCCACCGACGCCGGGCCCACCAGCGGCTGGCTCGATATGTCCAGTTACAACCGGCCGGTTTCACGCAACGTATACTTGGTGGTGCTGCGCAAGGATCTGCCTTCCCCGCTGGCTCCTGAAAGCGACGAGGAAAAAGCGGAAGAAGGGGCTAAATCTAAAGAGGCGGCCAAGAAAGAAGAGCCCGCCAAGCCTTCGCCCGTGCGGATTGACTTCGAAAACATCTCGCAGCGTATCCTCGCTCTGCCCATGCCGGCGCGTAACTATGCCGGCCTGTGGGCAGGCAAGAGCGGGGTCCTGTTTGTGGCCGAGGCCGAGCCCGTCACTCAGCGCATGCGCCAAACCGTTACCATACACAAATTCGATTTGAAAACCCGGCGCAGCGAGCGGTTCCTGGAAGGCGTGCGTGCCTTCGAAGTCTCGCGCAACGGCGAAAAGGTCTTGTACCAGAAAGGCGAGCAGTGGGCCATCGCAAGCGCCGCCCAACCGCCCAAGCCGGGTGAGGGTTTGCTCAAGCTCGATGCTATGGAGATCCGCGTGGAACCGCGCGCCGAATGGCGTCAGATGTACCGCGAAGTCTGGCGCATCGAGCGCGATTTCCTCTACGATCCCAACCTGCACGGTCTGGATTTGGCGGCCACCATGAAGAAGTACGAACCGTACCTGGACAGCGTGGCCTGCCGGGCCGAATTGAACTACTTGTTCGCAGAAATGCTGGGCGAGCTTTCCCTGGGCCATGTACGTGCCGGCGGCGGCGCTGCTCCTGAGCCACGACGCGTGCCCGTCGGGTTGCTAGGGGCCGACTACCGCATCGAAAACGGTCGCTACCGTTTCGCCCGCGTCTATAGCGGCGAGAACTGGAACCCTGAGCTGCGCGCTCCGCTCACGCAACCCGGCGTCAACGTGCAGGCGGGCGAATATCTGCTGGCTGTCAACGGACGCGACCTGCGCCCCCCGGATAACCTCTACAGTTTCTTCGAGGGGACGGCAGGCAAGCAGGTGAGGCTGCGCGTGGGACCGGATCCCACCGGAGCCAATGCGCGCGACGTTACGGTCGTACCCCTGGAAAGCGAAAGCGCCCTGCGGCACCTGGCCTGGATCGAAGACAATCGCCGCCAAGTGGACCAGATGACCGGCGGCCGCGTAGGCTATGTCTACTTGCCCAACACGGCCGAAGCAGGCTACAACAATTTCAACCGTTATTACTTTTCCCAGATTGACAAGCAAGCCGTCATTATTGACGAGCGCTTCAACGGCGGCGGCATGGCGGCCGACTACATTATTGACTGCATGCGCCGGCCCCTCATGAACTACTGGAGTACGCGCTACGGAGAAATCTTTACTACCCCGCTGGCGGCCATCTTCGGACCCAAGGTGATGATAATCAACGAGTACGCCGGCTCCGGGGGCGACGCCATCGCCTGGTACTTCCGCAAGGCGCGCATCGGCCCGCTCGTCGGCAAGCGCACTTGGGGAGGTCTGGTGGGCATTTTCGGTTTCCCGCCCTTGATTGACGGGGGCCTAGTTACGGCTCCCAATCTCGCGTTCTTCAACACCGAGGGCGATTGGGAGGTGGAGAACCGCGGCGTGCCACCGGATATCGAGGTCGAGTTGGATCCGGCGGCCTGGCGTCAGGGGCGCGATCCGCAGCTTGAAAAGGCGGTCGAAGTCGTACTGGAAGCCCTGAAAAAGAATCCGCCGCCAGTGCCCAAGAAGCCCGCTTACCCGAACTATCACAAGCCTGCCGCCGCCCGCTGAACCCGGCGGCGCGACGGTTGCGGTAATCTGATCCCAGCGGGCCAGCGCCCGCCAGCGAGGTAAAGATGCTGCTTGATTACCTGTGCCGCTCCAGCCGCCGCGAGCTTTTCCGCGCCGGCGGCATGCTAACCGCACTTGGACTGGGGCGCGGGCATGCCCGGGCCTCCCAAGCGGCCTACGACCTGCGCCACAACATTTACACCGCTATCGGCGTGCGTCCGCTCATCAATTGCAAAGGGACCTTCACCATCATCAGCGGCTCGCTGACTTTGCCCGAAGTCAAGCGCGCTATGGACGAAGCGTCGCGCTTCTACGTGCATCTGGACGAGCTGATGGAAGCAGTCGGCAAACGCCTGGCCGAGCTGACCGGAGCCGAATGGGGCATTGTGACCGCCGGGTGCGCCGCCGCGCTCACTCACGCCACCGCCGCTTGCATCGCGGGCGCCGATCCGGAAAAGATCCAGCGGTTGCCGGATCCGCGCCTGAAGAATGAGGTCATCGCGCCCCGCTATTCGCGCAACGTTTACGATCAAGCCGTTCGCATGCTGGGCGTGCGCATCGTCGAGGTTTCCAATAAAGAAGAACTGGCCGCTGCCATCAATCCTCGCACCGCGCTGATCATGGTGCTGGCCGGACCTGGTGATCGGGGACCGTTAGGGCTGGATGTGATTGCCGAAATCGCACGCCCGCGCGGAGTGCCCATCCTGGTGGACGCAGCCGCCGAGCGCCTGACCATCCCCAACCTGCATCTTGCGCGCGGCGCCACCATGGTCGCCTACAGCGGCGGCAAGTGTCTGCGCGGGCCGCAGTGCGCCGGGTTGCTGCTGGGGCCTAAGAATCTTCTCCAGGCAGCCTTCCTGAACAGCGCGCCCCACCATTCCTTCGGCCGCTCCATGAAGGTGGGCAAAGAGGAGATTATGGGCATGCTGGCGGCGGTGGAAGCCTGGGTCAAGCGCGACCACAAAGCGGAATGGGAGGAGTGGGAATCCTGGCTCGATCACATTGCTGAGCAGGTACGGCGCGTGGACGGCGTCGAGACCGAGATAATCCAACCGGAAAGTCTCTCCAACAACGCGCCGCGATTGAGGATTGCCTGGGACGGTGCGCGTTTGGGTATCTGGGGCCAGGCGGTCGAAAGGTTGCTGGCTGAAGGTGATCCGCGTATTGTGTTGGCCGGGTCCACCGGCACCGCCCGCGAACCGGCGCGCAGCTCCGTCACCATTATGCCCTACATGATGTCGCCGGGAGAGCACGAGATCGTGGCCGAGCGGCTTTACGCTATCCTTTCGCGTCCGCCGAAGCTGTCGGCGCCGCCCCTATCCCGCGAGCCGGTGGCCCAAGTCAGCGGCCAGTGGGACGCGCATTTGGAGTTCGTCTGCGGTAGTGCGGATCACGTCCTGATCTTCGAGCAACAGGGAGCAGAACTAGTGGGCACGCATCGCACTGAAACCCTTACTAGCGATTTGCGCGGCTGGGTGGAAGGCGATCGCATCTGGTTCCGCAGCTCCCATCCCTTCGAAGGCACACGGATACAGTATGAGTTCGAAGGCCGCCTCACCACGGACGGCATGGAAGGCCGGGTAGGCTTGGACGAATACGGCGCCGCGCAGTGGCGAGCCGTGCGGCACCGATATGGCCGGCCCGGCGGGCTAGTGCGACCGATCAAGAACATATGAGGTCCTTGTGACTCGGGGGATCAAGGTAACCCAAGTCCCGGCGCCTAACGGCGGCGCCCCACAGGCAATACGTAAAGTGGCGCTTCTTCGGCCGGCATGCCTACCACGCGTTTGACTTGCTCGTCCCGGAAAGCCCCCACCGTCACGCTGCCCAGCCCCAAGGCTACCGCCTGCAAGCATATGTTCTGGCCGGCATGACCGACTTCAATATGCACGTAGCGCGAGGCACGCTCACCGTAGCGCTGTGCCGTGCGCTCGTAAACTCCAGCGATCACAAACACGCCCGGCGCCTCGGCGATGAACTGCTGTCCCAGGGCCGCTTGTGCCAGATCGCGCCTGCGATCCCCGCCCGCCACCTGCCGCAAGCTGTGCCCCGCCGGCCGGTACTTGTAAATCCCCGCCGCCAGGCCCTCCACTTTCCCCGCCAGGAAGTAAACCTCCAGCGGGTACCGTGCGCCCGCCGAGGGAGCTGTCCGCAAGCCGCCCTCGCCCGTGACGCCTTGCGCGGCCCACAGCAACTGCGAGACCTCGTCCAGCCTCAGCGGCGCTTCCGCAAAAGCACGCACGGAACGACGCAAATGCAGGCAGCGTTCCAGAGACATCTTGCCATCGCGCTGCGGCGTCGGCAGGCGAATCTCCTGCGCCTCAGTTTGACCTGCCGCTGCCACTACGGCGATTACCAGTTTCAACCAGCCTGGCCACACGTCGCTTGACCTCCCTTCTCGATTTGCTCTAAAGCCCAGCGAGCTAGCTGGCGGGCTTGGGTCTCGGGCGCATTTGCAGCCAGATTGCGCAAAGCGGTCACGGCGTTGGGATCGCAGCCGGCGACTGCGGAGCCTACGCGGCCCAGCGCCCAGATCACGCCGCACAATATGGCTCCGGTTTGAAACATCTCCTCCTGGTAAGCCAGCGAACACAGCAACGGCAAGAATTCCGGCTGGAGCGCGGGCCGCTGCGCCAGGGCTTCCCCGATTGCTTCCGGCAATCCGAAGGGCACCGCCCCGGACTCGCTGTTGAGCGACCAAAAATAGCGGCGCAAGAGCTCGCGCAGCCTGCCGTCATCGAGCAAATCGGGCCTTGCCGCCAGCTCGCCTAGTGCGCGCACCGCTTCCCACTTCTTGTCCGCCTCCGCGCTGTAGAGCGAGGCAGTGATCAGGCGGAGCTGCCGCGCTACCCGCGCCGACGCCGCTAACTCTGAAGGCTTGTCCAGTCCCACGGCAGTCGTTAAATACGCTACTGCATCGGCCCGCCCCCGGGCAAGCCGGCCCAAAAACGACTTAAACTGGGAAATGGAGGAATGGCCGAGCGGTCGAAGGCGGCGGTCTTGAAAACCGCTAGGGTCGAAAGGCCCTCGGGGGTTCGAATCCCTCTTCCTCCGCCAGCATTGCTTGTCCCTGCTCTAAGAGCGCAAGTCCGGCGATCCGCCATGCTATCATAGGAGCCTCCGCCGGGGTGGCAGTGCGCCGGTAACTTCCTGAGTAATGATGCCTGGTTCGGATGCATCCACGATACGCTTCCGGGAACGTGCCGAGCTACTGGATTTCTTGCTGGAAGTAGCCAGCGTCACCTCCGAGACTTTGCACCTGGAAAAACTGATGGCTAACCTGGCGGCCATCATTGCCAAGGTGATCCCCTACGAGCTATTCGCGATCCTGCTTTACAACGAGAGGCTGGGCGCCTTGCGCATCCGTTACGCCATCGGGCATCGCGAAGAAATTGTGCGCAACCTGCTGATTGCGGTGGGGGAGGGCATCACGGGCGCGGCGGCCGCCTCGCGGGAGGCCATCCTGGTCGCGGACGTGCGGCAGGACACGCGTTATCTGAGCGGCATGGACGCTGTGCGCTCGGAGTTGGCGGCGCCGATGGTGGCCCGGGGCAAGCTGGTGGGCGTGATTGACCTGCAATCCACGCGGGTCAATGCCTACAGTGAGTACGACCGATCCTTGTTGCGGTTGATCGCCTCGCGCGCGGCCACCGCCATTGATAATGCCCGGCTCTACCGACGCGTGGAGCGGCAGAACCGAACCCTCACCGCCCTTGCGCAACTGGCTCAGGATTTCTCCATTTTGGATCTGGAGCAGTTGCTTCAGCGTATCGCCGAGAGCGTAAAACGGCTCATCAATTACGACGCCTTCAGCATCCTGCTTTTGGATTCAGAGCAGCAGTGCCTGCGCAACCGCTTCAGCCTGCGCTACGACCAGCGCGTCGAGCTAGACAACATCCCCTTGGGTAAAGGTATCACGGGAACGGCCGCGGAGCTGCGCGAGGTGGTTCGCTCGGACAATACCCTGGCCGACCCTCGCTACATACCTTCCCACCCCGATATCCGCTCGGAAGTGGCAGTGCCTCTGATCGTGCGTGGCCGCGTGATCGGGGTAATGGATCTGGAGAGCGAGCGCTACGCCTATTTCACCGATGAGCATGTGCGCATGCTCTCCTTGCTGGCGCCGCAGATCGCCATCGCGATCGAAAACGCCCGCCTCTACGAGGAACTGGCGCAGCGCAAGGAGCAGATGGAAAAAGATCTGGAGGCCGCGCGCGAGCTGCAAGCAGCCCTGCTTGCGCGCACCCCTCCCGAAATTGAGGGCCTGGAGGCCGCCATCGGCTACCGGCCCGCCCGCCAGATCAGCGGCGATCTGTTCCAATTCTTCCCTCAGGACAACGGCGAAGCCCTCATCGCTATAGGTGATGTCAGCGGCAAGGGAGTCGCTGCCGCCCTCTACGGGGCGCTGGTCAACGGCCTGCTCATCACGCTGGCGCCGCGCCGCCGCTCTCCCGCCCAACTGATGCAAGCCTTGAACCAGGCGTTGCTGGAACGCCAGGTGGAGGCCCGCTACGTGGCCTTGCTAGCTCTGCGCTGGATACCCGCCGAGCGCAGACTCGTATTTGCCAACGCCGGCGGCATGCCGCCTTTGCTGTGGCGGCAAGGGCAACTTACCCCGCTGCGTATAGAGGGCATTCCCCTGGCATTGTTACCCGAAGCTCAGCACGAGGAGCTGACTCTCGAAGGGCAGCCGGGGGACGTCATTGTGCTTTACTCGGACGGCCTGCCCGACCAGACTGACGGACAAGGCCGCGAATACGGGCGTGAGCGGCTCTACCAGGTGCTGCGTAGCGCAGGGCACTGGTCGCCGCAGGCCTTGATCGAGGCCGTCTTCGCGGACCTGGACAGCTTCAGCAGCGACGCGAGCCCCTTTGACGACCAAACCCTGTTGGTGCTGCGTTTGAAATGAAACCCGGGCCTCACTTCTCTTACCAAGGCGAATGGCTTTACTGCGAGCAGGTGCCCCTGGCCGACATCGCTGCGCGTGCAGGCACGCCTTGCTACGTTTATTCCCGCGCTGCCATATTGGAGCGGTTCCGGGCTTATGAACTGGGCCTCGGCGATCTGCCCCATATGGTGTGTTACGCCGTAAAGGCCAATTCCAACCTGGCCGTACTAAGGTTGCTCGCCCAAGCGGGGGCGGGCTTCGACGTGGTCTCCGGCGGCGAACTATATCGTGTCCGCAAGGCCGGCGGCGAGGCAGATCGGGTGGTGTTCTCCGGTGTAGGCAAAACCGCCGAGGAGATCGAGTATGCACTCGAAGAGGGTATTCGCTACTTTAACGTAGAGTCCGAGGAAGAGCTGCACTTGATTGATGCCCTAGCGGCGCGCCTCCGCGTGCGCCCGCGCGTGGCGCTGCGCGTGAACCCCGACGTAGAAGCGCAGACCCACCCTTACGTAGCTACCGGCTTGAGCCAGCACAAGTTCGGCATACCCATCGCCCAAGCCTTCGGAATCTGGCAGCGCGCCGCAGCCCTGCCTAACATTGCGCTGGAAGGGCTGAGTTGTCACATAGGCTCACAGCTTCTTGACCCCGGCCCTATACTGGCCGCAGCGGATGCATTGCTTGAGCTGGTCGGGCGGCTGCGCGCTCTGAATTTCTCGGTGGCAATGCTGGATTTGGGCGGCGGCCTAGGCGTGGCCTACCGGCCCGACGAGCCGGCGCCGGACATTGGCAGCTTCGTGGCCGGCATCCGGCACAAGCTGGAGGGCAGCAACCTCTTCGTGATCTTGGAGCCGGGCCGCTCAATTGTGGCCGAAGCCGGGGTGCTGCTGACACGCGTGCTATATCGCAAGCGAACCGACTCAAAGGAGTTCGTGGTGGTAGACGCAGCCATGAACGATCTTATTCGCCCCGCCTTGTATCAGTCCTACCATGAGATCCTGCCGGTGCGAGCGGTCGCGCGTCCCCCAATTCTGGCCGATGTGGTGGGACCGGTATGCGAAAGCGGGGATTACCTGGCCCGGGATCGCCGCGTGGCCAATGTCCTGCCGGGGGATCTGCTGGCCGTGGGCAATGCCGGGGCTTATGCGTTCGTGGCCGCCTCCAATTACAACTCGCGCCCTCGCCCTCCCGAAGTGCTGGTAGAAGGCGAGAGCTGGCGCATCGTGCGCAGCCGCGAATGCTACGACGACCTCATCCGGGGAGAAAACGCTTAGGGCTGCCTGCGGGACACTAAAACCGGCGCTTGGAAACCTGATGCCGGTGTCGGCTTTGGCAGGGATTGCGCCAATGGCATTGTTAGCGCTCAAGGCGTTACATTGTTAGTCGTGCGGATCCTAGCACTAGTGGTGGCTTGCAGCCTGCTCGCTATTATGCTGGCCGCCGCCTGGGCGCAGCAGGCCAGCGCCGACGACGAGATTTACGACCAAGTCCGGCGACGCCTGGCCAACGATCCCGACGTCAAAGGCGCAGCCATCGAGGTCGAAGTTCACCAGGGCGTCGTCACGCTGCGAGGCAGGGTGCGAGAGGAAAAACACCGGCTCAAGGCGGAACGCATTACGCGCAAGGTCAAGGGCGTAAAGAAAGTGATCAACGAACTGCGGGTGGGGCTTCCTGCGGAGTGAACTCCGCGCTGTTGGCGCGCAACGCGCGTATCTCACGCGCCTCATCGGGCAGGCGGCGTAGGTGTATTTCGATTCTGTCCCTGGGCCACAAAGTGGGGAACTTTTCGCCCCACTCCACCAGCACTATCGCCTGGCTATCCAGCAGCTCATCCAAACCCAGCGTGTCCAGCTCTTCAGGGTGCTCGATCCGGTACAGATCCACGTGGTAAACCTTCACCTGCGCGCCGTACTCGTGCACCAGCGTGAAGGTAGGGCTGGAAACCTCTTCGGCCTCCGCTGCCCCCAAGCCGTGCACGATCCCCTTGGCCAGCGTGGTCTTGCCCGCGCCGAGTTCGCCCACAAGCAAAACCACGCTCCCCGAGGGCAAACTCGCCGCCAGGCTTTCACCCACAGCGATGGTCTCTTCCTCGGAATGAGTAACAAAGGTCTGCACGGCGTCTTCAGCAAAAGCAGGCCGGCCAGCGGCCCTGCGTGATCTCGCGCGCGGCAAGTGGAAAATAGTCCAGCAGGTCTGTTGCAATAAGGGCCTTCTCGCCTTTCTCCTGGGTGGCCAGATCACCCGCTAACCCATGCCAGTAGACCCCGGCAGCGGCAGCCAGGGCCGGATCTGAGGGATGCTGCGCCAGCAATCCGGCAATGGTTCCCGTCAGGACATCACCCACACCACCCGAAGCCAACCCTGGGCCACCGGTGGGATTCACCAGCACGCGTCCGTCCGGCGTGGCCGTCAAAGTGCGATACCCCTTGAGAACTACCACGACCTTCCTGCGCATGGCGAACGAGCGAGCAATCCCGAGCCGGTCCGCTTGCACCGCGCGGGCCGTAGTGAAAGCCAGGCGCGCCATCTCGCCAGGATGCGGTGTGAGTATGCGAACCCTGCCGGCCTCTTCGAACTCCAGGCCCGCCAGCGCGTTCAGGCCGTCGGCGTCAATCACCATGGGATGGGGCAACCGCTCAACCAACCGCCGCACCAATGCGACCGTTTCGGGCTCCGTAGTGAGGCCCGGACCCAGGGCAACCACGTCCTTGTTTTCGGCCAGTAATAGCAAACGCTCGAAGGCTCCGAGGGCGATGGCGCCGGCCGAGGTTTCAGGCAGCGGCTCCGTCATCAGCTCAGGAGCGTGAGCGGCGATCAGCGGAACCGCGGAAGCAGCCGAGGCCACCGTCACCAAACCCGCCCCGGCGCGAAGGGCTGCCAAAGCAGTCATCGCGGCCGCGCCGCTCTTGCCCCGCGACCCTGCTACTACCAGCACGTGTCCGAAATCTCCCTTGTGCGCCCAGGGCAACCGCGGCGCGAAGAAGCCTCTGATTTGCCCCGGCTCCACCAGCGACAAATAGATGGAAGCGTCGTTTTCGAACATCTCCGGCGGGCTGCCAATCGGCGCCACTCTCAGGCGGCCTACACGCTGGCAGTTAGGCGCCAGAATTTGCCCAACCTTAGGGGCAGTGAAAGTCACGGTGTAATCGGCCTGCACGGCCTCCCCGCTGGTTTCAGCGACGTCGCTCTCGACTCCCGAGGGAATGTCAACCGCTACCACGCGCGCCAGAGGAAACCCGTTGTTCACCTCACGAATCCACTCCACTATACGGCCGCCGGCCGGACCTTGCAGGCCTGTTCCCAGCAGGGCATCCACCACCAAGGTGGCGTACCGCATGGCGGGTGTTATCTGATGCGCCACTGGACAGCCGACTACTTCCAGCATGCGCAGGTTGGCCGCCGCGTCGCCTTTCAATTCATCTGCCGCGGCCGCCAGCACCACGTGCAGCTCGCGCGGCTGGAAACGAGTCCAGAGCTGCCGCGCCACAACCAGGCCGTCGCCGCCGTTGTTTCCTTTGCCGCACAGGATCACAATGCGCTGCTCGCTGAGAGGCCGAAACTTCTCCGCTAGCAGTTCCACCACGCGGTGCCCGGCGTTTTCCATCAGCACCAGGCTGGGAATCCCCCGCTCTATGGTGCGCCGGTCCACTTCACGCATCTGCTCGGCGGTAAGGATCTTCATCACACCATCTCCGCTTTTGAAATTTTCACCCCGGCAGCCCTCCCGCTTCAAAGCCTGCGCGCTACCAGCAGCGTGATGTCGTCTTGAAGCTCCGTCATTCCCGTCCACTGACGAGCGGCTTCCATCACCGCCGCCGCGATCTCCTCCGGCTCTTCCTTGGCTTTTTTCAATACCAGCTCGATGAGGCGCTCCTCACCGAACATTTCCCCGTACTCGTTCTCCGGTTCGGTCACCCCGTCGGTGAAGCACACCAGCAGGTCGCCCGACTCCAGCCGCAGCGCGCTTTCCTCGTAGCGAGCGAAAGCAAAGGCGCCTACCACCATGCCGTTCACCTCGAGTCTCAGCGCCTGCCCCGCGCGAACCAAAATGGGCGGGGGATGGCCCGCATTGGTGTAAACCAGCAGACCGGTCGCGTCGTCGTAAACGGCGAAATAAAAGGTTGCGAATTTCTCCGGCGGCGTGCAGGCGTAAAGATGCTGATTCAGACGGCTGACCAAAGCGGCCGTCGAAAATCCCAAAGCGGAGGAACCCTCGCCCGCCGCCAGTTCGCGCGCGGCGCCAAGTTGAGCTCGCATGGTGGATTGAATGGTGGCGGTCAGAAGCGCAGCCGAAATACCTTTGCCCGCCACGTCGCCCACGGCCATGGCTAGCCGCGAATCGGGCAGGCTGACGTAATCGTAATAATCGCCGGAAACTAGCCGCGCCGGCTGGCAAATAGCCTTTAGCACAAGACGCCGCACGGCAGGAGCAGCGCGCGGGAAAAGCTGGCTTTGCAGTTCGCGCGCAATTTCCAGCTCAGATTGCAAGCGCTCTTTCTCCTTGGCCACCGCCAGCAAACGCTCCAGATTCTCCGTCATGCGGTTGAAAGAAAGGCTCAGTTGAGCAAGCTGGTCGTTGCCGCGGACCTCGATGCGGTGACTGAAATCCCCACCCATGATCCTTTGCGTCCCGGTGTACAAACCGTGTACCGCCCGGGTGATGGTCCGTGTCAGATTGATGCCCACCGCCAGAGTAACCAGCTCCACGATCAGAAATGCGCTCGCCACAGCCAGAAACAACACGCCGGCTACATAGCCGGTGCTCACGCCCTCTCGCCACTCGACCGTCTGACCAAAAACCGTGCGCAGCACCGCCGAGCAGCGAGTCCGCACCAGCAGGATATGTTTCTGGCTGCGCCCAGGCGCATCCCACAAGCTTACGGTGACGGGAGCTGCATAACTTACCTCACGATCGAGGCGATTGACCGGAGCAGGCAGGCCAGAGCCATAAGAGTCCCGCCCTTGCTCACCTCGCCGAAAAGCGAGGCGGGCGCGCCGGGACTGTCGTGTCAAAGGATCCGGCGGCCCCAGCACCGAAACTTCTCCGATCTTCGGCAGCAGGCCGGCCAGCGATTCCGGTCCCAGGGGAGCCACTATGGCCACTCCCGCTCCGCCCTGCCTGAAATGAGCCCAGAGGTAAAGGCTACCTTCCCTCAGCACCAACCCGCTGGCATCACTCCAACCTCCGGCCGGCCAGCCCAGGGTTGTACCCGGCGGGTAGCTCCACCGATACCCCTCTCTCTCCGCCACCAGCTCCAGACCGGGATATTCGCGCTCGAACTGAGACCCGACCCAACGGATGCGCTCTGCGAGCAGCGCAGGCGGTGTCGCTGCCAGACTGTAAGCCAGCGCCCGCAGATGCGCGGCTCTTCGGTCCAACTCGGAACTGACCAGATAGACTGCAATCTGTCCGGTGAGAATCCAAGCACCGATCGCCACCAAGCCTGCCACCAAGACCAGCGGCACAGCAGCGATCAACACGTAGGCCACCAGCAGGCGATTGCGCAACCGCCAAATCAACTTGCGCAAGCCGCGGCGGACCCACCGCACAGCCACCAGCAGCCCGGCCAGCGCAGCCACCAGCGAAAACAGCGCCGCCCACGACCCGGCTGCGTCCGAGCGGCGCACCAGTAGCCAGGCGACTAGCGCCGCAGCGAAAACAATTTCCAGTCGCAGCGTCCGGGCTGCCCGCAACTCGATGCGCCGCCGCATGAAATCAGGCCGCTTACATCTCTCTCCGGTTCTCCAGAGACTTGCTGATGGTCACCTCATCGGCAAATTCCAAATCGCTGCCCACCGGGATGCCCATCGCAATGCGCGTCACCCGTAATCCCAGAGGCTTGAGCAAGCGCGACAGGTAAGCGGCTGTGGCTTCCCCTTCCACGGTGGGATTGGTCGCCAGGATCACCTCCCGCACCGCCCCCGCTTCCAGCCGCGGGAACAGGTTGGCAATCTTGAGATGCTCGGGCGTGATCCCTCGCAGTGGCGACAAAGCGCCGTGCAGCACATGATAGAGTCCGTTGTACTGGCGGGTGGTCTCTATGGGCAGAATATTGTGCGCTTCCTCAACCACGCAAATGAGAGAGGGGTCTCGCGTGGGGTCCGAGCAAAACGGGCACAGTTCGGCCTCGCTGATGTTGTTGCACTGCCGGCACAGGCCTAGTTGCTCCTTGACGTCCACCAGTGCTCGCGCCAGCCTGTCCACATCTTCCCGCGGCGCGCGCAACAAGTGAAAAGCCAGCCTCTGGGCCGATTTTTGCCCGATGCCGGGCAGGCGTTTGAGCTCGGTTATCAGGCGGGCCAGCGGCTCCGGGTAATCCGGCATGGGGCAGCCTTCTTCCTGCTGTCAGAACAGCCCAGGCGGAATGCCTATGCCACCCAGCATTCCCGCCATCTTCTCTCGCGTCTGCTCGTCCACCTTCTTGGCGGCTTCGTTGCACGCCGCCACCACCATGTCTTCCAGCATCTCCACATCCCCGGCCACTTCCGGATCAATCTTTACCGAAAGCACGTTCTTCAGTCCGTCCATGCGCACCGTGACCATGCCGCCCCCTGCCGAGGCCTCCACGCGAATTTGCGCAATCTCCTCCTGCAACTTCTGCTGGATCTGCTGCGCCTGGCGCATCATAGCTTGCATGTTGCCCATGCCACCGGGTAACTTCACTTTCTTCTCCTGCCCTCTTATTGTTTCAAATCCCGCACGTCGTGAATCTCGGCGCCGGGAAACACCTCTAGGAAGCGCCGCACCGCAGGATGCGACAGGGCGCGCTGGCCCACGTCTTCAGCCGGGCCCGGGCCGGCCGTTGCCTCGAGCAATGTGATCTTGAGCCGTCGCGTGCGGCCCAGCCCCTTGCGCACGACCTTGTCCAGCTCACCGCCTTTCAACATCAAACCGAACTGCTTGGGAGCTTTGATCTCGATCTCGTTCCCGGATTCCCCAATTTCAGAGTGTGCGATGGCGTCGGCCGTATAAGTCAAGCCCAGCTCCAAAGCGGCGGAATGCAGGCGCTGCTTGAGGCTGCCAGCAGCGGCGCTGATCGGGGGCTCGGAGGCAGGCGCGGCGGGGGCCTGTTCCAGGCGGGCCAGCGCTTCTTCTATGGGCATCAACCGGCCCGCCTCCACCAAGCGTATCAGCCCCAACTCCATGTGCAGGCGCGGATCAAAAGAGTACTGCAAGTCGCGATAAAGCTCCAGCGTCAAGTGCAAGTAGCGCGTCAGGTCCTCTGCCGAAAATCGCTCCGCGGTGCGCTTCAGCCGAGCCCTATCGCCGGCCGAGGCGGCCACCAGGCGCGTGCTATCGCCGGCCAGCTTCATAACCAGCAGGTTGCGGAAATAACGGGCCAGCTCGCGGCAGAAGTGCTGCAAATGTCTGCCATTGAGCACCAGCTCGTGGACGATCTCTAGCATCCGGCGGGGGCTGGAATCGGCTAGCGCTTCGGCCACCTGCTCCAAAGCCTCCAGCGAGAACAAGCCCAGCAAGGCCCGCACTTCCGCCGCTTGCAATTTTGGCCCGCAGCAGGCAATGGCCTGATCCAGCGCCGAAAGCGAATCGCGCAGGCTGCCGTCGCCCGCTTGGGCCAGCACCGCCAGCGTTTCAGCGTCGGCTTCGATGCCTTCTTGAACGCAGATCCACTGGATACGCTGCACGATCTCATCGAAACTGAGCGCGCGGAAGCTGAAGTGCTGGCAGCGCGAAGCAATGGTGGCCGGGATCTTATGAGCCTCCGTGGTGCAAAGCACGAAAACCACCCATTCCGGGGGTTCCTCTAGCGTCTTCAACAAGGCATTGAAGGCTTCCGGCGTGATCTGGTGCGCTTCGTCAATGATAAATACCTTGTAGCGATCGCGCGCCGGCCGGTATCGTACGTTCTCGCGCAACTCGCGCATTTCGTTGATGCCGCGATTGGAAGCGGCGTCAATTTCAATGACGTCCACGGCGTTGCCGGCCGCCGTCTCCACGCAGCTTGAACAGGTGCCGCAAGGCTGAGTGGTGGGACCCCGCACGCAATTCAAGCAGCGCGCCAGGATGCGGGCCACAGTGGTCTTGCCGGTGCCCCGCTGGCCGGAGAATATGTAGCCGTGCGCGATGCGATTGCGGGCAATCGCATTTTCCAGCGTGGTGCGCACATGCTCCTGACCCACCAGCTCGGCGAAGTTCTGCGGGCGATACTTGCGGGCGATGACCTGATACATCGGACCGGGGTCGGTGGTCAGGCCCCAGGTGGTCCGCGGCGCACGAACTTCACCGTTACCGTTGCTTCCTTCCGGACCTGGCGGGGTTCACGGCTGCCCGTCGCACGGAGCCCAGGGCCTGACATCCGTTTATGCTAGCACGGAGCGATGCTGGCGTATCACAAGCTCGCTCCAGCCCCGCTGCTGTCCCGCACCCGGCTACCGAGAGAGGTCTGCTCGACGGTGGAGCGGCGGAGCGCATTGAAGCAGCGCCGGCGTGGTATCTTTACTCGGCATGAGTACCAATCGGGATTCCGCTTGTACTACCGGCCGCCCTTCCGGAGGGACGGGAGTGCGTCGGCTCTTGTTGCCCTTCTTGCTGGCGCCAGTCGCCGCGGCGCAACAGGCTCCCTGGAAGCTCATCTACGATGCGAGCATTCCGCAGCTGCGCTTCGCAGCTTCAGAGATTCGCTCCGCTTGTGTTAGCCGGGGATGCAGCCTGTCGGAAGAGCCACTCAGGGCGGTCACGGGGGCCTCGGGGGAACTGCGTATCGTGATCGCAGCCGGGCTCGAGAGCTCACGCCAAGTGGCCAGCACCTTGGGCATCCGGCCCCTGGAGACGCAAACCCCTCAGTCCTATGCCATCCGCCGCAGCCAGCGCCCGGATGGCCTGACTCTGGCAATTCTGGGGGCCGACAATGTGGGCGCCATGTACGGCGGCCTGGACCTGGCCGAGGCGATCCGGTTCGGAACCATCCGGGAAACCCAGGACAGCACGCACTCGCCCAAGATCTCGCGCCGCGGTATCAAGTTCAACATTCCTCTCGATCTGCGTACACCGAGTTACTCGGATAACAGTCACCAGGCCCAGAATAATATCCCCGAAGTCTGGAGCTTTGATTTCTGGCGCGAGTTCTTGGATGACATGGCCCGCCATCGTTTCAATGTACTTACCCTTTGGAACTTACATCCGTTCCCCTCTTTGGTCAAAGTGCCCGAGTTTCCTGAAGTGGCGCTCGACGACGTATGGCGGACGCGCGTGCCCATGGACGACACCTACAGCCACTCCGGCAACGACATGGTGCGGCCGGAGCTGCTGCGGGAGGTCGAAGTCGTCCGCAAGATGAGCATCGAAGAAAAGATCCAGTTTTGGCGTGATGTCATGCAATACGCGCACGATCGAGGCATCGAGGTGTACTGGTTCACCTGGAACCTGTTTACTTTCGGGGCCGAAGGCAAGCATGGCATCACGACGGATCAGACCAATCCTGTTACCATTGCCTACTTGCGCGCCAGCGTCAGGGAGATGGTGCTTACTTACCCATTGCTGGCCGGCTTCGGCATCACGGCAGGCGAAAACCTGCGCGATCTCAAAGGCGAATTTTCCAAGGAAAAATTTCTGTGGAAGACCTACGGCCTCGGAGTCGTGGACGCCAGCAAGATCCAGCCGTGGCGCGAGATTCGCATGATCCACCGCTACCACCAGACCAGCCACGATGAAATCCTGCGCGAGTGGAAGGACTACCCGGGCCCATTCGATCTGAGTTTCAAATACTCGATCGCACACATGTACTCGATCCCCAATCCGCCCTTCCTGGCTCCCGTTCTGCCCAACCTCTCTCCAAAGCTGCGTACGTGGCTGACGGTGCGCGATGACGATTACTACAGTTTCCGCTGGGGGGATCCGGATTACGCAAGGGCTTACCTTGCCAATCTACCCGGCCCGGACAAACTGGCCGGTTACTATATGGGGCCCGACGGGACTATATGGGGCAGGGAGTTTTTCAGCAAGAATCCCGACACCCCGCGCCAGACCATCCTGCGCAAGCGCTGGTATGGGTTCATGATCTGGGGTCGCCTGAGCTATGATCCTTCGCTGCCAGACACTCTGTTCAAGCGTGCCCTGGCGCACCGTTTTCCGGAGCTGGAAACGGAAGCCCTTTTTGCAGCCTGGAAAGCGGCCTCGAAAATCTTTCCCAAGATCACTAGCTTTCATTGGGGCGACATTGACCTGCGCTGGTTCCCGGAAGCCTGCCTGAGCCACCCCCGCTATCGCGGCTTCTACACAGTGCGGGATTTCATCGAAAGCCGGCCCATGCCGGGTAGCGGGCTGATCAGCATTCTCGAGTGGAGGAAAGCAAAGCTGGCCGGTACAACGTTGTCCGGGGAAGGCCCGTTAGAAGTGGCCGACGCGCTGGCGGGCTACGCAGCCCAAGTACTCCGCCTTGCCCCGCGCTTGCGCACCTCGCGCGTCCTCTCGAAGGAAGCCCGCGAAACGCTGGGCGATCTGGTGGCGATGGCGCATTTGGGCAACTACTACGCCGAGAAAATCCGCGGCGCCGCTCAACTGGCGCTGTTCGACAAGAGCGCTCAACCGGCGGATCGCGAAGCGGCCATTCAGCATCTTCGCGCAGCCCTCGATCATTGGAAGCGCTACGCCGGCGCTTATACGTTGCAATATGAACAGCCTCGGCTTTACAACCGCGTCGGCTGGGTGGATCTGCACGGCTTGACCAGCAAGGTAGAAGAGGATATTTCTATTGCACGGCTCTGGATTCCTGGGTCGGCGCCGGATGCTCCGCCTGGCAGGCGCGACGATGTTCCTTTCCGCAAATGAGGCCGCCCGCGATCGGCAACGGCTACTGGCGCTACTGGCGGAGCGTCAGCGCCACGTAGCGGATGTCCGCCACCTGCTCGCCCGCCACCTCCGGCGCCCATAAAATGAGTTTGCCGCGACCTTTCTCAAGCGCAATGGTCCCCAGCCGCAAGGGTCGGAAGTCCTTTACGTAGGATTCCTCCCGAGGAACCCGATCTGCTTCAGCACCCACCAGGGGCGGGTCATGAGCTTCGTTGATCTTGCCGCGCACCCGGCTACCGCGGAAGGTCAGCTCGACGGTGGAGCCGGTATCGCCTGCTCGGCAGGTGTAATAAATCTCCGCCTCGTACTCGCCGCTATGAGCCACTTCGATGTCCCAGCTCATCCGGTCCTCTTTGCTCCTCCAATTGGTGAAAAACGAGCAGTTGGGATGCTTGGAGCTTCGCCGGACGCCTCCTTCAGGCACGCCGTCGCGCGCCGGCAGCAGTGTAGTTCTGGCGTATCCCACAGGGAAAGGTCGTTCGTCCTTGCCTACGTTGGGCAACACTTCCTTGGCCCACTGCTCGGCTGCCTGACGGAGCTTCTTGGCGAGCGCGAGCTCCTGCCCGGCGATGTCCCGCTGCTGGCCGGGGTCGCTCTCAAGATCATACAGCCGCCCGGCAGCGTCCAGCCGGAAACGCTGGGTGCGCACGCTTACTCGTTGCCCGGAAAGCGAAAAGATGATGCGGTCAGCCCACGGCGGCGCTTGACCCAGCAGCAGCGGCTTGATGCTCTTGCCGTCCAGGGGCTTTTCACCCACTATTGGGATGCCAGCCATCTCGGCCAGCGTAGGCAACAAGTCAATGGCTCCCGCAATTTGGGCAATCCTGGTGCCCGGCCGTATGTGCCCGGGCCAGCGGATCAGGCAGGGGACGCGGACGCCTCCTTCATCAATGCTGCCCTTGCGGCCCTTCATGCCGCCGTTCCAGCGCCAACTGTTCGGACCGTTATCGCTGAAGTAAACCACGATTGTGTTGTGGGCGATCTTCAACTGCTCGAGCCTGGCCAGCAGCCGCCCCACGTTCCAGTCAATGTTCTCGCACATGGCCAAGGCGGCCCGGGTCATTGCAATGTCCTCCAATTCCGGGTTCTCGCACCGCATGATGGGATCGAAGCGAGCAAACTTGTCGTAAAAACGGTCCGGCACCTGCATGGGTGAGTGCGGCGTGTTGTAAGCCAGATAGCAAAAGAAGGGCCGGTTCCTGTTCTGGCTGATGAACTCCAGCGCGTGGTCGGTCAGATCGTCGGCGATGTAGCCATTTCCCCTAACCAGCCGGCCATTGTGTTCGAGCTGCGGACTGAAATAGTGTCCCCAATGGCCGGAGGTAAAGCCATAGAATTCATCGAAGCCGCGAGCATTGGGATGATAGGGATGCTGGGATCCATTGTGCCACTTGCCCAAGATGGCCGTGGCGTATCCCGCGCTCTTGAAAGTCTCGGCGATAGTTCTTTCCCCCAAATCCAACCGCTCGGCGCCCGCGGTGACGCCGCGCACGCCGCCGCGAGCGTAGTAACGGCCGGTCAGAAACTCTGCTCTGGTGGGCGCGCACAGAGCACAGGCGTAGAAACGATGCAGAAGCGCCCCGTCCCGAGCCAGCGAATCAATATGCGGGGTAGAGAGATTCTTGTTGCCGTGCGCGCTCAGGTCACCCCAACCTTGATCGTCCGTCAGAATGACAACCACGTTGGGTCGCACCCGGCTGGGCGCGGCCAATAGGGCCGGCAAGCCAAGGCCTGCGGCACCCGCGAGCAGCTCGCGCCGCGACACGGGGCTAAGGCGCGGAACGTCACTATTTGTCGGTGAGTTGGCTGCGTGCGACATCAGTTTGCTCCTCTCTTGGATCTTGTGCGCTTTTGGCCGACGCGCTGCATCTTGCCAATATTCTCGCTCAAAACTCGCTGCCCATCAGCCTAAGGGATAACCCGTGCGTGCCAGCCATGCTTGCAGTTCGCGCCGCAGATGGCTTTTTTCGCTCTGATGCCCGCGGCTAGCAGCCAAATTGCTGGTTTCGCCCGGGTCCTTGCGCAGATCGTAAAGAAACTCTTCGCCGTCCGCGTAGCGAATGTACTTCCATCCCTGCCCCCGAACCATGAAGCTGGCGGCAGCGCCAGGCTCAACCTTGCGCCGGTGTCCAGGCGTGGCTGCCACGCGCTCGCAGAAGTTGTAAGCAGGGGCCCCATCCAGACTGCCAGACCGAAGCAAGTAAGGCGCCAGGCTGCGGCCTTGCACGTCGGTAGGAACACTTCTGCCAACCAGCTCCAGCAAGGTGGGCATCAGGTCCACCTGGCTGGCTGCGATGTCCAGCCTACCCGGTTTGATCTTGCCCGGGAACCTGATCATCAACGGAATCCGTACGATCTCGTCATAGAAGGCTGAGGTACTCTTCCAAAACATGCCATGGCCGCCGGCCATATCCCCGTGATCGCTGGTGAAGACCACAATCGTCTGCTCAGCTTGCCCGCTTTGCTCGAGCGCAGCCAGCACTCGACCCACCAGCTCGTCAACCAGGCGCACGCTGGCATGATAGATGCGCAACAACTCCCGCAGACCGGCCTCTCCGATATCGGCTACCAGACGCCTGGACCAGTCCGTGGTGAAACGCGTCTCCAGCCGGCCGAAATTACCAGGCAAGGGCATCTGCTCAGGCTGCAACGACTCGTAGTAGGGCGAAGGAACCACGTTCGGATCATGCGGGTAATTGAAGGAGCAGGTGAGCATCCAGGGACCGGGTGCCGCTCTCTTGATGCGTTCGGCAGCCTTTTCGGCCACGCGAAAGTCAAAAACCAGCTCAAGGGGAAGCTCAAGGCGACCCGCTTTCCGTATAAACTCCGCGTAAGCGATCTTGCTCCACTTTTCCTCCAGCCCGGCCACAGCGGCGCGAAGAGCCGGGGCAACGGTTACCGGCAGTGCCCAGCCATACCAGTTCATCCATGAGTCCCGGGAGCGACGCCTGACACCTTCAAAAAACTCCTTCATGTCCGCTGCGTATTCGATGTGCTCCCGGTACATCTCGGGGTAATATGGCAGATCTTCGTCACTCAGGTGCCATTTGCCGTAGTGATAAGTGCGGTAGCCGGCGGCATTTAATATCCTTTCGGTGGTAACGTCAGAGGCTTTGATGCCTTCCTCTGTCGGCGGCGCCGCAATCGCCGGGTAGTCGCGTTTGTTTACGTTGGTCACGATGCCGTGCGAGTGCGGATAGTGGCCCGTAATCAGCGAGGCTCTAGCCGGGGAACAAAACGGCGTAGTGCAAACTGCCTGCGTAAATATGACGCCAGCCTCAGCCAGGCTGTCTATGTTAGGCGTGCGGAAAGGGCCTCCGTAGCATCCCAGCGCCTGTGAGCCCAGTTGGTCGCACATTATCAGGAGTATGTTGGGCGGCCGGCCTCCCCAAACAGCCCCGGCCGCCCCGCTCAGCCATTCTCGCCGAGTTAGCAACGCCATGCCGGCCTAGAAGTTATAGCGAAGAGACAATTGTATTGTTCGGTTGCCCGTCTTGCCGGTCACCTTTCCGAAGGTGGCGCTCTTGGGGTTGGTAGTGACCCCGCCCCAATTGGGATGATTGGGCCAGTTGAAGAATTCCGCCCGGAATTGAAGCCTGTGCTTCTCGGTGAGGGCGAAATTCTTGAACCCAGCCAAATTCCAGCTTTGCAAACCAGGACCGTGCAGCAAGCTGTTGCGGTTCTGAGTAGCCGAAAACGTTCCTAAGGCCGGCGGTGTGAATAAAGGATTGCCGGCAGCATCCCTGGTCCGGAAAAAGAAATTGCTGTCGGCAGCGCCCTGAGAAAAGTTCCGCTGGCTGCGCGGCAGCTTCGGGTTGCCCGAGACCTCCCAAGGCTGCAAATCGGTGCTCCCGATACCGGCGAAGTCGTCCCCGGTTCCAATGGTGACCGGGGTGCCGGTCTGGAACTGCATCACCCCGCTGGCCTGCCAGCCGCCCAATAACCGCCCCGCCAATGTCGAGCGATTCTTCAAGAACGGAAGCTCATAGATAAAATTGGCCACCGCCACGTGCCGCCTGTCGGTATCGCACATTCCCCAATAGTTACGGTCGTCGTAAGCGTTATACACACGCGCGCGGAAATTCGAGGCGTTGTCCATGCATTTCGAGTAAGTGTATGCCACGCCGTAACTGAGACCCTTCGTGAAGCGACGGTTGACCTCGATTTGAAGGCTGTCATACTTGGAACGAGTGGCGGTCTCCCTCATAGCGATAGAGGCAAAGCCTTTGTAAGGCCTCAGCACGTTCACGTTGATGCCTTTGTTTGCCGGGTTATGCGTTGTGCCCACGGGCAACTGGTTGATGTCTCGTTGCCTTTCCAAATGCAGGCCAACCCTGCCCACGTAAGCTGCCGAAACCGTGGTGTCGAAGCCGACCTCTCTTTCCACAGTGAAGTTCCAGTTATAAGCGTTCGGGTTCTTAAACACCGGCTCGATCGTCATGAAATAGAAGGGAAATTGAGCGGGCTGTCCGCTGGTGGGGTTGTCAGCCTGCCCGTTGGCGATGGAGGCCATCGGTTGAAAAGGCGGGTTGCCGCCCAGCAGCATGTCGCCGCTCATGCCCGGACGGGGGAAAAATCGCCCGAGGCCCGAGCGCACCACAGTCTTCGGATTGATGGAATAAGCGACCCCCAAACGTGGTTGAAAGTCCAGCTTCTGGAATTGGCCCCAGGTTTTCTTTCCGCCGCTGAACAGGCGGTCAAACTCGCCTGTATCGGCAATAGCAACCCTCCCTTTGGCGGCAGCCGGCCAGCCGTTGCCGGGAATTACCACCCCGTTGTACTGATCCCTTCGCAAGATGTAGCCAGTGCGGGGATCCTGCACCACCGCCTTGGCAGGATCGTAACGCTTGGGGTCAAAGACGGCAATGTTGCGCCACAAGCTGTACCAGAAAGGAGTCTGGAGGGTGTGCCGCACGCCTAGCTCCAGGCGGAGCTTGGGGGTAGCCTTCCAGGAGTCCTGCACAAACCACTCAAACATCTGCCCGCGATAGGGTGTGTAAGACCGCTCGCCTATCTCGGCATAGGTATTGAAGAGCCCCATGGCGGCGTTGGCAACCGCCAAACCGGTGCTGCTCGCCCCGGACCGCGTGTCACTGAACACAAAACGCCCGTTCTGGTTGTTGCTGCCGCCGGGTACGCCCTCCGTGCTGATCTGGTCGAAGTCGTTCTGTCCGGAGTACTCAAAAGACACCCCGAACTTGAAAGAGTGATTCCCGCGCACCTTCGTCGTGCTGTTGGAAATCACATAGATCGGGCCGGCCGATTTCGCCGGCGGGTAATTCCCGTCCAGAGTCCCAAAATTCGCGATATCCACGGTCGGAATTCGGTCCGGGACGAGCTTGCCTCGCGGAAAAATGTAAGGATAGGTTATCCCGTATTTCGTCCGCGAGTACCGCTCGCCCTCCCGCTGTATGTCCATACGAACGCGGTCTACGCTGGCCGTGACCAAGAACTCGTTGACCGTGGTGGGGCTGACAGTCCAAATGTGGTTAAGAGACGCCACCTTGTTCGGCCGATCCCACACCATGGGCGCCCGATCGAACCCGGTACGGAAAGCATCGAGCTGCTTGAAACTGTAATTTTGATGGCGGAGGCGAAAATAGTGCTTAGCCACAGGACTGAAATCTATCGAAAGGGTATCCTTGCGCTGGTTAGTGGGCTGTGGCCGCGTCTGGATGAAGTTACTGGTTCCCTGGAGAAACCCTGGTACAGGCTCCGGATACGCCCGCAAGAAACCCAAGCCGTTGGGGCTGGCCATGGATGGGGGAATCACGTTGTTGGGGAAAGGAGCGCCGGTGGTCGGGTCGTTCACCACCCGCACGCGACCGAAAAACGTGTTAGCCGGGTTGAGCAGCTCTGAGAAATCGCCGCGGCGCATGGCCAGCGAGGGAACAGTCTGAATCGAGGTATTCTCCTGCCGATGCTTGACCCACTCTTGTGCGAAGAGGAAGAACAACTTGCTACGGTCAGCGTTCCAGCGGCCGGGCACATAGATCGGCCCGCTCAAGACATAACCGAACTGGTTAAACTTGTTGGCCTCCCGCGGCTGACCTGCGCGATTCCGTGACCAGGTGTTTGCATCCAGTTTTTCGTTGCGCAAGTACTCATAAAAACTGCCGTGGAAATCGCGGCCGCCGCTCTTGGTGACGATCCGGATCTGGCCTCCGGCCGCCCGGCCGTACTCGGCGTTGTAGTTAGCAGTCAGGATCTGGATCTCCTGCACCGTCTCAACGTCGGGCACTCCCACGCTGGCGTTGTTGCCGCGGGTGCGGATGCCGACTGCCCCGTCGTAAGTAAACATGTTGTCCTGCTGCCGCGAGCCGTTGATGCTGAGGTTACCCAAGGTCAAGCCGTAACTGAAGCTGTCGAACGACCCACCTTGTACGCCGGCCTTCAGCAAGGCCAGAAACAAAGGATTGCGCCCGCTCAGCATCATGTTCTGGATCTGCGAGGTCTCGATCAGCCGGCCCACCGTAGCGGTTTCCGATTGCACCGCCGCCACCGGCGCAACCACCTCCACGGTTTCTGTGATGCCTCCCACTTCCAGCGTGGCGTCAATTGTGGCCGCGATGTTCGGATCCAGCTTGTTGCCCGCCTTGATGTAACGCTTGAAGCCCGGCGCCTCCGCCATCAGCGTGTAAAATCCGGGCGGAAGGCCGGAGACCACGTAGTAACCTGACTCATTGGTGACCGCCCGCCGCTCCATGCCGGTGGCCTCATTTCTGATCACTATCTGCGCCCCAGGGATGACGGAACCGCTCGAGTCTTTTACGAAACCCGAGATCTGCGCCGTGTCAGATTGCGCCGCGCACAGCCCGGCGCAAACGGCAACCATTATGAGGGACCTAAGAACTTTCATGGCCTCGCTCTCCTTTTGCTACCTTAGCAGCTCTTCCAACCGGATGCGCGCGTCGGTACGCTCATCACGGTACTTGACAATCACCGGGGTGTACAGCGCCAGCCCCCACTGCTTGCCCAAACCGCTGGCTATGGCGCGCGCGCCCGGCACCACTACCGCCTCCTCGGGAATCACCAGCGGCTCTTCCTCGCTGGCCGCGTAAACCGCACCGCGCACCAGATCGTAAACCGGCGTCGAACGTGTCAAGATAGTACCGGCCCCCAGCACGGCGCGCCGCTTGACCACGGTGCCCTCGTAAACGCCGCAGTTACCTCCTACCAAAACTTCGTCCTCTATGATCACAGGCAATGCCCCCACGGGTTCGAGTACCCCGCCGATCTGCGCCCCGGCTGAGATGTGGCAGTTGCGCCCGATCTGTGCGCAACTGCCGATTAAAGCGTGAGAATCAACCATAGTGCCCTCGCCAACCCAGGCGCCGGCGTTGATGTACATGGGCGGCATGCAGGTGACGCCGCGTCCCAGGTAGCAGCCGTCGCGGATACTGGAGCCCCCGGGCACCACGCGCACGCCGTCCTCCACGCTCAAGCGCCTCAGCGGCCAGGTGGCCTTGTCGAAAAAGGGCTGCCGCAGCCCTTCCGCGTTCATATCCACTAGCGCACCCATGCGAAAGCCGAGCAAAATGCCCTTTTTTACCCAGGCGTTCACCCGCCAGCCGCTGGGCCAGGCAGGATCCGGTTCAGCCGCCCGCACTCGCCCTTCGTTGAGCGCCTCTTTGAATTGCTGGAAGAGCCGAAAGTGCTCCTCACTATAGCGCTCCGGGCTTTCTGCAAAAAGCCGCTCGATTTCAGCCTGCAACATAAGCCGGACGCGCCTCCACCAAGCCCAACCCCGCCAGCACCCGTTGGATTCGCGCCAGATTCTCCGGCTTGGGCGGCGTCAGAGGCAGGCGCCAAATCGGCTCCAGCAGGCCCATGAGCGCCATGGCCGCTTTGACCGGAATCGGGTTGGACTCTATGAAGTTGACTTCCATCAGGGGCAGGTAGCGATAATAAAGCTGCCGCGCGGCGGCAAAATCACCGCTCAGGCACAGATGCACCAACCGCGTCATCTCGGCCGGAATCTGATTGGAGACGACCGAGATGACGCCGCGGCCGCCCAGCGCGATCAGTGGCAGCGTCAGGGCGTCATCACCCGAAAGCACCGCGAAACGCTCCGGCGCCTGGCACAGTATAGCCGCCATCTGGGCAATATTGCCTGAAGCCTCCTTGATCCCCACAATGTTTTCTATCTCGGCCAGCCGGCGCACCGTAGCCGGCTCCACGTTCACGCCCGTGCGAGATTGCACGCTGTAAACCACTATAGGCAGGGAGACCGCACTGGCGATGGCTTTGTAATGCTGGTAGAGACCTTCCTGGGTGGGCTTGTTGTAGTAGGGCGTCACCGAAAGCAGGCCGTCTACACCCATCCCGGCCAGCTCCTTGCCCAGTTCGATTACTTCGGCCGTGTTGTAACCGCCACAGCCCGCCAGCACGGCTGCCCGCCCGCGCGCCTCTTCCAGCGTGATCTCGACCACGCGCAGGTGTTCGGCGCGCGTCAGCGTGGGGTTCTCACCCGTGGTCCCGCAGGGAACCAGAAAATCCACGCCCGCTTCCACCTGCCGCCGCACCAGCCGGCGCAACGTCTGCTCATCCAGGGAAAGGTCCGCCTTGAAGGGCGTGACCAGCGCCGTACCGCACCCGCTAAACATGAGCCTCTCTTCCTCCCCACAAGACTTCGCTGAACTCAAAGAAACCTTTCTTGCCTACCACCCACTGCGCAGCTTTCAAAGCGCCGCGCGCCAGCCCTTCCCGGCTGCGCGCAGTGTGCCGCAGCGTGATGGTATCCGCAATAGAATCGAATCCGATCTCGTGCGTGCCGGGATGGCGGCCGGCGCGGTTCGAGCTCAAGTCTACGGCCCGCGCGTAGCCGGCTTTCCTCATCTCTTCCAGCAGCTTCAGCAGCGTGCCCGAAGGCGCATCTTTCTTGGTGACGTGATGGATCTCCCAAGCCCAGGCGCCGTAGTCATCCTGGTCCGCGAACAGTCGCGCCGCTTCCGCCACCACCCGGAAGAAGACGTTCATTCCTACCGAGTAGTTGGGACTCCAAACCAGCCCGATGCCCGTGCGTTCCACCACCGTGCGCACGTAATCGAGCTTGTCCAGCCACCCAGTCGTTCCCACCACCAGGTTCACGCCCAAGCTCGCGATGCGCTCAATGTTGCCCACCGCCGTCTCTGGCGTCGAAAACTCTACGGCTACATCCACGCCGCGAAAATTATCCGCCGTAACCGCGACAAACCCGGCGTTGTTGTATTCGTCCAGCTTGGGGCCCACCGTGAAGCCGAATTCCGGGGCGAGTTGCTCGATCAGCCGCCCCATCTTGCCGTAACCCACGATTGCCAGCTTCATCTCACTCAAAAACCGCCGGGTCAACTTCCCGGAAAAACTCCTCGTGTAAAGCCTTCACTGCGCGCGGCAGATCTTCTTCGGCTACCACCAGGCTCAAATTGCGCAGCGAGGCGCCCTGGGAGATCATACGCACGTTCACGCCGGCCAGAGCCCCGAAAACGCGCGCCGCGATGCCCGGCGTATAGCGTATGTTATCGCCCACCAGGCACACGATGGCCTGACCGTGCTCGATCCCTACTTCGGCAAACTCGCGCAACTGGCGGCAGATTTCATCCAGCCGCACCGTGTTGTCAATGGTGAGCGAAACGCTGACCTCGGAAGTGGCCAACAAATCCACCGGCGTTTCGCAGCGATCAAACACCTCGAAAATGCGGTGAAGGAACCCATAAGCCATGAGCATGCGCGTGGAATGCACGTCCACCACCGTGATGCCCGGCTTGCAAGCGATGGACTTGACGGGATTGCGGCAGGGGACGGCATCGCGGGTAATCCGCGTGCCGGCCACGCCCGGCCGCCGCGAGTTCAATATGAGCAAGGGAATGTTTTTCTCCACCGCGGGCAACACGGTGGCCGGGTGCAAGACCTTGGCGCCGAAGTAGGCCAGCTCCGCCGCCTCGGCGAAGGAGATCGTCTTGACGCGGCGCGCCTCGCTCACCAAGCGAGGATCGGCAGTCAGCATGCCATCCACGTCCGTCCAAATCTGGATCTCTTCGGCACCCAGACCCGCTCCCACGATGGAAGCCGTAAAATCCGAGCCCCCGCGGCCTAAAGTAGTGGTCACCCCATCTTCGGTGGCGGCGATGAAGCCGCCCATCACCGGGATCCCATTCTCCAACAAGGGCGGGATAGCTTGTTTCAGTCGCTCGTAGGTCGGCCCGTACAGCGGCGCTGCCTGCGTATGCCGGCGGTCAGTCACGATGAGCTGGCGCGAATCCAGCCAGCAGGCGGGAACTCCGCAGGCTTGAAGGGCGACGGCGACGATCCGGCTGGCCAATCGCTCGCCGTAACTGGCCACCGCATCCCAAGAGCGCGGCGTCAGCTCTCCCAGCACCGCCAAGCCGCGCAGCAGCTCGGCCAGCTCGCCAAAATGCTGTTCGATGACTTGCTCCAGCTCTGCGCGCTGTTCATCGCTCGCCAGCGGCAAGGCTTCCTGCCGGTGGAATTCCCGCAGCTCCGCCCACTGCCTGAGGGCTTCGTCACGTCGGCCCGCCACCGCCTCCCGAGCCATTGCCAGCAACCGGTTGGTAGTTTTGCCCATGGCCGAAACCACCACCACCGGTCGCCGCTCAAGCCGGCTGCGGACTATCTCGGCCACGCGCCTTATGGCCGCAGCCGATTCCACCGACGTCCCGCCGAACTTCATTACGATCATCAGTCCAGCAAGCCCTCCACGTACATCAGCTCGGCGTTGAGCACCGCGGCTCCGGCCGCACCGCGCACCGTGTTGTGTCCCATGGCTACGAATTTATAGTCCAGCACCGGGCAAGGCCGCAGCCGGCCCACGAATACCGTCATGCCGCGCTCGCGCTCTACGTCCCGGCGCGGCTGTGGCCGGTCCGGCTCTCTCATGTAGATCAAGGGTCGGGGCGGCGCGCTGGGCAAGCCGCGCTCCTGCGGCAAGCCGCGGAACGATTCAAACGCCGCCCGCACATCCTCGACTGAAGGCTTCCCCTCCAGCTCTACTGAGATGGCTTCGGTATGTCCCTCCACCACCGGCACGCGGTTGCAGTGTGCGCTAATGCGGGCCGCCAACGGCTCGATGCTGTTACCTGTGAAGCGGCCCAGGATCTTCAGCGGCTCGCTTTCCACCTTTTCCTCCTCACCGCCGATGAAGGGGATAACGTTGGCGTTGATGTCCATCCCTGGTACACCCGGATAGCCAGCTCCCGAGATGGCTTGCATGGAAGTCACCACCACCCGGCGGATGCCGAAGGGTCTCAAAGGTGCCAGCGCCATAGTCAGCACTACGGTCGTGCAATTGGGGTTGGTGACTATCAAGCCCTTCCAGCCCCGGCGCTCCCGCTGCACCGCCGCCAGCTTCAAGTGATCCGGATTGATCTCCGGAATCAGCAGGGGCACGTCCGGCTCCATGCGGTGGTTCTTCGAGTTAGACACCACCAAATGCCCCGCAGACGCGAAAGCGCGCTCAATTTCGGTGGCCACCGAAGCATCCATAGCCGAGAACACCAGCCGCGGCGCATTGCCGGGACGGCATTCCTCCACCACCAACTCGCGCACCGGCTCGGGCATTGTCCCGTTCAAGCGCCAGGCGGCGGCTTCCGCGTATTTCTTGCCTGCGGAGCGATCGCTGCCGCCCAGCCACTTAACTTCAAACCAAGGGTGATTGTGTAAGAACCGGATGAAATTCTGCCCCACCATGCCGGTTGCACCCAGAATTCCCACTTCGATTTTGCCTTGGTTCATACTGGCTCACGCTCCAATAAAATGTTGACCATTTTCTTGTAAATTTCCACCGCTTGCAGCAAATCCGACTTAGCCACCCTCTCTTCCAGCGTATGGGCCAGGTGGATGGCGCCCGGGCCGATCAGGAAAGGCGCGCCCCACGCTCCCTGGAAAGCAGGTATGTCCGTAGTGAACGACACTACGGTGGTCTCGAACCCATCGAGCGCATTCAAGCGCACCGGCGGCACCATGAGCACCTCGCGCAGGCTCACCCGCCCCGTGGCCGCACGCTGGAAGGCGCGGCGTATGGGCTCAGGGTCAGACACTAACCTCACCATTATTTCGGCCCGCGCTTCATCGGCGATCACGTTGGGAGCGCGGCCGCCGGCTATGGTGCCGATGTTCAAGGTGCTCGGTCCCAGCAAGGGATCCGAGGGCAAGGGCAGGCGGCGGATCTGCTCGAGAAAGTCAAGCAGCTTGTCAATGGCCGAATCGCCTAGCTCGGGATAAGCCGAATGCGCCATGCGCCCCTGCGCCTCGGCTTCATAACGCAGCGCGCCTTTGGACCCCAGGGCCAGTTTGTTTTCGGTCGGTTCCCCGTTAATCAGCCAGCGCGAGCCTCGGCCGGCGCGTGCCGCGGCCAGGGCGCCGGCGCTGTTGCGCTCCTCGCCCACCACAAACAGCAAAGCGAAGTCGCGGCGACCCTCTGCCAGAAGCTGCTCAGCGGCCTTGATCATAGCGGCTATGATCCCCTTGGCGTCGCAGGCGCCCCGGCCCCAGATAAATTCATCATCCTCACGCGAGGGAATGTGCGGCGGCACGGTGTCCATGTGGGTGGAAAGGGTGACGCGGGGGCGCCCCCAGCAGGCCAGAACATTGAAGCGGGCCGGCTCGACCGGCATGCGTTCCACGCTACCGCCGCTGTGTGAGGCCAAGGCCTCGAGCAGATCAAACAAATAATCGCCGATCTGTTTCTCCCGCCCGGTGACCGAGGCGATTTCCACCAGCTCGCGCGTAAGCTCGAATACGTCCATGACAAGCGGCACCGGCAGATGGCGGTCGCTTGTACGAGGCGGGCCTCGCTAGCGCTCCATCCGCTGCTCGGCGGATGACAGTGGGCCGGTTTTAGCCGATCCCCCCAACCGCCGCCCAAGCGCCTGAGACGGCGATTTCGGCGGATTCCCGCGCCCAGCCTGCCCACTCCGGGCAGCGGCGCGGTCCCAAGCCCCTTTCGTGCGAGCCTCCCGGGCGCCCGGGAACTGCCGGCTCACCTACTGATGGCCTCCGCTCCTCTAGCCGAGTAAAACCCAGCATAACATGAACGGGCCAGCTTGTCGGACGCCCTCGCTTGCCTGTAAGCTGGGGCTAGTAGCTCCATCCGAGACACAAAGCAGGTAGTTCAGATGCCAGCCAGCAAGAAGTTGCTCCGCGTGGCCTTTCAAGGCGAGCTCGGCGCTTTCAGCCAGGAGGCAGTCTACAAGCTGCTCGGCGAACAGGTCGAAGTAGTGCCTTTGCCCAGTTTCCACGAGGTCTTTCAAAGCCTCAAGCGCAAACAAGTGCAGGCCGCCGTCATTCCTATCGAGAATTCGCTCGCCGGCTCGGTCCACGAAAACTACGATCATCTACTCAACTTCGATTTCCGCATCGTGGGAGAAACCAACGTCCGCATCAACCATAACTTGATCGCGCTGCCTGGTGTCAGTTTCCGCCAGATTCGCCGCGTCTATTCGCACCCCGTTGCGCTGGGGCAATGCCTGAGGTTTTTCGCCCGCTACCCGCGTCTGGAGAAGGTTCCCTTCTACGACACCGCGGGCAGCGTCAAGATGATCGTCGAGCAACAGCTCAAGGATGCTGCCGCCATTGCTTCGGCGGTGGCCGCCCGCATTTACGGGGCGCACATCCTGCGGCGCTCCATCGAAGACGATCGCCGCAACTACACACGCTTCTTCTTGCTGCGCCGGGCCGAGGACGTGCGGCCAGGGCGCCCGCCCGCCGAGGGATCCGACCGCTGGAAGACCTCCTTGGTTTTCACTACACGCAACATACCGGGAGCGCTGTTCCGCGCCCTGGGCGCCTTCGCGCTGCGCGACGTAAACCTGACCAAGATCGAATCTCGGCCCTTACGCGGCAAACCCTGGGAGTACTTGTTTTACCTGGATCTGGTCGGCCACGTCGAGCAGGCCCGGGTCCGCAACGCCCTGAGCCACCTGGCTGAGCTGGCCGACTTTCTGCGCGTGCTGGGCTGCTATCCCCGCGGCGAGTAAGCGCGGGAGCCGGAGCCTGCCCCGCCCCCGCGCCGGCTTCAGAATTGCAACTGCAAGGAGAACTGCCAGGAGCGCGGGGGCTCCTGTGCGATTATGGTGCCGAAAGCGGTGCTGGTCGGAGTGGTGTTGGGCGAGCGCAGCACCACTTCGTTAAAAGCGTTAAAGGTGTCGGCGCGGAAGATCATCGCAATTTTTTCTTGCATGCGGAAGGTCTTGCGCGCCGAGAAGTCCCAGCGGCGCTGCGAGTCGGTGCGAATGTTGGAGTAACGCAGCGGCGCTGTCCTCACGTTGTAAGCCAACTGCTGGCGGCTGTCGCGATTGAAAACGGCGGTGTTAAACCAGCGGTCAGTGTTGCGCTGGTTGGAGGGCAGCCGGATCTGTCTGGTGTCACCGATGAAAAGCGCCTGGCCGAAGCCCAGTGGCGCGCCGCTCTGCCGCTGGTACACGCCGCTCAACTGCCAGCCGCCCAGGAAGAAGTTGATGGCCGGGTGCCACTTTGATCCCCACTTGCGGCCCTTGCCGAACGGCAGCTCCCAGATGCCGCTGCCCGTCAACCGGTGGGCGCGGTCAATGCCGGAGAGCGACTCGTACGGCATGGGGTCGAAAGCGTTCAGAAACTCGACGGCCTCCATAGCCTTGGACCAGGTATAGGCGATCTGTAGCGTGTAGCCTTTCGAGAAGCGCTTCTCCATACGGGTTTGCAGCGAGTGGTACCAGGAATATCCGGCTGGGTCGTCGTACTGCACGCTGCTGAAGTGCGGGTAGTGTGTGAGAAGCTGGGCCCGGGTGATGGTCGAGCTGGTGAACTGCGGATGCAGGCCGAAGAACGGACTGGGGAAATTGGCGCTCAAGAAATCAATGGTGGCCTGATCACGATAAGGCAGCGTGCTGTAATACTGGCGGGGGGTAAAACTGAGGTTGCGCGTGACGCCGGCGCGGGTGGTGCGATTGCCTACGTAGGAGGCCTCCAGCACGTGTCCTGCCGGCAGTTCCTGCTGGAAGCCCAACGACCAGCGCTGGGCGTAAGGCGCCTTGCGGTTTTTGGCGAAAAAGCTGGTGCCCTGGCCGAGGGTCGTCTCCAGGCCGCCCGCCGCGCCGAGTACGGGCAGCAGGCCCTTGGGCAGAGGATTGTCCAGAGTAGCCACCCAGGTGAGGCCGTTGTCGTTGGAGGCCTCGATCGGCGTCATGCGGCTGAACCCGGAGAGAATCGAGTTTGTACGCAGAATGCCGATCGAGCTGTAGAAGATGCCATAGCCGCCGCGGAAGACGGTCTTGGGCAGGATTTGGTAGGCCAGGCCCACGCGCGGCATCCACAGCAAGGCTTGGCTGCTCCAGTACTCGCGCGGGTTGCCGCCCACGCCCGCGAAGGTCACGCCACCCTTGACCTTGAACTGGCCCACCGGCAGCTCCGGAATCGGCCTTTGCGCGTAACGCGCCACCGCCGCCGGCTCGATAGGATTGGGACTGACCGCGTCGAATTGGGTCACCGAGCGGTTGTAGCGCTCAGTGATGGGCGACTCGTGCTCCAGCCGCAGCCCGAGATTGAGCGTTAGCTTGCGTGCCACCTTCCAGTCATCTTGCAAGTAAATAGCGAAGTACTTGTCTTGCTCGGCGTAGCTGCCCGTGCGTGACATGCTGCCGCCGGGAATGCCCGCCAGCAAGGCTATCATCTCAGCGCCCACCGGGGGCGCGGGGCTGTTATCCAAAGGACCGCGAGCCCAGTAATTGCTGAAGCTAAGATCAGGCGAGACGCCGGTGGGGTAACGGTTGCGGAACTCGCGGAACACGGTAACCTCTGGACCGAAGCGCATGCTGTGGTCGCCTTTGAGCCAGATGAAATTACCTACCGCGCTGTGACTGATCGAGGCGGTGACCCCGTCGCCCGATTCCCAGTTGCTCACCGTCGAAAGCGAGCCCACGCTGATGCGCGGGATGGTGGCCAGCCTGCGATCCACCAAATTGACAAGATTCTGGGAAAAGCCTAGTGAAGCCAGATCGAAACCGCGGCTCACGCGCCGCTCGGGAAACTCTTGCTGGGCCACCCCGTAGCGGAAGTTCAGAATCAGGCCGGGCGAGAACATGTGCACGTCATCGAGCGCGATGCCGCGGTTGATGCGGTTCAGGATGATGCCCGCCACGTCGTTGCCAAAAATGCGGTTCTTGTCCTCCTCCCAAAAATCGCGATGGAAGCGGATGAACATGCGGTTCTTCTCGCTGAAGGCATGATCGAAGCGCCCGATGGTGGTCCAGTAGTCTTCTTTGGCCGGCAGCGAATAAAAGAAGTTATTGCGACCGTCGGCGGTGCCGGGCTGATTGGGCAGCGGGTAAAGGGCTAGAATCTTCTTGGCCACCGGGTGAATCCGGCTGGCCGGGAATATGTTGCCCGCGAGCGGCTGCCGGCTGTAGCGCCCGCCCGGCGCCACCGCGATCGTCGCCGGATCATAGAGCTGGTAGTTGCTGCCCAGCTTCAGCAGATCGGAAAAATCCCCGTTGCGCCAGGCCTCCCGGGGCACGGCGGAGGTCATGGAGCCACCCACGTTGGGATCGCCGAACTTGTTCGCCTCCCAAGTGAAGAACCAGAAAGTACGGTTCTTGCCCTTGTAAAGCCCGGGCAGGTAAACCGGCCCGCCGCCCGCCAATCCGTAGCGGTTGTCGCGGTAAACGGGAACCTTCTGGCCGGAGCGATTCTGGTAAATGGTAGGGCAATCGAAGGCTGAATGGCGCAGCCACCACCAAGCCTCTCCGTGCAGCGTGTTGGCGCCGCCCTTGGTGCTCACATTCACCAGCGCTCCCAGCGTGCGACCCACGGAGGCGTCGAAGGACGATGTCTGCACCTTGAACTCGGAAAGGGAAGCGGTGGGCGGCGAAAACGCCACGCGCGGACTGGTGCCGTCCGAGTATACGTTTGGCACCCCATCAATCGTGAAGAAGTTGCCGTAGTTGCCGCTGCCATCGGTGGAGAATTGCGACGGCGCGTTATTGAAGGGCGCCTTGCGCAGGCGCATATCGGTTCCGTTGACGGTGCCCGGCGCCAGATGCACCAGGTCCATGGCATTGCCTGCGAACAGCGGCAGCTCGGAGATCCTCCGCTCGTCCACTACCTGGCCGAGCGAGGCTTCTGCGGTCTGAAGCAGCGGCGTCTCGGCGGTCACCTGGACCGCCTCGCTGACGTCGCCCAGCGCCATCTGAATGTTCAGCTCCACGCTGTCGTTGACGCGTATCTGTACGTTTTCGCGCACAAACTTCTTAAAGCCGGCTTGCTCCGCGCTGACCGTGTAAGTACCGGGCAGCAGAAAGGGAAGCGCGTAGTTGCCGGCCTCGTTGGTGCGGGTGGATGCGACCACGCCCGTGGCCACATTGGTGGCGCGGATTTCGGCTCCCGGAACTACCGCGCCACTGGGATCAGTGACGCGGCCGACCAGTGAGCCGCGGGCGTCCGCCGTCTGAGCTCGCACCAGTGCAGCCAGTGCGAGCCCCATAATCGCCGCGCAAATACTGTTCAACCTCATCTCGGCCCTGTCCTTGTTGCAGTGATCCCCGGCTGCAATCGCCGGATGAAGCCATTATACTTGCTGAAGGCAACAAACCAAGCCAAGGAGGCAAGATGGTGGAATCAAGCGGCTGCACACGTCGTTTCTGGCTGGGCGCTGCGGCGTCAACCGCGCTGGGCGTCGCTGCTCCCGGACCCAACATCCGCTGGGCGCTGGGCATGGTCACCTGGGTGGTGCGCGCCCAGCGCGAAAAACGCACCCTCGACTGGCCCGAAATCCTCTCCGACATTGCGCAAGGCGGCTTCGAAGGCCTGGAAGTTTACACCCAGAAAACTCTGCCGGTCACCGACGAAAACATGGCGGCCCTGGAGCGCCTGCTCACCCCGAAGTACAATCTGCGGCTGTCCGGGATTTACTGGGGCGACCGGTTTCACCTGGATTCGGAGCATGATCGCATTCGCAAGGAGTGCCGCCGCTTCTTGGGATACCTGAAGCGCTTCGGCTCAGATCGTTTGATTATAGGCCCCCCGGGACCCGAGGTCGAGGACGAACGCCGCGCCATTTCCTCCATGGCGCGCATCATGAACGAGGTGGGCAAGATCGCACTCGAGCAGTACGGCATCAAAACTGCCGTGCATCCCCACGTGGGTGGCCTCATCGAGAATCCGCGGCAGATCGCCCAGCTTATGCAAGAGACCGATCCCCGCTATTTCAACCTGGCGCCCGACACGGCCCAGCTTTGGATGGGGGGTGGAGACCCAGTGCGCATGTTCGAGGAGTACAAGCGCCGCCTCGTCTACGTGCACTATAAAGACATCCGAGCCTACCATCGCGGGCTGAAAGGCTACCTGGATAACGTGATAGAGCTGGGCCGGGGCGTGATTGACTTCCCCGCCCTGCACCGCATCTTGAAATCCATTCGCTACCGGGGCTGGATTACTATTGATCTCGACAACGCTCGCGTCTCCCCGCTGGAAAGCGCGCGCATCCAGCGCGACTACATTGACCGCGTGCTAGCCCCGATCTACGCCTGAGCCTGACCCGGAGAGGACCGAAACAAACCGCCGTCCAGCGGGTTTAATAATAACGGTATGAGGTCAATCCGTTGGATAGTCTTTCCCGCTCTACTCGCGTTGGCCGGCCTGGCCTTGTGGGCCGCTGACGTAACCGGCAAGTGGAAGGCCGAGATGCCGGGGCCAGGCGGCGCTACCCGGGAAGTCACCTTCACATTTAAGGTAGACGGTGACAAACTCACCGGTACGATGAGCACCCCGCGCGGCGAAAGGGAAATCTCCGAAGGCAAGGTCGCTGGCGATGAGATCTCCTTCGTGATGATTATGCCCGGCCGCGAGGGTGGCCAGGTGAAGGTGCTTTACAAGGGCAAGGTCGCTGGCGATGAGATCAAGTTCACTAGCCAGCGCGAAGGGGCTGACCGCAGCTTCGAGTTCACGGCCAAGCGGGCGCAGTAAAGCGGCGGTTCCCATCTTGTGGAAAGCCGCAGCGTGCTTGGTGTGTCTGAGCGCCTCGGCCATCGCAATTGATCACCGCGGGCGCGTCACCGCCAACCAACTCCCTATTCCCGGCGCCACAGTGATCGCGGTGTGCGGCGAGCGCAAGCTCGTGACTACCACCGACGAGGAGGGCAACTACCTGCTTGAGGGCTTGGAGCCGGGGATCTGCGAGTTGCGTATTGAGATGTTCGGCTTCGCCCCGGCGAGACGCACCGTGCACATCGAAGCCGGGGGCGGCTTATTGGAGTGGACCCTGGAGCTGCTGAAGCCGCCAAGCGTCCCCACCCTCAAGGCGCCACTGGCTGAGACCAACCTGGCCGAAGAATGGAGTAAACTCCAAGAGACGCCGGCTGAACCCGAACCGACAGCCGAGGAACAAGACGCCAACGAAGCGTTTCTCATTCAAGGCAGTCTTAGCCGCGGGTTGGAACTTGGGGCCGCGCCAGAGGCCCCGGCGTCGTTGCCCGGCTCGGAGCACGCTCCGCCGGCACCGCTAGTCGACAAGCCGGCCCGGGCGCCGGCAATCGCGAAAGGAACCCCGAAGAAGGCCGGAGCACTCACGCGGCTGGCCCGGGCTCGTGTTGCTCGCAAGGCGCTTGCCGCCAAGAACTTCGGGAACCGTCGCCGGGGCGGCAGCGACAATCTGCGGGGAGCTTTTTACGCGAGCTGGCGCAACTCGGCACTGGACGCGCGCCCGTTCTCGCTCACCGGACAGAGTGCGCCCAAGCCGCCCTATAGCCATACCCGGTTCGGCTTCATGGTCGGCGGCCCCTTGCGTATTCCCAAGCTAATCGAGTCCGACCGAAGCTTCATATTCTTGAACTTTACTGGCGTACGCAGCCGCAATCCCTACCAAGCCACCGGAACCCTGCCTTCGCCGGCGGAACGAGCCGGTGACTTCTCCGCCTCGGCCATACGCGCACCGGTTACTATTTACGACCCCACGAGCAGGACTCCCTTCCCGGGCAACCTGCTGCCCGCTCAGCGCATTGACCCTGTGGCCCAAGGCCTGCTCGAATTCATCCCACCTCCCAACCAGCCTGGCCGGGTCCAAAACTATCGCCTGCTCGAGTCGCAGAGACAAAACACCGATAACTTCGCCCTGCGCTTCAGCCAGCCGCTCGAGCGGCGGCATCGCCTTTCGGTTTCGCTAAACTGGCAGCGCCGCAGCGGGGAGAACCTGCAACCTTTCGGTTTTCGAGACGAAAACTCAACTCGCGGCTGGCGAGCCACGCTAAGTTGGAGTTACAACTTACAGCGCCGTCTGGTGCACAACCTAAGCTGGGAGATACAAGGCAACCGTCACGAAACACTGCCCTACTTCGCCTTCAAGCGCAACGTAGCCGCCGAGCTAGGAATAATCGGCCCTTCCACTCAGCCCGAAAACTGGGGCCCACCCAACCTGAGCTTCACTAACTTCTCAGACCTCACCGAAGCCAGCGCCATTGAGAGACGCGATAGGAGCTCCGCGCTGACGGACAGCCTTACTCTCATGCGCGGGCGACATAATTTTACTTTCGGCGGCGAATACCGCCGCGTCCGGCTCGATAGTCGCACCGACCAGAACGCGCGCGGCAGCTTTACCTTTTCCGGCCTGGTCACCAGCGGCTTGGACGCACGCGGCCAGCCCTTACCCTTTACGGGCTTCGACTTTGCGGACTTCCTGCTGGGGTTGCCCCAGTCCAGTTCAATTCGTTACGGCAGCTCCAACAACTACTTCCGCGGGACGGCTTACAACTTGTTTTGGCAGGACGACTGGCGCCTGCATCGCCACCTCACCCTCAACAACGGGCTTCGCTACGAATTCTCCTCCCCGCTGCGAGAAAAGTTCGGCCGCCTTTCCAACCTAGACATCGCACCGGGGTTCACCGGCGCCGCCGTGGTTACCCCGGGCAGCATCGGCCCTTACAGCGGGCGGTTCCCGGAGGCTCTGATTGACCCCGATCGCAACAATTTCTCTCCGCGCCTGGGCCTGGCTTGGCGCGCCGGCAATCACACCGTGCTCCGCGCCGGCTACGGTGTTTTTTATGACAGCTCCGTCTACAATCGTTTCGCGCCGCGCCTGGCCTCCCAGCCCCCCTTCGCTAACACCGGGCACCTCACCACCAGCCTCGCCCGTCCTCTCACTCTGCGCGATGGCCTCGTGGCGCTTCCCGCCACCACCATCCGCAACACCTTCGCCGTGGACCGCAGCTACCGCCTGGGCTATGCGCAGACCTGGCGGCTGTCCATCCAGCGCGATTTCGCCAGCGCCTACGTTTTCGAGCTCGGCTATCTGGGCACCAAGGGCACGCGGCTGGACATACAACGCTCGCCTAATCGCGCTGCGCCCGGCTCGCCCCTGACCGCCGAGCAGCGGCGGCAAATCGCCAACGCAGTGGGCTTCATTTGGGACAGTTCCGAGGGCAACTCCATCTACCACGGGCTGGAAGCTCGCCTGACGCGCCGCTTCCGCCGGGGACTTTCGTTTAACGCTATCTACACATGGTCAAAGTCCATTGACAACGCTTCTAGCATCGGCGGCGCCGGCAACGTGGTGGCTCAGAACGATCGTGATCTGCGCGCTGAGCGCGGTCTGTCCAGCTTCGACCGCCGGCACGCCCTCACGTTGTCTTACGTGCTCACCTCGCCCAGCGACGCCCGCAGCGCTTTGCTGACAAGGGCCGGTCGCGCCGCCTGGCTGTTGCGCAATTGGAACCTCAGCGGCCAGTTGACCTTGCAAACCGGCTCGCCCTTCACCGCGCGCGTGATGGGCAACCGCGCTGATTCCGGCGGCACCGGCGTTATAGGGAGCGGGCGCGCCGACGCCACCGGCCAACCTGTCAAAGCCCCCGGCTGGCGCTTCTTCAATCTGGAGGCTTTCACCACGCCCCCACCCGGTCGTTTCGGCAACGCCGGCCGCAACACCATTCCCGGCCCCGGCTTTGCCGCACTTAATGCCGCCCTGGGGCGTTCTTTCCGCGTAGGCGAGAGCCGACGTTGGCTGGAGATCCGCTTGGAGGCCAGCAACTTAACCAATCACGTCAACTACACGCGTCTGGATACGGTAGTCAACTCTTTGAACTATGGCCTGGCCACCCAGACGGCTCCCATGCGCGCCCTGACGGCTACCTTGCGTTACAGATTTTGAAAATGCGCAGCGCTGCTTGGACAGTTCTGTTGCTGCTGGCCGGCCTCGCCGCCACTCAGCAGCCCGAGCTTAAGTTCAGCACCTCGGCCAACCTCGTCATCGTCAATGTAACTGTCGAGGACCGCCACGGCCGCCCCATCGAAGGCTTAAAGCGGGAAGATTTCGCCGTGTTCGAGGACGGCAAGCCCCAAACCATCGCGGTCTTCGATTACCAGCGACTCAGTCTGGAGCCTTTGCCCGTGGCGCCGCCTCCCCTGCGCCCGGGCTTGTTCGTTGCTCAGAAGGCTCCCGCCGCCGAATCCCCTCCCCCGCCCGCCCAAGTCCGCTACCAGGATCGCCGCCTGATTGTGCTGTTCTTCGATTTCACCTCGATGCCGCCGGCCGATCGCATGCGCGCCCAGCAGGCCGCACTCCAGTTCATCCAAGAGCGCATGACGGCCTCTGACATGATCGCCATCATGACCTTCACCAACCGCTTGCGCCTGGAACAGGAGTTCACTGACGACCGCGAAACGCTGGGCGAGATCATACGGAGCTTCAGCCTCACCGAAAGTGCGGATCTGGCCGAAGAAGGCGCCGTGCCCGAAGAACAGGCCCAGGAGGAAGAGGACGAATCCAACGTCTTGTTCATCGCCGACGAAACCGAATTCAACATATTCAACACCGACCGCAAGCTCAGCGCGCTGGAAGCCGCAGTACGTTACTTGGGATCGCTGCCCGAAAAGAAAGCTCTGGTGTATTTCTCCAGCGGCATCGCCAAGACCGGCGTTGAGAACCAGTCGCAGCTACAAGCCACCATCAATGCCGCCGTGCGCGCCAACGTAGCCTTTTATCCGGTGGATGCGCGCGGCCTCGCAGCCCTGCCTCCCGGAGGCGACGCTACACGGGCCGCGCCGCGCGGAACTGCTATTTTCTCCGGGCGCGCCCAGCGCGAACAAAAACTGCGCTTTCACGATCAACAAGAGACCCTTTACACGCTGGCCGCGGAGACCGGGGGCAAGGCTTTCCTGGATGCCAACGATCTTACCCTGGGCCTGGTTCAAGCCCAGCGCGACATGCGCAGCTACTACATTCTGGGCTACTACAGCAGCAATCCCGCCCAGGACGGACGCTTCCGCCGCATCCAGGTACGCCTCATATCGCGCCGCGACGCCCGTCTCAATTACCGCCCCGGCTACTTTGCACCCAAGGAGTACCGTTATTTCACCGCAGCGGACAAAGAGCGGCAGCTCGAAGAAGCTCTCTCGGCCGGCGACCCAATCACCGATCTGCCCCTAGCCCTGGAAGTCTGCTACTTCCGGCTCTCTGCTAATCGCTACTTCGTCCCGGTGGCCGTGAAGATCCCGGGCTCGCACATCGCGCCCGTGCGTCGCGGTGAGAGCGAAATTGCGGAGCTGGATTTCGTGGGGCAGGTTCGCGACGCCCAACGCAAGCTGGCCGGCAGCGTGCGCGATACAATCCGCGTCAAACTGACCCCGCGCACGGCCGGGGAACTGGGCTGGCGCCCCCTGGTTTACGATACCGGCTTTGTGCTGGCCCCCGGCCCGTACCGGATCAAATTCCTGGCCCGCGACAACCAGTCGGGCAAGATCGGCACCTTCGAAACCAGCTTCGCCATCCCCGATCAAGCCGCGCAGCAAGGATGGCTGCCCATCAGCTCAGTGGTGTTCAGCAGCCAGCGGGAACCCACTGCGGCCGTCGTGGCGGCGGCTGAAAACAAGCCCGGGCTCTGGAAATTACATCCCTTGATCCGGGACGGCAAGAAGCTGGTGCCCAGCGTCACGCGCGTGTTTCGCCGCGGCCAGAACCTCTCGGTCTATTTCGAGGTTTACGACCCCGCCCTAGACGAACACACCGGGCACCCGCTCGTGCTGGCCAACCTAGCTTTCTATCGTGGGCGGAGAAAGGTCTTGGAATCCAGCCCAGCGCGCGCGGAGCGGCTTTTGACAGGGCGCCCGGCCACCGTGCCCGTGGAGATCGAAGCTCGCCTGGCCGAGTTGCCGCCTGGGCGCTACGTCTGCCAGCTCAACGTCATTGACCAGCTAGGCGGCAAGTTCGCTTTCGCTCGCGCGCCGCTGGTCGTGCTGCGTTAGCAGCTTCAACTCTGCTTGGTGCCTTTGATGACACCCTGGCTGGAGCCGCCCTTCCAGGTCCCCTCCAGCTTGTCGCCCGAAATCCTGGCCTCGACCGTGTAAAGCTGGCCCTCGATCTGGACTTTGAAGCTGAATACACCGTTTTCGTAACGCGGCTCCACCATGGAGTACTCGCCCGGGGCCCCGCTGATGGTGCCGCTGAGCTTACCGCCTTCCTCCTTCACCGTCACGGTCCAGCGATATTGCTCGCCGTCGGGACTGTCGGATACACATTGCCAGATACCGACCGCCGGTTTCTGGGCGGCCAGAGGCCACACGAATAATGCAACCGCAAGGATTAACGCTGCCAGTAGTCTCATAATGCCGGCCGGCGCCCCGCCGACGAGCGCCGGTTTCTTGTTGTATGATAACATCCCGTTCGGAGATCACGGAGGCTACTATGCGCAACTGGGTTCCGGCCCTGATTATGCTGCTTGCGGCGGGAGGAGCCCTCGCCCAGCGGCACAAGTTCACCATCAACACTGAGACTCCGGAAGGACAACTGCTCCAGCAAATCGGCGAACAGGAAGATCCCGCCAAGAAGCTTGCCTTGCTGGAAAAGTTCGCCGCCGAGTACCCCAAGCACGAGGCCATCGCTTGGGTTTACGCCCAGACCGTCAACGTGGCCAGCAAAGCCAATCAATTCGACAAGGCTCTGGAGGCCGGCGACAAACTGCTCGCACTGGACCCGGAGGACCTGGAAACGGCCCACGCCGCTTTGAAAGCCGCCGAAGCCAAGCGGGACCCCGCCACCTTGATTCAGTGGGCCGCCAAGGTGTCGGCCGCCGCGCGCAAAGTGGCTCAAAAGCCCAAGCCCAAAGAAGAAGACGAGGTTGAGGACTGGAAGACGGCAGTCGAGTTCGCCAAGCAACTCGACGTCTACACCGAGTACTCGCTTTACGCCGCCGCCTTGCAAGCCACCGACGTCAACCAGCGCATCGGGTTGATCGAGGCCCTGGAAAAGCAGAACCCGGAGAGCCAGTACCTGCCCCAGATCGCCAACCTTCGCTTCATCGCTTACTTGCAGGCAGGGCAGAACGAAAAGGCGGTGGCGCTGGCCGAGAAAGTTTTGGAGAAGGATCAATCCAACGAGGACATGCTGCTGGCCGTAGCTGACAGCTACCGCATCCGAAAGAAGGACCCGGACAAAGTGCTTGCCTATTGCGCTAAGGCCCTCGAACTGGTGGCCAGCAAGCCCAAACCCGAGGGTGTCGCAGACGCCGCCTGGCAAGCCCGCAAGAAACAGTTGAGCGGGCGCGCGCACTATCTGGCAGGACTCACCCACATCAGCGGCAACCGCTGGGCCGAGGCCGACAAAGAATTGCGCGCCGCCTTGCCCGGCATCGCCGACAACCAAACCATGACGGCAGAAGCGCTGTTTTATCTCGGACTGGCTAACTTCCGTATGGGCGAGCGGGAATGCGAGCCGGCGCGCATTCTCGACGCCGTCAATTTCACCAAGCAAGCCGCCGCCATCAGCGGTCCTTACCAGGCGCCGGCGCGGCAAAACCTCAGAGCATTTCAAAGCAAATGCGCAGTGCGATGAACATACTAGTTCCCAATCTCGGCTCCACCTCGCTCAAGTACCAGATACTGGAAATGCCCGCCGAGCGCGTGCTGGCGCGGGGACGCTTCGAGCGGGTCAGCGACTACCGCGATGCCATCTCGCGCATACCCACCAGCGAGACGCCCGTGCATGCCGTCGCCTTCAAGACCGTGCTGGCCGGCCCCCGCTACCGGGGCACTTTTCGCATTGATGCGGACCTGATAGCGGCCATGGAAGAGTACCTGCCCGCCGCTCCCGCGCATAATGCCATTTATCTGGCGGCCATCCGCGCTTTCTCCGCAGCTATGCCCGGCGTGCCTTTAGTTGCGGCCTTCGAGACGGAGTTTCACGCCACCATGCCGGAGCACGCGTGCCGCTACGGCGTGCCGGCAGAATGGCGCGAAAAGTACGGCATCCGCCGCTACGGCTTTCACGGCGCCTCGCATCAGTACGTCAGCGAGCGGGTCCCGGAGCTGCTCGGGCGCCCGCGGGATAGCCTGCGCCTGGTGAGCTGTCATTTGGGCGGCAGCTCTTCCATGTGCGCGATTGACCGCGGCCGTTCTGTTGACACCACCATGGGCTTTTCGCCTCAGTCCGGTCTGGAGAACGCCACCCGCCACGGCGAGCTGGACGTTTTCGCTGTGCTTTACATGATGGAGCGCTGCGGCTGGACGATTGCCGAGGTGCGCCAGCAATTGGCGCGCAACGGCGGGCTGGCGGGACTTTCCGGAATCCCCGGCGGCGACGTACGCGACCTGGAGGCGGCCGCCGCCCAGGGCAATCAGGATGCGGCGCTGGCCCTGGAAGTTTTTGCCTACCAGGTACGCAAGACAATCGGCGCCTACGCGGCGGCGATGGGCGGCTTGGATGCCGTCGCTTTCACTGGTGGCATCGGAGAAAACTCAGCGCGCTTGCGCGCACTTTGCCTGCAAGGCCTCGAGTTTCTGGGTATTCGCCTGGACGCGGTCCGCAACGAGCAGGGCAGTGGCGACCGCGTAGTTTCCGCCGATGACTCCCGCGTGGCCGTCCTGGCCTTAGCCACCAATGAGGAACTGGTGGTGGCCCGGCGAGCTTACCGACTGCTGACGGCGGATGCCGACTAGGCTTAACCCTCCAGCAGCGTATTCACCGGCGCCGGATGCGAAGCCTCATAGGCCGCAATGGCTTCTTGTTGCTGCAAGACCCACCCCACCTCGTCCACGCCTGCCAGCAGGCACTGTCTTGCGAATGGATCGATCGGGAACTCGACGCGGCGGCCATCGGGCAGAATCAAGGCTTGCCCAGCTAGATCAACCGTCACTTCCGCCTGCGGATCTCGCTCCACCAGTGCGAACAGCTCCGCGTGGATTTCCCTGGAAACCACAATCGGGAGCAAGGCGTTTTTCAAGGCGTTCTGGCGAAAGATGTCCGCAAAGGAGGTGGAAATCACCGCGCGGAATCCGAATTGCGTCAGGGCCCAGGGAGCATGCTCGCGCGAACTGCCGCAGCCGAAGTTATCCCCGGCCAGAAGAATCTGCGCACCCTTGGCCCGCGGCTGGTTGAGAATAAAGTCCGGACGCGGTTGCCCCTCGGCGTCGTAACGCCAGTCGTAAAAAAGCTGCTCGCCCAAACCTTCCTTGGAGACGGTCTTCAAAAAACGAGCAGGGATAATTTGATCGGTGTCAATGTTGTCCACGGGCAAGGGAATCAGACGGCTGGAGAAGCGCTCAAAAGGTTTCATAGATACATCCTCGGATCGGCCACCGCGCCGGCCAGCGCAGAAGCTGCCGCCGTGAGCGGACTGGCCAGCAGGGTCCGCCCGCCCTTGCCCTGCCGGCCCTCGAAGTTGCGATTGGAAGTAGAGACGCAATACTGCCCTGGCTCCAGTTGATCGCCATTCATGCCGATGCACATCGAACAGCCGGGCTGTCTCCATTCTGCGCCCGCAGCGCGGAAGATTTCATCCAAGCCTTCAGCCTCTGCCTCGCGTTTCACCTGCATGGAGCCGGGCACCACCAGCATGCGCACACGCGGGTGGATCCGGCGACCCTTCAGAAGCCGCGCAGCTTGCCGCAAATCCACCAGCCGCCCGTTGGTACAGCTTCCCAGAAAGACCACATCAATGGGATGACCCAGCAGCGGCTTGCCCGGCTCCAGCGCCATGTAGCGCAACGCCTTTTCCAGCGAAGCGCGCTCCAGCGCGTCGCGCGCCGCAGCCGGCTCCGGCACCGCAGCAGTGATCGGAATACCCATTTCCGGGCTGGTCCCGAAGGTGATCATAGGCTCCAGCGCATCGGCATCGAGCTCGACCGTCCGATCGTAGGTGGCGCCCTCGTCGGTGGGTAGCCGGCGCCAGCGGTCCAGCGCCTCATCCCACGCGCGCCCCTTGGGAGCGAAAGGCCGGCCGGCCAAATATTGAAAAGTGGTGTCGTCAGGAGCCACCAGCCCCGCCCGAGCACCAGCCTCAATGCTCATGTTGCACACCGTCATGCGCTCTTCCATAGAAAGCGCGCGAATTGCGCTGCCGGTGTACTCGAACACGCAGCCTGTGCCGCCCCCCGTGCCTATCTTGGCGATGAGAGCCAGAATAACGTCCTTGGCCGAAACGCCCGGGCGCAAGCGTCCCCCGACATTGATGCGGCAGGTCCGGGGACGGGCCTGCAACAAGCATTGTGTGGCCAGCACCATCTCCACCTCGCTGGTGCCGATCCCAAAAGCCAGCGCGCCCAAGGCGCCGTGGGTGGCTGTATGGCTGTCGCCGCACACAATGGTCATGCCGGGCTGGGTCAACCCGAGTTCCGGGCCGATCACGTGCACGATGCCCTGCCGTTCACTGCCCAAGCTATAGCAGGGGATGCCGAACTGCTGGCAGTGGGCCTCCAGTTGGCTTACCTGCCGAGCCGAAACTGGATCGGCAATGGGTACCCGGGGTGCCAAAGTGGGCACATTGTGGTCAGCAGTGGCCAAAGTGCGATCCGGCCTGCGAACGCGGAGGCCCCGGCGCCGCAAGCCGTCGAAAGCCTGCGGTGAGGTGACCTCATGGATCAGGTGCAGGTCAATGTAAAGCAGCGCGGGGGCTCCGGGAATCTCCTTGACCACATGGGCGTCGAAGATTTTCTCGATGATCGTGCGCGGCATGCTTCAGATCTCCCCTATCAGGGCCTGGCCCACTTCCTCAGTGCTGGCCGGCCTTCCTTTCGGGCGCAGATCCGCGGTCACTATGCCCTTGGCCAGCACCGCCTCAATGGCCTGGTTTACTGCGGCGGCTTCCTCGCGCAGCCCAAAGCTGTACTCAAGCATGGCGGCCACCGATCCCACCGCTCCCAGCGGGTTGGCCCGGTTCTGGCCGGCAATGTCAGGGGCCGAACCGTGCACCGGCTCGTAGAGCCCGACATATGCGCCTGAGGGCCTGCGTTCGCCGATCGAAGCCGAAGGCAGCATGCCGATGGAGCCGGCCAGCACAGCCGCCTCGTCGGAAAGAATGTCGCCAAACATGTTCTCGGTCAACACCACGTCGAAGCGGCGCGGATTCAAGATCAACTGCATGGCGCAGTTGTCCACCAGGATGTGCTCCAAAGTCACGTCCGGATACTGGCTGGCCAGCTCGCTCACCACGCGACGCCAGAGCTGGGAGACCTCGAGCACATTGGATTTGTCCACGCTCGCCACCTTCTTGCGCCGGTTGCGCGCCAGACGGAAGGCCACGTGCGCGATACGCTCGATTTCCGGGCGGCTATAGGCCATGGTGTTGACGCCGCGCTCCTCCGCGCCGGCGCCGGTTATGCCGCGCGGCGTGCCGTAATACAAACCCCCGGTTAGCTCGCGCACAATGACCAGATCGGTGCCCTCCACACGGTCGTTCTTCAGCGGGGAGGCTTCCAGCAAGGCGCCGTATGCTTTGACCGGGCGCAAGTTGGCGAAGACGCCCAGTGCTTTGCGCAGCGCCAGCAAACCTTTCTCGGGGCGCATCTGGGGCGGGGCATGATCGAACTCGGGCAGGCCCACCGCGCCCAGCAAGGTAGCGTCGGCGGCCAGCGCCGCGCGCAGCGTCGTCTCGGGCAGAGGAGAGCCGGTCGCACGTATGGCGGCCGCCCCTATCAATCCCTCGGTCAACGCAAGCTGGTGGCCGAACCTGGCGGCCACGTGCCGCAAAACGCGCACGGCTTCCCGGGTCACTTCTTCACCGATGCCGTCGCCCGGCAGCACAAGGATATCAAGGCGCATCAGCACTAGCCTCGCAAAAACCGGCCTGCGGATTCAATCGGCGGCCTGGGATCCCCGGCCCAGCACTTCCTCCACGATTTGCACTATCTCCTCGTTGCGCACGCCCTTTTTGCGGTCCGCAAAGGCGATGAAGCGCTGGTAGACCTCTTCGAGCTGGTCGCGCGTGAGCGTGAAGCCCAGGTCCTGGCAGCGTTTCGACAGCGCGTGACGGCCGCTGTGCTTGCCCAGGATCAGTTTGGACTCCGGCACCCCCACGGTGCGCGGATCCATGATCTCATAGGTCGTGCGCTCCTTCAGGAATCCGTCCTGGTGGATGCCGGCCTCGTGCGCGAACGCGTTATCGCCCACAATGGCCTTGTTGGGCTGGGGGCCGAAGCTGATCAGCTCGGCTAGCAGGCGGCTGGCCGGGTAAAGCTGCTGGGTCACGATGGCGGTCTCATAAGGCAGTAAGTCGTGGCGCACCTTCATAGCCATAACGACCTCTTCCAGAGCGCAATTGCCCGCCCGCTCGCCGATGCCGTTGATGGTGCACTCGATCTGGCGCGCCCCGCCTACCACCCCGGCCAAAGAGTTGGCCGTAGCCAGGCCCAGGTCGTTGTGACAGTGCACGCTGATGATGGCCGTATCACCGAGAGCCCGGGCCACCTGCGCGATCATGGCGCCGAACTCATCAGGCAAGGAATAGCCCACCGTATCGGGCAGGTTGATCGTGCTGGCACCCGCCGCCACCGCCGCCCGGGAAACTTCGATCAGATAGTTGATTTCGGTGCGCGTGGCATCCTCGGCCGAAAACTCCACGTCCTCGGCGTAACGGCGCGCCAGTTCGACAGCCGCCACCGCCTCCTCCAAGACCTGCTGGCGCGATTTGCGCAGCTTGTAGCGCAAGTGTATGTCGCTGGTGGCGATAAAGGTGTGTATGCGCGGGCGACGAGCCCGCTCCAGAGCGCGGGCAGCGCGTTCCACGTCCTGGGTGCAGGCTCGGGCCAGTGCAGCCACCCGCACCTCGGGAAATTCGGAGGCTATGGCCCGCACCGCTTCGAAGTCCCCTTCGGAAGCCACCGGGAAGCCGGCTTCCAGGATATCCACGCCGAGCTCCACTAGCTTGCGGGCCATGCGCAGCTTTTCAGGTACCGTCATCGAGCATCCGGGCGACTGTTCGCCGTCCCGGAGCGTGGTGTCGAAAATAAAAACGCGGTTCTTCATGACAGCCACATCGCCTTGACTTAAAGGCGGGCGGCAAGCGAGCCGCCCGCGCTCTGGAATGCGTCCCGGCCACCGGCCTGTTGCTCCAGCGACCGTGACACTTCATTATGGCGCGAAGCGGGTCGATTTGCCAAATTAATAATTTTCTGCCCGCCTATCAAAAGCTGTGATTAAATAAAAATTGTGAATCCGCCGACCTCAAATTATAAGGAGCAGCCCGCCATGGAGCTCTACCTGCTCGAAACCTTCCTCGAAGTCGCCACCGAACGCAGCTTCTCCCGGGCGGCGGAAAAACTCCACCGCACCCAGCCTGCCGTCTCCCTCGCCATCCAGCGACTGGAGAACGAGCTGGGCGAAAGGCTGCTTGACCGTTCGGGCCGGGACTTGCTGCTGACCGATGCCGGCCGCCTGGTCCTGGATTACGCCCGCCGCTTCCAGAATCTGGAGCGCGACCTGCTCAACGCCTTGGCCGAGCTGCGCGACAAGGCTGCCGGGCGTCTGATCATCGGCGCCAACGAATCCACCGCGCTGTACCTGTTCGAGCACATCCAGCAATACCGCCGCCGCTACCCCAGGGTGAAAGTGCAGGTACGGCGCTGCCTTTCCAGCCGCATCCCCGCCCAGTTAATTGACGGCGACCTCGAGTTGGGCGTCATCAGCTACGATCCGGGCGATGATCGCCTGCTGGCAACCGTCATCTACACCGATCATCTCGCCTTCGTGGTCTCCCCCCGCCACCGCTTTGCCCGCCGCAAGTCGGTCTCTATCACGGAACTGGGCATGGAGACCTTCATCGCTCACAGCGTGGTCTCACCCTACCGCGAGATCGTGCTCAAGGAGTTCCAGCGCCACAAGGTTCCCTTGAACATGGACGTGGAGATGCCTACTATCGAGACCATCCGTCGCATGGTGCAACGCAATGAGGGCGTGGCTTTCCTGCCGCGTATGTGCGTGGAGCAGGAGCTGCGCCAGCGCACCTTGTGCGAGGTGCAGGTCCGGGAGCTGGCCTCCATCCAGCGCCCCATCCGTCTGGTCTATCCTGCCCGCCGCGCTCTCAGCCACGCCGCGCAAGCCTTTGTGGAGCTGGTGGCCGAAGCCAGGCCGCGTTGAAACCTAAGCCGCTTCAGGCTCGGCGGCGGTAATAGCGCATAGTGAGCACGCGGGCTTGCGCCCGGCCCAAGCGTCCTACAATCGCCTGGTAAAACTCTTTCGGCCCCATACGCTCGATGATGCCCCGCAGCACGCGCTCTTGGGCAGCGAAAGCGCGCTCGGTCACGGCGTCAGGATCCACCAACCGGGTCAGTTGCTCGTCCAGCTCCTTTTGGATGGCTGCCGTCTCCGGCTTGCCGGCCAGGTTGTTGAACTCGCCCGGATCCTCCTTGAGGTTGAACAACAGCGGTTCGTCCCCGGTAAAGTAGAGGTACTTCCAGTCGCCCCGGCGGATCATGAATGAGCCGGTGCAGTTGCCTTCCGAGTGCGATTCGCTGAAGGCGAAACCGGGATGCGAGCCGGCTTCACCCCGCACCAAGCCGAGCAGCGAGTGGCCGCGCAGCTCGGGCCTGGGCTTCAGACCGGCTATTTCCAGAATGGTACCCACCATGTCCACGTGGGAGACCGGCGTCTCAATCACCTTGCCGGCCGGCAAACCGGCCCCGGCCACCAGAAGCGGCACGCGCGCTGCATTTTCCAAAAGAACGTTCTTCAGCCACAAGCCGTGCTCCCCAAGCATCTCGCCGTGGTCGCTGGTGTAAATGAACAACGTGTTTTCAAGCTGGCCCGCCTTCACGATCTCATCGAAGATCGAACCCACGCGCTCGTCCAGCTCGGAGACCATCCCGAAGTAAGCAGCCCGGGCGCGGCGAATGCGTTCCTCGGGTATCGGCACCTGGATGTTCTTGAAGTTGGCCAGCACAGTGAACATGGTGTGGCGCTTTTCCAAGTATCCGGCGGGGATCACCGGCAGAGGCATGGCAGCCGGCGGGTAGATATCTTCGTACTTGGGAAGGGCTACCCACCGGGGATGGGGCATGGTCAGACCCACGTAAATGGCCCAGGGTTGCCGCTGCGCGTCTGGGCCGCGCAGGAACTCTATGGCCAGGCGGGCTGTCTCCGCATCATGGTGCCTTCTGTCGGCAAACCGCCCCTCGATTACGTTGCGCTCGCCCGGACGGAAGCAAACCGGCGCGCGAAACAGCGAAGTGATATCGGGGTCCTCAAAATGGCCGTGCGAGGTCTTGATTTCTTCAAAGCCGTAAATGCCGCCCGGGCTCATGTCCATCTTTCCCCAGGCGAGCAAACGGTAGCCTGCTTCGGCCAGATCATTGCCCCAACTGCGGTGCCGGCCCAGCGGCGTGCTGTTGCAGAAGGAATCCACGTCGGAAGCAAAGCGCCCGGTCATCATGGCCGCGCGCCCGGGAGCGCACACCGGATTGCCGGTGTAGGCATTGCGAAAATTCACACCCAAGGCGGCAATTCGATCCAAATTGGGCGTGCGGACGATGGGGTGACCGTTGGCTCCAAGCACCCGCCCGCTGTGCTGGTCCGAACAAACAAAGACAATATTGGGGCGCCGCGCAGTTGCGCCGCCGCGCCGCACGGCGACCTCGGTTAACATCGCGCCTAGCAACGTCCGCCTGGTCATGGTTGTCACCTCAGCCTCCATTCTGCCTCCCATCGGTGGGGCCGGCCGATCACGACTTCAACCATCCGGCCTCGCGATACCAGCCTAGCGTGCGTGCAATCGCCTCGGCGTGAGGAGTGCGCGCCCGAAAGCCAAGCTCAGACCGCGCGCGCGAAGCATCGCAACACCAGTTCCCCAAGCGCGCCTCTTGCAACTTCTCGCGCGAGATTATGGCCGGGCGCCCTCGCCACCGCGCCGCCAGCTCGCAGCCCGCAGCTACTGGCCAAGCGAGCGGGTAAGGCAGGCGCACGGTCCTGACCCGCCGCGAAAGAACCTGGCTGCTCAACTCAGCCAGCCCACGCCAGGATAGCGGCACTTCGGCCGCCATGAAATAAACCCGCCCCGCCGCCTGGCTCGATGCAGCGGCGGCCAGCAATCCCTCCACCAAGTCCTCCACGTAGATCACGCTGAATAACGCATCGGGATCGCCCACCACTGGCATCCAGCCTCGCGCCGCCATTCGGAAAAGCTCGAAAACGTCGGTGTCTCGCGGCCCAAAGACCACCGGCGGGCGAACGATAACGGCGCGCGAGGCTATCGCTGAGCCGCGCACCTCCCCTTCAGCTTGAAGTTTCGAGCGTCCGTAGTGGGTGACCGGCCTGGGCTGGGCCTCTTCACGCAGAGGGCGCCCGTCCGGGCTGGGTCCTACCGCGGCCAGGCTGCTCACATGCACCAAGCGGCAGCAGCTTTCGTCGAGCACTTGGACCAGGTTGCGGGTCGCCACTTGGTTGCCGCGGTAGAATTGTTCCGGGGCCAAGGCCTTGGTCACGCCAGCCAAATGGAAAACCACCCGGGCGCCGCGTACAGCTTCTTGTAACCCCGCGCCGGTGGTTAGCTCGCCGCAGACCAGTTCCACCCCTGCGGGCAAGACTTCAGTGCGGCTCGTGCGCCTCACCAGGCAGCGCACACCGGCCCCCAACTCCACTAACCGCGCCGCCAGGTGACTGCCGATGAAGCCGGTGGCGCCGGTAATCAGCACGGGTAAGCGTTCGAAAAAACCTTCAAAGCTCATTCCGAAAAGCGCGAGGCATCACATTGAATAGGTCGCCAATTATATCACTCGAGATGGCCGGGATCATGCGAGTGGACAAGATCGGCGCGGCCAAAAAAGGAGCGGCCGGCCGGACATGCCGGACATAGAAGCGGCACTTGCGCCTTCGGGCAAGCGTAATTGCTACCGCCCCGGGTGGCCCGTTTTCAAGATCCGAATCTCCAAAGACCCGCGCTTGGCCGGCGGCACCAGCGAAGCCCAGTTGCGGATCGCGACCGGCGCGGGCACCGTCGAATCTACCTCAAACCGTAGCGTGGCGATGCGTTGCGGGCGGATGGGGAAACGGTAAACTCCTCCGCTGGCTCTGAGCCCTTCAGGCTTCTCGCCCATCATGTTCGTGAGGGCGGCGTTGCGATGCGGCAGCCCGAGCCGCAGTTGGGCCGTACCTTCCTGGCCATTGGTTTCGTAAAGCCGCACCTCAATCTGGCGGCTCACGCGCCGCATAGCCTCCACAATCACGTTGGAGGACGTCTCCAAGAAGCTTGTCGGGTTGGGGGCGCCGGTCCCGGTCGCCATCAAGACGGGGGCATTGAATTCGTATGCGAGCCGCGGAATGTTGACCTGCTGCCAGGCGCCCGCATGCGGCACAATCGCATACTCGAACTCGTGCACGCCCAGCCCGCGCAGCATTTCGTTAGGCCGGTTCATGTACTGTGAAACGGCGTTGATAAGCAGGAGCGAGAAGGTGCGGCCATTTAGTTCGTGACCGGTCAAGCCGCGGTCCAAAATGGCCAGGCCGCACCCACCGGCGAGCTGGTAGTTGGACCACCGGATGGAAGGAAGAATAGCGCCCGCCGTTGCCTGCCGCGGGTCGATGGCCGAAAAACCGTAGGGTATGCCGCGCGCCCGCTCGATGACGTCGCCGGCGAGCGGGAAATCCGCAGACACCACCAAGTCGGATTCCCGCAAGTCCAACCGCGTGTGGAAATCTATGCGCGGATGATCCCGGTAGAAGACAATTCGGCGCTCCAACCGCGACCCGCCGTGAAAGTCCGAGCTTATGTGGACGCGGATGCTAAGCGGGCCGCGGAAAGCGCGAATCGTCGCCGGATACTCAGAGCTGGTAGCCACCAGGCGGCGCTTGGGCTTCGGAAAAAGGAAGTGCTCAGCCGCAGTTTTCATGCCGGCTACCGTGTCAGCCACGATCACGTTGGCGGGCCCCGCCAGCAGTTCCGTGCCGTTCGCCTTCAACTTGAGGCTCGCCAGCGCACCCGTCTTCGGATCCACCCGGGCGACGTAGTGCGTCGTCTCGATGAATTCTGGCAGCGGGATTGGCTCCGCCGCAATCGGACTGCCGGGCTTGAGCTTGAACGAGGCCAAGCCTGTTGAAGGCAACTCTGGCCGGCAAATGGTGCCCCCAACCTCATCCGGCGCTGCTTCGCAGGCCGGCCCCACAAGCTGCCTGCCTGCACCCACCTGCACGCGGATCGGATCGTTGCGCTTCCAGTTCAGCGGGTTGAAGAAAGTGACCGCGTCGCCCTTGCCGGCCAGCACGCGGAACGATTCTTCAATCGTGCGCATGGCCTGCTTCTCGACCGCGGTGAAACGGTCCCAGGCGTCCCAATGTTCGGGGTCCTTGAAAGCCTTGCCGGCTCCGGCCCCCCATAGAATGTTGCGATCCATGTTCATGAGCATGTTGATCCAGCAGTGGTAGAACTCCTGCGATGGGTAACCGAATCGGCCTCTCATGCTCGCGGCGGTGGCCAGCATTTCCGCAGCTTGCAGGAGATGCTCGTCCTTGCGGTAATACTGCTTGACCTCCGGCATGTTCACCCAGAAGGAGTCCCAACTGTAGCCGGCGTCCCCCTGGTACTCTTCCAGCCTGGTCTTCCCGGAGGCGACCTCCTGAAGCAAAGCCTCCAGGTAATCGCTGGGGATACTGAAGCGGATGGCAATATCGGGGCGGCGGCGGGCCCACTCACGGAGAAACTCCGTAGGGAACTGCTTGCGCGCCGGCGGCAGGCTATAGTCGCCATGCCCGGCCAGCGAGATCAAGGTTGTCTTGCTGGGGCTGTAAGCCAGTTTGGCCTCGATGATCTTCTCAATCGCCCGGTATTGTTGCTCGCTTAACGGCTCGGTGGAAGCGAACAGCGAATCCTTGCCCCCGAATTCCGCGTAAGTCCTGTTGACCACGGCCAGGGTTCGGGTTCCGTCTGGCGACACCCACCAAAACGCAGCAGTATTCGTGGGGTTGTTACGATTGAAAAACAAAGCGGACATGCCCAGCCCGGCTACGATCTGCGGCATCTGGCGGTGGGCCCCGGTGACGTCAATCATCCAGCAGATGCGGGGCCGCAACCCGAAAACTCCCTCATACCAGCGCAGCCCTTGCACGCCCATTTGGACCAATGCCTCGCCCCCGCTCAGGTTGATGGTCGGCTCCAGGAAGAAACCGTTGCAGAACTCGACGCGCTTTTCGGCGACTCGCCGCTTCAGCTCCTCCACCCGGTCCGGAGCGAATTCGAGAAAGCCGATCAGGTTGGGCACTTCCGAGTAAGCAAAGCGATAGTTCGGGTCGTCGCGGACGCGGTCGAGGTGGAGCAGGTAGTTGTTGAGGACGATGTTGCGTTCCTCGTCGAAGTTAACCAGCCACCCGGCGACCGTGCCGTGGGTGTTGGGAACCAGGTACAAAGTAACCGGCTGGGCCGAGGCGACCGCAGCGGCACAGAACAGAAGGACGCATCTGGCCGGCAAAGCCTGCCTCCTTTCGATACAGCGACCGTCACCAGGCGGCCTTAGAAGTATATCCTGGCCTGGAGCTGAACCGATCGCGCTGCCATCGCGCTCAGCACCTTCCCGAAGTTCACGCTGGTGAACTCGGCCGTGGGAGCGTTGTACGTCACGGTGTTGAAAGCGTTGTACGCTTCTATCCGCAGCTCGCCCCGGATGCTCTCCCGAATGGGGATCTGCCGGAACAGCGACAGGTCGAAGCGGTGGACCCCGTCGGACCGCAGGGCGTTGCGCCCCAGATTCCCGAAAGTGAACGCCGGCGGGGCCGCAAATGCAGAGGTGTTGAACCAACGATCGGCGGTAGGATGGTCCACCCGCCAATCACCCACCAAGTTCGGGCGCATGTAACTGACGTTGCCCGTGTTGGCAATGTCTCCCGCGACGGTAAGATTGACCGGCGTGCCGGAGCGCAGCTGAGCGATCCCGTTGAACTGCCAGTTGCCGATGATGTAATCGAAGACACGGTTGCCGGTGCGCAAGCTCTTGCCGCGCCCCAAGGGCAGATCGTACACCCAACTGAACACCAAGTTGTGGGGAATATCGAAGCTTGCTACGCTGCGGTCAGCTCTCATGTCATAGGGATTCTGAATGCCGCCGGCGCCTTGGACGCCGAAGAACTCCGAGTGTCCCAAGTCAATCGCCTTCGACCAGGTGTAGGCCACCGTGAACGCCAGTCCTCGCGCCCACCGCCGTTCGATAGAGGCCTGCAACGCATGATAGTTCGCATTCCCCCAGCTTCTGTCCCACGAAACGGGCACGTTCATGTAAGGGAATCGGGCGCGGTCCCTCCAATTGCCGGGCCCCGGGTAAAGGGCCACGCCGTAGCGCCCACCCACAGTAGTACGGTGGGTTCCCGATCCCACGTAGTTCATTGTCACCAGCATGGCAGAGGTGAGCTGATGCTGAAAGCCGCCGTTCCACTGGAGTGAGTAGGCGTTCTTCCAGTTGGGATCGGCAAAGTAGGCGCTTTGCTTAAAAGGATCAGCCTCCGGCAAAACCGCAGACGGAAGTGGATTCAGGCCAGAAACCGAAGGCGTGGGTTGGGAACTGGTCGGGTAATTCAAATTGCTCACGGACTGCCAGCCCAGGCTCGGCCAGGTCCCGATGAAGTTTCTGGACAACTGGGTGACGCCGGAATAATTGTCGAAGAAGATCCCCGAGGAGAGGCGGATGACCGTCTTTTGTCCCAGCCGGTAGGCAATCCCAACCCGCGGCTGGAAGTTCTTTGTCGTGTCTTGGAGAATTTTGCCCGCAGGAGAAACCACAACATGAGGCGGCAGCCAGCCGGCCGGGGCGCCCTCGGGAGCAGGAATACAAGGAGGCTTCTTGGCCACCGCACAGGGCGGCGCCATCTTCTGGAGAATGTAAGTGCCAGTGTTGTAATCCATGTCGCCCACTTTGTTGTTGTTGGCGCTTTCGGTGCCCGCGGTGGGGATGAAGGTGCGATCATAGCGCAAGCCCAGGTTGACGGTAAGGTTGTCGGTGGCTTTCCAGGAATCCTGGAAATAAAATCCCATCACTCCTCCCCACCAGGGCGTAGTTTCCCTTATGTCACGCCGGGTAGCGCTGTCGGGCACATCCAACAGGAAGGAAGCCAGCGGGCTGCCGGTGGTCGCCAAACGTAGGGGATCAGCGGTCTGAGCAGCTTGGTAAGTCACGTTGGTGATGGCGTTCTCGTAATACCATCCCACCCAGTTATGCTCACCCCCGAACTTAAGCATGTGCCTGCCGCGCAGCTTTGAGAAGCCTGCCCTGTTGTGCATGCTGTCTCCGGTGCGCGAAAGCGTCATGGACTCGCCAGAACTGAAAAAGCCGGACGGGCTGAGGTTGGGCACATACGACTTGCCGTCCACGTACGGTGTCATGATGTTGGATGAGTAGCCGACCCGGCTGACAAAATCCGAGGGCAGGGAGCGATACCGGGCCAGGGTGCGGCTCCAGACAAAAACGCGGGCGGACTGCACTTGCAAAACGGCGCTCGGCCCGAAAGTATGCACCCAGCTACCCGCCAAGTTGTGAGCGCGGCCGTCCACGAGGTTGGCAATAGCCGGCAGAGCGCCCGCCCGCTTGTTGGCGTCGTAGCTGCCGCTGTAACGGACCCAGAGGCTGTCGCTGTCGCTGAACTTGTGGTCAACGCGTATGCTGAGACTCTGGTTCCTGTTGCGATTCGGCGTTCGGTTCACCGCGTTGCGGTCAGCGATGCCGGTGTACTCGGGTTTGGGCAGAACAGTCTTCGCCAGGTACAGCATCCCCGGTTTTATGAGGCTAAGTGGGATGCGATTGCCCGGGAACGGATCCCGCATAAACGTCCCCGCTTGCGCGGGATTGGCCCGCGTGGTGAACGGGTTATAGATCGGCCGCGGCCAGTCGCTGAGATCCCCTTCGAGGTTAGCCTCGGTGGGAACCCGGAAGTAGCTCCGCGCAGGAGAACGGTTCAACGTTGCCTGGTAGCCGAAGAAGAAAAAGGTCCGGTTACGCCCGTTGTAAAGCTTCGGGAGCCAGACCGGTCCGCCGGCGGTGCCGCCAAAGATGTGCCCCTTGTAAGGGTTCACTCTCTGCTCAAAGGCGTTGCGGGCATTGAGTGCGTCGTTCTGAAAAACTTCCCACAAGTTGCCGTGCAGCTCGTTAGTTCCGCTCTTGGTGGCGGTGTTGATCACCCCGCCCATGACGCCTCCGACCTCAGCGGAGTCGTTATGGGACTGGACCTTGAACTCTTCCAGCGTCTCGATAATGGGGTTGAGAGCCAGGTTGCTGAAAAAGGTGGCTTGGTTGTTGATCCCGTCCAACATGTACATGCTGCTGCGATTGATCTGGCCGTTGACCGAGGGGATGCTAGACTGGCCGGTGGAGACCGGATTGACGCCGGGGGTCAGCCGCATAAGGTTTTGGATGTTCCTGCCGTAAGGGAGGTCAACCAACTGCTGTCGGATGAGGACGCTGCCCAGTTCGGCAGTAGCGCTCTGCACCTGGGCGCCGATGGCCTCCACCGTGACAGACTCCTGAACCTTGCCGACTGCCAACTGTACGTCGAAAACCGAAGCCTGGTTTACCACCAAATTGAACGGTTCCAGCTTCGCCGTGGCGAAGCCTTCCTTGCTGACCTCCAGGGTGTAGGTCCCCGGAGGGATATGCAAGATGACATAGAGACCCTGGTCGTTAGTTGTCGTGCGCGTCTCCACCCCGGTTTGCGTGTTGCGGAGCACCACCCTGGCCCCGGGGACGACAGCGCCCGTGCTGTCCCGCACCGTGCCGTTGACTTGAGCATGCGAGACCTGGGCACTGGAAACGCTTGCGGTTGAGAGAAGACCTGCAACCAGAAACATCCCGGTCCAGGCCAGCCTGGCCACTGCATCGGATTTGACCATAACCATAACCGGCTCTCCTTGCCTCCCGAACTTGCCCTGCCCCCAGCGCGGAACCAAGCTTCCACGCCGGAAGCATTCAACTTGCCGCGCATTGGCCGCAACTTTCCTTTTCGACTCCGGAAAATCCCTAATATACCCCTGCCCGCTTGTCAAGAGGCAGGACGCATATCGGAATGCAAAGGTCAGCGCGCAGTTCAATCTCACCTTTTCGTGCGAACAGCACCGAAGGATAATACTGAAAGTCTCCCGACGGCGGAGCGTTGTTCGGCTGCCGTCCTAACAAGCTGTTGTTCTCGAAGACGACGTTTGTTGCGCCGGCCCATAGGTAACTGCCTCCGTCTTCAACCACCGCCACATTCCGCTCGATCAGTGGCGCCAGCGAGGCGCGCACCCCGATGGCGTTTTCCCGGTGTCCGTGACGGTGTTTCCGCGGATGACGACGTGCGTGAACCGCAACTGCTCCCACTGGGGGTCGCGGGGATGGGGCGAGAAATCTGACCAAGTGTAAATCCCGGTATTATCCACATGCTCCACCGTGCAGTTTTCTGTGAGCACGTCATCAAAAGATGTACATGGAGACCAACCAGATAAATGTGCCGGAGCGCGCGCCCCGCGTTCTGCGTCCGCACCAGCACGCCTCGCCGCGATCCTTCGGCAGGCGCGTCATTGGTGAGTTCCAGGTTGCGAACCTCCCAATACTCCCGATTGTGTAATAAAAGCGCCGACTCGGGGCCGTCGCGGTCAATTAAGGGAGCGGCGCCCTCCCCGTAGCGGTTGAGAACGATCGGCTTCCCCTCGGTTCCGGAGCCCTCGGATGGAGGGTTCCCTTCCAGCCTCCTCCGGAACGAAAAAGAACCCGGTGGAGGTCGCCTTTCCTAAGGGTGTCGGGTTATAGCCATTGAATGAATCGGCCTCGTACAGGATTCCATAAGCGCCGCGGGGGGTCCACTTCTCGAAAAGACGCCAGGCAAAGCCGACGCGCGGTCCGAAGTCCCGCCATCGTTGCGGCCGAAGTAACGCCTGCCGGTGCAAAGCTGGCAGCGGCCCGCAAGATCGTAAGCGCTTGGCAGGCTGCTTCGGGGATCTATTTTCAGCGAACTACCGGAATGCGGTTTCCGGGAAACATGTCTCCCACCCGGTTTGCAGTGCCCGGGATCTGGCGGAAAGTGGCGGGGTCGTAGATAGCCCCCGAACCACTTGCCGGTTCAGCGCGTCGCGGAATGTGGTCACGTGGCCAAGCAGGCGGCTGAAATCACCTTCGTAGAAGTCCGGAATGGGGACGGTGCGGCTAGGAGCGCCAGGTTCACAGCTCACCCGCACCGGCGGAGGGAACGCACGGGTAAATTTGCGGCGTCAGTCCAAAGCGACGGCGATAGGCTTCTGTGATGGCGCTGGAAAAGCTTTCCGCAGCATTCGCCTCGAGCAGATTAACTGTGCAGCCGCCGAAGCCTCCACCGGTCATGCGCGCCCCGAGCACACCCGGGATGCTCAGGGCGGTCTCTACCAAAAAATCCAGCTCCTCGCAGCTCACTTGGTAATCGTGTTGCAAGCTACGATGTGAAGCGACGAGCAGTCCGCCCATAGCTCTCAGGTCTGCGCTCTCGCAGGCCGCGATGAAATCCCGCACACGCTGATTCTCAGTGATGACGTGCAGCGCCCGGCGGTACTGGTTTTCCGGCAGCGCGTGCCGCCGTCCTTCCAGCCCGGCCAGCGTGGCCTCGCGCAAGCTTTGCACCCCCAGAGCAGCGGCGGCAGCCTGGCATTCCCGCACCCGCTCAGGGTAGGCCGATTGGCCCAGCTCATGCTTCACCATGCTGTTCACCGCCACGATGGCGATGCCCGGCGGCAAGCGTACCGCGCGGTGCTCTAGATTCCGGCAGTCTATGCAAAGTGCGGCGCCGGCGCGCCCGAACACCGCCACGTATTGGTCCATGATGCCGCAAGGGGCTCCCACGAACTGATTCTCCGCGCGCCGACACAGTTTCACCAGTTCGAGCGGTTCGATCGAGCGTCCCTCCAGTAAAGCCAGCGCTACCGAGACCTCCAGTGCGGCCGAACTACTCAGGCCTGCCCCGGTGGGCACCGTACTCCAAATCAGCAGATTCGCAGGACGAATCGAGTAACCGAGGGCCGCCAGCTCGCGCGCCACTCCCAATGGGTAATCGCTCCAATGCCCGCTGGGCGATAGCCGCAAAAGCTCACTGAGGTCCCACTCGCGCGCCTCACCCAGATTCTCGGAGTAAACGCGCAGCCGCCCGTCGTTGCGGGGTGCGCTGGCGGTATAGCAAGCCAGATCCAGGGCCATGGGCAAGACAAAGCCCAGGTTGTAATCAGTGTGCTCGCCGATCAGGTTTACGCGACCCGGCGCCCGCCAGATGCGGAGGGCGGTCGCAGGTCCGAATATGCGCAGGAAAGCTTGCTTCAAGAACGCTTCAGTCCCAGCCACAACATCACTCCGCCAAAAAGGAGCATGCCCGCACCCGCATAGAGATTGACGTTAGCTTCGGTAAGCGGCGCTCGCTGGCCGGGCGCCAGCAGGCCCGTCAGGCAAAGGATCAGGCCGAGCAGCGTGAAGAACAGGCCGGAAGGCAATCGCAGATCCCACATAAGCGCTCACCCGAACCAGATATTCAGCAGCAAGCAAGCCGCGCCCACAATCACGGCCAGCACGCCCGGGCGCTGGTACCAGCGCGCATAAGGCTCGGGGGGCGGCAGGCGAGTGATGCCGTAAACCAAATTGACCAGCTCGGAGGCTGGGCGCGGCCTGCTCAACAAGCTAACCACGATGGTGGTCAAGAAGCAAGTGGTCCAGGCCACGATGGCGATCCAGAAATTCTGCGCCATAGTGGAAGGGAACTCGTGCAGGCAGGCGAGCCAGGCGCCCTTGCCTTCGGCCAGGGTGAGGCCGTGCGTGAGGGCGGCCGCACCCGTGCCTGCCAGTAGACCGCTGAAGGCGCCGTGGCCGGTGGCGCGCGACCAGAACATCCCCAGCAGGAATGTCGCAAACAAGGGGGCGTTGACGAACCCGAACACGAGCTGGAGCAGATCCATGATGTTGTTGTATAGTTGCGCCAGATAGGCGGCCCCGATGGAAAGCCCGGTGCCCACGATGGTCGTCAGCCTCCCCACCAACAAATAGTGCCGGTCGGGCGCCCCTTTGCGAATGTGGCCCTGGTAAATGTCGTAAGTCCACACCGTGTTCAGCGCAGTGATGTTGCCCGCCATGCCGCTCATGAAGGAAGCCATCAGGGCGGTCAGTCCTACGCCCAACAACCCCGACGGATAGAAGGAAGCCATCAGGGTGGTCAGGGTCAGATCGTAGTTGTAACCGCTGCCTTTTGGCGGGAGCGAGTAGCCCACCCCCATTTGCATGAGCGCCATGGCCGCGATGCCGGGCACGATGACAATGAAGGGAATCAGCATCTTGGGGAAGGCGGCCACCAGAGGCGTATTGCGAGCCGCCGTCATCGAATTGGCGGCCAGGGCCCGTTGCACCACCAGAAAGTCGGTGCACCAATAGCCGAAGGAAAGCACGAAGCCCAAGCCCATGACCAGGCCGAAGACTTCCACTCCCATCGGGTTGGCCGAGGGGCTGTACATGTAACTCCAGGAATGCGTCATCACCGCGGGCAACCGGGAGGCCAGGCCTTCCCAACCGCCGGCCCGATGCACCGCCAGGATGGCCAAGGGCGTGAAGCCGAGCACAATCAAGAAAAATTGCAGTACCTCGTTGTACATGGCGCTGGTCAGCCCGCCCAGATAGGTATAGGCCAGCACGATGCCCGCCGACAGCAACACCGAGGCCGTGAAGCTCCAGCCCAGCACAAGCTGGAACAGCAGTCCCAGCGCGTACATGGAAATGCCCGAGCTGAACACGGTCATGGCGGCGAAAGTGACGGCGTTGAAAGTGCGCGTCTTCTCATCGAAACGCAGCCGGAGGTATTCGGGCACCGAGCGCGCCCGGCTGCCGTAATAAAAGGGCATCATAAAAACGCCCACAAAGATCATGGCCGGAATGGCCCCGATCCAGTAAAAGTGGGCGGTCATGATGCCGTACTTGGCCCCCGAGGCGCACATGCCTATCATTTCCTGCGCGCCCATGTTGGCCGCGATGAACGCCAGGCTGGTGATCCACAGGGGCACGGAGCGGCCCGAAGTCAGGAAGTCCTCGCTGGTGGCCACGCGCTTGCGGATCAGCCAGCCGATTCCCAGTACAAAGGCGAAGTACAGAGCGATGATCAGGTAGTCAACGGTTGCGAGTCTCAAGGGAGAAACGAGTCTATCGCGAAACACCTACCGGCTGCAAATGGGTGCCTGTCGCGGCCCGCGCGCCGCGGGGCCCTTGCTGCGTGCTATGGTGATGGGTTGTGTCGTCGCCGCTGAACGTCCGCTTGGAGCGGTACGAGGGGCCGCTGGACCTACTGCTGGATTTGATCCGCAAACAAAAAATAGACATCTGGGATATTCCCATCGCGCGGATCACCCAGCAGTACCTGGATTATCTCCAACAGGCCGCCGAGCTGGACATCGAGCTGGGCGCCGAATTCATCTTGATGGCGGCCACCTTGATCCACATCAAATCCCGCATGCTGCTGCCGCGGGATCCGGAGCTGGCCCGCCTGGAGGGCGAACCGGAGGACCCCCGCCGGGAGCTAGTCGAGCGGCTCATCGAGCACGAACGCTTCAAGAACGCGGCCGAGATGCTCCAGCAGAAAAGGCTCATCGAGGAAAACGTGTGGTCGAATCCCCGGCTGCGCGCTTTTCTGGATGGGGAGGATCCCGGGCTGGCCGTGACGCTGTACGATCTGGTAGCCACTTTCCAGGCCGTGCTGGAGCGCGCCGGTACTCGCCCCAGCCTCCAGCTCAACCACGAGCCGGTGACGCTGGCCGACATGATCGAGTACGTCAAAGGCGTGCTGTCGGCGCGCCCCCAGACCGAATTGGTTTCCGCGCGTGAGCTGTTCGAGCAACAGCGCAGTCTGCGCGCCATGATTTGCGTTTTTTTGGCTATTTTGGAACTGGTCAGGCTCCAAGCTATCGTGCTGGTTCAGAAAGAGACGTTCGGCGAGATAGCCATCCGGCGGCACAAACGCTTTGAAGAGGTGGTGGCCTCCCAGGTCACACCCGATGTGGAAAAGGAGTACACCTGAGGCAGCCGCGGTAGAGCAGCATGGGGAGACCGCGGCCCTTCCGGAGTCAAGATGCAGGAAGTCGAACTCACTGCGCCGCTCGGGCCAGCCGACGCCAAGCTGGGCGAGCAAAGCGCGGCGCCGGAGCAGTTAGAGCTGGCCTGCGAGGCGCCGGCTGTTGCCAGCAACCGCACGGCACTGAAGGCCGTGGTAGAAGCGATCGTTTACGTGGCCGAGGATCCGGTTACACCGGCCCAGATCGCGGCCGCAGTTTCGCAGCCGGAGGAGAGCGTGCGCGAGGTGCTGGCCGAGCTGGTCAGGGAATACGCAGCGGATTCACACGGGATAATGATCCGCCAGGTGGCGGGTGGTTACCAAATGAGCACCAAGCCGGAGCATCACGAGGCTATCCGGGCTTTTGTCAAGCGGCTCAAGCCGCCGCTGAAGTTATCCTTGGCCGCGCTGGAGACGCTGGCCGTGATCGCTTACAAGCAGCCCATCACCGCGCCCGAGATTCAAGCCATCCGCGGCGTAAGCGGCGTAGGGGTGCTAAAAACCCTGCTCGAGCGCAAGCTCATCACCACGGCAGGACGCAAGAACGTCCTGGGCCGCCCTATACTTTACAAAACCACCAAGGAGTTCCTGGTGCAGTTCGGCTTAAAAGACCTGAGTGAGTTGCCCAGCCTGAAGGAATTTGAAGAGCTGCGCCGCCTGGCCTTGGAAGGGGAAGCGCCGCCGGTAGAAAGCGCGGTTCAAAGCGAGCAGAACGAAGCGTAAGGGGTCCGGCTCTATGGCGCAAGAGCGCTTGCAGAAAATCCTGGCTCACGCCGGCGTCACCAGCCGGCGCAAGGCCGAGCAGCTTATTCTGGCAGGCCGCGTCACCGTAAACGGCCGGACTGTAACGGAGCTGGGCAGCAAGGCGGATCCCGAGCGGGACAAGATCCTAGTAGACGGCAAGCCTATCCGGCTCCCCAAGGAGCATGTGTATCTGGCTTTTTACAAGCCGCGGGGCTGCGTGACCACCCTTTGGGATCCCCAAGGTCGTCCTACCGTAATGGACTTTCTGCGGGGCGTCAAGCAACGCGTCTACCCGGTGGGAAGGCTGGATTACCATAGCGAGGGTTTACTGCTGCTGACCAACGACGGAGAGTTTGCACAGGCTATCATGTCGGCGGCGAGCAAGATACCCAAGACCTATCTGGTTAAGGTCAACGGCATGCTAAGCCCCGAGCAGGAGGAGAAATTTCGCCGCGGCGTGCCGCTCAGCGGAAGGCGAACTGCTCCGGCCGAGCTGAAACTGGTGCGCAGGGCAAATAACCCTTGGTACGAAGTGACCCTCATCGAGGGACGCAAACACCAGGTGCGCATGATGTTCCAGCACTTCGGCCGGCTGGTGGAAAAGCTCAAAAGGATCCGGGTGGGATTCCTGGGGTTGGGAAAATTGAAGCCGGGCGAGTTCCGGGCTCTCACGCCGGCCGAAGTAGGCCGGTTCAAGAAACTGATCCAGGAGAGCAAACGCGGCCGGGCAGCACGGGACGGCGGGCCTGCGGAGAGCACGGATGGCAAACCTCGCTGATCTTCTCAAGAGCTCGCACACAATAGCAGTAGTCGGCCTGTCCAGCAAACCCTGGCGAGCCAGCTACGGCGTGGCGCAATACATGCAGCGCGCCGGCTACCGTATCATCCCTGTGAATCCTCGGGAGCGCGAGGTGCTGGGAGAAAAGGCTTATGCGCGGCTGGAGGACATCCCTGAGCGCGTGGACATCGTCAACGTGTTCCGGCGCGCAGAGTTCGTGCCGGAAATCGTAGAAGCAGCCGTACGCATCGGGGCGCGGGCAATCTGGCTCCAGGAGGGCATCAGGCACGAGGAGGCCGCCGAGCGGGCGCGCCAAGCCGGCCTGGAGGTCGTGCAGGATCGTTGCATTTTGAAGGAACACCGCCGGCTCCTGCGCTGAGCTCAATGCCGGAAATGGCGTACCCCCGTGAACACCATCGCCAGACCCAGCCGGTTGGCCGCCGCGATTACTTGATCGTCGCGCACCGAACCTCCCGGCTGGATGACGGCCGTCGCACCGTGCCGGGCTGCCTCCTCTACCCCATCGGGAAAGGGGAAAAACGCATCTGAAGCCACCACACTGCCCTCTAGCGGCAACACGGCCCGTAGCGCCCCTATCTTCACCGAATCCACGCGGCTCATCTGTCCAGCCCCCACCCCTACGATCTGACCCGCACGAGCATAAACGATGGCGTTCGACTTGACGTGCTTGACTACCTTCCAGGCGAATTCCATCGCCGCCCATTCCTGCTCGCTGGGCGCGCGCTCGCTCACCACGCGGGCTTGCGCACGATCCCAAAGCGCGGTGTCCGGAGTCTGGACCAGATAACCCCCACTGATGCTCTTGATGACCAGCTCCGGCTGCCAGGACCAATCCACCTTCACCAGGCGCAGGTTCTTCTTGACGGCCAGCACGGCCAGAGCTTCCGGCGAATAGCCAGGCGCCACAATCGCCTCGATAAAGGTTTTTGCAATCTCCCGCGCGGTCTCTTCATCCAGCGGCCGATTGAAGCCCAGCACGCCGCCGAAAGCCGATACAGGATCACACTCGAAAGCCTTGCGATAAGCTTCAGCCAGCGTTGCCTGCTCCGCGCATCCGCAGGGGTTGGTGTGTTTGATGATTGCGGCCGCCGGCTCCCGGAACTCGCGCACGAGCTGAAAGGCGGCATCCAGGTCTACGAGGTTGTTGTAAGAGAGTTCCTTGCCTTGCAGTTGCTTGCCGCCCGCCACGCCCGCACGCGAACCAGCGTACAAAGCCGCAGCCTGGTGCGGATTTTCACCGTAACGCAGCTCCGATAGCAGGGGAGCACGCAGATCCAGAAGCGCCGGCAAGGCAGAGCGACGCGCCACGAACCCCCTCTCGCTGTACTCCAGTTGGGCCAGGCGGCTGCTGATCGCACGGTCATAATCCGCCGTCCGCCGGAAGGCTTCCACGGCCAGACGCCAGCAGAAGCCCGGCTTGAGCTCGCCGCCGGTAGCCTTCATTTCCGCTATCACTGGGTCATATTGATCGGGTGAGGTCAGCACCGCCACGTCCTGCCAGTTCTTGGCGGCGGCGCGGATCAGCGTGGGACCTCCAATGTCAATTTGCTCGATCAGCTCTGCGACGGACGCGTCCGCTCTCGCAGCGGTTTGCTCGAAAGCATAGAGATTAACCACCACCATGTCAATGGGCTCTATGCCGTGCTCAGCCAGCGCCTGCCGGTGGTAAGCATTGTCGCGCACAGCGAGTATGGCGCCAGCGATGCGAGGATGGATCGTCTTGACGCGCCCGTCGAGGATTTCCGGAAAGCCGGTTACTTCGGCCACGTCGTGCACAGTGAGGCCCGCCTCGCGGAGCGTGCGTGCGGTCCCGCCGGTCGAGATTATCTCCACACCGAAAGCAGCCAGTTCGCGGGCAAAATCCGTCACCCCCGATTTATCGGTAACGCTGATGAGCGCACGCTTGATTGTGGGCATGAATTCTCATTGTGGCACGGCCGTCGGCTGAAGGCGGGATGGCGGCTTTGTGGTGCCGGCGGCTGGATTCGAACCAGCGACCTTGGGATTATGAGACCCACGCTCTAACCACCTGAGCTACACCGGCGAGTGGCCTGCTATTGATTAGATTAGCGAGCCACTTGCCGCCTTGTCAACTCAAGTTCATCGAAAGCAGCATGGAGCAGCGCGCGGTTACAAAGGCGGACTTACAGCAGCCCTTCTCCAGCCTGCGCGAGCAGATCCGCCAAGGCGACGCCTCCTTGCGCGAGGAGATCCATGCTCTCGGTACCGAGATACACAAGATCCGCGCGGACTTAATCAAGTGGTCCTTCGGTTCTTGGGTAACCGCCGTCGCCGCGCTCTCAGGCATCATGCTCGCCTTGCTGCGCGGGGCGCGCTAGCTTGGGTACTCGCACTGAGCTTCCTTAGAAGGGCCGGATTGCCGGGTAGGGTCCCCGCAGCCGCCGCGCGCCCTCACTCGCCTGCCGCCACCAAACAGCGGCAAACGCCGCAGTCCTCAAAGCAACTCGCGCATCTTGCGGACGCGGGCCGGTTCGCGCGCTGCTAAATTCGTGTTTTCGAGCGGGTCCGCCTCCAGATCGAACAGCAAAGGCGCCGCCTCACCAGCTTGCCTCCTGGCTTCTTGTTGCGGATCAAATCCCGTAATCAGCTTGTAACGCCCGTCCCAAACCAGGCGCCACGCGTTCAAGCCCGAACGCACCCATTCGCGGTGCGTGCGCGCCCTGCCTTCCAGCACTGGCCGGAGCGAGCGACTCTCCATGTCCGGCAAACAGGGAATGCCTGCGTAGTCCAGAAAAGTGGCTGTGAGGTCCATCACGCTCACCAGCGCATCGCTCACCAGGCCCGCTTTGACGCCCGGTCCTGCTACATATAGCGGCACGCCCACGGAAGGCTGATAGGGAACCGACTTGCCCCACCGGTTATGATCCCCCAGCATCTCGCCGTGGTCGCTGGAAAAAACCACGAGCGTGTTGGCGAGCTCACCCCGCTGCTCGATCTCCCTCAGGAAAAGCCCCACCCACCGGTCTATGTTCTCGCACATGGCCGTGTAGTTCTGCCGAATGGCAGTGTGGATCTCGGCTGGGTATTGCGTGTTCTGATTAGGGGAGGGGAAACTCCGTCCGCGCACGGTGGCTTCCATGCGGCGGGTGATGTCCATGGGAGAATGAGGACCCGTGAAGTTCACTTGCAGGAACCAAGGCCGTCCCCGCGGCACGCTCCGCAGAAGCCGGAGCCCGTTGTTGGCCAGCCAGTTATCGCAGTAGGCTTCTTCGTCCAGGGGGGTAGGGAAGGTGTCGGCATACTCACGGCGTCGCTTGAAGTCAGCCACGTGCAAAGCGGCCAAGCCGCGTCGGTGCAAGTAAGCCATGTAAGGATCTTTCGGTTCTACGGCGCCGCTGCGGATGGCGTCGTGCTTGCCGGCATTGTCAATACCGTCGCTGAAACCCCATTCCTTGATCAAACGCTTCCCATCCAATCCCCAATCCAGGGTCTTCTTGTGCAAGTCGAACTTGCCGCAGCCGAGCACGCTGTAGCCTCGCTGGCGCAACAGGGCGTAAAAGGTGGGCTGGTCGAGGGGGTAGTCGTAGCCGTTGTTAGGCACACGGCAGTTGGCGTACTCCTTGCCGGCAGCGAGGCACGCGCGGGCAGGAGCGCAAAGTGGCGAAGGGGCCAGCACGCGTGTGAAGCGCGCCCCGCGCCGTGCCAACCCATCCAGGTTCGGCGTGCGCACATCCAGGGTCGGGTTGGCCCCCGTCCAGTCAAAGCGCCATTGGTCCGGGAACAGCAGCAGGATATTGGGCGGCCGAGCCGCGGGGGCGGCCAGAGCGCTGACCGCAAACAGGAACTGGCGGCGCGTGGCGTGGCCGGTTAATCCTGCCTCCCGCTGCGCTACCAAGCCAGCCGGCGCCTGTCGCTCGCTGCTCACTGCACGCGCTCCTGGTAGGTGCCGTCGGCAGTGTTGACGCGCACTTTGTCACCCTGGTTGACGAATGGTGGAACCTGGATGACAAGACCGGTCTCCAGCCGCGCTGGCTTGGTTACGTTGGAGACGGTGGCGCCGCGGAGTCCCGGCTCGGTTTCCACTACCGTCAAGTCCACGGTGGCGGGCAACTCCACGCTCACCGGCTGTCCCTCGTGGAACAGCACCGTCACCGCCAGTTGAGGCACAAGATACTGCACGGCCTCCCCGAGGGTCTCCTTGTCCAGATGCATCTGTTCAAAAGTTTCGCTGTTCATGAAGTAATAGGAATCGCCGTCCGCATAGAGGAACTCGTACTGGTGTTCCTCCAGCGTGGCGCGCTCGACCCGATCCTCGGAGGCAAACTTATGCTCTATCATAGCCTGGTTGCGCAAATTGCGCATCCGGGCTTGTACAAAACCGCGTTTATTCCCGGGCGTGCGGTGATACACACTGAAGATGGAATACAGCTCGTCGTTAAACCGGATGATCATGCCCGGGCGGAGTTGCGTCGCGTAAATCATTGCAGGGGACACTCCTCAGTCTGGGCTGAATTGAGGGTACCACCACGATTTTAGCAGCCGGCACGGGCCCGCGTCATCCCAGCGGCACGCGAATCTTGCTCGTCCTGCCGTCGCGATAAATGGTCAGCTCAAGCGTGTCGCCGGGGCGCTTCCGACTCAGGGCGGAACTGATGGCGTCGCGCCGTCCGGCCACCGGGCGCCCGTCCACTGCAATTATAAGGTCGCCCCCCACCGGGATGCGGTAATTATATATCACCACGCGCCGGTTGGCGCCTCGCAAGCCGGCGCGCTCGGCCGGGGACCCGGGCTCTACCTCCAGGATCAGCAGGCCGCCTTCCGCGGGCAAATTAAGCAGCTCGGCCAAGTCCCCAGAAACGGGCAACACGCTCACGCCCAATCGCGGCGCCGGGCGCCCCTTGGTCTGGTACCATTCAAGCATCAGCTTGGCCCGGTTGATCGGAATGGCGAAGCCGATGCCTATGTTGCCGCCAGGACCCAGAATGGCCGTGTTGATGCCGATGACGGCGCCCGAGGAGTCAAGCAACGGGCCGCCCGAATTACCGGGATTGATGGCAGCGTCGGTCTGGATCATATCTTCCAGCGTGCGATCGCCGTCGCTGATCGGACGATGCAAAGCGCTGACCACGCCGGTCGTGAGCGTGCCACTCAGCCCGAACGGGTTGCCGATGGCCAGCACTTTTTGCCCGACCTGCAAGCTATCCGAGTTACCCAGCTTGAGAAAGGGCAGCTTCTTGCGCGGCGTGATCTTTATCAGGGCCAGATCGCTGCGAGGGTCGTTGGCCAGTATCCGCGCCTTGTAGCGGCTTTGATCCTGGAGGGTTACTTGCAACTCGCGCGGATCGCCCTCGATCACATGGCTGTTGGTAAGAATCAGCCCGTCGTCGCTGATCAAGAAGCCGGAGCCGGCGCCTTGCTTGGGAACGATTTGGAAAAACCAAGTTTCCTCGTAGACGACGCTGGTGATGTTGACCGTGGCTGGCGCGGCGGCATTGTAAATCTCGATGTTATTGCGCTCGCCCGGCTCCAGCCTCGCAGATTCGGCCAGGGCCGGACTACTCCTCAGCGGAACGTCCGCTTGGTGGCTTACTGGAAGCAGCCGCCGAGGGCTGAAATGTGCGATCGAAGTCAGGTAAATGAAACCGACCGCCAGAATCCCGGCCAACAGTATAATCCTGGGTTTCATCTTGGTAACTCCCGAAGCAAATTGTATACCTTCCGGACTTGCTCCAAGGTTTGCTCCTTGGTGCCCGAAGTGTCAATCACGTAGTGCGCGTACTTGCGCTTTTCCTCCAATGGCATTTGGCGGCGCAGGCGAGCCAGCGCCTCTTCGCGGCTGATGCCGCGCTGCACAGCCCGCTCAATCTGCTGCTCAGGGCGGCACACAGCCAGCACAATGCGATCAAAGCGCCGGTGGCTGCCGGTCTCTATCAGGATCGCCGCTTCCACCACCGCTATGCCGTGTGGATCCCGCGCCTCTAGCTCGGCCATGATTTCTTCCTCGCGGCGGATTACGGCCGGATGTACCAGCGCATTCAGACGCGCCAGCTTATCAGCGTCGTTGAAAACCAAAGCGGCCAGCCGGCGTCGGTCTATAGCGCCGTTCGCCTCCAGAATCCCGGGACCGAACTCAGCCACCACCGCTGGATAAGCCTCGCCACCCGGCTCGATCAGCTTGTGGCCCAGCTCGTCAGCCTCAATAAGATGGCAACCAAGCTGGGCCAGCGCGCGGCCCACGAAGGACTTGCCGGAGGCCAGGCCTCCCGTCAGGCCAACGCGCAGCATGATTTCAACCGGTTCTCGGCGGCTTGGATCGTGTTTACCATCAACATGGCGACGGTGAGAGGTCCCACGCCGCCCGGCACCGGAGTGTACGCCCCCGCACACCGCGCTACATCCACCGGATGCACGTCGCCAACCAGGAGGCTCCCCTTGCGATCGAACTCGGCCAACTTGGGCGAGTCCTGCCCAAATATAGCCGCTGCCTGCGAGCGCTCGCTAATGCGATTGATCCCCACGTCCACCACCGTAGCTCCTGGCTTGATGTAGTCTGCGGTGAGCAGGGCGGGCCGGCCCAGGGCCGCTACTAGTAAATCCGCCTGCCGGCACACCGCCGCTAGATTCGACGTCCGCGAATGGCAGATGGTCACGGTGGCGTGCTCGTGCATCAGCAGTAGCGCCGTGGGCTTGCCCACAATGTCGCTGCGGCCCACCACGACCGCGTTTCGCCCGGCTATCGGGATGTCGTAGCGCTTGAGCATTTCCAAAATCCCCAAAGGCGTGCACGGCCGCAGGCCCGGGCGCCCGCTCAGCAAGCGCCCCAAATTCAGGGGATGAAAGCCATCCACGTCCTTGTCCGGATCCACTGCCTCCAACACGCAGCGCGTATCCACCTGCGGGGGCAGCGGCAGTTGCACCAGAATCCCGTCAATTTCGTCGCGCTGGTTGAGCGCTTGGACAAGCCCGATTAGATCTTCGGTAGTGACGGTTTCCGGCGGCGTGTACTTCTCGCTAACTATGCCCAGAGACTCGCAGGCCTTGAGCTTGTTGCGGACATAGATCTCCGAGGCCGGGTTGCTACCCACCAGGATGACAGCCAAGCCGGGCGGTCGCGCCGCTGCCGCGAGCCGCTCCACACGCGGCCGACACTCCGCCTGAATTTGTTCCCGGATGCGATTGCCGTCCAAAACCAGCGCCATTCAATTCCACTGTAGCCTAATCCCGCCTTCTTCTCAGCCCCGCCAATGCATCCAGGTTGCCCAGCGTGCCGTCGCGAACAACCTCAATTCGCGAGGCTGCCTTAGGCGCCCGACCCTCACAACCGAGGCCGAAAGACGAAGTGGTACACCAGAGCTCCAGCAGTAATAGTGGCGATAGCAAATAACGACACGCGCCACTGGAGCGTGACTCCATAGGCTATCGTGATGGCGCCTACCAGAATAAAAATGGCGGGCAAAAGCGGCCAGGCAAAACTGACCACCCGCAGCCTCTGCCAGCCGGGGCGGCGCCGAAATACAAACAGCGAGGCCACCGCCAGCACGGCAAAGAAAGTCAGGCTGAAGCCGATGTAAATGATCAGATTGGGGAAGGAAGTCATGGTCATCAGCGCCGCGCACACACCTTGGGCAAAGATGGCTATCACCGGGGTGCGCCAGCGCGGGTGCACGCGCGCCGCCGCGGCAAAGAAAGCTTTGTTCTGAGCCATGGCGTAATACACGCGCGGCCCTACCGTCACCATCGCATTTACCGTGGCCACCAGCGAGACGGCCATGAGCAGGCTGAATGTCCCGGCTACTTCGGGGCCGAACAGGCGCGTAGCTGCCAGCGCCCCCACCGCCAGCTCGCCTTTCATCGCTTCCAGCGGGCAGGCATAGATAAAGACCACGTTCAGGCCCAAAAAGACCGCCGCCACCAGCAACGTACCCAAAGCCAGCGAGATGGGCAGCGTGCGCTCGGGCCGGCGAATCTCCTCAGCCACGTAAGTAGGGGCGTTCCAACCGCTATAGGCCACGTAAATCCAGAACAGGCTGATGGCGAATTGTCCCAGCACAGGATAAGGCGAGGTGCGCGTCGCAGTCTGGGCGAAATGCTCCCAGCTACCGGTGCCCAACAACAGTCCCAGCATCATAAAGGAGCCGATGACCAGCAGCTTGGTGGCGGTCAGCACGTTCTGTATCTTCGCGACCAGGCCCACACCGAAAAAGTTCAGCACCGTAAACAGGGCTATCAAACCACTAGCCACTGCCTGGGCGCCTCCCAACCGCAACGAGAAAACCCCCGAGCCCAAAGTCCAAACGGGATTATCGGGATGCAGTCGCGGCCAGAAATGCCCCAGGTACCCCGCGAAAGCCAGCGAAGCGGCTGCGATGGGCGCCGAAAAGCCGGCGAAAAAGGAAATCCAGCCGGTCATGAAGCCCCAGGTGGGACCGTAAGCCCGGGTCAAATAAACGTACTCTCCGCCTGAAGCGGGGAAGTTGATGCCCAGCTCCGAGTAACACAAAGCCCCTGCCAAAGCTACCGCCGCGCCGACCAGCCAGATGCCGAGCACCAACCCCGGCGTGCCCAGATCGCCAGCCAGAAAGCCTGTGGTGGTAAAGATACCCTGGCCGATCATGTTGGAGACCACCAAGGCGGTGGCGCTGACAACGCCCAACTGACGAACTAGCGTAGCCGGCTTCTCAATCGAGCCTGCACGAACAACAGGTCTTGAATCCGACACCTTGGACATTGTACGCCAGACGGCTTAGCATAAGGAGGTGGTTCTGAAGATCGCAGCGGTAGCTTGCGCCCTGGCGGCTCTCGGGCAAGCCCCGGCGCCCACACGCGACCCCTGGAGCGCCAAGCGCGAGCGCATGGTGCGCGAGCAAATCCAGGAGCGGGGCATCAGCCATCCGGACGTACTCCGCGTGATGCGCCAGACCCCGCGCCATTTGTTCATCCCTGAGCGCTGGCGTGCACAGGCCTACGAAGACCATCCGGTTCCCATAGGCTACGGCCAGACCATCTCCCAGCCTTATATCGTGGCCTTGATGACCGAACTGCTCGAGCCGCACAAAGAGGCCAAGGTCCTGGAGATAGGCACCGGTTCGGGCTATCAAGCGGCCGTGCTTGCCCCTCTGGTCCGCCATGTCTATACCATCGAGATTGTGCGCGAACTGGCCGAATCAGCCGCCGCGCTCTTGAAGAAGCTCGGCTACGATAATGTCACTGTGCGCTGGGGCGACGGCTACCAGGGCTGGCCCGAGCAAGCCCCGTTCGATCGCATCATCGTCACCGCAGCGCCGCCCGAGGTGCCGCAAGCGCTGCTGGATCAGCTCAAACCGGGCGGCAAGCTGGTAGCGCCGGTGGGCAGCTCGGTCTTTGGGCAGGATCTGATCGTGATTGAAAAAACGCGGGAGGGTAAAATCCGGCGTCGCAGCATCATCCCGGTAATGTTTGTGCCCATGGTCAAGGGCCGGCAGCCGTGAGCCGCGCGCGGCCCGCCAGGCGAGGCTGCTCACTGGGACCCAAAGGCGTCCGTATAGGGACGGTAGCCATGCTGCCGCATGACTTCGCAGGCGGCCGCTTCGGCTTCCGGCAACACGTAAAAGAAGGCTCCCACGCGCTCGCGGCGCAGGATCACCCCGCCGATATAACGGTCGGCACCCACGGCGTAATCCACCCCGGCAGCAGTCAGGATGGACTCCAACGCTTGCGCTTCCCGCAAGCGCCGGGCGATATAAATGAGAACCAGTTCGCGCTCGCCGAAGTAATCAGGGGCGCGTCGCACGGCGCGATCCTCTCACTGAACAACCGGCGGACGCTGCACTGTCACCACCACGGGATCGCTCACCTGAGCGGTGGCCAGTGAACGTACCTGCACCACATACTGGCCGGGCCGAATGTCTTCAGGCAGTTGCCCCACAATCTGATCGGAGGAGGCTTGCAACAGCCGCAGCGGAACGTCACTGAAGGTCACGCAAGAGCCGCCCAACACTACAGGAGGCGGCACCTGCTCTGCCGTAGCGGGCGCGGCCAGATTTGACCCCAATACCGTAATAAACGCGCCCGGGCTAAAGTTAGGCGATCCGTCGGTTGCGTTCAAGATGCCGCGTGCGCCCGCCCGAATCGTGGGCCGGTTGACACCCGGCGGGGTCAAGGGAATGAAGCTCAACCCCGATAGCGTGATGGCGTAGAGGTTGCCCTGCGAATCCACCACCATGCGCCGCGGCGAAACATTGATGCGCGACTGACCGAAGGCGCTCGTGGTAGGCTGCTCAGCGGCGATGGCCGCCACGGTTTCGGCGCCCGTGGTGATATCCACCTGCTCGATGACGGGCCGCACGTCATCGCGCGTAGCCGCCGTCACACTCTGGCGCACCGCGGTGGTCAAGCGCACGAAGGTCTTCTCATCCAGCGGAGCCACCGCGGCCACATGCCGCTGGCCCGCGCTTACTATGGTCTGGGTCGGCTGGCCGCCGGGGGTGGTGGGCTGGGAGTACTGAATCACACCCGGCCGCTCCGCCCCGCCAATAACTGCAATTGACGGGCTTAAGATCAAGCCGTTAGCCAGATAATAGGCGCCTTTAGACGCCGCACCCAGCACACCGAAGTAACTGATGATGGGTTGGTTAGGCGTCAAAATCTGACGCGATACGGTGAACTCGTCAGCCAGCGCGTCATAAAGGTAAGCCATGCCGGTGCCGCCCAGCAACACAATGTATTCGCCGCCCGGCGTGGCCAGCATGTTAGCCTGCCCCGCACCAGGCACTGCACGGCTGGGAAAGATATTCAGGTTCGGGTTTCTGGGTACTGCCTGATCGCCAACCAGCTTCCATAAGGTGCCGTTGGACATCATGATTTGCAGGCCGGAAAGCCCCATGGCCAGAGTGCGTGGAGATACAACTCCGGCGTAGGCATTGCGCGGCACGGGCGGGAACTCCACCTCCCCAATTACCTTGCGCAGGTCCAAATCCACAATGCTGATGGATTCGCCCCCCGTGTTGCCCACGTAAAGTAGGCTGCCGTCAAGCGACATAGCCATCTGGCGCGGCAACTGCCCTACCTTGATCGGCTCCAGGAATTTCTGCTTTTTCAAATCGAAAACTTCCACTCGGTTGTAGCCCATATTGGTCGCGTAGAGCAGGCCGCGCTTTTCATCCAAAAGCAGATCCTGAAGGCCCTGATCGCCGTACAAGGTAGAAGGCACCGGAAAAACGATACCGCGCTGGTCCGCCTGGCGGTAGTTCATGTAGACCCGGATAGTGTTGGGGATATTGATGGCCTCGGCCGAGGCCAAGTTGACGTTGATCGCCCAGCCATTGTTACCCGAATATAAGTTGGTTCCCGGCTGCCTGTTGACGTTGAAGCGGCCTGGCTCCATGGTGAAAGTGATGGTGGCCGGGGCTAAGCCGCTTGAGACCTGGGCCACCAAGGCGCTGCCCAGCGCCGGCACCGAAAATGTCACCTTGCCCTTGCCCAGGTTCACCACCCTTACCGAGCCGCGTGCGATCGCCTGATTGCACAGATCCGTGGCCAGGAAAACCTGCGTGCTTTCGGGTTGCAAGATCGGGTAGTCGTAAAGTTTGCCCAAGGGCAAGTAAATCAAGCCGGACTCGGACAAGCCCCAAGCATGCTCGCCGTCCGAGGTAATTACCATCCTCGCCACGATGCTTTCCGGCAGCTTTATTCCCAAACGAATGCTGAGGTTAGTGGCGTCAGAAATCATCAGGATGGAAGATTGCGGGCGCGGAGGAGGCTGGCTGGTGGCGGCCACGTTGAAGGCGCTGTAAAGAGTTGACCCATCGGGTGAGAATGCGCTGCCGCCCACATTTTGCTGCGCGTTGAAGGAACCGGCCGGAAACGGGAAGGGCGAATTGGCCGTGCTTTGCTGGGCGATGACGTTCAAATTGGAAGTCCGGTACATGGTAAAGCCGGCCATAAAGCGCGATCCATCGGGCGCCATGGAAAGCACGCTCGATTGCCCGGAAACGGCCCGGCTGCGCAGGATGGTGCCGCTGGCCACCTCGTAGACAAACAGCATCATGGCCGAGGTCGTGTAATTGGTAAGGCCCACGATAAACTGGCCGTCGGGCGTGGGAATCAACCGGGTGCGAATGGGCGAGATTGGGCGCGGCAAAGTGACTGAGGGCAACCCCGCCGGCGTGGGCGGAGGCGGCGCGTACTGCACGGGTATTACTCGCTGCGAGACGGCTTGCGTGCGGTCATAAATAAGCAGCGTGTTTTGCAAATTGCCCACACCAGTGCCCTGGGTGCTTATCAAGACCCTGCCGTCGGCTCCCACCGCTACGCCTTCCGGCCGCGCGGGCAGGCTTACGGTCTCCACCACGCCGCCGCTGCCCAACTCAATCACGCTCAAGCTGGCAGCCTGATTGTTGGTCACGTAAAGATACGCCCCGTCAGGAGACATGGCTACGGCCATCGGGGAAGTGCCCACCCGAATGGAGCCTATCACCGCCTTGTCCTTGTAGCTGTAAATGTCCACGCGGTTGGCATTGGCGTTGACAAGGTACAGCCGTTGCCGCGCCTCGTCCAGCACGATGTCCGAGGGCGTCCCGCCCAGCGAAATCACTTCGCCAAAGGTAGCCCCGGTGGTTTGGCCCCGCGCGCTCCAAGCCACCATCAACCACCCGGCCAGCACCGTGCATGCGGTTTTGCTTCTCATTTGCTTCCAGGCCAGCATAATCAAGGGGGGCGGCATCAGCACAGCCCTGCCCCGCCCTAACAGCTTAACCCAGTTGCGAGGCGATTGTTGCGCCGGCTTGCTTGCCACGCGCGCTATACTGGTTCTCGGCCAAAACAGCAAAAGCCATGATCTCACGCAGACATTTCTTCTTCGGCAGCCTATTGACCGGAGCCGTCCCGGGCGGAGGTTTCGGGAGCGTAGCATCACTGAGGAGGCTCGGCTACAAATCGCCTAACGAGAAACTCAACATCGCGGCTGTCGGGGCCGGCGGCAAGGGCCGCAGCGACATCGCCAACTGCGCCCTCACCGAAAACATCGTGGCCCTGTGCGACCCTGACGCCAAAAGGGCCGCGCCGACCTTCGAAAAGTACCCCCAAGTGCCCAAGTACAAGGACTTCCGGCGCATGTTCGACAAGGAGGGCAAAAACATTGACGCCGTGCTGGTTTCCTGCCCTGATCACATGCACGGCATCGTCTCCATGTGGGCGATGGAGCGTGGCAAGCATGTCTACTGCCAGAAGCCGCTCACGCGCACCGTCTGGGAAGCCCTAGAGCTGACCAAGGCCGCCGCCCGCTACGGCGTGGCCACCCAAATGGGCAACCAAGGTTACTCTAACGAGGGTACTCGGCAACTCTGCGAAATCATCTGGTCGGGCGACATAGGCCCGGTGAGGGAAGTTCACGCCTGGACCAATCGGCCGTTGAAGTACTGGCCGCAAGGGCCGGACGTGGTGCCAAAAGAAGAACCCGTTCCAGAGACCCTCGATTGGGATCTGTGGCTGGGCATAGCTCAGCCGCGACCTTACAGCCCGGCATACGTGCCGCATAACTGGCGCGGCTTCCCTGATTTCGGTTGCGGCGCCATAGGCGACATGGCCTGCCACATTCTGGGCGCTGCTAACATGGCCCTCAAGCTCACCGCTCCGACCAGCGTAGAGTGCATAAAAAAGGAAGGGGTGGGCCAGTACACTTTTCCCGCCAGGACCGTGATTCGCTTCGACTTTCCGGCGCGCGGCCCGATGCCGCCGGTGACCATTTACTGGTACGACGGTTTGCCCAAGCGACCCCACTTCGAAGGCGTTCCGGACGATGAGGTGCTGGGCGACGCCGATGCCAACGGGAGCCTGTTCATCGGCGACAAGGGCATGGTCACCACCGGCTGCTATGGAGAGCTTACCCGCTTGGTTCCCGCCACCAGAATGAAGGATTACAAGATGCCGCCACCTTTGCTCACGCGCTCTCCGGGCCATTACCGGGACTGGATCCGCGCCGCCAAGGGTGGAGAGCCGGCCTGCTCGAATTTTTCGGTCGCGGGCCCGTTCACGGCCTGGCTGCTGCTGGGCGTGATCGCCATGCGGGTGGAGGGCAAGCTGCTCTGGGACGCCGAAAAAATGCGCTTCTCTAATAACAGCGAAGCCAATCGCTATCTGCGTCCTACCATCCGCAAGGGCTGGAAGTTCGCCTGAGTGCGGCTGGCCCGCGCCGCAACCTCCGGGACCCGAGTGTGTTATAAAGATTTGCTGAAGATCAGGGTCCGGAACCTCAGCAGGGACGCCGTCTTGGCCACCGAGGCCGAGGTGGCCGACACCAGCAAGAAGCGGCGAATCGGCCTGCGGAAGCATCAGAGCCTGGCGCCCGGTGAGGGGATGTGGATCAGCCCTTGCGAAGCGATCCACACCATCGGAATGAAATTCGCTATTGACGTGCTGTTCTTGAGTCGCACACGCGAGGTAGTCAAGCTGAAGGAGGCGGTGCCGCCGGGCCGCATAGCCGTCTGCCTGCGCGCCCACTCGGTGCTGGAGCTGCCGGCCGGCACTATCGCCAGCACAGGTACCCAAGTAGGCGACCGGCTACAGTTTGAAAGAGTGCCATGAGGATTCTCGCACCCGCAGCGGCGGCTTTATTGCTTTCCACCGGTTGTGTTCACCGCAGCGGTTCGCTGGGCAGCAGCACCGCCCCGGTCGCAGGGGTCACAGCCACCTTTCACCGACACATCGCCAACGCCGTAGATGCCGGCGAGGGTGATCTCGCCATCGCCGGCCTGCGACGCAAGCTAGCCTTGGAGCCGGCCAACCTCGCAGTCCGTTTGCAGCTCATCCGCCGCTACTTGGAGTTGGGCTTTGCCGACTTGGCTGTCGAGCACGCGCGCCTGGCCGTAGAGAAATTCCCTGAGTCTGCGGAGGTGCATATCGAGCTGGCCAGGAGTTTGCGCGCCCTCGGCTTGCGCCGGCAAGCCGCCGAAACGCTGGAGTCTTTCTTCCGGGAGCATCCCAAAGCGTCCGCGGAAGTTCCCGCGTGGCTGGGCATCATACGCGATGAGCTCGGCCAGTGGCCGCAAGGTGAAGCTGCTCACCGCGCGGCGCTGGCGCTCGAGCCCAACAAAGCCTCCCTGCTCAACAACCTCGGTTATAACCTGCTGCGGCAAGGGCGTCTGGAGGAAGCGCGGCAAGTGCTGGAGAGGGCGCTAAGCCTGAACCCCGATTCCCGGGCGGCGCGCAACAATCTTGGGACGGTCCTCGCCGCCCAGCGAGAGGCGGCCCTGGAGCAGTTCCGACGCACGGGCGACCCGGCCACCGCCCATAACAATCTGGCCTGCGCCCTGATCGAGCAAGGACGCTACGCCGAGGCCCGCAAGGAGCTGGAAATCGCGCTAGGATATAATCGGAATCACCCGGCGGTGCTCGCCAACCTCAAGCTCGTGGCCGAGCTGGATGGCCAACCGCCATCGGTGAGTGTAAGAAAGGGGCAGCCAAAAGGGATCAGCCGCGTGCTACGCGCGGCATGGAGGAGTTTCGCAGGTGTAGAGAAAACGGAGAGCCGGGGCCCTTCACCTTGAGGCCTCAGGGCACTCCGCCATGAAGAAGAGGTGAGAGACATCATGAAGAAAGCCATCTGCCAATTGCTGCGAGGCGAGCAAGGCCAGGACCTGGTCGAATACGCTCTGATTGTAGCAGCCGTGGGCCTGGCCCTGATCACCACCGTGAACACGCTTTCGCAAGGAGTGGCCAGCCTTTACTCCAGCATCACAGCCGACCTTTCCAGCATCGGCGCGCAACAAATGTAGCCGTGCGGAGAGCCCGCGAACGGCCAGGCCGCAGGGGCGGCGGGTGTTCCGCAGGTGGTTGGTGCCCGATCTGGCGGCAGTCGCCGCCGGCATCACGCTGTTCTACTGCCTGCTGGCCTGGGACGGGACGCGCCGGTTGTTCCGCGATGCGGACAGCGGCTGGCATATCACAACCGGCGAACTGATAGTGAGCAGCCGTTCTCTGCCCCGCACGGACCCCTACTCGTACACTCGCCGCGCGCAGCAATGGTTCGCCTGGGAATGGGGCGCTGAGGTGGCAATGGCGCTGGTTCACCGGATGAGCGGCTTGGCCGGGGTCGCTTGGCTTTATGCTTGCGCTATTGCGGTTGGCGTATGGTTGTGGTTTCGCCTGCACTGGGTCGTGCAAGGCAATTTCTGGATTGCTTGCCTGATGGCGGTCCCTATGCTTTCGACTGCCAACCTGCACTGGCTCGCCCGGCCACACGTGCTCGGATGGGTGCTGGCGCTGGCCGCCCTCTGGAAAGCCGAAAAGGGCGGCGAAAAGTTCCGCTGGCAGGACGGGGCGGTGATTTTCCTGATTTCGGCGCTCTGGGCCAACCTCCACGCGAGTTTTTTCTTGGCGCCTTTGATTGCGCTGATTTATGCAGCCGCCCATTGGCTCAGCCCGCTCCTCTGGCAACAGGAGGCAAGCCGGGAGCGAGCGCGAGCGCGTTGGTTCGTTTGGGCCTGCGCCGCATCGGCTCTGGGAACTCTGGCCAATCCTTACGGTTGGAACCTGCACCGGCACATAGCGGGTTATCTGTCGAACTCTGAGCTGCTCGCGCGCATCGGCGAGTTTCAGAGCTTCAACTTTCACGCGCCCGGCGCAGGCCAGATCCTGGCGGGGGTTTTTCTGGCTGCCCTGGGGCTGTTTGCCACGCTGAGCGAGCGACGGCTGGCACATTTCCTGCTCCTGTCGCTATTGCTGGTGAGTGCACTACGCGTGGCGCGCGGATTACCCTTGCTGGCATTGATGGGATTACCGCTGGCCAATGGAAGCATAACGGCAGCGCTGGAGAAAGGGGCCGGCAACGAGACCCTGACGGCTGGCTTGCGGCGCCGGCTGGTGGCTTTCCTGGAATACTCACGCCGTCTGCGCGCCATTGATGCCGCCTGCCGCGGTTGGGTTTGGGCATTGCTGGCGGCGGTTTTGGCGCTGGCGTGGGTGTGCACTCCGGCCGTGGCCGCGCGGGCGGGTTTCCCGCCAGAGGAGTTTCCGGTGGCCGCCAGTCGCTACTTGGAGAAGCTGCCCCGCGGCATTCGGTTGCTGCACCCGGACAAGTATGGAGGGTACCTGATTTATCGCTTCCACGGACAGCGCCCGGTGTTCTTTGACGGGCGAAGCGACTTCTACGGAGCGGACTTCTTGAAGCAGTACGGCAGACTGATGCGGGTGCAGCCTGGGTGGCGAGAGCAGCTCGAGCGGTTTGGCGCCACACACGCGCTCTTGCCCCGTGATGCCCCGCTGGCCGAGGCCTTGGCCTCAGCCGGGTGGAAGCGGTTGTACTCTGATGAAGTGGCAGTGCTTTTCGAGCGGCCGCCGGAAGCCGCTTCGGGGAAGGAACTTGTCGGCGTTTTTGGTGTTAAATAAGAGTCGCTGAGGCTTCGGCGCGGTGCCGGGGTGTGCCTCAGCCCAGAGGCGGGAATGGATCGGCAAAAGGTGGCAATGATTTTCGGGGTCGCCCTGCTGGCGGCCCTCGCTCTGACGTGGTTCCTGTGGGCCAAGACTACCGCTCCCAAAAAAGAACCGGAGCTGAGGGCGGTGGCGGCGACGCGCGATCTGCCGCCGGGCACGCGGATCGCCGCAGCCGACGTTCGCGTGGTGCTGGTAAAGCAAGCGGCGCTCCCCAAGGGGGCCATCAGCGATGTCAAAAGCGCCCTCAACCGCGCCGTATTGTATCCGGTCAGCGCGAATGAGATCCTCACCAACAGCAAGCTGGCTAGCCTGAGCGGGGTGGAAGGGATCCCCGCCATGATCGAGCCAGGCAGGCGGGCGGTGGCCGTGCCCATCACGGAGACCAGCGGGGTGGCTGGGCTGATCCAGCCGCGCTCCCGTGTGGATGTCCTGTTTACTCGTTCAGGATCGGTGGCGGAAGCTTCCACGGTGACCATCCTGCAAGATGTCGAGGTTCTCAGCATCGGCCGCGCCACTACCGCCGGGCAGACCACCGGCCAGATGGACCCGCGCGCAGCGCAGCGCAGTAGCACCGCTACCTTGCTGGTAACACCCGAGGAGGCGCGCAAGCTGGAGCTGGCCAAGAACCAGGGCCGGATCAGCCTGGCTCTGCGCAACCCGCTTGACCGTTCGCGCCTGCCCGACGGCGGTCCGGTGACCTTCGAGGCTCTCGATCCGATGATCTTTGCCCGCACCGCGCGCGTTCGTCGAGGGTTGCCTCCCACACCCGACAAGATTCCCAACGTCCGCGATGAGGACGCCTGGCGACAGTTGATCGGCGAGCGCAAGCCCGAGCCCAAGAAGGAACCCCCCAAGCCCAAGCTGGTGGTGGATGTTTACCGCGGCGACAAACACGTGCAGGAAATCTTCCAATGATGCGTGCGAAAAACCTCTGGCTACCCGCTCTCGTTGCCTGTCTTCTGCCGGCTGCCCAAGACCCAGCCCCCCAAGGCACCCTGCCGGTGGCGGCCGAGCACAGCCTTGTGCTCATGCTGGGCCGTGGCCGGCTGCTGCGCTTTCCGGGTGATATTACGCGCGTGGCCGTGGCAGAACCGAAGATCGCCGACGCAGTGGTGGTCTCGCCGCGCGAGGTGATGGTGAACGCCAAGGCCGCCGGACACACCACGCTGTTGATCTGGCCGGCGAACTCCGAGCCGATCCAGTACAACGTCCAGGTCCTGCCCGACACCACTTTTCTTGAGGATCTCCGCCGGCAGTTGAAGGAGGCGTTGCCGGAAGCGCAGATCAAGGCCGACGGAACCGCAGAAAAAATGGTGCTGACCGGCAGTGCCCGCAGTGAGGACGAGGCCAAGCGCGCCGCAGCCCTGGCGGCCACTTATGCGCGCACAGTGGAGAACTTGATCAAGGTACCTTCGCCCCCGGAGCCGCGCCAGATCCTGCTACAAGTCAAATTTGCCAGCGTGGACCGGGTGGCTCTTTCCGAGCTCGGCTTTAATTACTTCAGCCGCAACGACAAGACCCTCGGCTCGGTTACTACCCAGCAGTTCACCTATCCGCGTTTCAGCCAATTCCAATTCCAGGACCAGCAGTTCGCCAACGCCACCTTGAGCTTTTCCGACTTGCTTAATCTGTTCATCTTCCGGCCCGATTTGAACATCGGGGCCACCATTCGCGCCTTGCAAGCGCGCAATCTGCTCCAGATTTTGGCTGAACCCAACCTCATCGCGGTGGAAGGCAAAGAAGCCAGCTTCTTGGCCGGCGGACAGTTCCCCTTCCCCACCATCACCACGACGCCAACAGGGGGCGCCATCGCGCCGGTAATCAGCGTGCAATTTAAGGACTTCGGGGTGCAACTCAAGTTCACGCCCAGCTTGACCGAATCCGGTGCCATCCGGCTGCGCGTGACCCCGGAAGTCAGCTCGCTCGACTTCACTAACGCTGTGCAGCTTCAGGGTTTCCTGATCCCTGCTATCGCCACGCGGCGCGCCGAGACCGAGGTCATTCTCAAAGACGGGGAGACCTTCGCCATCGCCGGCCTGCTCGACAATCGCGTCGAGCAGGTGCTCAGCAAGATCCCCGGCATCGGGGACATTCCCATCATCGGCCACCTGTTTCGCAGCCGGTCCACGCGCAAGACCGCCAATGAACTGCTAGTAGTGATAACGCCGCGCTTCGTGCGGCCGCTCAGTCCGGAAGAAAAGGCAGTGCTGCCGGAGACCATCGAGCCTTTCTTGCCGCCGACGGCCGAAGACAAGGCACGCCAGGGCAAAAAGAGAGAGGCCCGGCAGCCGGAGTTCGTGGGTCCACGTGGTCACCAGGAGCCCAAGTAGGTGTCCGGCGCGCGCCCACAGCCGGCGCGGCACCACCAGTGTGCAGTTGTTGGTCTTGATGGTTCCGGTGATTTTCGGGCTGATGGGTTTTGCGGTGGATTTGGGGCGCTTGTATTTGATCCGGGGCGAGCTGAAGACGGCGGCTAATGCCATGGCCCTGGCCGCCGCCGCCCAGTTGATCGGCACGGACGCAGCCCTGGATAACGCCACTAACACCGCGCTGCTCACGCTGGATCAGGGCTCCGGGCTGGGCAACCGATACAATTTCGGCATGCTTCAGATTGGTCAGTCCACCGGCTTGCTGTCCAGCGAGCTGCCTCAGCCGGCTTACTACTCCAGCTTGGAGGCGGCCTTGGCCGCCGGTGAAGACGCGACCAGCGAGGCCAGTGGACCCGAGGCGCGCTACGTGCGCGTCACGGTGAGCGCGGAGGCGCCCCTGCTGTTCTGGGGTTTTCTGGCGCTGGGCGCCGAGCGCAAGACGCTAGTGCGCGCGCAGGCGGTGGCTGGCATCAGCGCGCCCCTGTGCACCGCTTGCGGCATAGAACCCATCGCCATTGCAGCGCTCGACCCAGAAGACCTGGTGCACTTCGGCTTCACTCAAAACACGCGCTACACGCTGGCCTACTCCTGCACGGGCACGCCCAGCCCGGCGGCGTTGGCCAATACGGCCCAGGTGATCTCGTACGTATTGCTCGATCACTATAACAGCGAAGCCGAGACGCTGGCCGACGAACAGACGCAGCTTTACCGCATCGGCGCGCAAGGTTTGCTCCCCTCAACCAACATCGCGCTTTCCTGCATTTCCATCAACGCGGAGCGCCAGATCTGGACCAACGCGGCCCCGCGCGCTTGCAACCAAAACGTGGTCTCGCAGGTGACGGCTTTTCTTTGCGGGCTGGCCACGCGCTTTTCGGCCGAAACTCCGGAGGCTTGCGCCGGGGTCCCAGAAATAGATTCGGTTGCCCCGGCCTACACTCCCGACACCGACGTCAATGACCTGGAAGACTATGCCGGTTACACGGGCAACGGTCGCCGCGTCATTACAGTGGCCGTGGTGGACCAGATTCAAAACACCAGTTCCATGATCGTGCTGGGGTTCCGGCAATTTCTGATCGAACCCAACCCGGACGACGTAACCATCAATCCGGCCGATCGCAACGGGCGGTTCGCCGCGCTGTACCTCGGTTATCCCGTGCCCCTGCGACAGGGCTGGTTTCGCGACCCCACCGGGCAGATTCCGGCTTGTCAGGTCAGCTCGGGCCCCGGCAAGGTGGTGTTGCATCAATGAAGCGGGCCGGCAGCACCAGCGTGGAGACGGTCTTCTTCCTGCCCCTGCTGTTGCTGTTGTTCATGGGGATGGTGGAAATAGCGCGGCTGACTTACATTTACTACAGCCTTTACAAGATCCTCTATACGGTGGCTCGCTACGCGGGCACGGCCCAGGGGGCTAATTTTTGCGATGACGAAGACGCTGTCTTGCAAGCCATCAAGAACTGGGCGCTGACCGGCACCGAGGACGGCAGCGGGGAGCCATTGCTAAGCGGCCTGACGCCGGATCTGGTGCGCATCCGCATCGAACGCTACAATGCCGACACGGGCGAGCTGGAAGACTGCCCTTGCGGGGTGCCGGGTTGCGACGTGGCCAACGGGGGCCTCAGCCCCGATTATCTGGTGGTAAGCGTGCCGGACGGCTATCCGGTCCAACTGCGCATCCCCTATCTGACTCTGGAGCCCATCCCGCTCAAGCCGCAGATTAGGGTCCCTTACGGAGGAATCTGAAGTGCGAGCCAGATCAGGCCAAAGCAGCGTCGAGTACGCCCTCATCTACGGCGGCCTGGTCATGCCCGTGACTTTCATGATCGTTTTCACGGCCGAGCTGCTTTGGGTCTGGCACAGCGTGGTGGAATTCACCCGCGACGGAGCCCAGTACGCGGCTACACACTGCTGGCAGGCGGGAGGGGAGAACGTCATCAACTACATGCGCACGCATGTGCCGCGCATGGTGGATCAGGAGCAGTTTCAGAGCGGCCAGGCCGAGATCGTAGTGGAGTACTTCATGCGCGATCCGGAAACCGGGGCCCTAACGGAATTCAGTTGCGAGGACGCCGAATGCTCCACCGCCTGCGTCCCCGATCTGGTGACCGTGCGCGTGCGCAATTACGAGTTCCGGCGCTTCCTGAACTACCTGGGGCTGCCGCCCGTAACCTTGCCCGATTTCCGCATGACGGTGCCCATGGAGAGCGCCGGGTGCCTGGCCGGCGAGGAAGAGGTCACATGTACGCCTTGAAGGCGGGGAGAGTTTGAAGCTTATGCCGATCGCTTTGCTGGTTGCATCCAACGACGAGCATTTTCGGGAGATGGTTCGTGAGAACCTGCTGAACATCGCCGATGCCAAGGTGATTGCCGAGTATCCGGAGATCACCGCGAATCTATACATACGAGTGTTGCAAGATCTGGAACGGCATCCAGACGCGGCCCTAATAATTGATCTGGCCAGCGATCCTGAAGGCGCGCTCAAAGCTTTGGAGAAGACCAAGCAGGCGGTGCCGGATCTTTACGTTATCGCCTCCAACTATCAGTTGGACGGGGAGGCCGTGATCGCCGCCGTACGCGCGGGGGCCAACGACTTTTTGCCCCAGCCCTTCCGCAGGCTGGAATTCCGCGAGGCTATGAATCGCTTGGAGCGCGCTCCCCGGCGCACGGGAACCGCGGCGAGCCGGCTGGGCAGGATCTACACGTTTCTGGGCGTCAAGGGCGGCGTGGGCACGACCACATTGGCGGTTAATTTCGCCGCCGTGCTGGCGCAGCGCCGCCAGCACACGGTGCTTGTTGACCTGGATTGGGTAGGCAACGACGTAGCCATGCAGCTCGGGGCTCAGCCGCAGAACACTTTGCTCGAAATCGCCGAGAACCTGAACCGGATGGACCAGGCGCTGTTTGAAGGCCTGGTCACGCGGGACCCCCTGGGCCTGTTCCTGGTCAGCCCGGCTGATAGCTTCGAGCACCGCGGCTATTTCACCGAGCCCATGTTCCGGGAATTCTCCGCCTTTTTGGTGGAAAAGTACGAGGCGGTAGTGGTGGACGCCGGGCGCGACATCACCGACGACGTGGTGCTGGGGGCGCTACAGGTCTCCAACAGCATCTTTCTGGTGCTCACGCAGGAATTCCCCGCCATCCGCAACGCGCAGCGCTATCTAGGCTACCTGATGCGCATGGGATTCAGCCAGGACCAGATCCGGGTGCTAATTAATCGCTACAGCAAGCGGCCCGATCCCCACCATGCTACACTGGAACAGGTACAGCAGACGCTCAATCAGCCCGTATTTTTCGGTATCCCCAGCTCGCCGGCGGTTCTGGCCGCCATCAACCGGGGCAGACCTGTGGTGGCCGATGCGCGGGCGGCAGGCGAGCTGGACCGCATCTTCCGGGCCTTTGTAGACAAAGCCACCGGCGCCAAGGCGGTATTGGCCAAGGCAGGTTAGTCCACGGGTTTGAGAGATGGCAACGCGCACCCTGAGCCGACCCTCAACCGGAACTGAACGCTGGTTCGAGATCAAGAGCCAGATCCACAGCAAACTTCTCAATTCGCTCACACCCGAAGAATTGCGCGCGCTCAACCGCGATGGCATGCGCGACCACATCGGACTGGTGGTGGAGAAACTGGTCAGCGAGGAAGCGGTGCCCCTCACGGTGGCCGAGCGTGAGCGGTTGATCGAGGAGGTGCTGGACGAAGTCTTCGGCCTGGGACCGTTGGAGCCGTTGCTAAAGGATCCCTCCATCAGCGACATTCTGGTCAACGGTTTCGACAACGTGTACATTGAGCGACAGGGGCGGCTGATCGAAACCAACGTTCGCTTCAAGGACACCGCCCACGTGCGCATGATCATTGACCGGATTGTCTCCAACGTTGGGCGGCGCATTGACGATTCCTCGCCCATTGTGGATGCACGCCTGGAAGACGGCTCACGCGTCTGCGCCGTCATACCGCCCGTCTCGCTGATCGGCCCGGTGCTGGCCATACGCCGCTTCGGCAAGAAGCTGTTGTCCACCGAGGAGCTCTTGAAGAACGAGACGCTCACCACCGGGATGCTGGATTTTCTGAGCGGCTGCGTGGAGGCGCGCATGAACATAGTCGTCTCGGGGGGCTCCGGCTCCGGCAAGACGACCATGCTCAACATGCTCTCGCGCTTCATACCCGAGGAGGAACGGATCATTACTATCGAGGACACGGCGGAGTTGCAACTCCAGCAGCCGCATGTGGTGCGTCTGGAGACGCGGCCGGTGAACATCGAGGGCATGGGCGCGGTCACCCAGCGCGACCTGGTGATCAACTCCTTGCGCATGCGCCCGGACCGCATCGTGATCGGGGAGTGCCGCGGCCCGGAGGCTTTGGACATGCTCCAGGCCATGAACACCGGGCACGAAGGCTCGATGACCTCAGTGCACGCCAATTCCCCGCGCGACGCTTTCGGGCGGCTGGAGACGATGGTCATGATGGCCAGCGAGCACATCCCCGACCGCGTGATCCGTCAGATGCTGGCCTCGGCTATTCACCTGGTGGTGCACACCGTGCGGCTGAGCGATGGCACCCGCAAGGTGGCTTCCATCACCGAAGTTTTGGGCACCGAAGGCGATCAGATCCTGATGGAAGACGTTTTTGTGTTTGAACGCACCGGCATCAGTCGGCGCGGCCGCGTGTTGGGCAAGTTCCGCGCCACCGGTTACCGGCCAGCTTGCCTGGAGCGCTTGAAGACTTACGGGATCCACTTATCGCCGTCCATCTTCCGGGAAGAATACGAGGTCAAGGAGCGATGAGCCCGATCGGCCTTTTCCTGGTGGCGTTCCTAGCTTTTGCAGGCGCCTTGCTGGTGGCCGGATATGTGGTCTGGTCCCTGCCCCAACAGCGTGCGGCGCAGATGCTGGCCATGCGCCTGCGTGAGACCAGAGCCCATTCGGGGACCCGGGTGCGAGGGGGGGCGGATTTGATGCTGCGCGAGCGCCCGCGCGGGCTGGCAGCAGCCGGACGCCTGCTGAGCTGGTTGGGAGGGCTGGAGCGGTTGCAAGAGTACATCAACCAAGCCGACTTGAAATACCGGGCGGGAGAGATCGTGCTGCTGAGTTTGGCTATCGCCGGCGTGAGTTTCGCCTTGCTCGGCGTGCTGGGCACCCGGCTATGGCTGCTGCGCTTGTTGCTGAGCGCGGGGCTCGGCTCGCTGCCGGTGGTCTACGTCATGCGCGCCCGCCGGCTCCGTTTGCGTCGCTTTGAGGAAGCTTTCCCGGACGCCATTGACCTGTTCAATCGTTCCATGAAGGCGGGTCACAACATCCACAGCGGCTTGGAGACCATCGCCGCCGAAAGCGTCGAGCCGGTCCGCTCGGAATTCCGCAAGGTGATGGATGAGATCGCGCTGGGAGCTTCCCTGGAGAACGCCCTGCACAACCTGGGCCGGCGCGTGCCGGTCATGGATTTGAAATTTTTCGTCACGGGCTTGATCCTGCAACGGCAAACAGGCGCCAACTTGATCGGCGTGCTCGATAACTTGTCCCTTTTGATCCGCGAGAGGCTGAGCCTGGCGGCGCGCATGAAGGCCCACACAGCCCAGCAGCGCTTTTCCGCCGGCTTGCTTTGCTTGCTGCCGGTGGTAGCCGCGCTGGGCATCTGGTTCGTCAAGCCGGATTACTTGCGCCTGCTTTACACGCACCCGGTGGGAAGCAAGCTGCTCACCTACGCGATCATTTCCGAGACGGTGGGAATCCTCATCATCCGGCGTATCGCCAATGTGAGGTACTGAGCCATGGTGCCGCTGTTCTTCGTGTTGACGTTCGTTACGCTGGCGGCGCTGCTGTGGTCCGGGTTGCTGCTGTTCGGCACGCAGGAAGATCCTTTGCAGGACCGGCTTGAAGAGCTGCAAGCGCGCGCCGTAGTGAATCCCGGCCGCACGGCTCCGCGCAGAGCCGGCAGAGGCCTGGCCAACTTCTTTCTTTATTTGGTCAGCCTGGCTCCCGGCGGTGAGGACTGGCTCCGACGGAGCGAGCGCGAGCTGAATCAAGCGGGCATCCGGCGGCGGGAAGCCTTGGCCGTCTACACGGCTGGGCACCTGCTGTTCTTTGCAGCAGCGCTGGCGGGCATGGCTTGGATTCAACGCCATAACACGGGCATCACCTTTATGACCGGCATGATTGCCGGAGCCATACTGGGCTGGCTGCTTCCGCAGCAAGTGCTCCACCATTTGGTGCGCCGTTACCGGCGCAAGCTCCAGGAAGCCCTGCCTGACGTCGTGGACATGCTGGGTGTGGTCCTGGGGACTGGGCTGGCGCTCGATCAGGCCATGCTGCGAGTAGCCGAAGAGATGCAGTTCATTTACCCCGAGCTGGCCAACGAGTTCCTTACTGTAGTCATGCAGGTGCGGGCCGGTCAGGAGCGCAGCAAGGCGTTCCAGCAACTGGTGCGGCGCACGGGCCTGGAAGATATCAAATCGCTGGCCGCCATGATAGTGCAAAGCGAGCGCTTTGGAACCAGCCTGGCCCAGGCCCTGAAAGTCTACTCGGACGCGCTGCGCACGCGGCGACGGGTGCGGGCGGAAGCAGCAGTAGGGCGGGCCGGGATAAAAATGTTGTTCCCCATCGTGCTGTTCATCCTGCCCGTGCTCTTCGTTATCACGCTAGCGCCGGGCCTGCTCAGCGTGCTGGACAATTTGCAGTACATCGGCCGCCCGCGTTGAGCACCCCCTGTTCAGACGCGCGTCCGCAAAGCGAGCACTTCGTTAAGCGAGCCCTGCCGGTACCCTTCCAGATCCAGCGTCACGTAGCGAAAGCCCAGGGGCTTGAGGATCTCCACAAATCGCCGCGCCATCGCCGGATCCAGCGCGCGGGGCAACTCCTCGGGTGCAATCTCCACCCGCGCGAGTTCGCCGTGGTAGCGCACGCGTAGCTGGCGGAAACCCAGCGCTCGCAAGGCCTCTTCGCCGCGCTCGATTATGTCCATGATTTGCGGCGTCACGGGCGTACCGTAAGGCACGCGGGACGCCAAACAGGCCGAAGCCGGCCGGTCCCAGGTGGGCAGCCCGGCGCGGCGCGAAAGCTCGCGGATTTCTGCTTTAGAAAGGCCCACCTCGGCCAACGGCGCCCTCACTTTGTGTAAACGGGCAGCATTTTGCCCGGGGCGGTAATCGCCCAGATCGTCCAGGTTCACGCCGTAGACAATGTGGGGGATGCCGCGCTCGCGTCCGAGTTCTTCCAGCCGCTTGAACAACTCATCCTTGCAATGGAAACAACGGTCGGGAGCGTTGCGGACGTAAGCGGGGTTGTCAAACTCCGATGTGCGAATGAATTCGTGGCGGAGGCCCAAGCTGCGCGCTAACTGCTCGGCTTCGCGCCGGTGGGACTCAGGCAGCGAGGCAGAATCAGCGGTCACGGCGAGCGCATCCTCGCCGAGCACTTGGTGGGCGGCCCAGGCCAAATAAGCCGAATCGGTTCCCCCAGAATAGGCCACGATGACGCGCTTTAGGCTCCGCAAAAGCTCGAACAAGCGCTCCTGCTTGCGTTCAAGCAGGGCCGGCTCGCCGGCGCAAGGGCGGTTTGGAACAGCAGAGTCACTCATCGGCTTGTCTTTGCTCGAGCGGCAGCGTGGGCTGCAAGCCGCTGTCTTCGCCCTCGCCTGCTTCCTCCTCGGGAATGACGGAGGCCGCAGCGACGCGATCGCCCTCGTCCAGGCGCACGATGCGCACCCCCATTGTGGAGCGTCCGGCCTGGCGGATCTCGGCCGCCTCCAAGCGGATGATGTTGCCCTCCTTGGTAACAATCATTACTTCGGAGTCCTCCTTTACCGCCAACACGGCGGCCACGGGCCCGTTGCGCTCACTGGTCTTCATGTTAATGACGCCCTTGGCGCCGCGCGCGGTGCGGCGGTAGTCAGCTAGCGGAGTACGCTTGCCGAAGCCCAGCTCGGAAATGGTCAGGATAAGGTCATTCTCGCCGACCACCTCCATGCTGACCACGTGATCTCCCTCGGCCAGATCCATGGCCCGCACTCCCCGCGCCTGCCGGCCCATAGGCCGCACTTCACTCTCCGGAAAGCGCACGGCCTTGCCTTGATAAGAACCGAGCAGAATCTCCTTGTCGCCTGTGGTGAGCCTGGCCCCTATTAATTCATCGCCTTGCTCCAGTATGATGGCCATGATGCCCCGCGAGGTGGGGTTGTCGAACTCAGTGAGCTGGCACTTCTTGATGAGGCCATACCGGGTGGCCATCACTACGTAGCGATCGGGGACAAAGTCCCGCACGGCGACGATGGCCTTGACATGATCATCCGGTTGCAAGTTCACCAAATTTGAGATGTGCTTGCCCTTGGCGGAGCCGGCTGCCTCCGGGATTTCGTGCACCTTCAGCCAGTAAAGGCGCCCCTTGTCGGTGAAGACCAGCAAGTAGGCGTGGGTGGAAGCGATGATGAGGTGCTCGATGAAGTCCTCCTCGCGCACGCCCATTCCCTTGCGGCCGCGGCCGCCGCGCCCCTGGCGACGGTAATGCTCGATCGGGGTCCGCTTGAGGTAGCCTTGGTGGGTAACAGTGACCGCCATGTCCTCGTCGGCGATCAGATCTTCGATCTTGATCTCGCCCACCTCGTCAACGATCTTGGTGCGGCGCTCATCGCCGTACTCGCGGGCCACTTCGCGCAGCTCTTTGATGATCACGTTACGCAGAGTTTTCTCCGAGCCCAAGATTTCCAGGTATTCGCTGATGCGGCGCTGGGTCTCGGCCAGCTCATCCAGTATCTTCTGCCGCTCCATGCCGGTGAGCCGCTGCAATTGCAGCTCCATGATGGCCTGTGCCTGCCGCTCGGAAAAATCAAAGCGGAAATCTTCGCCCACAACTACCTGCTCGATGACCCGCGCGGGCAGGGGCAGCAATCCCATCAAGCACTCGCGCGCCTCTTTGGGCGTGGCCGAAGCTCGGATGGTCTCGATGACCAGATCGAGTTGATCCAGAGCCTTCTGGAACCCCAGCAGGATGTGCTCGCGCTCGCGCGCCTTGCGCAGCTCGAATTCGGTCCGCCGGCGCACCACCTCGATGCGGTGATCCAGGAAACGCTGGATTAGCTCGGCCAAGCCCAGCTCCCGCGGTTGGCCGTTGACGATGGCCAACATGATCACACCGTAGTTGATTTGCATCTGGGTGTGCTTGTAAAGATTATTGAGCACGATCTGAGCTTGTTCGCCGCGCTTCAGCTCGAATACCACGCGCAGGCCATCGCGATCGCTTTCGTCGCGAACCTCGGCGATACCCTCGATTTTCTTCTCGTTAATCAGCGTGGCCACCTGCTCAATCAAGCGCGCCTTGTTCACCTGATAAGGAATCTCGGTGACGACGATGGCTTCGCGATCCTTGCCCAGCTTTTCGATGGCGGCTTTGGCGCGCAGCTTGAGCTGGCCTCGTCCCTTGGCGTAGGCTTCGCTGATGCCTTGCCGTCCGCAGATGTAGCCCCCGGTAGGAAAGTCCGGGCCGGGAACCAACTCGAGCAGCCTGGAAAGAGGCAGGCCGGGGTCTTGCAGAAGAGCGATTGCGGCGTTGATTATTTCGTTCAGGTTGTGCGGCGGGATGTTGGTAGCCATGCCCACGGCAATACCCGAGGACCCGTTGACGAGCAGGTTGGGAATGCGCGTGGGCAGGACCTCAGGCTCGCGTTCGCTGTCGTCGTAGTTGGGACGAAAGTCAACCGTCTCCTTGTCAATGTCGGCCAGCATAGCGGAGGTGATGCGGGCCAGGCGAGCTTCGGTATAACGCATGGCGGCAGGGGGGTCGCCGTCCACGGAACCGAAATTGCCCTGCCCTTCGACCAGGGGGTAGCGCATTGAGAAAGGCTGAGCCATGCGCACCAGTGCGTCATAGACGGGGACGTCGCCGTGGGGGTGGTACTTGCCCATAACTTCGCCCACGATCTTGGCGCACTTGCGAGTGGGCCGGTTATGCGTGAGGCCCATCTCGTGCATGCCGTAAAGGATGCGGCGCTGCACTGGCTTGAGCCCATCGCGCGCATCAGGCAGAGCCCGGCCGATGATTACGCTCATGGCGTAATCGAGATACGAGCGGCGCATCTCATCCTCGATGTTGACGGGGATGAGGGCGCCCTTAGCGGGCGGGCCGAGGGGAAGCTGGCCGCTGGGGGAAGAAGAAGGATGCTGGCTTTCAGGCACTAGGAATTCCTTTTGACCGCCCGCTTTCGCTTTCCATTCGCCCCACGGGCGGTTGGCAACCGCCTAAGAAAATTCTAGCACGCGCGTGGCGGCGGCCTGCATGTTGACAGCAACCGTGGCTTCCGGCTACATTGGGCTCAGAGAGCGCCTGTAGCTCAGCTGGATAGAGCGTCTGGCTACGAACCAGAAGGTCGGGAGTTCGAGTCTCTCCAGGCGCGCCATTTCTTTTCATTGGAGTAGCGCTCCTGGCACCCCGCCCTCCGGCCCAAACCTGGGAGCAACTGGGAGCAACTTGGCCGTCACCTTGGCCGCCACCTGCCGCTGCGACTCCGGCACCGGCTGGGTGTAAACCGAAAGCGTCAACTGGGAATCGGTGTGGCCCAACTGGGCCTGAAGCGCCTTGATACTCTCGCCCGTAGGATCGGCCCACGTCGCATAGGTGTAGCGGAAGTCGTGCCAGCCCACCGCCGGGATCCCGGCCCGCCGACAAGCCGGGATCAGGACACGGTTGCGAACGTTATTGGCGTTCAGCGGGGTCCCCCGCTCCGTGGCGAAAACCAGCTCGCCTGCCTGGGCGTTGGGAGAACCCAAGCGCCGCAAAGCCTCCATGACCAGGGGAGCGACGAAGACCTTCCGGCGGGAGGCTCGAGTTTTGGGAGGAGCCGATCGGCCCTCATACAACGTTTCTGTCACCAGAATGGAGTTCTCGCCGAAGTCCACGGCTTTCCACCGCAACGCGAAGAGTTCCCCCCGCCGCAATCCAGAAAGGACCGCCAGCAACACCATGGTACGGTACGGCTCCTTCAGCACGTCCAGCAAGGCTCGAACCTGCTCGGGGGTTAGCGCGCGCCGCTCCCGCACCGTGACGAGAGCCGGTACCTGCGCCCCTCGCGCCGGGTTCTGCTGGAGGTAGCCCCACCGCTGGGCCGTGCCGAAGATCTTCGACAGCAAATTGCGAAGCGCCAGCACCGTCTTGGGCGCGAAGCGCTTGGCTTTCTCGGCCAAAAACATCTGTACGTCAGCGGGGCCAATCTCCGCCAAGCGAACCTGCCCAAAGAACGGCAATAAGTGCCGCCGGATCAGGTGCCGATAGTTCCGGGCGGTCGAGAAACGAAGCGTGGGGAGAATGTTCGGCTCCCAGCGCTCCACCACAAACCGCTCGAAGTCCACGAGCAATTCGGGCTTGTGCCGGCCCTGATTGATCGCCGCCAGCCGCTCGGCCAGCATCCGCCGGGCTTCCCGCTTGCCTAGCTGACGGACCGGCCCAAGCACCACGGCCCGCTGGATCCGCACGCGGCGTCCGTTCTCGTCTAGGGCGTCTTCGCGGTAACGTCCAACCCACATGAGCTTGCGTTTGCCTCGCTTGATGAGCCAACCTGTCTGCCATCTTGATCGAGCCACAGTCAAAGTCTGTTCTCCTTTCTCTGTGGCCCGCCTTGCTTGTGTCAAGCGAAGCATAGCACAACCCCAGCCTCAAGCCAGCCCCTTGCCAGCCCTCAGCGGCAACACGGGTTGATATTGCCGAAACGCGCGCAGGTTGTCACTGAGATCCCATTCACCGCCCTGTTTGGTCAGATACTTGCCGCAGTAGTAGGCCGCACCCTTGCTCGCGTCATAGGGCAGAATGCGCGCGTAGCCGGCCCTACGATTCCACTCATCCATCCACCACAGCCGCGAGAGATGCGCCACGTTGAGCATCAGGCCATGCATATGCAAACGCCCGCCGCGCGTGCCGTACTCGGACACGCGGAACCAGCCGATGGGCATGTCCGCAGCCTCCTCGATGTCACGAGCAAACCTCCGGAAGATGCGAACGGCCTGCTGCGGCGACACGAGCTCCCGAAATGTGAGAGTGAAGTACCAATCCCATGGAAAGCGCGCCAGGAACTGTCCCCAGCCATCTTGTACCTGCCTGTTCATCGTCGCCTCCTGATACCGGCGAGCCTATGCGTCCGGCTCCGACTTGTGGCGCCGCCCGAGCAGACGCCTCTGCCTCCACCTGGGCACACCCCTCCCTTCAAGCAACGTCTGCCTCTGCCTCTGAGTCAGACTCTAGACTCTCGACTCAGAGGCAGCACAGCGCTGCGGAGCGGCAGGGGGACCTGTTCCTGTCCCCCCTGCCAGCACCACCCTCGGCAGCAGAGGGGGGAGAAACGGCCCGTAGACGGCTCGTGCTTGGCCGCTAGGGCCTCTGTCCTCTACCCAAGCGTTCTCGAAGGCATGGCGGGCAAAAGAGCAGCCTTCACTGGCCATCTGGTTGCGAACGCCTGTTCGAACCACCGCTCCCCCATTCGGTTTCCCTGTGGGCCGGATTACCATCTTGCCGTTTTACCCCCGCGATCACTGGTAGAATCGAACCGCGCCTGGACGATTCGATCGGCCCACACCAGGCGATCGTGCGATCGCCGTTTCCGACGATCACACCCGGCAAAAGCTTCGGGGCTGGAGTGGGGGACTCTGTCCCCCAACACCCCCTGGCGTTTAAAAGGCATAGAGGCGAGACCCAGAAGGTGAGCTCTCAAGCGGGTAAGGCTGGCGTCCAAGCCAGCCCTACCCGACCACCTTCCGGGGTGGCTGCCTCTCCACCTATTCCTCGGCGGGTCGCTCGCCAGCGTTGCCTGCCTCCGCTTCAGTGGAGCTTGCTGAACTTTAAAGATCTGGCGGAAGCCGCCCGATTGGCCCCAGGCGCTTCCAAACCGACGTCCCATCAATCACCTCTCTCGAGCACGGGCTTCATACTCGCGAAGGATCTCAGCTTCCACTAGGCGGCCAATCTCGCCTCTCAAGACGACAATATCGAAGTACCGCCGCTGCCCCTTGCGAGCTGGAGGGATGACTCGGCATCCCGAACCAGAATCGAATACGGAGAAACCCAACACCTGAATGAAACCCAGCGAACCTAGCTGAATGGTGACATCCGCAAAGGCGTTCGCTTGAATCTTGCCGTCCACGACGGGACGAACATCCACCGTGATCGAAAGCGGCAAAGAATCTTGACTCTTGCCTTGCGGATGTGTTAACTTTGGTGTCGTAACCATCTTGTACCTCCTTCGGCCTGCCAGCGCTGCGTGGCAGGCCACTTTAGTCTTCACGGCACACGTGCTTTCAACCATTCCCAACGTCGCCGTCCCCGGGGAGTAATCCGGTAGATGATGCGGGCCCGAGCGTCGCGGCGCCGGGACAGCAGCCCCTGCCGATGGAGCCGGAGCAAGTAGCTGTAGGCCGCCCGCACGGGATAAAAACCCGCCCGGCTGGCCCAAGCGGGCGGATCCAGCCAGCCACCCTCGCGAGCAAACACTTGCAAAGCTCGCTTCTTTAATGCATCAAACTTCGTTTGACGATTTGCTACAGCGGAATTCGCGCTTGTCTTTCGATTTGGTAAACCGAAAACTTCCCACAACTGTGCCAAAGAACTGGTGACATCGTTCGTGACATTTCGGTGCGACATTGCCATCCTTACCCCGCAAAAACTTGACGATCACCCGATGTCACGTTCGATGTCACAACTTGACGGCCTGACATGTCACGTGACATCCGCACCAACTCCCCGATCACCCGGTCTACCGATTCCGTTCGCCCCTCGACCGCATTCCAGACGACCCTCCCATGCCGAGGCAGCTCAGCCACCTGCCGGGCCACCCCAGCTCCGCACCGCTCCGCGATGCCGTCCAGGTCCCGCGGTTCGGTGTGCGAGAACAATACGAAGTAATCCGTAGCCGCCGTCAGCCTCCGCGCCACCTCCACCATCCGTTGCGCCGTCCACACCATCGAAACCCGCTCATGCCGGCCCAGCCGCACCAGCCGATCGAATTGCCCGGGCAAGGCTCCCGGCGTACAAAGCATGGCCACCTCTTCGACACCGAACACCAGCCGTCCGTAGTCAAAGACCAGCTCGCAGACGTCCTCGAACTCCTCGACCAGGTCCGCCTGCTCGGGCACGTAGCGAGCCGCGAAGGAATCCTGAGGATCGGCCCACGCGAGGAACCGCTCCAGCCGCACCAGCGACGACAGCCGATTCGGGCACCAGCTATGCTCTGCCATCGGATCCCAAATCACCAGACGATGACAGCGCTCCAGCAGCCGCCGCGCCATGGTGCTCTTGCCCGACCCGCGCCGGCCAGCAATACCCACGATTACCGCTTCGGCACCCATGCCAAGAATCTCCCCTCCACGGGCACGACCACAGGCTTAGCCATAGCCCGCGCCGCCCGGCTCAGGCGCCGCACCAGCCAGATGCCGAGAGCGATCACCCCCGCGACGATCAGCGCATCCCACCAGCTCCACCCGCTCCGCCCTGCGCCCCAGCTCCACGTCATCGGCTCAGAGGCTGGCTCCCAGCCCCAGGACCATGCAGCACGATTTCTGGCCTCGCACACGGTGTAAAGCCAGCGCGGGCCATAGTAGTCAAACAGCGTCCAGTCCCCACATGCAGGACAGTACCCCGGCGCAGCCCGCCCCGAGGGTGTTCGACGCAACGGAGGCGCGGAGGCCTCCGCCGGCAAGACTTCTGCCCGCCGAACCAGCTCCGGGCGCCGAACCCGCTCCGCCGCCGGCGCGGATGGAAGCGGCATCACCATGCGGCCCGCCGGCAAGCCGCAGCGCGACCGAATCAGCCGGCGCAGGGCCGCTGAAGGTTCCTCATCAATTGCCGCCGCCAACGTCCGCACAGCCCGCCGGGGCAACGAGAGCCGCAGGTAAGCATGGCCCGGCCCAGGGTCGGCAGGGAGCTTGGTGGACGGAGATCGGCACCACTCCAGCAGCCAACCTTGTACCTGCTCGGAGCTAATCCTCCCGCGCCATGCCTCAGGCACTCGGACTGTTAGTGCTTGCTTTACCTTCACTGAGAAGCCTCCGTTTTCTTTTCTCTCGCTTTTCCCGCTCCAGCTTCTTCTTGAGTTTTTTGAGATAACGCCGCATGTTGGGCTTGAGCCAGCTCGGAGTCCGGCGCGAACGCAGAGCCTTCTCAAGCCCTCGGATCTGTTCCTCTTTCGTCCATACGTGGCGCATACCTCATATCTACCCCCATTAGCGCGCCGATGTCGAGGACACGTAATTTTTTTGATGTCCCGCTGTAACTGTATGATGGCAAACGGGCAACAGCCAGACCCGCGGTAGTACCATCGGGCTTGACCGATCACCATCAGGTGAGATAAACTCTTCACATGAGACGGCGAACAACCCGCCGCTGGGAGCAGAAAATCGAGCACCTCAGCTGCGTCTTTAGACTCAATGGCATGTGTACAGCGCCAAACTGCTTCGAGTGTTTCACAGAGGCCGTGAAAGCCTACAACGAGCCCAACGGATTCTTGATCCTGATAACGGGTCAGGCCACAGACCAAAGCAGCAACGTTGGCGAACTAGCGATTGAATGCTATGGGAAGCAGTTAGGTAAGATGAGACGCTTCTTCCTGCCGTTTTACAGGAGTCTCCCAAAACCATCCCCTCAATCCTGGGTTGAGGGCATGTTTAACCCCATATGCCTCAGCCACGCCTACCTCGAATGGCTTCACGAATGCCGGCACGGGCGAGCGTTAGACCAAGACACGGAAGCTGAAAGGGGCGGCGACGAAGAGGCTCTCCGCCGGATACAACGAACTGAGTCCAATTACTTCCGCATCCGAAACGGCCAGGCGTCACAACCAACGAAGCGTAACGTGGACCACCTGACAATATTGAAGATCGGCTACTATTTTGGTCTGGGGAACCTAACCGCTGGGGAATTAGCGGAATGTCTCGACCAGGTTTGCCCCTGTGGACAACTTCACAGCGCTGATGTTTTGAAAAGACTCAGGCGGCAGATTTACGCCAAACGCGAGAGCAAGTTGGGAGCAGAGGGCCCAGTCTCTGCCCTTGAGCCGCCGCCACAACCAACAGACAAGCAAGACCAGCCACAGGGTTAGACCCTGTTCAGCCACTCGGCAACTGGTTGTTCGCCGCTGGAAACGGTGGGCACCGTACAGGGTCCACTGCGCTGGGGCCCTATGGTTCGGCAGAGTCCCGCTCGAAATTCTCGGGTGCACTCGGGCAAGGGTCCCGCCCTCCGCATTTCTTGAGCTTGAACTTGAGCGTGGACTCGACGTCCGGAAAAACGCAAAACACAATCCTCGTCCCGCGATAACCTTCTCGGGCGGCGGTCAACACATGCCGTCCGCACGGCAGTGTCAACTGACCGGCTGGCACCGGGGTCTCGTCAATCAGGATCCGCGCGTCCCTCGGGTCCGGGCGAATGTCAACGGCTTGCGTGCAGCCTTCGGGCTTGCGGCTTCCCTCCCAACACCCTACAGTCTCCTCGTCATATGCGTTGATCGAGGCCCACCGCTGCCGTAATTCCCCCAGCCGCTTCTCCAATGGGTAGGTGATGTGCTCCTCGCAAAGCCGCCCGCTCAGGTGCAAGCAGGTGAGGCTGCGCTCCAGTGCTGCCAGCCGGCGAGGAGGATCGGGGTGAGTGGCGCACAACAGTGAGCTGAAAGCGCTCGACCAGCCTGTTCGACGGAGACCGCCCTGGAGCAGGTACAGCCGCTCCAGAGCTACCAATCCGTTTCTCGGATCGCTGCCCACGCGCGCCAGCAAGGTCGCCGCTACCGCATCCGCCTCCTCTTCCTGGGCCACGGTGTACTGGGCAGCGGAAAAGTGGCTCAGGAAGCGGGCCAGAGCCGTCCCCAAGTAGTGCCTGAAACCGGGGCCGCCCTTGCCGTTGGCCAGCGCTTGGCGGTGGGCCCGCGCGTCAGAAGCCAACTCCTCAAGTTGCCGCCCCAGAGCCTCCACGAATCGTTCGTCGGTGTGCGCCATCAAGTTATGCGCCGCCTCGTGAGCCAGAATGAAATCGAGGCTCGGCCCGTCGCGCTGCCACGAGAAGATGGCCCGGACCTCATCCAGCGGACGGGCTAGAAGGAGTATGGGACTCACGCTCTTAAGGTAGCCCACCGGATCCCCATAGTAGGCCAGCAGTCCCTGATCGACCACGATGTGGCTACCCGTGGCAAAGGCGTTGACGTTGCGGTCCGCGGACACGAAGACCTTTTCAGGATCCAGCCGCAGCCCGTAAAGCTCGGCTCCTGCTTCGTAAAACCGGCGCAATCGCGCTCGCAGGGCTGGCAGTGCCGGGTGATCCACAGTGCGGGCCAGTCCGGACTGACCTAAGACCCGAATCTCTTGCTGTACCCGCCAACTCCGCCACTGCTCAGGGGACTGCTCAAGCGCGCGGCTAAGCCACGCAACGTCCGGCTTCTGAGGCAAAAAGCTCGCGAGCAGCGCCTCGCGCCAATCCGAGCAGCCCTGAGACCATGCAAACCAACTCAGCAAGGCGTTCAATGAGATCAGCTTCGCCGCACAGCGCATGAGCAGCCTCCCTCGCGCCATCGATCAGCTGCTTCAGCGGCATTTTATCAGAACCAGACTGGTCACGAGTTGCAGGATGATCGCCGGAGCCGATTCCGCGGAGCTACACACGGAAGGCCCTCTTTTGTCTTTGTTAGCCGGGCACATGCCTCCTGACCAGCGCACCAGCCACTGTAGGCGCAGCTTCGAACCGGCTGATACGGGCTCCGATTTGACCGTAGCCACTCAAAGGGTGATCCTCTTGCGCCGGATTTTTGACGGTGGGAAGATGAATTGGATTCACGACGTGCTGGCAGCCAAAGTCGCGAGACGGCGGCTCGCGCCGAGCACGGAGGACAGTATGAAAGCGAGACATGGAAAGGTTGCCTTGTTAGTCGTGGCCCTCACGATGGGCGCGCTGCGCACGTGGGTGCTTTCAGCCCAAGGTCTGGCGCCGCGATCTAAAGCCCCTCAACTGGAGTGGATCCAGGAAATCTTCGTCGATTACGGCTCGCCCAGCGATGCAGGGCCGGGCCCTCACCCGACCACCGAGTCTTCGGATTTTCATGTGACGATGGGCGGGATCCGATGGTTTGCGGGCGACACTGTGAAGTACGAGATCACCGGCACAGCACCTTTCGAATTCAACAATGCGATTGAGGCCGCCGAAGCGACTTGGGACACGTTCATCACCACGCGCGAGTTTGTGCGTGACGACACCAGCCCCACGGCCAACCCATGCGGGGGCAACAACCGGATAGTATGGGCGCCCATCGACGGGCCGGGGAGCATCCTGTCCGTAACCAGCGTTTGTCGGAATGTGGTCACCAAAGAGATTGTTGGTTTCGTCATCGTGATGGACTCGGGTGAAGCGTGGACGACAAGCGGAGAAGCCGGCAAGTTCGACGTCGAAAACGTGGCTTCCCACGAGTTTGGCCATGTCGCAGGTTTGGGTCACGTCAACGCTCCTAGGGCCGGGTGCTTGTCGATGTACTTCTTGAGCATCGAAGGGGAAACTCAGAAGCGGACGCTCGGCCTGGGGGACAAGCTTGGCATGAATCTTCTTTACACGACCGGGGACACCTCGCCCGGTCCCGGCTGCGGGTTGTAGCCCCCTCCGCTTTCAAAGTCGCGCGGCCCTGAGCTCTGGTTCCGAGGTGGCTAGCGCTGCACGGTTATGAACACGTTGCTCTGCGTCGGCCATCCGGCGACCACCACGATCATTGTGTGGTCACCATCAGGAAGCGCCTCCGGAACCTTCACATTGAACTGGTAGAGCCCAGCCGCGCTGAGGCCTGCCCAGAGCACGTCAGCCGGCAGACCGCCGATCCTCACCTGCACCGGATTGGCCAAGCGAGCTGGCTCGGTGATCACCCGACCTGTGGGAAGCGGCGGATTAGTGGGCCCGAATCCTGTCCCGTAAAGGATCACAATCTCACCGGGCTTGGCCGGCGTGGATCCCGGGTAAAGGCCCACCTTGCCGACCAACCCGTAGTCGGAAGCGTGCTGCGCCGCGACGTAGCGGCGGTTTTCCCTATCGAACAAGAACAAACCCGGCGCAAACGCCTGCATTTGGGTTGTTGTCGTAGCGGTCCCTTGGGCGGTCGTGACTTGGACCTGCACGGGGCCCACCGCGTCGTCCGAGGGCACTTGCACATTGAGCTGCGTCGGGCTGATGTAATAAACTGCCGCCATCCTACCGTTGACCGTCACGCGGACCCCGTCCAACTGGGTCGGAAGAACTCCACCGACGATCTCGTCGTTACGCCAGATACGGGTGGTCGTGCTGAGGTTGGTGCCGAAGATCGAGATCCACGCTCCTGCCGCGATGCCCGGCTGGAAGCTGGCACCATTCACGACCGAGGTCACGACGGGCGCGCTCGATGCGCCAGCTTGGGAGATTGCAATAGCCTGGCCTCCCACGGCGATGGTGCCTGTCCGAGCGGTCGAACCCGTGTTAGCGGCCACCGTGAATGTAACGGTTCCATTCCCGCTCCCTTGGGCGCCTCCCGTCACAGTGATCCACTGCGCGTTGCTCAGTGCCTGCCAGGAACAGCCTGCTGGCGCCAAGATGCTGACAGTCCCGCTTCCGCCCGTGGCTGGAAAGCTCACAGCGGTCGGCGATACCGCAACGGTGCAAACCGGGCTTGTCGTTGATAACGTGATGCTGGCCGACCCGAAGAAGAGTCCCCCGAAGGAGTTGCTCTGGGCGGTAAGCTGCAACGTGAAGGTGCCGATGGAGGCCGGCGCACTGACCAACCACGTCTTTGTGGACGACGCGCCCGGCTGGATCGTTCCGAAGTCCTGCGACGAACTGCTCGTACTTCCGGCGAATCCCAGTGCTCCCTGCACAGACAACGCTGGCAGATCGCCCCGATTGGCGATGGTGCAGGCTGCGGAAAACTGGGCGCTTGGCGCTACCGCAGTGGGCGCAGTGCAAGACACATCGAGCACCGGCCCGGTAGCAGGTTGAAAACCCGATACCGAAAATGCCAGTCCGAACCTTTCCGGGGAGCGGCAAGAGCTCTGTGACCAGTGCGTCACATTAGCCACTACTGGGCCGTACGCAGTGGCGTACGCCTTCTCCACGTTGTCAACCACGGAAACTGAGGACCCGAGCAGCACACCCGACAAACCGCTGTATAGAAAAAGATCCAAATCGGAGAGGCAGCCGCTGGTGAATCCTTGATAGATAGACCGATTCCAGGTGAGGGTTGAATAAAAAAGCCCGTTCGCCACGCCCTTGTACAGGCGCACCCGACCCGAGGAAACAGTGGAGGTGAGCACGCCATTGCGCTGGCTGAAGGCGCGAGTGAGGTTGGCATAGCCCCAGCCCTGGTCATTGCTCCAATTGAGCCAATCGGTAGTGTTCAGCAGCAGGGCCTTGATGGCCAGCGGGTCTCGCACGCCAGCTTGGCGCAGCAGCACCGCCGCTCCGGCGATGTGTGGCGCTGCCATGCTGGTGCCCGAATCCTTCCTGAAGCCATCCGACTGATAGTCTGCGGACCAGATCCCAAGAACAGGCTGCCATCCGGAAAGGCGCCAGTCGTCCAGCAAGCCCCCTGGCGCCGCAATGTCCGGCTTCTTGCGGCCTCCGACGGTCGGACCACGGCTGCTGAAGATCGCGATTTCATCGTCGCTGCGGTCAATCGTGCCCTGCGTGTTCATGGCGGCGACGGTGATTACGTCATAGCCAATGCCCGGAGAACTCACCGGCCCGGGTTTCGTCCACAGGCCGAGGAAGCCGCTCTTGCTCTCGTTCCCTGCCGCAACCGAGATGGTCAGGCCGTAAGTGTCAGCAAAGTAGTCAAAAAGCCTTGCCAGGACGTCGTCGTCGCCGCTGGCATCCCCTCCGCTACTAAAGTTGATAACCTTGACCCAGGGGGCTTGCTGGACGGCCCAGTTCAGGGCAGCCACCGGATCATTACCTTGGAAACGGCCTCCGCCTGTGCATTTGTCCAAGTACGCTATCTTCAGGTTGTAGAGCGTTCCCAACCCTCGGGCAACGCCCCAGTAGTTGGACCAGCCGGGAGCGGCCCGGCTGGCCACAATTCCCGCCACATGCGTGCCGTGCCCCTGCTTGTCCTCAGGGGAAGTCGCATCATCGCCAAAGCAGGGGTCTTGTTTACCGTAGTCGAGGAACACCTTGCTGACGATGTTCAAACCCGAAAAGGCCGGGTGGCTGGTCCTGACCCCGGTGTCCATGACGGCCACCGACTCACCAGCTCCGGTGTAGCCCGCAGCCCAGAACACAGGCGCCCCCAAACTGGGAACGCTCACGTCCAACTGGGCAGACTGCTTTTCGATCAGACTAATTTCGGCGACTGCGGGATGCGCAGCCAGGGTGTCGACCGCCGCGGCCGGCACCTCTGCCGCCAGCATGTTAATAGCCGTGTATCGGCGGATATTACGCGCACCGAAGCTTGCCAGGAGAGCTTCCACCTGATCCTGCTCGGGCCGGATTCGCGCTTCGATTTCCCGAAAGGCAGCTTGACGGACTTCGAGCATCTCCCGCTCGAGGTCGCTGCGGGCCAGGGACAGTTGGGCCTCGGAAGGGATGATCTGCCGGGAGAGCTCGGCGTAGCGACCCTCCAGCACCTGCAACCTAAGGCGGGCAGGACTCTCGTAACGGTCCAGAACCTCGCGGTGCGGCTGATATCGCAAGACTATAAACACCGGCAAGGTCTGGGCGCCGG